>JACCDS010057828.1_pt1 | contig 12924 bp, 12 predicted proteins | sample 7446441 | NCBI WGS metagenome assembly JACCDS01 (sample SAMN15323445, study PRJNA562643) | freshwater metagenome | isolation source: river surface water | place: USA:Blue River Watershed | collected 2017-08-17
GGTGCTGCAGCGGTTTGCCGAGGCGATCCTGGCGCACCGCGACGAGCTGGCGCTGCTCGAAACCCTCGACATGGGCAAGCCGATCCGCTTCGCCCGCACGGTCGACGTGCCGGCCACCGCGCGCACCATCGCCTGGTATGCCGAGGCGATCGACAAGGTCTACGACGAGATCGCCCCCACCGGCCCGAACGCGCTGGCGATGATCACCCGCGAGCCCATGGGCGTGATCGGCTGCATCGTGCCGTGGAACTACCCGATGATCATGGCGGCCTGGAAGCTCGGGCCCGCGCTGGCCACCGGCAACTCGGTGGTGATGAAGCCCAGCGAAAAGTCGCCGCTGACAGCGCTGCGCCTGGCCGAGATCGCGGTGGAGGCAGGGCTGCCCGCCGGCGTGTTCAACGTCGTGCCCGGCTTCGGCCACGAGGCCGGCGAGGCGCTGGCGCTGCACAGGGAGGTCGACGCGATCGGCTTCACCGGCTCGACCCGCACCGGCCGGCGCATGCTGGACTACGCCGGGCGCTCCAACCTCAAGCGCGTCTACAACGAGCTCGGCGGCAAGTCGGCCTTCCTGGTGTTTCCCGATCACAAGGACCCGGCGCGGGCGGCGCGCACCGTCGCGGGCAGCCTGTTCTTCAACCAGGGCGAGTCGTGCAACGCGCCCTCGCGCGTGCTGGTGCACGAATCCATCGCCGACGACTTCGTCGCCGAGGTGCGCGCGCAGATGCCCGCCTGGCAGCCGGCCGATCCGCTGGACGAGCGCACCACGATGGGCGCGCTGGTCGACGAGGGCCAGCTGCGCACCGTGCTGGGCTACATCGACGCCGGCCGCGCCGAGGGCGCCACCTGCCACGGCGGCGCGCAGGCCCGCGGCGAGACCGGCGGCTTCTACGTCGAGCCGACCGTCTTCGACCACGCGACGAACGCCATGCGCATCGCCCGCGAGGAGATCTTCGGCCCGGTGATGGCAGTGATACGCTTCGGGACCGAGGAGGACGCCGTGCGCATCGCCAACGACTCGCCCTACGGCCTGCAGGCCAGCGTCTGGTCGCATGACCTGGACCGCGCGCACCGGGTGGCACGCGCCTTGCGAGCCGGCACGGTGCATGTGAACCAGTACGACGAGGACGACATCACCGTGCCCTTCGGCGGCTACCGCCAGAGCGGCAACGGCCGTGACAAGTCGCTGCACGCGCTGGAGAAGTACACCGAGCTGAAGACCACCTGGCTGCGCATCGACGGGGCCTGAGCGGCGTGATGAAATGACGTGCGCTCACGCCATAATCGCGGCCGCGCGCCGGGGGCCATGCAGCCTGTCACGCCAGCGCACCGGTTCGCGGCCCTATTTGTCCATCCGATCATCCATCCGACTGTCCTGACTGGAGTGTTCATGAAGCTGTTCTCGTCGCGGCCCGCCAAGGCCCTCAATGTCGTGGTCGCCGCCGTCGCGGCGCTGTGCGCGACCGGCGCCCAGGCGCAGGAATCCAAGGTCCTGAACATCTACAACTGGGCCGACTACATCGCCGAGGACACGATCAAGAACTTCGAGAAGGAGACCGGCATCAAGGTCCGGTACGACAACTTCGACTCGAACGAGGCGCTGCACGCCAAGCTGATCGCCGGCAAGACCGGCTACGACATCGTCGTGCCCGGCTCGAACTGGGCCAAGCAGCAGATCGAGGCCGGCCTGCTGATGAAGCTCGACAAGAGCAAGATCCCGAATCTGGCCAACCTCGACCCCGCCATCCAGGCCCAGCTGGCCAAGATGGACCCGGGCAACGAGCACATCGTCGACTGGCTGTGGGGCTACACCACGGTCGGCATCAACGTCGACAAGGTCAAGGCCGCGCTGGGCGGCCAGCCGCTGCCCGACAACGCCTGGGACCTGGTCTTCAACCCGGACTATGTGAGCAAGCTCAAGGGCTGCGGCGTGGCGGTGCTCGACACCCCGTCGGAAATCATGCCGCTGGCGCTGAACTACATCGGCAAGGATCCGCACAGCAAGAACGCCGACGACTACAAGGCCGTGGCCGAAATGCTGAAGCAGGTGCGCCCGTCGGTGACACGCTTCGCCGGCTCGGGCTCCGACTACATCAACCAGATGGCGGCCGGCAAGATCTGCGCGGTGATCGGCTGGTCGGGCGACATCATGATCGCCAAGGACAAGTCGGCCAAGGCCAAGAAGCCGCAGAACCTCGAGGTGCTGCTGCCCAAGAACGGCGGCCTGCTGTTCTTCGACACCATGGCGATCCCGAAGGACGCCAAGAACGTCGACAACGCCCACAAGTTCATCAACTACATCCTGAAGCCCGAGGTGCACGCGTCGCTGACCAATGCGGTCTTCTACGCCAACCCGAACAAGGCCTCGCTGAAGTTCGTCAAGCCGGAGCTGGCCAAGAACCCGGCCGTGTTCCCGGACGAGGCGGCGCTGGCCAAGATGATCGCCCCGGGCGTGCCGGACCAGGCCACCCGCAAGCTCATCACCCGCACCTTCACCAACTTCAAGGCCGGTCGCTGACCCGGGCTCCCAGAGAAGAGGACACAGACTCATGGCCAAGCCCCAGGCGGACGGCGCCTTCCTGCGGATCGACTCCGTGGTGAAGGAGTTCGGCGACTTCCGCGCGGTCGACCAGGTCAGCCTGGACATCGCCAAGGGAGAGATCTTCGCGCTGCTCGGCTCGTCGGGCTGCGGCAAGTCGACCCTGCTGCGCATGCTCGCCGGCTTCGAGACGCCGACCTCGGGGCGGATCATCCTCAATGGCCAGGACCTCGCGGGCAAGCCGCCCTACGAGCGTCCGGTCAACATGATGTTCCAGTCCTATGCGCTGTTTCCTCACATGACGGTGGCCGACAACATCGCCTTCGGCCTGCGCCGCGACGGCCTGCCCAAGGCCGAGATCGCGCAGCGGGTCGAGGAGATGCTGCGCCTGGTGCAGCTGACGAAGCTGGCCGCGCGCAAGCCGCACCAGCTCTCCGGCGGCCAGCAGCAGCGCGTGGCGCTGGCGCGCAGTCTGGCCAAGCGCCCGCAGCTGCTGCTGCTCGACGAGCCGCTGGGCGCGCTCGACAAGAAGCTGCGCGAGGCCACCCAGATCGAGCTGGTCAACATCATCGAGCAGGTCGGCGTGACCTGCGTGATGGTGACGCACGACCAGGAAGAGGCGATGACCATGGCCTCGCGCATCGCGGTGATGAGCGAGGGCCGCTTCCTGCAGGTCGGCAGCCCGGCCGACATCTACGAGACGCCGACGACGCGCTTCGTCGCCGACTTCATCGGCAACGTCAACCTGACCGACGGCCGCATCGTCGTCGACGAGGCCGACCATGTGCAGATCGAGTGCGCCGACTTCATGCACCACATCGGCCACGGCATCACTGGCTACCTCGGCCAGCAGGTCACGGTGGCGGTGCGCCCGGAGAAGATCTCGCTGAGCGCCGAGCAGCCCGCAGGCCGCTTCAACCAGGTGCCCGGCACGGTCAAGGAAATGTCCTACTTCGGCGACACCACGCTCTACCACCTGGAGCTGGCCAGCGGCGCGCGGCTGAAGGTGACGGTCGAGAACGACAGCCGCGACCGCAGCAACGCGCCCACCTGGGGCGACCGGGTCTGGGCGCACTGGCAGCCCAATGCCCAGGTCGTGCTGACGCAGTGAGGAGCTGAAGGCATGGCCCGACCCTCTTCCGCCGCGACCCGGCTGCGCTCGCTGTTCAGCGGCCGCACGCTGCTGATCGGCACGCCCTTCCTGTGGCTGCTGGTGTTCTTCCTGCTGCCCTTCCTGATCGTGCTGCGCATCAGCCTGGCCGAGATGGACGGCGCGATGGTGAGCGACCTGTTCACCTACGCGAACAACGAGCTTTTCATGAAGCTCAAGCTGCAGAACTACCTGACCATCCTGGAGGATGACCTCTACCTCAGCACCTACGCGCAGTCGCTGAAGTACGCCGGCATCACCACCGCGGTCTGCCTGGCCATCGGCTACCCCTTCGCCTATTTCATGGCGCGTTCGCCCTCCACCGTGCAGCCGCTGCTGCTGATGGGCGTGATGCTGCCGTTCTGGACCAGCTTCCTGCTGCGCGTCTACGCCTGGAAGGGCCTGCTCGACCCCGACACCGGCTGGGTGGGCACCTTCCTGAACGCGATCCATGCCGACGCGCTGCTGCTGCCGCTCGGGCTGATCTCGGCCGAGGGGCAGTACATGTACACGCCCTTCTCGCTGATCCTGGGCATGGTCTACACCTACCTGCCCTTCATGATCCTGCCGCTGTACGGCACGCTGTCCAAGCTGGACCTGCGCCTGCTCGAGGCCGCGCAGGACCTGGGCGCCACGCCCTGGCAGGCCTTCTGGCGCATCACCGTGCCGCTGTCGAAGGGCGGCATCATCGCCGGCGCCATGCTGGTGTTCATCCCGTGCGTGGGCGAGTACGTCATTCCTGAGCTGCTCGGCGGCCCGGAGACGCTGATGATCGGCCGGGTGCTCTGGGACGAGTTCTTCTCCAACAACGACTGGCCGATGGCCTCGAGCGTGGCCGTCACCATGGTGCTGCTGATCATCGTGCCGCTGGCGATCTTCAACCGCAACCAGGCCCAGGAGGCGCGCAAGTGATCATCACCCCGGCCGCCCGCTGGACCAGCCGCCTCTGGCTGGCTGCCGGCTTCCTGTTCCTCTACCTGCCGATCATCGCGCTGGTGGTCTACAGCTTCACCGACTCGCCGGTGCCCAATGTCTGGGCCGGCTTCTCGCTGCGCTGGTACGACAAGCTCGTCGGCGACGAGGACATCCGCCACGCGCTGTTCCTGTCGCTGCAGATCGCCGCGGCCAGCGCCACCGGCTCGGTGGTGCTGGGCACGCTGGCGGCGCTGACGCTGGAGCGCCATCCGCGCTTCCGGGGCCGCACCCTCTTCTCCGGCATGATCAACGCGCCGCTGGTGATGCCCGAGGTGATCGTCGGCCTGTCGCTGCTGCTGATGCTGGTATCGATGCAGCGCCTGTTCGGCGTGCCCGAGCGCGGCCTGACCACCATCTGGCTCGGTCACATGCTGGTCGGCATGGCCTACGCGACGGTGGTGATCGCCGCACGGCTGCGCGACCTCAATCCGCAGTTCGAGGAGGCCGCGCAGGACCTGGGCGCACGCCCGCTGCAGGTCTTCTTCCTGGTGACGCTGCCGATGATCGCGCAGTCGCTCCTGGCCGCCTGGCTGCTGACCTTCACGCTCTCGCTCGACGACGTGGTGATGTCGGCCTTCCTGTCGGGGCCGGGCTCGACGACGCTGCCGCTGGTCATCTTCAGCCGCGCCCGCCTGGGGCTGGATCCGACGGTCAACGCGCTGGCCACGGTGGTCATCGTGGTGGTGGCGGTCTTCGTGGTGGTCTCGAGCTACATGATCGCGCTGCGCGAAAAGCGTCTGCAGCAGGAGCAGAAGGCGGCGACGAAGGCGGCGGGATGAGCGCGACCCCGGCCGGTGGGGCGATGGCCGCCCCCCTGCGCGCGCCCTGGCGATCGTGGATCTGCCTGGCCGCCAGCATGGCGCTGGTCGGCAGCTATGTCGGCCTGTCGAAATGGCTGGTCGCGGTCTTTCCGGTCTTCCTGCTCGCAGGCTTGCGCTTCGGCATCGCCGCGCTGGCCATGGGCGGCTGGACCCGTCGCCCCGCCGACGAGCCGGTGCAGACCCGGCAGGACCGCGGGCTGCTCTTCCTGCTGAGCCTGCTGGGCAATTTCCTGTTCTCGATCTGCATGCTCTTCGGCGTGCAGCTCAGCACCGCGCTGGCCGCCGGCGTGATCATGGCGGCGCTGCCCGGCGTGGTGGCGCTGCTGTCGCGCGTCTTCCTGGGCGAGCGGCTGTCGCGCCAGGTGCTGGCGGGCATCGCCTGCGCGGTCAGCGGCATCGCGCTGGTGACGCTGAGCAAGACCGGCGAGGCGGCCGCAGCCGGCACCTCGCCGCTGCTGGGCAATCTGCTGCTGCTGGCCGCCGTCTTCTGCGAGGCCAGCTATGTGGTGATCGGCAAGAAGCTCTCGGGCCGCCTGGGCCCCAAGCGCATCAGCGCGCTGGTCAACCTCTGGGGCCTGGCGCTGGTGGCACCGCTGGCGCTGTGGCAGGCGCGGCAGTTCGACTTCTCGCAGGTGGCGCTGCCGATCTGGGGCCTGCTGGTGTTCTACGCGCTGGCCGCCAGCATGATCACCGTCTGGCTGTGGATGACCGGGCTGCGCCATGTGCCGGCCTCGCAGGCGGGCGTGTTCACCGTGATGCTGCCGGTGTCGGCCGCCGCGGTCGGCGTGCTGCTGCTGGGCGAGCCCTTCAGCGCCGCGCAGGCCGGCGCCTTCGCGCTGGCCTTGCTGGGCGTGGTGCTGGCGACCTGGCCGGGGCGCGGCCCTTCGGGCGCAAGCACATCCGCGCACTGATCGCCGGCCGGGCAGGCTCCGACCCTGTCGGACACAGGGGCTGATGCGCCTGGGCCACCCATTCAATTGCACACAACTAGACTGCGTGCATCATGAATTCCGGCTCCGCAGACTCCCCCCTCCCGACAGACGCCTGGCTGGCCCTGGACCAGCAGCTGTGCTTTGCGCTGTATTCGGCCTCGCTGGCGATGACGAAGCGCTACCGCCCGCTGCTCGACGCGCTCGGCCTGACCTATCCGCAGTACCTGGTGATGCTGGTGCTGTGGGAGCGCGACGGCCAGGGTGTCGGCGAGCTCGGCGAGCGGCTTTCGCTCGACTCCGGCACGCTGACGCCGCTGCTGCGCCGGCTCGAGGACGCCGGCCTGCTCGAACGCCGCCGCAGCCGCGACGACGAGCGCCGGGTCACGGTCGTGCTGAGCGCCGCCGGCCAGGCGCTGAAGGTCCGCGCGGGCGAGATTCCGCGCCAGATCGCCGCCTCCACCGGCTGCTCGCTCGACGAACTGGCCGCGCTGCGCGGCGAGCTCGCCCGGCTGCGTGCCGCCCTCATCGATTCTCCCCCCACCCCCTGAAAGGAAAGACCATGTCCCTGCAGCAAGTCCTCTACACCGCCCATGCCACCGCCACCGGCGGCCGCGACGGCGCCGCCACCAGCGACGACGGCCGCCTGAACGTCAAGCTCTCGGTGCCCAAGGGCCTGGGCGGCGACGACGGCGCCGGCACCAATCCCGAGCAGCTCTTCGCCGCCGGCTACGCCGCCTGCTTCATGGGCGCGATGAAGTTTGTCGCCGGCCAGAAGAAGATCGCGCTGCCGGCCGGCCTGAAGATCGACTCGGACGTCGGCATCGGCCCGATCCCGAACGGCTTCGGCATCCAGGTGACGCTCAACATCCATGTGCCCGGCGTCGAGCGCGCGCTCGCCGACGAGGTGGTGCAGGCCGCCCACATCGTCTGCCCCTACTCGAACGCGACCCGCGGCAACATCGACGTGACGCTGAACCTGGTCTGATCCCGGTCTGATCCAGATCTGATCCGAGGCGGCGGCCGGACCTCAGCCGCCGCGGCGCGCCAGCAGCCGCAGCAGCACCTCGATGCGCGCCTGCGCCGAGGTGAGCGCGCCGGCATCCGGCAGCAGATCGGTGGCCGACGGCACGATGCAGCCGGCACCGCCGCGCAGCGCGCGCAGCACCAGCACGCCGGCAGCCTGCGCCCGCAGCAGCGCCGCCATCAGGTCCTGGTGCACCGAGCCATTGCCGGTGGCAGCGACCACCAGACCCTGCACGCCGACCTGCACCAGCAGGTCGACCAGCCGGCCGTCGGCACCCGCGTGGCTGGTGACGATCTGCACGTCGGGCCAGATGTCGGCCGCCAGCACCTTCAGGCCCAGCGGCTGCTCCACCGGCCATTCCCGCAGCCGGCGCAGCTGGCCGGCCTCGACATGGCCGAGCGGTCCGGCATCGCCGGCGCTGAAGGCGTCGAGCCGGTAGGGATGGACCTTGCGGACCTCCGCGCCCGACCAGACCTGCCCTCCCAGCACCGCCATCACCCCGCGTGCACCGGGCCAGCCCACCACCGTCAGCGCGTCGTCGAGGTTCTGCGGCCCGTCGGGCTGCGGCGCGCTGGCCGGACGCATCGCCGCGGCCAGCACCACCGGGCGCGACGGCGCCAGCACCCGGTGCAGCAGGTAGGCGGTCTCCTCCAGCGTGTCGGTGCCGTGGGTCACGATGATGCCGTCGACCTCCGGCCGATCCAGATGGTGCTGCACCCGCTCGGCCAGCCGGCGCCAGATCGCATGGCTCATGTCCTTGCTGTCGACCTGCGAGACCTGCTCGGACTCGATGCGCCAGCCCGCGTCGATGCGCCGGCGCAGACCTGGCACCCCGTCGATCAGATCCTGGACCGAGACCTGGCCGGCCTTGTAGCCGACCACATCGGTGCTCTGCTCGGCCCGGCCGGCGATCGTGCCGCCGGTGCCCAGGATGACGATATGGCGGCCGCTCTGCGCGGGCCGATGGGAGAGCACATCGATGCTTGTCATCTGCATTGAACTGGATAAAAATACAGTCACTGGATACTGGATATCTGAACAGCCCCAAGGACACCCGATGGATGCGAGCCCGAAACTCACCCCGCGCCAGCAGGACATCATGGCGCTGATCCTGCGCACGATCGAGACGACCGGCGCGCCGCCCACGCGGGCCGAGATCGCCACCGAATTCGGCTTCCGCTCGCACAACGCCGCCGAGGAGCACTTGCGCGCGCTGGCCCGCAAGGGCGTGATCGAGCTGGTCGGCGGCACCTCGCGGGGCATCCGGCTGAAGTCTGACATATTGCGCAGCCTGAGGTCGGGCACGGCCGACAGCGCCGAACCCCCTTCGCCCGACACGATGAGCGTGCCGCTGGTCGGCCGGGTCGCCGCCGGCAGCCCGATCCTGGCGCAGGAACACATCGAACGCAGCTACGCGATCGAGCCGCATCTTTTCACCCGCCGCCCCGACTACCTGCTGAAGGTGCGCGGCATGAGCATGCGTGACGCCGGCATTCTCGACGGCGACCTGCTGGCGGTGCAGCGCGGTGCCCGGGCACAGGTCGGGCAGATCGTCGTCGCCCGGCTGGGGGACGAGGTCACCGTCAAGCGACTGCGCCACAGCCCGACCGGCGGCATCGAACTGCATCCGGAAAACCCGGACTTTCCCGTCATTCATGTGCAGCCGGATGATCCGGACTTCTGCATCGAAGGCCTGGCCGTCGGCCTGATCCGCAACAGCCCGATGCTGTAGCGGCCGGCGGCCACACCGCTCGCGGAGCGTCGGCCGCCCTTGCCTCTCGTCCCGACCCGGACTCGCGGGTCGCCTGTCGCGCCATGCGGCCCCTCCGGCCGGGCGGGCTGACGCTCGCCTGCACCGGTACCCTCAAGATCCAGGAGGTTCCGATGTTTCCGATGCTCGCCCGCTGGCTGCGCCGCGCTCCGCGCCCGATACTGTCGCCGAATCTCGCAGCGGACTTCGCACCCGATCTCGATCTGGCCGCAGTCGCGGCGATGTCCGACCGGCCACTGCCCCGGCCTTCGCTCTCGCCCCTCTCACCCCTCTCGCCGGCATCGCCCATCGTGCCGCGGCGGCCCGCGCCTGCGCCGGGCATCGTGCTCTCGCGCAGCATGCCGACCTCGGCGCGCCATGGCTTCCCCCGCCGGCTTCCCGATGCCGCAGACGAACGCCTCCATCTTCAGATCGATCCCCAGGACCCGCGTCGGGTGCGCATCAGCGGCAGCATGCGCGAGGTCTGCGCCGCGCTGGACGCGCTGATCGCGGTGCAGTGACCCAGGCACGGCCCGGAGGAAAAGCAAAAGGGCCGGCAAGGCCGGCCCTCGGAGTCGCAGGCGTCACCGCCAGCGAGGCGTCAGCCCATGTGAAGGCCGCCGTTGCACGAGAAGTCCGCGCCGGTGGTGAAGCCGGAATCCTCGCCTGCCAGCCAGGCGACGATCGAGCCGATCTCCTCCGGCGTGCCCAGACGCTTGACCGGAATGGTGGCAATAATCTTGTCGAGCACGTCCGGACGGATCGCGCGGACCATGTCGGTGCCGATGTAGCCCGGGCTGACGGTGTTGACGGTCACGCCCTTGGCGGCGAGTTCCTGCGCCAGCGCCATCGTGAAGCCGTGCATGCCGGCCTTGGCGGCCGAGTAGTTGGTCTGACCCGCCTGGCCCTTCTCGCCGTTGACCGAGGAAATCTGGATGATGCGACCGAAACCGCGCTCGACCATGTCGCCGACCACCTGCTTGGTGACGTTGAACATCGAGGTCAGGTTGGTGCTGATGACCGCGTCCCAGTCCTCGCGGGTCATCTTCAGGAACATGCGGTCCTTGGTGATGCCGGCGTTGTTGACCAGCACGTCGATCGGGCCGTGCTCGGCCTTGGCCTTGGCGAAGGCCTCGACGGTCGAGTCCCAGTCGGCGACGTTGCCGACCGAGGCGTAGAAGGTGTAGCCGGCCGCAGCCTGCTCGTCGAGCCACTTCTGGAAGTCACGGGTCGGGCCGCAGCCGGCGATGACCTTGAAGCCGTCCTTGTGCAGACGACGGCAGATCGAGGTGCCGATGCCACCCATGCCGCCGGTGACGTATGCGATTTTCTGTGCCATGTCTGTCTCTCCTTGTGATGGGTCTGCGCTCACAGCGAGCGCAGACGAGTGAAGGCTCGCGAAAGGGACCGAAAGGGAAATCAGCGCTCGACCGTCAGCGCGACACCCATGCCGCCGCCGATGCACAGCGAGGCGATGCCCTTCTTCGCGTCACGGCGCTGCATCTCGTGCAGCAGCGTGACCAGGATGCGGCAGCCGGAGGCGCCGATCGGGTGACCGATGGCGATCGCGCCGCCGTTGACGTTGACCTTCGACAGGTCCCAGCCCATTTCCTGGTGGACCGCGCAGGCCTGGGCCGCGAAGGCCTCGTTGATCTCGAGCAGGTCGAGGTCGGCGGCGGACCAGCCCGCGCGCTCCAGGGCGCGGCGAGCCGCCGGCACCGGGCCCATGCCCATGAAGGCCGGATCCAGGCCGGCGCTGGCGTAGGAGGCGATGCGCGCCATCGGCTTCAGGCCCAGCGCCTCGGCCTTGGCGGCCGACATCAGCATCACGGCAGCGGCGCCGTCGTTGATGCCCGAGGCGTTGCCCGCGGTGACCGAGCCGGCCTTGTCGAAGGCCGGACGCAGACCCGCCAGCACATCCAGGCTGGTCTTGCGGTTGATGAACTCGTCCTTCGAGAAGACGACCGGGTCGCCCTTCTTCTGCGGGATCGAGACCGGCACGATCTCGTCGTCGAAGCGGCCGGCGTCCTGGGCGGCCGCAGCCTTCTGCTGCGAGGCCAGCGCCAGCGCGTCCTGCATCTCGCGGGTGATGCCGTACTTCTTGGCGACGTTCTCGGCGGTGATGCCCATGTGGTACTGGTTGTACACGTCCCACAGGCCGTCGTTGATCATGGTGTCGACCAGCTTCCAGTCGCCCATGCGCTGGCCGTCGCGCGAGGCGGGCAGCACGTGCGGGCTGACGCTCATGTTCTCCTGGCCGCCGGCGATGATGATCTCGGAGTCGCCGTCACGGATGGCCTGGGCGCCCAGCATCACCGCCTTCAGGCCCGAGCCGCAGACCTTGTTGATGGTCATCGCCGGAACGCCCTGCGGCAGACCGGACTTGATGACGGACTGGCGGGCCGGGTTCTGGCCCGAGCCGGCGGTCAGCACCTGGCCAAGAATGACTTCGCCGATCTGCTCGCCGGACAGGCCCGTGCGCTGCAGCAGCGAGCGGATGACCGTGGCGCCCAGCTCGGGCGCCGCGGTCTTGGCCAGCGTGCCTCCGAACTTGCCCACGGCGGTACGTGCCGCTGCAACGATCACGATGTCGGTCATGCGTTTTCTCCTGATTCAGTGTCCAGTGGGTCCTTTGCGGACCGCGGTTGAAAGACGGGCACGCCGCGTCGTCAGACCTTCTGCTTGACGTAGCGCCCCGGAGCCGGCTCGATGACCTTGTGCTGGCGGTTGCCATAGGCCTTCGGCGCGGCCTTCTTCTTGCCGGCGTGCTGCGCCAGCCAGTCGGCCCAGTCCGGCCACCAGCTGCCCGGCACCGAGGTGGCGCCGGTCAGCCAGTCGTCGGCCGAGGCCGGCAGTTCGTCGTTCGTCCAGAAGTTGCGCTTCTTCTTGGCCGGCGGATTGACCACGCCGGCGATGTGACCGGAAGCACCCAGCACGAAGCGCCGCGGGCCCTTGAACAGCTTCGTGCTCTGGTAGGCGGCGTCCCACGGCACGATGTGGTCCTCGCGCGAGGCGTAGAGATAGACCGGCGCCTCGATCTTGCCGATGTCGACCTTCTCGCCGCAGACGGTCAGCGCGCCCGGCACCTTGAGCTTGTCCTCGAGGTAGGTGTGGCGCAGGTACCAGCAGTACATGTTGCCCGGCAGGTTGGTGCTGTCGGAGTTCCAGTACAGCAGGTCGAACGGCGGCGGCGTCTCGCCCTTCAGGTAGTTGCCGACCACATAGTTCCAGACCAGATCGTTCGGGCGCAGGAAGCTGAAGGTGGCCGCCAGCTCCTTGCCGCGCAGCATGCCCGGGCCCTGCGGCGCGTCCGTGCCGATGGTCATCTCGCGCAGCCGCACCGAGGTCTCGTCGACGAAGATGTCGAGAATGCCGGTGTTGCTGAAGTCCAGCAGCGTGGTCAGCAGCGTGACGCTGGCCGCCGGCTGCTCGCCGCGCGCGGCCAGCACCGCCAGCGCGGTCGTCAGGATGGTGCCGCCGACGCAGAAGCCCAGCGTGTCGATCGTGTCGCTGCCGCCGATCGACTGCACCGCGCGAACCGCGGCGATCGGCCCCTGCTCGATGTAGTCGTCCCAGCTCTTGTCGACCAGCGACGCGTCCGGGTTGCGCCAGCTGACGACGAACATGCGGTGCCCTTCGCTCACCAGGTAGCGGATCAGCGAGTTGTCAGGCTGCAGGTCGAGGATGTAGTACTTGTTGATGCACGGCGGCACGAACAGCATCGGCCGCTCGTGCA
>JACCDS010554271.1_pt1 | contig 12919 bp, 15 predicted proteins | sample 7446441 | NCBI WGS metagenome assembly JACCDS01 (sample SAMN15323445, study PRJNA562643) | freshwater metagenome | isolation source: river surface water | place: USA:Blue River Watershed | collected 2017-08-17
ACCGCCCGCCACGCCTGGGGCGGCGAGGGTTACCAGACCATCGGCGTCGGGGCCGCCATCAGCGACTTCCGCAGCCGTCAGACCAGTCTGAACCTGCGCCACTGGGTGGGTGCCGACTGGGGTGTGGTGGCCGGCGTGGAGCACTACAGCAACCCGTTCTACCGCCGCCGCGGCGCCACACTCGCACTCTTCTGGGAACTGCCATGAAGCCCGCCAGCCTGCTGCAGGTCAGCCCGGCACAACGGCAGGCCATCCGGACCGCCACCGACCGCCTGACCGCGGCGGGCCTCGCATCGGGCGAAGCTGCCCTGCCCGAACGGCTGCGCGTGACACCGCGGGTGCTGGTCGAGCTGCTGCTCATGGCCGTGCTGCCCTGTGCCCTGCTGCTGGCCCTGCGCAACCCGCTGATGGCGCTGTGGCACCGGGTCATGCTCTGGTGGAGCGAGCGGCTGAACCTGCCGCTGGAGCTGGTGCGCACCGGCGACGCCGCCACGCTGGAGTGGCAGGTGAGCTATGCCGGTGCCCTGGTGCCCGACCCCGTCACCGGGGTGCTGACCGCCGCCGGCGTGATTGCTGCCTTCGCCGCCACCTGGTGGATGAGCGATCGGCAGATTCCCCTGAAGTACCTGGTGCGGACCCTGTGCGTGGTGCAGGGCAGCGCCCTGCTGTTCTTCATGCTGGCGCCCGACCGCTTCCCCTACACCATGACCGGCCACCTGGCCGCCATGCTCAATGCCGGCTTCCACCTGATGCTGGCCATGCCGCTGCTGCTGGCGCTGGGCTGGGGCGTGCTGCGTGTGCCCCTGCACCAGAAGCTGCTCTACCCGGCGCTGATGGTGGCGTACTTTGCCGTCATGCTGCCGCACAAGGCGCTGCTGCATGCGCTGGTGGTGCAGCACCTCTCGGCACTGTTCATGCCGTTGCTCTACCTGTGCTTCGGGGCCGTGATGGACCTCATGGTGTTCGTGGCGCTGTATTCGTGGCTGGTCAGCCGGGCGCCAGCCCATGCGCTGGGTGCGGGCAGGAGCGCCTGATGCGCTGGCTGGCCGCACTTTCCCCCCGCCTGCGGGCGCTGCTGGTGGCCGGCTTGCTGCTGGCACTGGTGGTCGCGCTGTACCTGCGCTCGCACCAGGACGACCCGTCCATCGTGCTGCTGGTGCCCAACGAAGCCGCCCTGGACCTGCCGGTCACGCAGGCCTGGCTGGATGCGGCTCGCGAGGAAGGGCTGTCGGTCATGCCCATGACCGACGACACCTTCCTGCGTTATGGCGGCGACCGGCAGCGCATTGCCGGCGTCATCCTGCCCGACACGGTGCATCCGCAGGCCTCCGAGATGCTGGTCAACCTGCTGCACCGGCATGTCGAATCGGGCGGGCACCTGTTCATCGCCTTCGATGCCGCCCTGCTCGACAGCCAGACCGGACGTTACGCCGCCGAACAGTCCCGCCTGTCGGGGCTGGCCGGTGTGCGTTATGCGATGTACGCAGAGCTCAAGGACCGCACCATGGCACTGGGTCCGGTGTACGGCAGCCGGATCGGCGAGCAGACGCTCGGGCTGCAGCCCGGCAAGATGGACTTCAGGGACTCGGGCCGGCTGCCTCTGGGCGAACTGACCACCTACGGTTACGACCAGCTGCAGCACGGCCACTTCCGCACCGCCTCGCCGGCCGGTGCGCGGGCCCTGCTGGTGTCCGGCAACGACGACATGCTGGTCTCGACCCACCGCTACGGGCAGGGTTCGGTGCTGTTCGCCAACCTGGCGCTGGGCTACCTCAAGACCCGCACCGATGGCTATCTGCTTCATCGGCTGCTGGGCCACTTTGCCGACGAGATGCTGCAGCAGCCCCGGCTGCTGGCCGCACCGGACGGCATCGGCGGCCTGGTGCTGAACCTGCACGTCGACTCCAACGCCGCCCAGGCGCCGCTGGAAACGCTGGAGCGCAACGGCTGGTTCCGCCAGGGGCCTTTTTCGCTGCACGTGACGGCCGGTCCGGACACCGAGCACGAAGGCGACGGGCTGGGCCTGGGCATCGACCGCAATCCGGCCATGGCCGGCTTCCTGCGGCGCATGAGGAGCGCAGGGCACGAAGTGGGCAACCACGGCGGCTGGAACCACAACATGTTCGGCAAGCAGGCCACCGAGGACAACCGGGAGCAGTTCGAGCCCCTGCTGGTGCTCAACCAGACCGCCATGCAGGCGGCCCTGGGGGAGGCACTGCGCAGCTACTCGGCCCCCATGGGCAACCAGCCGCAGTGGGCCACCGAGTGGCTGCAGCGCGAAGGCTTCAAGGGCTACTACTTCACCGGCGACAACGGGCTGGGACCGACCCGCTCCTACCAGAAAGGCGCACGCGCGCCCCGCTCCGACCTCTGGGCCTTCCCGGTGTCGAGCTACCACCGTGTGGCCACCTTCGAGGAGCTGGAGGAAGCCGATCCGCCGGTCACGCCCCAGGACATGACCACCTACCTGACCGAACTCACCCGCCACGTTGTCCAGCAGCACGTGGTGCGGCTGTTCTATTTCCATCCGCCGGCCGCGGTGCAGCACCTGTCCAGCATCGAAGCCCTGATGACCGAGGCCGACCGGCACGAAGCCACCGGCCGGTTCCGCTGGTACACCATGGAGATGCTGGCCGACTTCCTGAGCCGGCGCGAACAGGTGCAGTGGCAGCCCTTGCGCGGCGAGACCGCCGTGGGCGGCTTCTCGGCCCGCAGCAGCGCGTCTCTGGACCAGCTGAGCTGGACCGTGCCGCAGGCCGGCCGGGGCATTCCGGCTGTGATCCAGGGAACCGGTACGGTGCGCTCCGAAGACGGCCGATGGATCGTGACCGCCGGTCAGACCCGGCAGCTGAGGGTGCAATGGCAGATACAGTGAGGGGTACGGTGAGCCAACCAGACCATTCCAACCCGGGTGCCTGTCGACGCACGACACAGGAGATTTCCATGGCCACCGCGCCCGACCCATTGGCCAACGGCCTGCTGACCTCCTTGCCGCCCGCCGAATGGGGCCGCATTGCAGGCGATCTCGAACCGGTCGATCTGCCGCTGGGCAAGGTGCTCTACGAGTCCGGCGGCAACATGAGCCACGTGTACTTTCCGGCCACCGCCATCGTCTCTCTGCTCTACGTGATGGAGAACGGCGCTTCGGCCGAGATCGCGGTCGTGGGCCATGAAGGGGTGGTGGGCATCTCCCTGTTCATGGGGGGCGAGACGACGCCCAGCCGTGCCGTGGTGCAGAGCGCCGGATGGGGCTACCGGCTGCGCGCCGGCCGCATCAAGCAGGAGTTCAATGACTCCGGCCCGGTCATGCACCTGCTGCTGCGCTACACCCAGGCCCTCATCACCCAGATGGCCCAGACCGCCGTGTGCAACCGCCACCATTCGCTCGACCAGCAGCTGTGCCGCTGGCTGCTGCTCAGCCTGGACCGCCTGAACGGCAACGAACTGGTCATGACGCAGGAACTCATCGCCAACATGCTGGGCGTGCGCCGTGAAGGGGTGACCGAAGCGGCCCTGAAGCTGCAGCGCATGGGCCTGATCAGCTATGCCCGGGGGCACATCCGGGTGCTCGACCGGCCCGCGCTGGAAACCCGGGTCTGCGAGTGTTATTCGGTGGTGAAGAAGGAATACGACCGGTTGCTGCCGCACCGGCAGGCGCGCTGACCGGAAAGCCCCGCCAGCGGGCCATGCGGATCACGGTCAGCGGGTGCCCTGCACCTCGATCTCGACCCGGCGATCCGGCTGCAGGCACTCGATCAGCCGGGCTCGGGAAAGCCGGTCGGAACAGTCGGCCGCAGCGGTCACCGGGCTGCCCTCGCCCTGTCCGTTGGCCGTGATGCGGGCCGAATCGATCCGGCCCTGCACGACCAGGTAGTCCTTCACCACCGTGGCGCGCTGCTCGGAGAGCCGCTGGTTCGCCGGCACCGCACCCATGCGGTCGGAATGACCGGTGACACTGATGTTTTCGTAGCGGGTGCCCTGCAGCTCCTGTCCGAAACGGTCGAGCTCGGTGCGCCCCTGCGGACCCAGCGCGGTCTGGTTGGAGCCGAACACCGCATCGGCCGACAGGGTCACCCGTTGCGGCACCGGCGCGGGGGTTGCCACGGGAACGGGCACGACGACCGCAGCCACCGGTTCGGGCGGGGCAGCGGCGACCGGCGCAGGCGGCACATAGGCCGGCGCACTGGCACGGGGCCGCTCGGCAGCGCGGCCGAACGGGAACACCAGGCTCACGCTGATCAGGTCGACATGGGTGCGCTGACCGGCGGCATTCTTGATGCGGTAACGCTCGATCTCACCGCGCAGCCACATGGAGGGATGGAGTTCGTACTGCAAGCCCAGACCGACCTTGTAGCCACCGTCCCGGCGGCTGCTGGTGGCCGGCGCACCGGCTGCTGCACCGGTGCCGGCGAACTGGCTCTTGGACCAGGCGTACTGACCACCCAGGCGACCGAGTGCGGAGAACCGGTCGGTCAGCGGCAGGGTGCCCACCAGATCCAGGCTGAGGCCCTGTACCTTGGTCTGGCCGCTCAGGCTGCCGGCCGGCGTGGTGGTGGCCGCAAAGCTGTTGTTGCCCAGGTTGAAGTAGCCCAGCTCCAGGCCGAAGTTCCGGTTGAGCTGGTAGCCGCCGAACACCTTGTAGGCGGTGTCCTTCTCGTCGGTGCTGGCTGCGCTGGCACCGACACCGGGCACCAGGCCGGCGGTGAGGCCATAAGGGTCGGTCCTGGTCTTGGACTGGCCGGCTGCCACGCCGCCGTAGTAGAGGCTGTATTCCTGCGCCATGGCAGGTGCCACGGCCAGTAGGCCGAGGCTGGCCAGCCCGAGCAGGTGGTGAGCGGTGGTGTGGGTCATGGGGGTTCCTTTCGGTGCGGCAAGCACCTTGCGCGGGATGCGCTCACCGGTTGTAGATGTCTGACACCCGTACGTCGGTGCGATGCCGAACATGCTGCGGACAGCGGCACCGTGGGTGCGCTGGAGCACAGAGCGACACCGGGTACCGCACCACACTGGTCGGGCCTTGCCCCCGGCACGCCGCCGACCACCCCAGGGAACTCCCCGCCATGCAACCCACCGACAACCTGCTCATCCGCGAGTTGCCCCGCTCGGCGCGACAACAGCTGCTGGCCCGGTGCGAGCCCTTTGATCTGGCAGCGTCGGCCGAACTGGGGGTGCGAGGGCAGCCGTTGCGCCATGCGCATTTCCTGGCCGAAGGCTTCATCTCGCTGGTGATCGACATGGTGTCCTTCCCCGCGCTGCAGGTGGGCATGGTGGGACGCGACGACATGCTGGGCGGCGAGCTGCTGCTGGGCCTGGGCAAGGCACCCTGGCGTGCCGTGGTGCTGGGCGACGGCCTGAGCTGGCGCATCGGCGCCCTGGCCCTGAGGCGTGAATGCGCGCTGCAGCCGGCGCTGCTGCGGGCGGTGCAGCGCAGCGTGCTGCTGCAGCTGCACCAGCAGACGCTGGTGGCGGCCTGTGAACGTTTCCACCGCCTCAGCCCGCGCCTGGCGCGCTGGCTGCTGGTGTGCCAGGACGCGGCGCACAGCGACCGCTTCCATGTCACGCAGGAAGGCATGGCCCTGATGCTGGGGGTTCGCCGGGTCGGCGTGACGGTGGCTGCAGGCGAGCTGCAGCAGAGCGGGCTGATCCGCTACCACCGGGGCGAGGTGACCGTGCTGGACCGCCCTGCGCTGACCGCGCGGGCCTGCAGCTGCTACGCAGCCGACCGCCAGCTTCGGCTGGCGCTGCCAGGCCGCTGAACGGCCGCCGGGCTGTTCAGGGCGCGTCGGTGGACAGCGTCTCCAGGCAGTGCTGCGGCTGTTCGGCACCGATGCCGGGGTCCACCACGGCCTTGCCGCTCACGACCGGCGCATGGGTGACCACGTTGCCGAAGATGGTGGCGAAGGCGACATCGGATGCATCGCGCCCGGTGCCGAAGCGCACGAAGCCCATCGGGATCGAGGTGCCCGAGGGATCGAAGATGTACCAGCGCCGGCCGAGGTAGACCTCCACATAGGCGTGGAAGTCGGGCGGTCCCAGGCCCGGGTCGGCACCGTAATCGGTGCCGGTGGTGAAACGGGCCGGAATGCTGAGTGCGCGGCACAGCGCGATCATGAGGTGGGCGAAGTCGCGGCACACCCCGACCTGGCTGATCAGCGTGTCGACCGCCGAGGTGGTCGAGGTGGAGGTCCGGGAGCGGAAAGAGATCCGCTGCTGGACCCAGCGGGCAATGGCCTGCACCCGTTCACCGCCCTGCGGCAGATGCCCGAACTCCTGCATGGCCAGGCGGCCCAGCCGGTCGGACTCGCAGTAGCGGCTGGGGTACAGATAGCCGAGCACGTCGTCGGGCAGCTGGCACACCGGCACCTCGGCCAGCATCGACGGTGGATGCCGATGGTGGGTGAGCTCCACCGTGGCGGTGTACCGCAACGCCAGCAACCCCGAACCGGCCCGCAACCGAAGCCGCCGGTTGCCGGTGGCGGACTCGGTGTGCACCTGCAGGACCACGGGCTGGCTGACCAGCAGCCACTCCCCGGACACCTTCTGGCTGTCGGTCTGCGCCGCATGGATGTTGAAGATGAAGTCTGCGCCGTGCGCATCGATCTCGTAGCGCAGGGCCACCTGCAGTTCAATCCGGATCATGGCGGGGTCCTGTCATGGAATCGGGTTGCACCCAGGCATCGAACTGCTCGGGCGTGACCAGGTCGCAGGCCAGCGCAGCCTGGCGCAGGCTGCTGCCGTCGGCGAGCGCCCGCTGGGCCACGCGCACCGCGTTGTCGTGGCCCAGGTGCGGCACCAGCACCGTGACCAGCATCAGGTTGTTCGCCATGTGATCGGCGATGCGCAGGGGCATGGGCGCAATGCCCCGCACACAGTGCTGCTCGAAGCCGCGCATGCCCTGGCTGAGCAGCTGAAGGCTGTGCATCAGGTTGCGGGCCAGGAGCGGCAGCGCCGTGTTGAGCTGGAAGTGACCCAGCGTGCCGGCCCAGCCCATGGCCACGTCGTTGGCCATGACCTGGGCGGCGATCATGATCAGCGACTCGCACTGGCTGGGGTTCACCTTGCCGGGCATGATCGAGCTGCCCGGCTCGTTGGCCGGCAGCGCCAGTTCGCCCAGGCCGCAGCGCGGACCGCTGGCGAGCCAGCGCAGGTCGTTGGCGATCTTCATCAGCGCCACGGCCAGCGTGCGCAGGCCGCCGTGCGCCCCCACCAGCGCATCGTGCGCCGACTGGGCTGCATACGGATTCACCGCCCGCACCAGCGGCAGACCGGTGCTCTGCGCCAGGGCATCGACCATGTGCTCGGCCAGCAACGGATGGGCATTGAGCCCGGTGCCCACGGCGGTGCCGCCGATGGCGAGCTGGTGCACCGGCCCGAGCAGCCGGCTCCAACTCTGCTGCGCCTGCTCGAGCTGGCTCGACCAGGCCGAGATCTCCTGCCCCAGCGTGATCGGAACGGCGTCCTGCAGATGGGTGCGGCCGACCTTGACCAGACCGGCCCAATCGCGCGCCTGTGCGTCCAGCGTGCGGCGCAGCTGCGTCAGGGCCGGCAGCAGCTCGTCCCGGCTGGCCAGCAGCACCGCCAGGTGCAGCGCGGTGGGCATGACATCGTTGGACGACTGCCCCTGGTTGACCTGGTCGTTGGGATGGACCTTGCGGGCCGAGCCCCTGCCGCCGCCCAGCAGTTCGGACGCGCGGTTGGCCAGCACCTCGTTCATGTTCATGTGGGTCTGGGTGCCGGAGCCGCTCTGCCAGAGCGACAGCGGAAACGACGGTGCGTGATCGCCGGCCAGGATCTCCTCGGCCGCACGCACGATGGCGTCGGCCTGCGGCGCGTCCAGCATGCCCAGCGATGCATTCACCCTGGCAGCCGTCCGCTTGACCAGCGCCAGCGCATGGATGACCGGCAGCGGCATGGGTTCACCCACCGCCGGGAAATGCTGCAGGGCGCGCTGGGTCTGCGCGCCCCACATGGCCAGGGCGTCGACATCGATGCCCCCCATGGCATCGTGCTCGCGCCGCGACGTCCTGGGGAAGGTGGCAGGTGCCCTCATTTCTTGTCGGGCTCGACCTGATTGCCGATGACGCCGCCGATGGCAGCCCCACCCACGGTGCCGATGGCACTGCCACCCGACAGCACCGCTCCGCCCACCGCGCCCACGCCGGCACCGATGGCCGTGTTCTTCTCGCGCGGCGTCATGCCCGAACAGCCTCCCTGCAACAGGATGCCGATCACGCTGGCCGACCACAGGGCTGCGGTCTGCACCCGCCGCGCAGCAGCGCTGGGGCGGGCGTTCATGACACGCTCCTGGGCGACTGGTCGTAGCCCCGGGTCTGGCCGTAGAACTCGTGGATGCCCTTGGCCCAGCCGGCATCGGCCATGTCGGGCCAGTGGTCCTTGTCGAATCCGGTGGCCTGGGAAAGCCGGTCCTTCTCGACGTCCAGCACGAAGCACTTGCGCACCGGATCGAGTTTCAGCGCAGCCCACGGCACCGCGAACAGCTTTTCGCCCATGCCCATGAAGCCGCCGAAAGACAGCACGCCATAGGCCACCTGACCGGAGTGCATGTCGAGCATGATTTCCTTGATGTCCCCGAGGCTCTCGCCACGGCGGTTCACCACATCGTTCCCGTGCAGGGTATGGGCCCCCATCAGCTTGGGCCCGGTACCGCCGTCCTTGTGCTCGGCGTACATCCCGTAGGTGTCTTGTTCCTGGTAGTTCATGGTGGCGTCCTTCGTCATGTCCAGCGGAGTCCCGGACGGTGCAGGTCGCGCCGTCCGGTGCTGGTCTTGCAGATTGGGGCTTTCCGGGATCGGCATCGGTTCGCTGGCGCACAGACGGCCGCCGCCCGAGCGCGCACAGTGGCCCTCCCAACCCGTTCCGGCGGTGCCTGCGGGCCCGCCCCACCTCCTGAAAGACCCCATGAAACACCGACACCTCACGGCATCACTGGCGCTGGCCCTGGCCGCGCTCACCGGCCTGACCGCCTGCCAGTCCACACCCACGCAGGAAAGCACCGGCCAGTACATGGACGACACCGGCATCACCACCAAGGTGAAGGCCGCCATCTTCAACGAGTCGACCTTGAAGTCGGCCGAGATCAATGTCGAGACCTTCAAGGGTGTCGTGCAGCTCAGCGGATTCGTCGGCTCGCAGGCCGACATCGCCACGGCAGTGCGCGTGACACAGGGTGTGGGCGGCGTGCGTTCGGTGCGCAACGACATGCGGCTGAAGTGAGCCTCTTCCGGTCGCGACCTCCTTCCTCTTCCAACCTCTCAGGACACAACACCATGAGCTTCGACAAACCCACCCCCGGCGAGGACATCGCCGCCCTCGCCCGCTCGGGCAGCCAGCTGGCCGACCAGTCGCTGCAGATCGGACGCCGCGCCCTGCACAACGGTGCGGAGCAGCTGGCCCAGGCCGCCGAACAGGCACAGACCCAGGGCAGCAGCACCCTGCGGCACCTGGTCGACAGCACCGAGGAAATGGCCCAGCACGGCTGGAACTCGGCACGCGAGCGCTCGATCCAGGCCCGTGACGCCACCACCCACTATGTGCAGGCCCACCCGGTGGCCTCGGTGCTGATGGCGGCGGCGGCCGGCGCTGCGCTGGTCGGGCTGGCAGCACTGTTCACCCGGCACCCCGGAGCCGGACGTTGATCCACCCGGCCTTCCAGCTGTTGCTGCGGCGGCCGGAGCTGCTGGCCGAACACGGCTCGGCCTATGCGGCCCTGCTGGCGGCCGGCCTCTCGCTCGACGGGAAGCGCATCCAGCGGCGGCTGTTGTGCCAGGCCGGTGCCTTGCTGCTGCTGGCGGTGGGTGCCGTGCTGGCCGGCACGGCGCTGATGCTGTGGACGTCCCTGGCGGCAGCACCGCAAGGCCATGGCACCTCCTGGGGGCTGGTCTGCATCGGCGTGCCTGCCGTGCCGCTGCTGCTGGCGGGAGCGCTGTTCTGGATCGGCAGCGACCCGCCGTCCTCCGGCGGGACCCTGACCGAACTGGGCCGGCAGCTGGCACTGGATGCCGAATGGCTGCGCCATTCGGGTCGCCCATGAACAGCCTGCCCGACGCGGTCGCACGGCTGCAGCGCAGCCGGGACCGCTGGCAGCTCACGATGGACCGGGACCTGCCCGCGGGCATGGCACAGCCGCGAGGGATGCTGGGTGCCATGCTGCAGGGTCTGGGTGGCCAGCCCTGGCTGTCGGCTGCCTCGGCCCTGTGGCTGGCCTGGCGGCGGCGGCAACCCGGACCCGGGCCGGTGCAGGCGTCCATGCGCCAGCGCGGTCCGACCGGTGCGCGGCTTCGGCCGACCCGACTGTGGCCGCTGGCGGCCACTGCGGTGATCGCCGGCGTGATGGCAGGCGTGATGTGGTGGCGTCACCGCCCCCAGTCTGCCGATCGATCCAACCCACCCTCTTGAAGGATTCGCGATGCTCTATACCTTTGCCATCGTCCTGCTGGTGCTGTGGCTGCTGGGCCTGGTCACCTCCACCACCATGGGCGGCATGATCCATCTGCTGCTGGTGGTGGCCATCGTCGTGGTGCTGTTGCGCGTGATCCGCGGCGAAAGGCTCTGACCCGCCAGGCTCAGTCGGCCGGCGGCGGCATGAGCGCCAGCAGGAAACTGTCGTCCACGGCGCGGTGGCCGGTGCTGGCATGCAGCGCCCGCCCCGACCCACCGCCCGACAGCAGCTCCAGCACCTGCGTGTGTGGCGGTGCACCGCCAGCGGCCAGGGCCAGCATGTGCCGAAGCTGTTCGCGGCTGGTCGCCGTCAGCAGGTGGTCCAGCGGCATCCCCTGCAGGGCCTGCCGTGTCACCCCCATGAGGGCCGGCGCCCGCTGGTTGCAGTGGCGCACCACGCCCAGGCTGTCGAGCATCAGGTAGCCCACCGGCGCCTGCTCGAACAGGATCGTCTGCTCGCGCAGCGCGTCCTCCAGTGCCCGTTGCGAGGCGGTCAGCTCCTCGTTCTGCAGGTCGAGTTCGACCTGATGCACCTGCAGCTCGTGCAGCAGTGCCAGCGCTTCGGGCGCGGTGCTCTGCTCCAGCGCCAGCCGGCACAACACCCTCATGGCCTCTCCCGCGTTGTAGCGGCCGAGGTCCGGCACGCGCCCCTCGTCCAGCAGCTCCATCGCCCGCCGGCGCAGACCCGGCAGGCTGGCAGCGATGTCGTTCGATTTCATGGGAAGGTCTCCTGTGGCGGCCGTGTCGGCATCAGCCCTGGCGAAGGCGCGCTTCGAGCGCCTTGGCCGCGGTGATGTCGATGAAGGTGATCACGACACCCTGAATCCGGTCGGCCAGGGTGCGGTACGGCTTGATCCTCACCATATACCAATGGCCGTCGGTGGTGGAGATTTCCTTTTCGGTGAAGGTCAGGGTGCGCAGCGTCAGCCGCGCATCGGCATCCAGCTCGGGGTAGTTCAGGGTGGTGGCCAGATCGGTCAGCGGACGACCGATGTCGCTCTCGCGCAGGTGGATGAGGCGGCTGATGGGTTCGGTGAAGCGCCGCACCTGCAGTTCGTTGTCCAGGAACAGGGTGGCGATGTCGGTGCTGTTGAGCAGGTTCTGCATGTCGCTGTGGGCCAGCGCCAGGTCGTCCAGCTTGGTCTGCAGTTCCTGGTTGAGGGTCTGCAGCTCCTCGTTCATGGACTGCGACTCCTCCTTGGACGTGCTGAGCTCCTCGTTGGCCGACTGCAGCTCTTCGTTGGTCGACTGCAGCGCCTCGTTGGCGGCCTGCAGCTGCTCGGCGGAGGCACCCATCTCGCGCCGCAGCACCTCGATCTCGTCCTTGCAGCGCTGCAGCTCGGCCTGCAGCAGCCCGACCGCTGCCTCCCCCTTGGGGACGCGCTGGCGGGAACCGCGGGCCGGTGCGGCTGCCGGCCGGAAGGCCACCATCAGCAGACCGGTCACGCCGGACCAGGCCGGCGCCGGATCGGTCGGCCGGACCGGGCTGACCGTGACGTCCACCGCGGCATCCGTGCGGCCTTCGTCCAGCCGCAGGTCCCGCAGCTCCACCGTGCTGCCGTCCTGCAGGGCCTGGCGCAGTGCCACCGCCACCTGGGTGCGGATGGTCGGGCGGGCCATCACATGGATGTTCCAGTTCGCCTTGCCGGCCGCCGGTTCGAGGTAGGTGCCGACGCTGCCGTGGACATACAGCACGTCGCCCTGGGCATTGACCAGCACCGCCGAGGGTGCAAAGGCCTGCAGCAGGGTCTGCTCGGCCAGGGTCTGCAGGCTAGCCGGCGGCTGGGGGGAAGCGGGCACGTGAGGGTCCTTGAAAGGGGGACGGGCGGCGACGGGTGGACTCACGGGGAAGTCCACCGCACCGGCCATCAGAGTATGGCTGCTGCGCCAGTAGAGGCGGGAGCGGGGATTGACGGGCACGAACAGGTGCTGGGCCGGTCCGATGGTCTCGGAGCCGCCCAGCAGCAGCGCACCACCGGGACGCAGGCTGTAGCCGAACAGCGGCAGCAGCCGGCGCTGCAGCGCGGCGTTGAAATAGATCAGCAGGTTGCGGCACGAGAGCAGGTCCAGCCGGGTGAAGGGCGGGTCCAGGATCACGTCGTGCTGCGCGAACAGCACCCTGTCGCGCAGCGACTGGCTGACACAGAAGCCGTCGCCGGCCGGCCGGAAATGGCGCTGCAGCCGCTGCGGCCCCACATCGGCGGCGATGGAACGGGGGTAGCGCCCTCGCCGCGCCACGGCAATGGCCTGCGGGCTGAGGTCGCTGGCAAAGATCTGCAGGCCCGGCGCGGGCTGCCCGGTGCGTTCGGCATGCGCGGCAGCGGCCTCGTCATGCACCATGGCCAGGGTGTACGCCTCTTCGCCGGTGGAACAGCCGGCCACCCAGGCCCGCAGCGGCTGGCCTGGCCGGGCCTGGGCCAGCAGATCGGGCATGACCCGATCGCGCAGCTCCTCCCAGACC
>JACCDS010439911.1_pt1 | contig 12918 bp, 11 predicted proteins | sample 7446441 | NCBI WGS metagenome assembly JACCDS01 (sample SAMN15323445, study PRJNA562643) | freshwater metagenome | isolation source: river surface water | place: USA:Blue River Watershed | collected 2017-08-17
CCACCCGCAGAGTGGCAACAACTTCGCGATGCATTTAAGCAGCAAGTCCTGGAACTTGACCCATCCTTTGCAGTTTGGCTGGACGCTTATCACGCATGCTTGCAAGGCAAACCCGTCCCGCCGGAATGGGACGCGTGCCTGACTTGGCCGGGCGAAATAGAAGCGCAAGGCCCAACCGCAGTCAATCAATACATCCAAAGCATTCTGACCAAAGCCGCCACCAAACGCCTGAACCGTATCCGCACCATTGTGATCGGGGACGGTGCCGCTGGCAAAACCTCACTCGTTCGCACCTTGCACGGTTTGCCAGTGCAAGACCAGCAACCCATGACCCCCGGTATCGATATTCACGAATGGCAGGGTGTAGGCCAGGGCATCATCACCCACATCTGGGACTTTGGCGGTCAAGTCATCGCCCACGCTACCCACCAGTTTTTCCTGCGTTCGTCCTGCCTCTATTTATTGGTCGTATGCGCCAGAAGCGAAGGCAGTAATGCCGATGAGCAAGCCGAATATTGGTTGCAACACGTTAAAGCCTATGGCGGCACCGACGCACCGGTTTTATTGATCGCCAACAAAGCCGACCAAATCGAAACCAGCCTCAACTTTGGCACGCTAAAAGCGCGCCATCCGAATCTGGTTGGCCTGTATTCCCTCTCGTGCCTGAAGGCTGAAGACGAGCAGTTCCGCGACCGTTTCGCCGTGTTCCAAACCGATCTGAAGTATCATTTGACCCGGCTAGCAGAACAACAAGTCCTATTCACACCGCAGCACTTCGCCGTATTACAAGCGATCCGGGAACTGGCCAGTGGCCAGTCATTTTTGCCGCGCGCCCGCTACGATGATCTGTGTTCCGAGCAAAACATTGCCGAAGCAAGCGGCCAAAATCGCGCCTGGTTGCTCGATATTCTGGATAAGCTCGGCATCATCGTCCACTTCACGGACATGGCGTTTACTGCCGACTACATCCTGAACCCGCGCTGGCTAACCTATGGCGTATATCAGGTCATCTATTCCGGCCAGTCCCATGTCAGCCAGCCCCAGATTTTTGAGTTGCTCCGGCAAAAGCCGATGCAAGACGAACTGGACAACCTGCTCTCATACCCACCGGAAAAATGCTCGGTGGTGCTGGAAGCGATGCAACGCTTTCGGCTGTGTTATCCGCAACCAATCCAAAAGTCGGGCCAGTCACTGCAATATATCGTGCCCGGTGCCTTGCCAACCGAAATCCCGGCCACCCTGTTGCCGCAACAGGCCAGTTTCAAGCAAGCCGCACGGGCCTACCGCATCCGCTTTACCAGCTTTTTGCCGCGCCATGTGTTGCCGGAAATGGTGGTGACTCACCATACCGACATCGTTAATGAGTGGGTCTGGCAAACCGGTGTGATGTTGCACGACCAAAGCCAGAGCCAGCGAGCCTGGCTGGAAGCGAACTATACCGACCGCGATATCCGCATCTGGATCAGTGCTGTTCAAGTGCGCGATTTTTTGGCGGTGTTGCGGCACAGCCTGTACCATATTTTGCATCGTATGCCCGATCTGGTGTGGGACGAAGAAGTGCTGCTGCCAGCCGAAGCGCGCATTGAAGACGAGCCAATGTCAGGCAGATTGTCTGGCGAAGAAGTCTGGGCTAAGTGGGAACAACTGGAAGAGCATTGGCGCAATCAAGTACCGACCTACCTTTCCGGCAAGGGCAAATATGACCTGCGGAAGGTGTGGGGCATTTACCTGCCGGATCAGCCGATATCAGAACAACATGTGCACCATCATCATGGCGAGACAATCATGGGCGACCAATACAAAACCAGCCTGAAAAACAGCAGCGCCCACAACATCGCCAACGCCAAAAACATCAAGGAAACCACTATCAGCTCGCAAACCACCAGCCCGGAACTGGCGCAGGCTATGGCGGCCCTGCTGGCAGCCTTGCAAGCCATGCCGTCCCATTTTCCGGCGCAGCAGGAAGCGGTGGCGTATTACCAGCAAGCGACCGAACAGGTGCAAACCACTTGCGCAACTCAGGAAAAACCGAGTTTCGCGGTAAAAAAATGGCTGACCGACATAGGCGGCTGGGTTAATTCATTGATGCAGGCGGCAGCCGCTGTGCCGGAAAAGGTAGAGGTGCTTCAAAATGCGGTGGCGGCATTGAACAAGATCAAGGATGTATTACGGTTGGGTAATGAGTAATGGTGATGAGTGACGATAATGCGTGAATGTCAGAAAACGCCATATTGTTGAGAATTGCCAACCTGCTGTATCGATTCAATTCGATAAAAATCTTAAACATATAAGCATGTTTTTTAAAACCCAACCGTATCCATTCTTGTCTTGCGCGTCGTCGGGCTACAACGCGCCCTCCTGTATTTTGCGGGCTGGCAGGCCTTGAATGATGTAATTCGGGTTGCGACCATAAAGGCATGGTCGATATCGACCTATTGTTTACTTAATGCGGCGGCATGTGCAACATGATTCTGGCCTGCGCCTCGGGCATGCCATCTTTCATCAGCCTTTGCAGTGCTTCCTGCATCCCTTTAGCCCTGCCACGCGCTTCACCACGCGCTTCGCCCCGCGCTTCACCCCGTGCTTCAGCCGCTTGCGTTTCAAGTTGCTCGGTCACCAGCGCCATTTCGCGCCAATCGGCCAGACGCCGGGCCTCTTCATCAGCCGACAGGCTGTGCAACTGGGCCAGCGCTTGTTGTACCGGTGCATAATCAATTTGATTCATGATGTTTTCCTCCTGCCAATGCTGAAAATAGGTAATCCAGGCACGTAGTGCGGTACTGAGATGGTTCGCTTGCCCGGCCCTGATTTGGCGATCAAGTTTGGCTAATTCTACTACGTTCACTTGCAGTTCGCTACCGAGCTTGACCCATGGCCGGTTTCGATCCAACATTTCAAAGCACCAGAGCGCCTGATCTTCATCGGGCAGGAGATCGTAAGCGAGCAGGTGGATGCCGATTACCGGCTTGATGGAATCATATTTTCCCCCGCGTGCCAGTTGTCCGGCCATGGCCTTGGACAAATAATAAATGCTGCGCGCACTCCAGGTTTCGCGCTTCTTCATTTGCATTTCGATGTTGAGCCATTCCCCGTTGGCAGACTTGGCCAAAATGTCCAGCACGATGTATTTACCGGCAATATTGGCCGGGTTCAGGCGCGGGTTTCTGATCGACTCCACCACCACCGGAGCGTCATGCGGGCGCACGGCGTTAATCAGGTCGGTCAACAGCGGCAACGACTGACCAAACAGCAGATTGAAAACCAGATCATTGCGGGGATCAAGCAAGGGTTTTGACATGGCGACTCCGATTGGATGTGGTGTGCGACAAAAGCATGAAAAAGGCACAAAAAGAAAGTATATGGCAAATTTTATTCATTGTGCGAACGGTGGGGAAAATACCCCTGTACAGAATAGAGGCCAGCCGGAATTTTTGGCAGGGTGAAGCGAAGGTATCAACGCGACCGGTGCGTAATTGCCGGAGTTGAACAGGCAAAAACGGTTGGCGCACCCCAACGGGCTGTTTCATTCATACGGCTACCAAGCGATGGCTATAACCATGCAACAGCCCATATTCGGCCCGTTGCGCCGCACTTTTGGTAAAATGCCGCAGGCACGATGGCCCATGGCGTAAAAAATAGGACGGATATAGTGGAATTGTTACAGTTGGATTGTTTTGGTCAAACCCTGGTATTGGAAGGTTCGATGGCAGGCTGGCAACAGGTTTTTCTTGGCGACATACTGGTGTCAACACTGGCAGCCACGCCCGAGGCAGAACAGCAAAGGGTGCATGAATTTGAGGTGATGGCGCAAAATGGGCCGGATGCCAAAAGTGAAACCTTGCGCTGCCGCCTGCAAAGCAGCACCCAATGGCAGCCGTTTTCGTTTGACTTCCAATTTTTTGTCAACGGCCAATTGGTGGCGCAAGGCCAGCGCACGACCAAGGACATTGAGCGCCAAGTACCGGTGCATGCCGCGCCCAAAACCCGCTCTTTTAGTTTGATTGGGCTGGGTGCATTGGCCCTGAAACTGTTGAAAAGCGCCAAACTGGTGAAAGTGGCGCTGGCTGGGGCCAGTCTTGCCGCCTATACCTGGCTGTTTTCCTTTCAATTCGCGCTGGCCCTGATTGCCTGTCTGGTGGTGCATGAATATGGGCATGTGCGCGCCATGCGCTATTTTGGCATGAAGACCCGTGGCTTTTACCTGATCCCATTTGTGGGTGGTGCCGCGCTGAGCGACAGCAAAATCAATACCCGCTGGCAAGATGTGGCCATTTCAATGATGGGCCCCTGTTTTGGGCTGGGCATGTCGGTGCTGTGCCTGCTGGCCTATGGCGTGACCGGCGCACCATTTTTTGCTGGGCTGGCCACATTTAACGCGTTTTTGAATTTGCTGAACCTGCTGCCGATTTTACCGCTCGATGGCGGTCATGTGCTCAAGAGTGTGAGCTTTTCGATGAACAATACGCTCGGGCTGGTCGTTTGCACCCTGGCGGCGGGTCTGGGCATTGTGGTCAGTTTTAGTCTCGGCATGAGTTTGTTCGGCTTCTTTATGATTATCGGCTGCATCGAAATCCTGTTGGAGTGGCGCACCCGGCACAATAGCCACTTGCTGCCACTGGATCGGTATGGCCAAATCTTTTCCGGCGTCTGGTATTGTTTGGTCGTGGCAAGCCTGATCGGCATCATCGCCTATGTCGGCCAAACTGGTGATGAAATCTTGCGCTTGCCCCTGAAAATACTGCAAAGTTAATCCTGATAGCCCCACGGTGCAACAGGTGGGGTGACCGGTTTGGCAAGATCAAAATCGACCCGGAATTCGCGGCTCTCGCGCACCAGCCGATAACTGAATTTACCCGGGTAGATAAATATTTGCCAGGTATTGCCCGCAGATTGCGGAATCCCGTCAGCGATAAATTGTTCCTTCGAGTACTGATCCGCCGGAAACGATTGTACCTGGGCCCAACCGGCGTCCAGTGTGTGGCCACCGTACATGGTTTGCTTGTCAAAACTGCCGTCTTGATGACGATGGTCGTGTTTTAGCGACAGGCCGGAACCGGTTTTTTTGATGATCCAGGTGCGCGAGCGGTTCTCACCCACGTGAAACGGAATTTGGATTTCCTCCTTGCTGCAACGCCGAACATGCATCACCAGCGGGCCTTCAAAGCCGTCGGATTTGGGCTGATCTTGCACCACCTTGCCCTGAAACGCCTTGCCGCACAGGGTCTGCAACTGGGCAAAGAAGGCATCGTGGGTCGGGATCGATACCAGCGGCGCGGGTACGGCAGTTTTTGCCTGACTGGCAGGAGCGAGACCAAGGCCAATGGTCAGTGTGGTCAGGGTGGTCAGTGCGGTCAGGGTGGCCATCAAAGTAGGGGTGTTCATCAAAGTCTCTTGGCAAAAATGGAGTGCCGAGTATAAACCAATTGGGTCAGCAAGTGGCATCAACCCGGCTTGCTATAATGACCGTCATATTCAACACAACACTCACCACACCGAGGGGCTGCAAATGAAGGCATGGCATGGCAAGGTTGCGTTGGTTACCGGTGGCGGCTCCGGGATTGGGCGTGCGCTGTGTCTGGCGCTGGCGCGGCGCGGGGTGCGGGTGTTGGTGACAGATATCAATCTGGAAGCCGCGCAAACGGTGGCCGGGGAGTGTGGCGGGCCAGCCAGTGCCACAAGGCTTGATGTGGTCGATGCCGAAGCGGTCAAGGCGTGTATTGAGGATTACGCCGCCAGTTGCGGTCGGCTCGATTTTTTGTTCAACAATGCCGGTATTGCGGTAGCCGGGGAAGCACATGAAATTCCGCTGCCAATGTGGCGCCAGGTGATCGATATTGATGTGTATGGCGTGCTACATGGCGTACTGGCCGCTTACCCGATCATGCTGAAACAGGGCTTTGGCCATATCGTCAATACTGCCTCGCTGGCCGGTTTGGTCGCTGCCCCGTTGCTCACGCCGTATGGGCTGGCCAAGCATGCGGTGGTTGGTTTATCGAGCAGCTTGCGCATTGAAGCGGCCAGCCATGGGGTGCGGGTGTCGGCCTTGTGTCCGGCAGCGATTGAAACGCCGCTGATCGATACCCAAAACCCGGTCGATAGTCCGGTGCCGTGGATACCGAATGTACGGCGCTTTTTAACCACGCTGGGTGGCCCGCCGTATCCGGTTGATCGCTGTGCCGAAGAAACACTGGATGCGGTTGAGCGCAATCTGGCCGTGATTGTGCTGCCGGGGCAGGCACGGCTGGCATGGCGACTAGGGCGCTGGTTTCCGGCACTGGTTGAAATCGTGGCCAAAAAGGCGGTGGCGATTGAGCGCAGCGAGCGCCAATAAACCGGGGTAATTTTGCAATGGGCTGCACCGCAGCCGGTTTAACAGGGAGAAATAATGCTTCAGGGTTCTTGTCATTGCGGCGCAGTCCGCATCACACTGCCATTCGCGCCAAACAAAGCCACCGATTGCAATTGCTCAATTTGCCGCCGACTGGGTGCGCTGTGGGCGTATTACGAGGTGGGGACGGTGGTAATTGTTGGGCATCCGGAACACACCGAGTCGTATGTTTGGGGCGACCGGACGCTACGCACTGTTCGTTGCAAAAGCTGTGGCTGTGCCACGCACTGGGAGCCACTGGAACCGAAGTCGGGGGCCAAACACGGGGTGAACTTGCGTATGTTCGAACCGGCCCTGCTGCAAGCGGTGGAGGTGCGGCGCTTTGATGGGGCGGATAGCTGGACGTTTCTTGATTGAGTTGGCCAAATTGGTGGCAGAGCGCTTAACTGCGCACCACTTAATCGGGCACCAACACTTCCAGTGGGAGGTGAAAACGCGCTGCCAAAGCCTTGGTTTGGCGCAAATTCAACTGCCGCTTGCCCGCCAAAATGGCCGACACCACACTTTGCGCGCCGATTTCCGGGAAGTCTTTTTGTCCCAGTCCATGTTCTTCCATTAGCCACAGCAGAATGCTTTGTGGGCTACTGGCGTCCGGCCACGGGTGAATTCGGCTCTCGTATTCCCGGATACGTTCGCCGATAATCGCCACCAGTCCAAATACCGGGTGATCGTCGGTGTCGCCAAAGGTATCAAAACACTCTTCGACAAAGGCCAACAGGGTTTGGTAGTGGGTTTCATCCCGGATCGGCCCGGTAAGCCCGAGTGCATCGTTCAGGGTGGCCCAGGGGGCCAGCAATTGGGTGACGCTCATTTCCACTTCTCCTGATCATATTCGCCATGGGTTAACACGGATTTGACAAAAACTTGTTGTGTTGCATAGGAAATCGCCGCAATCAAGCGGAATTTGTTGCCGCCAATATTAAAAACATACCGGTCACCTACCTTGTCAACGCTGGCGAAGGTGTCTTTAAGTTCAGAAAAATTCCGGTAGCTGCCGCGCTCGACCAGTCGCCGCCAGTTTTGCAAACCAGCTTCTGCACTGGGGTGAATGGCAGCAAATTCCCGCAAGACACGGTTTGAAATAAGTTTCATTGTTGCACTTTATAGCAATTTGCTATAATTCACAAGCGGAAAATGGCGCGCATCCGTTGCGTCACAAATCATGGCGACATAATCCTATTTCGACAAACATCGGGCACAACAAGCGGGCATGGCCACAATACCGGGTGGCCATCCCGCTTCCGGGCCGGGGCGATGAACCTCAACTACGGGTAATCGAAATCCCCATTTCCTGCGCCACCACACTGTGTTTCGCCAATTCCAGCTTGGCAATCGCATTGCGGTGTACCTCATCGGGCCCATCGGCCAGCCGCAGCGTGCGGTTACCGGCCCATTGGTAAGCCAGCGGAAATTCATCCGACACGCCCGCCGCACCATGCGCCTGAATCGCCCAATCGAGCACTTGCTGGGTCACGTTCGGGGCCAGTACCTTGATCATGGCAATTTCGGACTGGGCGTGCTTGTTGCCCACGGTATCCATCATGTAAGCAGCCTTCAGGGTCAACAGCCGGGCGCAATCGATTTGAATTCTGGATTCGGCAATCCGCTCGCGCCACACGCCCTGTTCCGCCAGTGGCTTGCCAAACGCGACCCGGCTGTGCAGACGTTTGCACATCAATTCCAGCGCCCGTTCGGCCACGCCAATGGCGCGCATGCAGTGGTGGATGCGGCCCGGCCCGAGCCGGCCCTGGGCAATTTCAAAGCCGCGTCCTTCACCCAATAAAATCGCCGATTTCGGCACCCGCACGTTTTCAAACAGGATTTCGCAATGGCCGTGCGGCGCATCGTCATAGCCAAACACCGGCAGGGCGCGGCGGATGGTGATGCCGGGCGTGTCGGCAGGCACCACGATCATCGATTGCTGGCGGTGGCGCTGGGCTTCAAAATCGGTTTTGCCCATCACGATAAATACCTTGCAGCGCGGATCACCAGCGCCGGAAATCCACCACTTGTGGCCATTGATCACGTATTCGTCACCTTCGGCATCGATCCGGGTTTCGATATTGGTCGCATCCGACGACGCCACGCCCGGTTCGGTCATGGCGAACGCCGAGCGAATTTCACCGGCCAAAAGCGGTTCCAGCCAACGCTGTTTTTGTTCTTCACTGCCATAGCGTTCAAACGTTTCCATATTGCCGGTATCGGGCGCGGAGCAATTAAACACTTCGGAGGCCCACATCACCCGGCCCATGATTTCGCACAGCGGCGCGTAATCAAGGTTGGACAAGCCTTCCGGCGCACGGTTTGATTTGGGCAAAAACAGGTTCCACAGCCCGGCTTCGCGTGCCAGCGGTTTTAAGCGCTCGGGGATCGATACCGGCAGCCAGCGGTTGCCCTTTTCCTTGCCATTGTTCTCGATTTCCTTAAAAAACGCGCTTTCGTTCGGGTAAATGTGCTGATCCATGAAAGCCAGCAATTGGGCTTGCAGGCTTTGGCAGCGTTCGGAGTAGGCAAATTCCATGATGGTTCCTGTTGGATCAAAAAGATGTTAAAGAGGCCGGGCCTAGAGCGCTGGCGACGCAGCGCAGCTTACGCAGTAAAGCATACTCATTGACGCTGATTTAAGCAGCATTCGCATAGCGCCACGCCAGTTCCGCCATTGGGCGGGTGGCCTTGCCGGTGGAGTGTGCCTGTTCGCTGGAAGCGGTGCCATCGACATAGCGCTTCATGATGCCCTGCAAAATTCCGGACAGCCGGAACATGTTGTAGGCCAGAAAAAAATTGAAATCGGCGCGCAAGATGGTTTTGCCGGTGCGCTGGCAATACTGGTCGATGTATTGCTGCTCCAGCGGAATCCCAAGGCTGGCATGATCGAGTCCGGCGGTGCCACGGAACTGGCCCGGGGTAAAATGCCAGCTCAGGCAGTGGTAGGAAAAATCGGCCAGCGGGTGGCCAAGGGTCGATAGCTCCCAATCGAGCATGGCCAAAACACGCGGTTCGGTCGGGTGGAAAATCAGGTTGTCGAGCCGGAAATCACCATGCACAATCGAGGTATCGTCACCCGCCGGAATGTGTTTTGGCAGCCATTCGATCAGGGCATCCATCGCTTCGATTTTTTCGGTCTCCGACGCACGGTATTGGCGGGTCCAGCGCTCGATTTGGCGCGCAAAATAATTGCCCGGCTTGCCATAGTCGGCCAGGCCGATGGCGGCATAATCGGTGGTATGCAATTGCGCAATCACGCGGTTCATTTCATCGTAAATCTGGCCGCGTTCTTGTGGGCTCATGCCGGGCAGGGCCTGATCCCACAAGACCCGGCCCTCAACAAATTCCATGATGAAAAAGGCGCGACCGATCACGCTTTCGTCGTTACACAAGGTATATTGGCGTGCTACCGGCAAACCGGCCTTGTATAAGGCATCCATGACCCGAAATTCGCGCTCGATGGCATGCGCCGAAGGAAGCAAATTGGCCGCCGGGCCGGGTTTGGTGCGCATGACATAATGCTGGCCAGCAATCGAGAGTTTAAAGGTCGGGTTGGATTGCCCACCCTTGAATTGCTCGGCACTTAGTACCGCATCGCCGCCGGGGAAGTCGGGCAGATTGGCGCGCAGGTATTCGGCCAGTTGGGCGACATCAAATTTTTGCCGTTCAGAAATCGGCTTGGTGCCCATAAATTCTTCGTACATACGGTCTCCGTCATATTAGGCAGGTCGGGCAGGTCGGGCTGGTCTGTTAATGGGTGATTGAAACAGCAGGCCAGCCATTGTAATGGAAAAAAGAACGAGTGTGCTATTTTATTTGGGGCCGGGCTTGGGCCAGCTCACATATCGCGGAAGCGCCGATATTGGGCCAGCAGCGCTTCCATGGTCGTGCCACGGGTTTCGCCCTGCAATTGCGATGGCGGGGAATAGTTGACCATGCGCACTACCCAGTCACCCGGCGCGGCACCGACGTCGAGCGCGTTGATGCAGCCTGCCGTTTGTGCCAGATTACCCAAAAACAGGCGCTGGTTGGTCAGGGCATACGACAAAATGGCGCGATTCACGCCGCCATGCAGCACCAGTAACACGGTATCCCAAGCCGGGTCGGCACGCAGCCGGTCAATTGCCGGATAGACCCGGTTCATCAACTCGCCCACGGTTTCGCCACCCAAAAATTGCTTGTGCTCGGCCACCACGCCTTCAAACGCACCAATGAAGGCTTCGCTTAGGTCGGTATCGGAAATCGAGCTTAATTTACCGCCACGCAATTCTTCCAGATCAGGCCAGATTTCCAGTTCGATTTGTTGTCCGGTTTCGGCCAATACCCGATTCGCCGTTTCCAGCGTGCGCGGCAAGCCGGAAATGACCACCCGGTCAAATTGCAGCTTTTCCTCGGCAAACACCCGTCCGGCAGCCGTGGCTTGATCGCGCCCCATGGCATTTAAGGGCACCGATTCGGGCAGGTAGGGCCGACCAGCTTGATCGAAATAGGTTACGCTGCCATGTCGCATTAAATAAATCCGCCGCCGTTTTGGCAGTTTGGCGGGTTCGATCACGGGGGGGGTGATGGGGGAGGTCATTGATAGTGGGGCTTTCGTTTTTCCAGAAACGCATTGATGCCTTCCTGCGCTTCTCGGTGGCGCAGGCTTTCAATAAAGCTGTGTTTTTCGGCTTCAAATTGTTGCTTGAGCAAATTGCCCTGGGCTTCATTCATCAGGGCCTTGATCCGTTCAATCGAGGTCGGCGGCAATTGCGCCAGGCGTTCGGCCCAGCCAATCGCCTGGCTTAGGGCGGTACCATCGGGCACCAGTTTGTTGATGAGGCCAAGCGCATGCAGGCGCGGTGCCAGAATCGCGTCACCTTCGAGCAAGACTTCGGTGATGAACTGGCGCGGCAGGGCTTGGGTCAAGAGCCACGAGGCACCACCGTCGGGCGTCAACCCCATTTTCACGTTCGACATCATGAATTTGGCGCTGTGTCCGGCCACGATCAAGTCGCAGGCCAGTGCCAGCGAAAAACCGCTGCCAGCGGCCCCGCCTTCAATTGCCGCCACGACCGGTTTCGGGCAATCCCGGATCGCTTCGATCCAGCCATGCAAATTATCAATTGAATCGACCTGCTGCAGCGGGTCTTTGGCCCGATTTTCCAATAGCGTGTGCAGGTTGCGGCCCGGACAAAAATAGCCATTGGCTCCGGTCAGAATCACGACCCGGATACTGTCGTCACGTTCGGCGGTGGAGAGGGTTTCGATGGCGGCGGCCACCATGTCCGGGTGCAGCGCATTACGCGCCGCCGGGTTGCTCATGGTCAGGATCAGCGTGGCGTCCTGACGTTCGGATCGAAGTTCGGCTGACATGATTGCGCTCGTTGGGTTGGTCATGATTTGCCACCGGCGGTGGCGGCCATGGTTCACTTTGGAAACCTCAGACATAGCGTACCACAAGCCTTGGCCGGTTTGGCGGAAAACTTGTCGCTGCCACCATGGTGCGATTTGGCTTGGTGAAAAGCGTGGTGAAATGGGTTATTTTTCGATCACCGCGCCGGATAAGCTATGTAAAAACACTGTCAAATCAGCAATGTCTTTGTCTTTTAGCATGAATGGGTCGCGTTCGTTATGGCCAATTACTGCTTTCGGGGCTTGTACATAGTGCCGCACCACTTGTTCGAGCGTGGCAAACTGGCCAGCGTGCATATACGGCGGGCGCAGCGCCACATTGCGCAGGCTGGGGGTTTTGAAGGTAGCCAGATTGGCAGTTTTGTCGCGGTTCATGAACACCAGTTCGGCGCATTGTCCGGGTTTGGCATCGCTATAGCGGCCAAGACAATTAAATTCATCGTTGTCCACCTTGGCAATCGCCAATGCCCGGCCCTGATCCGGTTCCTTCGGTTCGGATACGCCAACATTGTGAAAGGCCTGATCGGTCAGTAGCGGGCCATTGTGGCAGGTGGTGCACTGGCCCATGCCGATAAATAGCCGCAGGCCGTGTTTTTGGGCCGGGGTCAATGCAGCGAGGCCAGCCGGATTCTTGTTTTGTAGCGCATCGATATATTGGTCGAGCGGTGCCGGGCCAAAATGCAGGGTTTTTTGGTAAGCCGCCAGTGACTTGCCGATATTCACAAACACCCGGTTGATGTTGTCCCGGCTGGTGGCATCGAGTTTTTCCCACGCCGCTTTTTGTTCCGGGGTGCCGAGCGGACTGGCGGTTTTGGGTTGCACCGGCAACGCTGGCAGCGGGCCAAACACGGTCTGATATTCGGTTAGGTAGCTTTGCCTAAGCTGATGCACCACTTCGAGCCGGTTGGCCCCGTGTGACATGGGCGACTCCAGCGCACCGAGCGCTTGCGACCATAAACTGTCCTTGCGCCCATCCCAGTCGTGCCAGACGGCATAGCCGATGCCGACCAGGTGCATGGAACGCCGGGGCGTGATGCCTACGCCTTTCGAGACCGGCATGCCATCCTGGAACTGGCGCTTGGGGACGTAGCAATTGATGCAGGCCGCGGCGCGGTTTTTGGCGAATTGTGGATCGGCCAATAGGTGCCTGC
>JACCDS011327398.1_pt1 | contig 12918 bp, 3 predicted proteins | sample 7446441 | NCBI WGS metagenome assembly JACCDS01 (sample SAMN15323445, study PRJNA562643) | freshwater metagenome | isolation source: river surface water | place: USA:Blue River Watershed | collected 2017-08-17
GCGGGAACCGACGGCAAGTGGAAGGCCGACTTCGCCAGCACCGAAGTGCCGGCCGACGGCAACACCACGGTCACGGTCAAGGCGACCGATACGGCCGGCAACGTCAGCGATGCGGCGACCAGGGCTGTGACGGTGGATACCACCAAGGCAGCAACGCCGGTCATCAACACCGTCTCTTCGGACGACCGCGTCAACGGTGCTGAAAAGTCTGCCGGCGTGTCCCTCACCGGTACCGCCGAAGCCGGCTCCAGCGTCAGTGTCCAGTGGGGCGCCACGACCAAGACCGTGGTTGCTGGAACCGACGGCAAGTGGAAGGCCGACTTCGCTGCCGGCGAGGTTCCGGCCGACGGCAGCACCACGGTTACGGTCAAGGCCACCGACGCTGCCGGCAACGTCAGCGATGCGGCGACCAAGACCGTGACGGTGGACACCTCCGTAGGCACGCCCACTCTTGGCTTGGCCACGGACAGCGGCAGCAGCGGCACGGATGGCCTGACCAACGTCAACGTCGTCCAGGTGGGCAACCTGGAGACGGGGGCCACGTGGGAGTACCAGGTCGATGGAGGAGCCTGGGTCCGGGGTGGCGTGCGGCTGGCCGATATCACGGCTGCGTCTCTCACGGGCAGCCTGGGTGGTTCGTGGATTCCCTCCGGATTGGCCGCAAGCGGCGTGGACCTGCAGACCGTGGGCAGCACCAGGACCGCCTGGCTGGTGAGCTACGACGGCTCCACCTACACGAAGGGAGTCAAGGTCGAGTTCTCGGAGGACGCCCAAGGGCGCTTGCTCGCCAAGGTCATCGGTGCGGGCTATGTCGAAGGCGACCACGTCTCGGATTGGGCCACCCAGACCCGCACCGGCGTCGCGCTGGCGGACAGTGACAGCGGCTCGGGCTACGGCATCCGGCAACTGCTGGTCAACGGCATCGCGGTCGGCACCGGCGGCTATGTGGGCGTCAGCGGCGCCACGGCGCTGAGCGACACCTTCCTGATCACCAGCACCGATGGACTGGCGCACACCTACACGGTGCGCCAGACGGACGCGGCCGGCAATACCGCAACCAGTTCGGAAGCCAGGTTCACGCTCGATACGGTCAAGCCGACGGCCGCTGTCATCAACACCATTTCCAGCGACGACCGCATCAATGCCGCCGAGAAGACCGCTGGGGTGACCATCACGGGCACGGCCGAGGCCAGTGCCAGCGTGATCGTGCAGTTGGGCTCCACCACCAAGACTGTCACCGCTGGCGCGGACGGCAAGTGGTCCGCCAACTTCGCCAACACGGAGGTTCCGGCCGATGGCAGAGCCACGGTGACGGTCAAGGCCAACGATGCTGCGGGCAACATCAGTGATGCAGCCACCCGGTCGGTCACCGTGGACACCAGCAAGCCTGCTGCAGCGGGCATCAACGCCGTTTCCAGTGACGACCGTGTGAACGCGGCCGAGAAGGCCGCTGGCATCGCCATCACCGGCACCGCCGAAGCTGGCTCCAGCGTCAGCGTCCAGTGGGGCGCCACCACCAAGACCGTCGCGGCCGGTACGGACGGCAAATGGAAGGCTGACTTCACCAAGGGCGAAGTGCCGGCGGACGGAAGCACCAGCGTCACCGCGATCGCCACCGATGCGGCGGGAAATGCCAGTGACGCAGCGAACCGGTCTGTGGCGGTGGATACGGCCATCAGTTCACCCGTCATTGAAGCGGTGTCGCCCGACGACAAGGTCAATGCCGCCGAAAAGGCCGCTGGCGTTTCCGTCACCGGCATGGCCGAGGCAGGTGCCCGTGTGACCCTCCAGTGGAACGGCATCTCCAAGTCGCTCACGGCCGATTCCGCCGGCAGATGGACCGCCAGCTTCAGCAGCGCAGAAGTTCCTGCGGACGGCGTCTTCAACATCACGGCCAAGGCGACGGATCTGGCGGGCAACACCAGTGCCGAAGTCAGTCGGTCCGTCACGGTGGACACCACCGTCGCCACGCCCGCGATCAGCTTGGTCACAGACAGTGGCAGCAGTGCGACCGATGGCATCACCCGCATCAAGACCGTGAAGGTGCGCGGCCTCGAGAGTGGTGCGAACTGGAATTACACCTTGGATGCCGGCTCGACCTGGCAATCCGGCAGCGGTGACACGTTCGATCTGATCGACCTTGGTACCAACTTGTTGGGTAATCCCAATTTCAACCAATCCTCGACGAAGTCGGGCAATCGGTTGGCCAACCCCAACTTCAGCGATGGCCTTTCTGGTTTTTATTACGGCCTGGCTGGATACATTAGTCAGGATCCGGTTGATCGGCCCGGAACCTTGAGTGTCACGACGACTCCCCCATCTTGGGCGCGCGTTACATCGGGTCAAGGTGGCGCGAGTGACATGTTCTTGGCGGTGGATGGAAGCACTCTCGCGGGCAGTACATTCTGGGCGCAGATGGTGACCCTGGAAGTCGGCAAGTCATACACCTTCAGTTATTACGCATCCACGGGCGACGACCCTCAGCCCGAGCTTCAACTGTTCATCGGCGGCACGGCGGTTGGCGCGGCGCAAAAGCTCAGGTCCGGCGCTGGCTGGACACAGTACCGCACCAACTTTGTCGCGAGCGTCGGTGGCAGTGTGGAAGTCTCGTTGCAGGACAAGAACACCAGTGATGCTGGAAATGATTTCCTGCTCGATGCCATGGAAATGATGCAGGTCTCAAGCCCTGTCGAATTCACCTCGGACTACATCATGCTGGACCAAGCCAATGGTGCGGGAACAGCGGCCGTCGTCACCAGTCCGCCAGCCTGGAACATGGGAATCAGCTCGGGCCAAGGCGGCAGCGGCGATCCGTTCCTGATGGTCGACGGCAGCACCAACGCGAATGACGCGGTCTGGAAACAGAAGGTGACCGTGGTGGCGGGTCAAACCTACACCTTCAGTTACTACGCGGCGAGCGGCCAAGACTCACAGCCCCAACTGCAGTTGTATGTTGATGGCGCCAAAACAGGCTCCGCGCAAACGCTTTCAGCTCAGTCCCAATGGACCCAGTACCAGGTCAGTTTCAAGGCCGAGTCGAGCGGCAGCGTGGAGCTGGCTCTGAAGAACCTGACCACCTCCTTTGGCGGCAATGACTTTGCGCTGGATACGCTCTCCTTGGTGGACAAGGCCGCATCGACCGGATTGGCATTTGATATTGGCAAGGTTCAGGTCAAGCAAGTCGATGCAGCGGGCAATACGGCGACCGGGAGCAATACGAGCAAGTATCTGCTGGATACTGCCATCGACAGTGTTTCGGTTGTCGAAACTTCGTCGGGCTATAACGTGAGCGCAGAGGCCGGCTCCACCATCAAATGGTCGCTCGACGATGGTTCATCTGGCACGCTGACAGGGTCAGGATCGATCAAAAAGGTGTTCGGGTATCACAACCTGACGATCAATGCCACGGATCTGGCAGGCAATGTCACCGCCGCCAAGAAGCTGGAATACACGTGGCTGCCAGATCTGGATCTGTTCCCCCGGGCTGGTCCGAACGCCAGACTGAATCTGGGGCTGATGTACAAGGGTGAGTATTACTACCTGTACAACCGGCCTGGGTATAAGCCCGGCGGCACCAGTGGAATCAACAAGGCGCAGACGATGGACGAAATCGGTACGGCGCTGGGACTGGGGACTGACAACAATGCGGTGCACGAAGGCGATCGGGCGGGCGTCTGGGTAAATGGTTACGCTCCGGGTGCTTATCAGTATCAGATCATGCTGCCAACGGTGGATGAGTTGAGGAGGCTCGATAGTTTCCATGGCGGCAGGCCCGCGAAATGGGCCGGTACTCTGGATAGCGGCGATGAATTCTGGACTGCGACCAAAAACGGCTGGGATCATGAAACCTATGTTTTCAGCAGCGGCAACAGATACAGGTGGGATACCGACTCTTGGAACGTCATCTACAAGGTCAAGCTGGTGGCCACGCCCATCGCCCTCGACCTCGACGCAAGCGGGAAGATTGAAACCACGTCGCTTGCAGACTCTGCCGGTCGGTTTGATCTCCTGAACAACGGCAAACCGGTGCACTCGGCCTGGATCAGCAAGGGCGACGCCTGGCTGGCCGCCGACAGCAATGGCAATGGTGTGATCGACGACCGCCACGAGTTGTTTGGTGGTGACGGACCTCGTGATGCCTTCGTGAAGCTTGCCGGCTATGACGGCAATGGCGACGGTCTGGTGGATGCGCACGACCCGCGGTTCCAGGAACTGCTGGTCTGGCGCGATGCCAACGGGGATCACCAGAGTCAGGCTGACGAATTGATCGGGCTGCAAAACGCTGGCGTGAAGCACCTGACGGTGAAGGCCGACATCGATCGCTGGTTCGAGGATGCCCAAGGCGTCACGCACGGTGACACGGCCACTGCCACGTTGACCAAAGGCAAGGTGGTCACGCTGACGGACCTGTGGCTGCCTGTCGAAGCGACGGGAGATGTGGCGCCGCTGAACCTGCTGGCCTCGAATCCCGCATTCGAAAGCCGTCATCCGTATGCCACCTCATCCGCAGTATTGGCCTGAAGCTCAAGGAGAAGCTCCCATGACCACTGAAAACCACCTGCAATCCATGAACCTGGCGCGCAGCGGTGCGATGCCCGGGTCCTTGGCTGGGCATCTCGGCAAGCAACCCGCGAAGTCGCTGACCACCATCGACACGGTTCACCGCGACGACCGGGACAAAGCGGCACTTGCCGCGGCGGACATGCGGGCGACAGAAGAATCCAATGGCGCAAATGCCCACACCAAGGCCGAAGCCACGTTTCCTGCCGCCCTTCAGTGGAGCGCTTCGTCGCAGGCCCTTGCGGTTGGTACCGACAGCCATCAGGCACTCCGCTTCGGCGGCAGCCAAGTGGCGGGAGGCGGTATCACCGCCGCCGCCGTCAAGGTTCCTGGTGCATCCGGCTTCAACATTGAAGATGCGTTCCGGCCTGTCGCGGTGGATACCGCCATCGGTGCCCCCACGCTCAACTTGGCCACGGACAGTGGCGCCAGCGCCAGCGACGGCCTGACGAACGTCAACGTCGTTCAGGTGGGAAATCTGGTTGTCGGGACATCGTGGGAATACCAAGTCGACGATGGCGCCTGGATCAAGGGCGGCGCGCGACTGGCAGACATCACGGCTTCGTCACTCAAGGCGCGATTGGGTGGTTCCTGGATTCCTTCTGGCCTGAACGCAAGCAGTGTGGATTTTCAGACCGTGGGCAGCACCAAGACCGTCTGGTTGGTGAGCTACGACGGCACCTACACCAAGGGCGTCAAGGTCGAGTTCTCCGAGGACGCCAATGGGCGCTTGAGGGCCAAGCCCAGTGCTGCAGGCTACGTCGACGGGAACCATGTGGCGGACTGGTCCACCCAGACCCGCACGGGCGTAGCCCTGGCAGGCAGTGCCAGTGAAACAGGTTATGGCATCGAGCAACTGCTGGTCAACGGCATCGCATTCGGATCGGGCGGTTATCTCGGCAACAGCAGCTTCACGGCGCTGAGTGATACCTTTCTGATCACCAGTACCGATGGGTTGGCTCATACCTACAAGGTACGTCAGAACGATCTGTCGGGTAGCTCAGTCACCAGTTCGGCGGCGAAGTTCACGCTCGACGCTGGCATCGGAAAGCCTGTCATCAATACCATTGCTGGCGATGACCGCGTCAACGCTGCCGAGAAAACGGCTGGTGTGACCATCAATGGGACGGCGGAGGCCCGAGCCAACTTGAGCGTCCAGTGGGGTGGCACGACCAAGACGGTCACTGCACAGGCGGACGGGAAATGGACTGCCACATTTGTCGGGACCGAACTGCCTGGTGACGGAAGCACCAAGGTCACCGCCCAAGCGACAGATCTGGCGGGCAATGTCAGCGAGGCCGGCACCAAGACCGTGCTGGTGGACACCATGCTCGCCATTCCAACCCTTGGTTTGGCGACCGACAGCGGTCACGACAACTCAGACGGAATTACCAACGTCAAGACTATCAAGGTGGGTGGTTTGGAGGCTGGCGCCACCTGGAAATACACCTTGGATGGTGTCGATGGCCGTTGGAGAGACGGTGTCGGTGATTCTTTTGATCTACCCGCTGAATGGCGGGATGTCTATGATCCTGCTGATTCAATGGCGATACGGGTCAAGCAAGTTGATGCAGCCGGAAACTCCTCAATCAGTGGATCACGTTCAGTGGGGTGGAGGTTTGACACGATCGCCCCGAATGCGCCGTCGACACGACTTGCCAAGGACAGTGGTAGCAGTGAGTCCGACCAACTCACGAATCAGAAGTACGTCAATGTTACCGGTCTTGAGCGGAATGCCGACTGGCAATACAGGGTGGATGGTGGCGCCTGGAAGAACGGAGTTGTCAACCACGTCCTGGGAGAATTGAAGGATACCCAGGTCCGTGCGACTCTCAACGGCAGGGATATCGGCGCCGACCTGTCGGCCAAGGCCGTTCATTGGACGAGGTTGTCTGCTGATGTCGCAACCATGTGGATGGTGGCATTCGACTCAGTGCGAACCAAGGGCGTGAAGATTGAGCTGCTTCAAGGCGGCGATGGTGTCATCAAGGCTCGCATTCTGGAGGCGGGCTATCGGTTCGGTGATCATGTCGAGGATTTTGCGTCAGCTGGGTATACACCTTGGACTGTTGCCGATGGCGACAAAGCGTCCGGGTATGGAGTCAAGAACCTCGCGTTCAATGGCCTGACTGTTCATGATGGCTACCTTGACAAGTCGCGCACCAGTTCTCTCTTCAGCAGGGGTTTCGAGATCGAGAGTGCTGACGGAAAGTCACATACATACGATGTCCGACAAATCGATGTGGCTGGCAACACGTCTGGCGTTGCTTCTGCTGTTTATGCGCTTGATACGACCGGGCCGGCGGCTCTCGGATTGAGCCTGGTTTCCACGCCGCCCATCGGTCGGTTTACCGGAGCGGCTGATGTGGCGTCGGAATTCAAAGTCACTGGCATTCCTTCTGGCGGTCAATGGGAATACAGCACCGATGGTGGGCTCAACTGGAGTCCCGGCGTTGGCGACAGATTCCGTGCGACCAAGAAGATGTCGGTCATGAACGCCGGTTTCGAAGATGGTTATCGGTTCTTTTCGACGAACTATGACCTGGCTGGCTTTTATCCTGGCGCAATCAACATCATCAATGAATACAGGGATGGTGACAGGGTATTCACGGGTCGCAACGGCACTTCTGACAACAAGAATAATTTCTTATGGGTTGACAGTGGTGATCGAGGCGGGTTCTGGGGTCAAACCTTCTGGTTGGAGAGCGGCCATGTCTACACCTTTTCTTATTACAGGCGCATCACGGAGCATTCTTACTCGACCACTGCGCCTACGATTCATTTGAGGGCTAATTGGGCTGGAACTCCGGGTGGTGATTGGCGGGATGTTGGTGCGATTGATTGGGTTGACAAGAACCGAGATACTGAAGGTTGGGTCTTGACGACCAATACGTTTACGGCGATATCGACGGGAAACACCAGGCTGCACTTGGTGAGTGGCAAGTCCGGGCGGACTGGGAATGACGTTGCGATTGATGACATTGCCTTGTACGAGCAGACGTTTGCTGCTGGCCAGAACCTCGTGCGACATTTTGACTCCGCCGGCAACGCCACCATCACGGAGGGGTCGGCCGTCACCCCCATTGCCCTTGACCTCGATGCCAGCGGTCAGATTGAAACCATACGGCTTGCTGATTCCACAGGGCGTTTTGATCTCCTGAACAACGGCCAGCCGTTGCATTCGGCGTGGATCGGCAAAGGCGACGCCTGGCTGGCCGTCGACAGCAATGGCAATGGTGTGATCGACGACCGTCACGAGTTGTTTGGTGGTGACGGTCCGCGCGATGCATTCTTGAAACTCGCCCGTTATGACGGCAATGGCGACGGTCTGGTGGATGCGAATGACCCACGGTTCCTGGAACTGCTGGTCTGGCGCGATGCCAATGGAGACCATCAGAGCCAGCCTGACGAATTGATCGGGCTGCAAAACGCTGGCGTGAAGAACCTGAAGGTGAAAGCTGACATCGATCGCTGGTTCGAGGACGCCCAAGGCGTCACGCACGGCGACACGGCCACCGCCACCTTGATCAATGGCAAGGAGGTCACGCTGACCGACTTGTGGCTGCCTGTCGAAGCTGCTGACGGCGTCGCACCGCCGAACCTGATCCCCTCGAATGCCGCATACGAATCCCTCCATCCGTATGCCACCCCACTGGCGGTGTTGGCCTGATGCCCAACCGCCGGTTTTCGGAAACCAAAGGAGAAGCTCTCATGACAACCAACAACAATCCAGAGTTGAATTCAGCGCTCATCGGCACCGCACGCGGCGCCGCATCCGGACCGCAGGGCAACAAGCCGGCCCCGGTCCTGACCACCATCAACGCCGTGTCCGCCGACGATCGCGTCAATGCGAAAGAAGCCGGGGCAGGGGTCCAGGTGACCGGCACCTCGCAACCGAATGGCCTCGTGCGGGTGCAATGGGGCGGCGCGTCGCGCATCGTGTCGACCGATGCCGACGGCAAGTGGTCGCTGGTCTTCAAGAACAGCGAGGTGCCAGCCTCGTCTTCGGCGGGCGGCAGCCGCACCGAGATCAGCGCGACGGCCATGGGCCCGAACGTGGATGCCTCGAACGTGGCCAAGCGCAGTGTCCTGGTCGACCTGGTGGCGCCGACCATCCCCACCATCAAGGCGGTGTCGGGCGACGGCAAGGTGAACGCGGCGGAGGCCCGTGCCGGCGTGGACGTGACGGGCACGGCTGAAGCGGGCTCGGCCGTGCAGGTCCGCTGGGGCACGGTGGTCAAGACGGTCCAGGTCGACAACAAGGGCAACTGGACGGCCAAGTTCGCGCAGGCCGAGGTTGCGGCCAACGCCTCCGTCAAGGACGTGACCGCCGTGGCCGTCGACGCCAGCGGCAACGCGGGTGCTGCGGCCGTGCAGCGCGTGGCGGTGGATCTGGTGGCCCCGCGTGAACCGGTGATCTTCACCGTGGCCGGTGATGACCGGGTCACGGCCGCTGAAGCCGCCGGTGGCGTGAAGGTGATGGGGGCTGCCGAACCCATGGCCACCTTGCAGGTGCAGTGGGGCAAGAGCACCCGCAGCGTGGTCGCCGACGCGCAAGGCAAGTGGGAGGTGCAGTTCACCGCTGCGGACGTGCTCGAGGGCAGCAACGGCAAGGTCGAGGTGCTGGCCAAGGCCCTGGATGCCGCCGGCAACGTCAGCGCGCTGACCCGCCACGCCGTGGTGGTCGATGCGGTGGCGACGCCGGCCCCGGCCCCGCAGGGCGCGGCCGTGCTGGCCATGGACGAGGGCGACGCCGCAGTCGCCTTGTCCGCCCTGTCCGCTTTTTCCTCGGTGGCGTCGGACAACCATGGCGCGCGGCCTACGCCGCCGGTTGCCTCGCCCATCACCATCCACACCGTCGCCGGTGACGATCGGGTCAACGCGGCCGAAGCGGCGGCTGGCGTGCAGGTGACGGGTACCTCCGAGCCGCTGAGTCAGGTGAAGGTGAGCTGGGGCAAGACCGTCAAGACCGTGACCGCAGGGCCCGATGGCCAGTGGGCGGTCGACTACCAGCGTGCCGACCTGCCGCCGCAGCGGGAAGGTGGTGGCCATCACACCGCCATCATGGCCCAGCTGGTCGAGCCGGCCGGCACGATGAGCCAGGCGCCGGCCACGCGGATCGTGCAGGTCGACACGTCCAATCCCACCGTCACGCTGAAGTCCCCCATCGAAGGTGACAACCGCGTCACCCGGAGGGAGGCTGCTGACGGCGTGCTGCTGGAGGGCTACTCCGAACCCGGGGCCAAGGTGTACGTGCTCTGGGGGAACGTCGCCCGGAACGTCGAGGCCGATCCGGCCGGCCGCTGGAAGGCTCGTTTCGAGCCCCACGAGGTCCAGACCAGCGAGACGACCGATGTGACCGTGCGGATGCATGCGATGGATACGTTCGGCAACGTCGGCGCGCCGCTGCGTCAGGTCGTCACGGTCGAGGGCGGCACGTCCGACGCGATCACCGTGCCGACCGTCATCACCCGTGGCACCCAGCTCTACACGCCGGGCACCGGCAGCGCCAAGGCCAAGGTGTTCGCCGGCATCGAGTTCACCGGCACGGCCAAGCCGAATGCGCTGGTGGACGTCTGGTTCGACAAGGCGAAGCATCAAGCCGCCTCGGACGCGAGCGGCCAGTGGAAGCTCGTTCTCGACAGCGACGACGTGCCGGCCCTGAATGGCGTCTGGACCGATGTTCGGGCGCAGTTGGCGGTGGCCGAGCCGGGTGTCAGCAACCCGGCCGGTACGTTCAAGATGCTGGTGGACAACGTGGCGCCCCAGGCGCCGTCCATCGAGGCGGTCGCGGGTGACAACCTGCTGAACGTGAACGAACTCAGCCGCGGCACGCAGGTGTGGGGCAAGGCCGAAGCCGGCTCGGTGGTCGACGTGACCTGGGGTGCCGTCACCAAGACCGTCACCGCCGACCGACAGGGCCAGTGGAAGGCCAGCTACACCCCGATCGAGCTCGAAGTCGCTCGCCACGCCGACGTCGTCACGGCCATGGCCACCGATCGCGCCGGCAACACCAGCGTGATGGACATCCAGGAGGTGAAGGCTGATGTCGTGGCGCCCTCCAGGCCGCTGATCGAGCCCATCACCGGCGATGCCCGCGTGAGCGCGGTCGAAGCCAGGTCGCCCGTGCTCGTCACCGGTCAGGCCGAGCCCAACGCGCTGGTCGAGATCCGCTGGGACGCGAGAACCCTCCGGTTCGATCGCGCCGACGAGATGGGCCGCTGGGAAGCCGTCTTCAGCCCCGAGGAGGTGCAGCGCAGCATGGGCAAGACGCTCGACGTGATGGCACGGGTGACGGACTCGGCCCACAACGTCGGCGAGTGGGCCCACCAGATGGTCATGGTCGATGCCAAGCCGCAGGCGGGTCTGACGACCACCCTCGCGGCGGCTGACAGCCTGGCGGCCCTGACGACCTACGCCGACCTGGCCAACCGCCATGCGGTGCTGTCCTGAGCGCCATGGCGCGTGGTCTTGGCGTGATCTACGCGTGACCTGAGCGTGCCCTTCGCGTGACCTGAGCGCGATGGGCTCGCCCCCCCCGCCGGCCCGGTCCGATTTCCATCGGATCGGGCCGGCGTCTTTCCGGCGTCCTGCCGGCCTCGGTGAGCACCATCGCTCTAGACTGCCGCGTCATGAGCCCGCCCCCGACCGCCTCCCCGAACCGGGCCCAGGCCCTGAGCCAGGCCCTGAGCCAGGCCTTGGGGCTGGCCCTGGCTGCTGCGGTGTCGCTCGGTCTGGCGCGATTCGCCTATGGCCTGGTGTTGCCGGCGATGCGGCAGGAGCTGGGCTGGAGCTACTTCATCGCCGGCGCGATGAACACCGCCAACGCCGCCGGCTACCTGGTGGGCGCGTTGCTGATGCCGCCCCTGTTGCGACGACATGACGCCCGCGCCCTGCTGCTGTGGGGTGGCTGGGGCAGTGCGCTGCTGCTGGCCGCCCATGCGGCCACGCGATCAGATGCGGTGCTGATGCTGCTGCGCGCGCTGTGTGGCGCGGCCAGCGCGGCGAGCTTCGTGTGCGGCGGCCTGCTGGCGGCGCGGCTGGCGACCGCCTCGATGCCGGCCGAGGGCAGCGCCGCAGCCGGCGGCGGCAGCCGCCATGCCGGGCTGATCCTGGGGCTGTATTACGGGGGCGTCGGCCTGGGCATCATCGCGGCCTCGCTGAGCGTGCCGGCGCTGGTCGGCGCCGATCCGGCCCCGCCGTGGACCGGCTGGCCGGGTGCCTGGCTGCTGCTGGGACTGCTGGCGGCCCTGTTCACCGCCATCACCGCGCAGATGACCGCCCGCCTGCGCACGCCGCCCAGCCCGGCCGCCGCGCAAGCGACGCGCCTGACGGTCGGCTGGCGGCCGATGGGCTGGCTGCTGTCGGGCTACCTGATGTTCGGCCTGGGCTACATCGGCTACATGACCTTCGTCGTGACCCTGCTGCGCGAGCAGGGGCGCAGCACGCCGGAGATCGTCGCGTTCTACAGCCTGCTGGGGGCGGGCGTGTGTGCCTCGTCCTGGCTCTGGGCGGGACTGCTGCAGCGCCACCGGGACGGCACGCCGCTGGCCCGCCTGAACGCCCTGCTGGGCGTGGCCACCGCCCTGCCGGTGCTGGCGGCGGCGGTGCCGGGCGCGGCGGCGCTGGTCTGGGTGTCCGGCCTGCTGTTCGGCGCGGTGTTCCTCAGCGTGGTCGCATCGACCACCGCCTTCGTGCGCCACAACCTGCCCGCTGCCGCCTGGCCGGCGGGCATCAGCGCCTTCACCATCCTGTTCGCGGCCGGGCAGATCGTCGGGCCGGGCCTGACCGGGCTGGTGGCCGACGCGGCCGGCGGCGGTGTCGTCGGCCTGATGCGCGGCCTGGCGGTCTCCGCCGGCCTGCTGATGCTGGGGGCCGCGCTGGCGAGACGGCAGCAGGCCCTCGCATCGACCACGGGCTGACAGGGTCGGCGGGTCGATGCCACGATGCGCCCTGGCCAGCCTGCACAGGAGTTCGCATGACCCCGACCGATCCGACCGATCTGCCCTCATCCCCCGACCCGTTGCCACGTCGGGACAGCCTGCGCCTGGGCGCCGGCCTCGCGCTGCTGGCCATGCCGGCGCTGTGGCTGAGCGCCAAGGCCCAGGACGGCGCGCCGCTGCGGCCGACCATCTCGCAGTCCGAAGGCCCGTTCTACCCGGTGCGTCTGCCGGCCGACGGCGATGCCGACCTGACGCGCAACGGCGCGCTGGCGCCCCGGCGTGGCCAGCCGGTGCAGCTCGATGGCCGTCTGGTCGACCTGCGCGGCAAGCCGCTGGGCGGCCTGGTGGTGGAGATCTGGCAGTGCGACGCCGACGGCCACTACCACCACCCGGGCGACGGCGACCGTGCCGATCC
>JACCDS010890285.1_pt1 | contig 12916 bp, 10 predicted proteins | sample 7446441 | NCBI WGS metagenome assembly JACCDS01 (sample SAMN15323445, study PRJNA562643) | freshwater metagenome | isolation source: river surface water | place: USA:Blue River Watershed | collected 2017-08-17
CGCCCACCGGGGGCGCGTTCGGCTGCTATATGTTTGGCATCGGCAGCACCGAGATGCTGGGTGTGGTGGTCACTGGCGAAATCTGGCTGCGCGTACCCCACACCATACGCATGCGCTGGGACGGCGCGCTGGCCGAGGGCGTCTGCGCCAAGGACATGATGCTGCACATGATCGGCCGCTTCGGCATGAATGGCGGCGGCTACGAGGCTATCGAATTTGCAGGCAGCACAGTTCGGGGCCTGGGTATGGCTGAGCGCAGGACGCTGTCCAACATGAGCGCCGAGCTGGGTGCGCAAGCAGGGCTGATCGCCCCCGATGCCACCACCGCCGCCTGGCTGCGAGAGGCGGGCGTTGACCAGGGCATCGCCGCCGCCGACCTGGCACAGTGGGAAACCGATGAAGGTGCCGCCGTGACCGAACACACGTTCGACGCGACGACCCTGCCGCCCATGGTTGCGTCGCCGCACAGCCCGGCCAACAGCCACCCGGTGGGTCATACGGCGGGCGAGGCGGTGCAGCTGGCCTACATCGGGGCCTGCACCGGTGCCAAGCTGGAAGACCTGCAGGCCGCAGCCCGGGTGTTGCGTGGACGCCGTGTGGCCGCCGGTGTGCGCCTGCTGGTAGCACCCGCCAGTGTGCACGACCAACAGCAGGCCGAACGCGAAGGCGTTGCCGACACCTTGCGCCAATCCGGCGCCGAGTTCCTGCCCAGCGCCTGCGGGGCCTGCGCTGGCTACGGTCAGGCAGTTCAGGGGGCAACGCGCGTGATTGCCACCACGGCACGCAACTTCAAGGGCCGCATGGGTTCGGCTGATGCAGAGGTGTTTCTGGCCTCACCCTACACCGTGGCCGCTTCAGCCTTGCGGGGCTGCATCACCGACCCTCGCGAGGTGCTGGCATGAACGAGTCATTGCACCGCGTCTGGCGCGTGGGCGCCGATGTGGACACCGACGCCCTGGCCCCTGGCCACGCGATGAAACACGGCATGGACGTGATCGCCCGCCACTGCCTCGAATCGCTGAGACCGGATTTCGTCGGCGGGGTGCGCCCCGGTGACCTGCTGGTGGCTGGGCCCAACTTCGGCATCGGCTCCTCACGCGAGCAAGCCGCAGCGGTGCTGGTCGCGCTCGGGGTGCGGGCAGTGGTGGCGCCCAGCTACAGCGGGCTGTATTTCCGGAATGCATTCAACGTCGGCCTGCTTCTGCTGACCTGTGCGCAGGCCGAACACCTGCAAGAAAACGAGCTGGTGGGCCTGGACACCGCCGACCCGCTGGCACCAGCCTTGCTGCGCGCCGGGGGCGAACGCCTGGCCTGCGAACCCGTGCCGCCTTTTCTGATGGAGCGGGTGCGCTGCGGCGGCCTGCTCAACGAACTCAAACAACGACTCGCCCAAGGAACCCCATGACTGCTGTAGCCCCGATCGATCCCGTCACCCTAGCGGTGCTCAAGGGGCGCCTGGAGCAGATCGCCGACGAGATGGACGCGACTCTGTACCGCAGCGCCTTCAATCCCATCATTGCCGAAGCCCACGACGCCTGCCACGGGCTGTACGACGCCAGCAGCGGCGATACCCTGGTGCAGGGCAAGTCGGGCCTGCCGGTATTCGTGGGCGCCATGGCATTCGCAGTGCGCGCCGCCATGCGCGCGGCCGAGCAGCATGGCGGCATGCAGCCGGGTGACACCTGGTTGTTCAACGACCCATACGAGGGCGGAACTCACGCCAACGACTTCAAGCTCGTACGCCCCATCTTCCGCGATGGCCAGCTGGTGTGCTTCATCGCTTCGGCCGCCCACTGGCACGACGTAGGCGGTGCCGTGCCGGGCAACTACAACCCGGCTGCCACCGAGTGCTGGCAAGAGGCGGTGCAGATCCCGCCGGTGCGCATCGTCCAGGGTGGCCAGCTCAACCCGGACGTGCTCGCCATCCTTATGGCCAACACCCGTCTGCCCGACAGCCTCTGGGGGGACCTCAACGGCCAGTTGGCCGCTCTGGAACTGGGTGACCGCCGCCTGGCCGACCTGCTGGACGCCTATGGCGAACCCCTGGTGTTGCAGGCACTGCAGGCACTGCGCGAGCGCGCACGCCGACTGATGAAGGCAGAAATCGCGTCCTTGCCCGACGGCGTCTACGCTTTCGAGGACACGCTTGACAACGACGGCGTCACCGACGTGCCGCTGACCATCGCGCTGGACATGACAGTGGCCGGCGACCGGCTCACGCTCGACTTCTCGCGCAGCTCGCCGCAGTGCGCGGGGCCAGTCAACATTTCCCGCGCTACCGCCGTGGCGGCCTGCTACGTGGCGCTCAAGCACCTGTTCCCCGATGTGCCAGCCAATGCCGGCGTGCTCGATGCGGTTGACTTCGTGATGCCCGAAGGGTTGGTGATCACAGCCCAGCGCCCGCGTCCGGTCGGCGGCTACACCGAGACCATCCTGCGCATGATCGACGTGGTGTTCAGCGCAGCGGCGCTGGCAGATCCACGGCGCTCGGTAGCCCAGGCCTACGGCACCATCAATGCGCTGTCCATCGCTGGCCACCGCAGCGACGCGGCTCGCAAAGGACAGCGCTGGGTCATGTTCAGCTTCTTCGGCGGCGGCCACGGTGCCCATGCGGGCGGCGACGGCCTCAACCACGGCAACGCGCCTATCTCCACCGCGACCATCCCGCCGCTGGAGATTCTGGAGGCCGCATACCCCGTGCGCTTCACGCAATGGTCGCTGCGGCCCGACTCGGGCGGCGATGGCAAGCACCGGGGAGGCCTGGGTGCGATATATGAAATTGAGCTGCTGGAACAGTCGGCCCAGGGCTTCATCTTCGGTGAACGTGGCCGCGCCGCGCCCAAGGGCATTGCTGGTGGCCAGCCAGCCGCCGTCAACGTGTTCAGTTTCCACAGCGAAGGGCAGTGGCACCGGCCGCCCATGGCGTCGAAGATGCTGGGCATACAGCTGAAGCGGGGCGACCGGGTGCGCCTGGAGACACCGGGCGGAGGTGGGTATGGACCACCATCGGACAGGTCGACGCAGGCGCGCGAAGCCGATGTGGCCCAGGGCTATGTCAGCCGTGTGAGCGGGGAGCTGTCATGAACCAGACCCCGAACAACAACGCTGCCCGCCTGGTGGTTGGCGTGGACGTCGGTGGAACCTTCACCGACCTGTTCGTGCTCGACGAAGCCAGCTCGCATGTCGACATCGTCAAGGTGCCGTCAACGCGAGGCGAAGAGTCCATGGGTTTCATGAACGGCATTGCCCGCGTGCTGGCTGCCGACGGCGCCGAGGCGTCAGATGCCTCCAGCCTCGCCACCATCATCCACGGCACCACAGTGGGCACCAACGCACTGCTGGAGCGCAAGGTCGCCCGCACAGGGCTGATCACCACCCGCGGCTTTCGAGACGTGCTGGAAATGCGGCGCCGTGATCGGCCCCAGACCTGGGGCTTGCGGGGCGGCTTTGAACCCACGATCCCCCGCGATCTGCGGCTGGAAGTGGACGAACGTGTACTGGCCGATGGCAGCGTGCACACCCCGGTAGACCTGGAACAGGTCCGCCAGGCAGCCGCTGCGCTGCTGGCACAGGGGTGTGAGGCCGTCTGCGTGTTCTTCATTAACACCTACGCCAACCCCGCCAACGAGCGCGCTGCGGTGGCAGCTGTGCGAGAGGTCTGGCCGAACGCGCACGTTACATCCGCCGCCGAAGTGCTGCCGGAGATCCGCGAGTTCGAACGCGCATCCACAGCCAGCCTGAACGCGGCGCTGCAACCGGTGGTGGGCCGTTACCTGGAGCGTCTGGATGGCGACCTGCGTGCCAACGGCTTTGACGGCGAACTGCTGATCGTGCAGAGCAACGGTGGGGTGATGTCTCGTCAGACCGCTTGCGAGCTACCGGTGAAGACCGCGCTGTCGGGCCCGGCGGCCGGCGTCATCGCCTGCGCGGCCATGGCCACGGCGGCAGGCTTTCCGAACGTGATCACAGGCGACATCGGAGGCACCTCGTTCGACGTGTCCCTGATCGCCGACGGACGGGCTGCGCTAGCGGCTCAGACCAGCATCGCCTTCGGCATGGTGGTGCGCTCGCCCATGATCCAGATCGAGACCATCGGCGCCGGAGGGGGCTCTATCGCCAGCGTGGACGTGGGTGGCATGTTGCAAGTCGGCCCCGAGTCGGCCGGCAGCGTGCCGGGCCCTGCCTGCTACGGACGCGGTAACGAGCGCCCGACCGTCACCGACGCAAACGTTCTGCTGGGCCGCATTGCTGCGGAGCGTCCGCTCGGCGGCGGTTTGCTAGGCGCGCTGGATGTGGAGAAAGCGCGCGAATCCATACGCCGCTTCGTGGCCGAGCCGCTGGGGCTGGATGTGTTGCAGGCAGCCGAAGCCATCCTGACAGTAGCCAACGCCAAGATGGCCGGCGCCATGCGGTTGGTGTCGATCGAAAAAGGCCACGACCCACGGCAGTTCGCCTACATGCCGTTTGGCGGCGGGGGTGGCCTGCACGTGTGCGACATGATGCGCGAAGTCGGCGTCGCCACCGGCATCGTGCCGCGCTACCCGGGCGTGACCTCGGCCCTGGGCTGTGTCATGGCCGACATGCGCCACGACGCCGTCCAGACCCTTAACCAGCCCCTCTCGGCGCTGGACTTCGCGCGGTTGCGCGCGCTGCGCGCCGACCTGGCCGAGCGCTGCCGCCAGCGGCTCGATTCGGCGGGGGTGTGTTTCGAGAGCGTGCGCGAGGAGATTGCGCTGGACATGCTCTACCAGGGCCAGACCCACACCGTGGCCGTGCCGCTGCAGGCTCAGGAACTGGACGCCTCCTCGGCGCAGGCCGCGTTCGAGGCCATCTACCGCGCCGAGTTCGGCCGCGTGCTCGATGGCATTCCGATCCGGGTGATGAACCTGCGCTACGCCCTGGTGGGCGTGAGGCCCAAATTCGACCTGACGCTGCTCGCTCCCCGAGGCGAAGGCCGCACCGAGCCACTGGGCGAACAGCCGGTGTACGTGCAAGGTCAGTGGGTGCTGGCCCGGCGCTACGACCGGCTGCAGCTGCCAGTGGGGCACCGCATCACCGGTCCGGCCATCTTCGAGCAGGCCGACACCACCGTGTGGCTGGATCCCGGTTTTGAAGCCAGCGTCGACCGGCTCGGCAACCTCATCCTGCGTCCGCTATGAAAACGGCTCTCGTCATCATCGACCTGCAGAATGACTTCCTCGCCCCCGATGGGGCGTACGCACGGGGCGGCTGCGCCAACCCCGAGGCGCAGCGCCTGCCCGAGCGCGTTCTGCCAGTGGCACAGGCGGTCAAGGCGGCTGGCGGGCTGGTCGTGGCCAGCCAGTTCACGCTGTGGCCGGACGCCAGCGGCGAGCCCATGGTCTCGCCCCACCTGCAGCGCCTGCGGCCCTTCCTGCGGCGGGGCGACTTTGCCCCAGGCAGCCGTGGGCAAGCCTGCGTTGACGAGCTGCAACCGGTCGTCGATGTGTGCGTGCAGAAGGTCGCCTATTCCGCCTTCTTCAACACCCAGCTCGACTGGCTGCTGCGCAAGGCTGGCGTGGGCCGCGTGGCGGTGTGCGGCATCGTCACCAACGGCGGCGTGGCCAGCACCGTGCGCGACGCCCACATGCGTGACTACGACACCTGGGTAATTTCCGACTGCTGCGCCGCCTTCAAGGCAGACGCCCACGCCACCGCACTCAGCGACATGGCCAGCGTGGCCCGCGTGGTGGACGCCACCACTTTCTTGCAGCAGGGGCTGGCATGACTGCGCCGACCCGCGTGGTGGTCGAACCGGGCTTCACCGCGCCGGTGAGTGTGCAGGTGCTGGTGATCGGTGCCGGAGCATGCGGCCTGACGGCGGCGTTGCGGCTGGCGGGCCAGGGCATTGAGTGTGTGGTGGCAGAGCGCGATGAACGTCCGGCGGGCTCGACCAGCCTGTCGTCCGGCTTCATCCCCGCCGCGGGCACCCAAGTGCAGCGGGCGCTTGGGGTGGACGATTCACCCCAGCACTTTGCCCAGGACATCCAGCACAAGGCCCACGGTACGGCGGCGCCGCACCTGGTACAGGCCTACACCGAAGCCATCGCACCCGCGCTCGATTTCCTGGCCGACCGCCACGGCCTGCAGTGGGAGGTGCTCGACGGCTTCCTCTACCCGGGCCACACACGCCGCCGCATGCACACACTGCGCGAGCGCACTGGCGAGGCACTCATACAGGCGCTGACGCAGGCGCAGCAGCGCTGCGAGATCCCGTTGCTGACCCAGGCGCGCGCCTGTGAACTCGTGGTGGATGGTGCGCAGCGCGTGCTGGGCGTGCGGCTGCAGCGGCCCGACGGCAGCCTCGAAGCGGTGGCCTGCGACGCGCTGCTGCTGGCCTGCAACGGCTATGGCGGTGCGCCGGACCTCCTGCAGCGCTTCGTACCCGAAATGGTGGCCGCCACCTTCGCAGGTCATCCTGGCAACGACGGCACAGCAGTGCGCTGGGGCGAGGCGCTAGGCGCGAGGCTGGCCGACGTACGGGCTTACCAGGGGCACGGCTCGTGGGCGGTGCCGCATGCTGTGCTGATCACCTGGGCCCTCATGGTAGAGGGTGGCGTGCAGATCAACGCCAGGGGGCAACGCTTTCACGACGAGTCTCAGGGCTATTCCGAAGCTGCGCTGCATGTGGTGGCGCAACCCGGCGGACAGGCCTGGAATGTATTCGACGACCCGGTGCTGAAACTCGCGCAGGGCTTTCCAGACTTTGTCCAGGCGCAGCAGACCGGGGCTGTGCGCACCTGCGCCGACGTTAACGCACTGGCCGCGCTGATCGGATGCGACCCGTCCACGCTGCTGGCCACGTTGACCGCAGTGTCGCCGGACGCGCCCGACCCCTTCGGCCGGCGCTTCGCGCGGAAACTGCAGGCACCGTTCCACGCAGTGCGAGTGACCGGCGCCCTGTTCCACACGCAAGGAGGTCTGGACATAGATGCACAGTGCCGAGTGCTCGATGGTGCCGGACATCCGCTGCCCAACCTGTGGGCCGCAGGCGGCGCGGCGCGCGGTGTCTCGGGCAACGATGTCAGCGGCTACCTGTCGGGCAACGGCCTGCTCAGCGCGGTGGCCGGCGGTTTCATTGCGGCCGACAGCCTGGCCCGCCATCTGAAAACGGAGTCCACCCAATGAGCATCCCTTCTCTGCGGCAGCGCCTTCAGGGGCCCGAGCCCCTGTTGTGCCCGGGCGTGTTCGATGCCTTCAGCGCCTTGCTAGCGCAGCAGGCGGGTTTTCAGGGCCTGTACCTCTCGGGGGCGTCTCTGGCCTACACGCGCCTGGGGCGCTCCGACATCGGTCTGACGACCTTCAGCGAGGTGCAAGATGCGCTCGCGCGCATCACCGAACGGGTGGACTGCCCCGTGATCGTCGACGCAGACACCGGCTTTGGTAACGCGCTGAACGTGCAGCGCACCGTGCGCGGTCTCGAACGCGCCGGCGCGGCCATGATCCAGCTGGAGGACCAGGGCTTTCCCAAGCGCTGCGGGCACCTGGACGGCAAGACCGTGGTCCCGCAGGCCGAGATGGTCGGCAAACTCAAGGCCGCACTCGACGCGCGCCACAGTGCCGACACCCTCGTGATGGCGCGTACCGACGCCCTGGCCATCGAAGGCTGGGACCGCGCCATGGAACGGGCAGAGGCCTACCTGGCCTGCGGGGTGGACGCACTGTTCATTGAAGCCCTGCGCAGTCCAGCCCAGCTGGCCGACGCCGCAGCCCTGTTTGCCGGGCGCATTCCCCTGCTGGCCAACATGGTCGAAGGCGGCAAGACGCCAGTGACGCCAGCGGATGAGCTAGGGCGCCTGGGCTACCGCATCGTCATCTTTCCTGGAGGCACGGTGCGTGCCATCGCACGAACCCTGCAGGGCTACTTTGCCAGTCTCAAAGCGCACCAGACCACCACACCCTGGCAAGCCAACATGCTGGACTTCGATCAGCTCAACGCCCTGATCGGCACCCCTGAGCTGCTGGCGCAGGGTGCCCGCTACGACGCCGACCACCAGCTCTAAGGAGAGTGCCATGCCCGTGACCCAGATCACCCTGCTGCCTGGATACAGCCCCGAGGTGCGCGAGCGGCTGGTGGCGCGCGTGTCACAGGCAGTGGCGTCGGTGATCGCCGCACCCCCGGCGGGCATCACCACCTTCATCAACGAGGCCGCGACCTACCAGCGCGACGACCGCGTTTTCGTCGCCGGCAACCAAGCCCTCCCGGTGGCCACCGACGTGGTGCAAGCCTTCCTCGCCGCCATGCAGGCGCGCGAACTCGACCGTGCCCAGGCGTTTCTGGCGCCGGGCTTTCAGATGCAGTTCCCCGGTGGGGTACGGTTCACCGCCCTGCAGCAACTGGTGGACTGGGGGCGTCAGCGCTACCGTTCGGTCAGCAAAACCTTTGAGGCCTTCGACGAAGCCTGGAACGGCACCACCTGCGTGGTGCATTGCCACGGCACCTTGTCCGGTGAATGGCCTGACGGACAGGTTTTTGCCGGCATCCGGTTCATCGACCGGTTCGAGGTTGAGGGCGGACTGCTGCAACGCCAGGACGTCTGGAACGACTTGGGCGAGCATCGGCCCCGCCCCTAGCCGCAATGGAGGTTCTTGGCCGAGAAGCGGTCGGTGGATTCTGCAATCGGCATCAACGCATTTCAAAAAGTTCCTGATGGAACATTTCTCTGGGCAAACCGTTAGAACAGAAGTCCTCACGCAGCGCCTGTCCAAACGCCGCCGGCCCACAGAACCAGAGACTGGCTGAACGCCATTCAGGCACAGCCTCCCTGATACGTTCTCCGTTGAGTCGGCCATCCTTGCCACCAACCAGCACATGCAGTCGTACCCCTGCGGCAGCAGCATCTGCCGTGAGACGGTCTATTGCAGCCTGCTCATAGTCGGCAGTCGGATGAAACAGGTCGATTGTTTTGGTGTCGGGGTTGGCTGCTCGGTGCTTGAGACGGGCGATGAAGGGCGTGATACCGATGCCCGCGCCGATCCAGATCTGGTGCGGTTGCGCGTCCTGGAAATCAAAGCACCCATAAGGCCCTTCCACTGTTACCGGCATGCCGACCTTCAAACGCTCCCGCAAATGGCTGGTATGGTCGCCCAGAGCCTTGGTGATGAAGGTCAGATGACGATCCGAACCGTTCCATGCCGAGGCGATGGTGTAAGGGTGCGCACCTTCGTTCTTGTCCGACGTGACAAAAGCAAACTGCCCCGCGACATGGCCTGGCCAGCCGTCGTCGAGGACGACTGAGGTTTCGAGCACTCGTAGCGCAGGGTAGTCCGTCAGGGACTCGATGGTGCCCTGAACTTTGCGGCCAGCCCCGATCCGGCCCATCAGGGCCACCACAGCGGCGACGCTTCCACCGAGCATCAAAGCGGCCATTGCCCAACCAACGGGTTGTGCCCAGTAATCGAACTTGATGAGCACGGCAGAGTGATAGACCAGAGCCAGGTAAGCCACAGCCAGCCATTTGTGCGTCTTGACGAACAGACGGTATGGAAAACGTTGAATCAGGGCCAGCACGATCAACACCACGGCGACATAGAACATCCATTCGCCGATGGATTCCGCCAGACCCCGCTGGCTGCGAAACCAATTTTCCAAGCCGCCCAGTACCTCTCCTGCATTCGGTTTGCGCGCCGGCCTTTCCAGCCAGCCCCAGCCAACCATCCACTTGGTTCCTGTAGCCATCCACCAATGACTCACGGACGCGACCAGGGCACCGATACCCAGCCACTTGTGCAAGCGATACATCTTGTCGAGACCGTCCAGGTATGGCTCCAGCCACTTCGGGCGCAACACAAGCAGCATTGCGACACTCATCAGGCCAATGCTGAGTACCCCACTTAACTGAACAAAAACGCTACGAAACGAGAAATAGGTAAAGGGCTCGGGAAACAAGGTGTCAGCAGCCAGCCACAGCGCCGTCAGCAGCACCAGTGTGGCGACGAGAGAAACCTTGATGCGCTTCATGGAAGACCTCCGATGCAATGAATGTGCCCTTGCATCAATGGTATCAAGTACCCCCATGACTATCGTTGGCTACACCGATAGCTCACATGCGCCGACAATATGTCAGTGCTTAGAATCCCAGATTGAGGCAGTTTCTGCTGGCAGTGTTTGAACAGACACTACCAGTGTGGGGTAGCTCAGAAATCAATCACTCCCCCGCACCAAGCTTCGGCAGCCGGCGGGCCAAGGAAAGATACGTAACGTGCAGCAGGAGCGCCAGCTCAAAATTCGTCAGTTGTTCGATGAATACATCGAGATGTACTCCCAACGGGACGACCGTCTGACTGCGCGTTTCAGTCAGAACTTCACGGGTTTCACCGGTAGCTGGGGGAGACTGATCCAGGATCGCGACGAATGGATCCGCATCACCCGGCAAGACTTTCAACAGGTGGCGGACCCAATCCGCCTTGAAACTATCGAAGTTTCACTGCAGGACCTCTGCGAAGACGTGGTGTCTGTCTCCGCTACGTTGCACATTCACCTGCCGGGTGATGCCGATTTGCTGGCCAGTCAGGTGGCGCGATTGGTACTGGTATTCCGTCTGGAGGGGGCTGCGTGGATGATCACGCACTGCAGCTATTCAGTGCCGTACCAGACAGCAAATGACGACGAGGTCTATCCACTCAGCAGCCTGCAGGAGCAGAACCTCGCTTTGCAGGCGCTGGTGGCCGAACGCACACGGGCGCTGCACGAGAGCCATGCGCTCTACCGCATGCTGACGGAGGATGCAGAAGACGTGCATTGGCAGATGGACCGTGACTTGATCATCACCTACATCAGCCCGGCGGATGAGCGCATGCGGGGTTTTCGGGCCGACGAGGTAGTGGGACGCCCAGTGTTCGATCTGCTCACCGACGAAGCCAGAGCCTTGCTCAGGGACGCGTTGAATAGCAGTGCAATCAACGGGCCATCGCCAGGCCGAACCGAGTTTCGGAAGTTTGAGATGCAACAGCTCTGCAAGGATGGGAGCCTGGTCTGGGGCGAAGTGCTGGTCAAGTCCGACCATGATGATCAAGGCGAGATCGTCGGCTACCACGGCATCACGCGCAATGTCACCGAGCGCAAGCTCCTGGAGCAGCGAGTGCGCCAGCTGGCCTTCCACGACACGCTCACCAATCTGGCCAATCGGCGCCTGCTGCTGGAGCATCTGGACCAGGCAATGAGCGACAGCAAGCGCAGCCGTCACTATGGCGCATTGATCTATCTGGATCTCGACAACTTCAAGTCCCTCAACGATATGCACGGCCATGCCATGGGCGACCTGTTGCTGATTGAGGTGGCTTCACGCCTCAAGGGCTGTGTGCGCGAAGCCGATACCGTTGCACGTCTCGGCGGCGACGAATTCGTGGTGGTGCTGCGCACATTGGACACCCATTGGGAGGTTGCGAACGAGCAAGCTTGTGCCGTTGCAGAGAAGATCCGTGCCCGTTTGGCCGAGCGCTATGTGCTGCGGTCCGCGCCAGATACCCCAGCCATCGAGCATGCATGCACAGCCAGCATCGGTATGGCACTTTTCTGCGGGCGGGACGAGAGCCTCGACAGCCTGATGGAAAGAGCGGACAAGGCGATGTACCAAGCCAAGGAAGAGGGGCGCAACCGCGTGAAGCTGGTGCCGCCGGCAAGCAAATAGTTCACATGCCCCCTGAGTCATCACGGAAGTTCATATTGGCAACAGATGTCCAACCTTCACCAGTATCAGACACCCTTCACGGCTAAACGGCTGGTGCTGACTCAGGTGCGGGCTGCGCAACCATGACAGAGCCGGATAGTCGCCGTGCTCGTCGGAGAAAGGCCCCGCCAACACCAGAATCTCTTCACCGCCGTAGTGTCGATGAGGATTGAAGTACGTCTGGGGAGCCCAACGTACCAGGGCCGTGTGTTGGGTTTCAAAAGTGTGGAGAGTCATCACCTGCAGGCCTGGCACGAGCCCGGGGTGCCAGGTCGCGGTTTGGGTGTCAAGCACAACCCGCTGGGTATCTCGGGGATGGTGATAGCGCAGCTTGACAAAGAGTGTGCATCCAGTGCGCGAGAACGGTTCATGCGAGGAGCCAGGAGGGTTGCGCAGGTAGGTGCCTGGACCGTAATCGCCGAATTCGTCGGAGAAGGTGCCTTCGAGCACCAGAATCTCTTCGCCCAGCCCGTGCGTGTGCGCATCGAATGCAGAGCCAGGCGCATAGCGCACCACAGAGGTGGCCCTTGCGACCTCTCCACCATCGCGCTCGAGCAGTTTGCGCTGCACACCAGGCGCAGGTGACTGCACCCACGGCAAGTCGTCAAGGGCGAGGGTACAACGCTCCAGCCAATTGGCGCGAATGGAATCCGTGGACGTGTTCAGGGGTTGCATGGCGTATTCAAGCTGACACCGATCAGAAGAAAAAAACCCGGCATTGGCCGGGTTTGAAACCCGCTTTCGCGGGCCGACATGTGGAGTCAAGTCGGGAGCCGTCAAGGCCCGAAGTGACTCTAGCTTATGAGCTATACCCCAGTAGGGTTTGAGATTATTCCGGTAAGGGCCAGGCGCCCGTCGGATTACCTGCGTTGGAGCTACAGCAACAGAAAGTGTGCGTGCGTCGTAAAGGTCAGAACGTATCCCACTCACCATCGCCCTGCGCCTCAGGCTTCTTGGCCATGGCCAGCTTGTGCGTCTGCACTGCCGCAGGCTTGCCCAGCGGCTTGCGCTGCGCTGTCTTCACCGGTTGAACCGGCTTCGGTGCGGCTCGCTTGTGCATCACCGGCGCCACGCTCACCGCGTGCGCTTCGTCCCCCTGTGCCAGCCGGAACACCGACACCGCCTGCACCAGCTCCTGCGCCTGCCCGTTCAGGCTCGCCGCCGCCGCCGCCATCTCCTCCACCAGCGCCGCGTTCTGCTGCGTCGCCTGGTCCATGCTCTGCACCGCC
>JACCDS011185439.1_pt1 | contig 12916 bp, 7 predicted proteins | sample 7446441 | NCBI WGS metagenome assembly JACCDS01 (sample SAMN15323445, study PRJNA562643) | freshwater metagenome | isolation source: river surface water | place: USA:Blue River Watershed | collected 2017-08-17
CGTGAAGCGACCGTCCGGCGTGGTGACCGAGGTGATGCCCGACGGCGAGCCATTCGGGTTGAACGGATAGGTCTCGGTCGGACGGCCATGGTGGTCGACAAAACGCAGCGCGACCAGCGCCTTGTCCTCGTCGCCGGTGTGCGCGAAGTTCGCATAGCCTTCGCCGTGCGCGACCGCGATCGGCGTCTGCGTGCCGGCCATGCCCTCGAAGAAAATCGACGGCGATGCCAGCACTTCCACCATCGCGAAGCGCGCCTCGAACTGCTCGGACTGGTTGCGCGTGAACTTCGGCCAGTGCTGCGCGCCCGGAATGATGGACTTCAGGCTGCTCATCATCTGGCAGCCATTGCAGATACCGAGGCCAAAGGTATCGGCGCGATTGAAGAAGCCGGAGAACTGGTCCGACAGCAGCGGATTGAACAGGATGGTCTTCGACCAGCCCTCGCCTGCGCCCAGCACGTCTCCGTACGAGAAGCCGCCGACGGCAATCAGGCCCTTGAAATCGTCCAGGCGCGCGCGGCCCGCGATCAGGTCGCTCATGTGGACGTCAACCGCATCGAAGCCGGCCTTGTGCATCACGTACGCCGTCTCGACATGCGAATTGACCCCCTGCTCGCGCAGGATCGCCACCCTCGGCTTCGCGCCGGTGGCGATGAATGGCGCCGCGACGTCCAGGACCGGGTCGAAGCTCAACCGCGGCGTCATGCCCGGGTCCTGCTCGTCCAGCAGGCAGTCGTACTCGGCATCCGCGCAAGCCGGGTTATCGCGCAGCCGTGCGATGCGCCAGCTGGTCTCGCTCCAGAGTCGCTGCAGTTCGACGCGCGTTTTCTGGTAAATCACTTTGGCGTCGCGCGTGAACTCGATCACATCACGCTCGTTCAGCTTGCCAATGATGTGGCTGCAGGCGCCCAGGCCGAATTCGCGCAGCACGTTCATCGTCTCCGACTTCTGCTCGGCGCGTACCTGGATCACCGCGCCCAGCTCTTCCGAAAACAGCGCACGCAGCGTCAGGTCATTGCGGCGCTGCTCGACCTGGCTGGCCCAGTTCTTCGAATCGCCCCAGTCGGTCGCATGCTCACCCTCGGTGACGAGGATGTCGAGGTTGACCGTCACACCGGCGTGGCCGGCAAAGGCCATCTCGCACAGCGTCGCATACAGGCCGCCGTCGGAGCGGTCGTGATATGCCAGCAGCATCTGCTCCCGGTTCAGCCGCTGGATCGCAGCGAAGAAGGCCTTCAGGTCATCCGCGCTGTCGACGTCCGGCGCATCGTCGCCGATCTGCTGCATTACCTGTGACAGCGCCGACGCGCCGAGGCGATTGCGGCCGCGCCCAAGGTCGATCAGGATCAGCGCGGTGTCGCCGAGGTCGCGGCGCAGTTGTGGCGTCAGCGTGCGGCGTACATCAGTCACCGGCGCAAAGGCCGATACAATCAGCGATACCGGCGCCGTCACCGACTGGTTGCCTTCCTCATCCTTCCAGGTGGTGCGCATCGACAGCGAATCCTTGCCGACCGGGATCGACAGGCCGAGTGCCGGGCACAGCACCATGCCGACCGCCTTCACCGTGTCGTACAGCGCCGCATCCTGCCCGGGCTGGCCGCAGGCCGCCATCCAGTTCGCGGACAGCTTGATATCGGTGATATCGGCGATCGCTGCGGCCGCGATATTTGTCAGCGCCTCGCCTACCGCCATGCGGCCGGACGCCGGCGCATCAATCACGGCCAGCGGCGTGCGTTCGCCCATGGACATCGCTTCGCCGAGGTAGCCTTCGTGACTCATCGTCGTGACCGCGCAATCGGCCACCGGTACCTGCCACGGACCCACCATCTGGTCGCGCACTGTATGCGCGCCAACCGAGCGGTCACCAATGGTGATCAGGAAAGACTTGTCGGCTACCGTTGGCAGCTTCAGCACACGCTCGCCGACCTGCTCGAGCGTCATGTCGGTCAGGTCGATCGGCGCCGTGGGCTGACGCATCCGCTGCACGTCGCGATGCATCTTCGGAGGCTTGCCGAGCAAGACATCCATCGGCATGTCGACCGGATAATTGTCATGCTCGGGATCGAGCACGCGCAGCTGCCGCTCTTCGGTCGCGATGCCGACCACGGCAAACGGACAGCGCTCGCGTTCGCACAGTTCGCGGAACAGCGCGAGGCTGGACGGCGCAATGCCGAGCACATAACGCTCCTGCGACTCATTGCTCCAGATTTCCTTCGGCGCCAGGCCGCTTTCCTCGAGCGGCACCTTGCGCAGGTCAAAGACTGCCCCGCGGCCGGCATCGTTGGTCAGTTCCGGAAATGCGTTCGACAGGCCGCCGGCACCGACATCGTGGATCGACAGCACCGGATTGGCTTGGCCCAGCGCCCAGCAGGCATTGATGACTTCCTGCGCGCGCCGCTCCATCTCGGGGTTGCCGCGCTGGACCGAATCGAAATCGAGATCGGCCGCATTCGCGCCGGTCGCCATCGACGACGCCGCCCCGCCACCCATGCCGATGCGCATGCCAGGGCCACCGAGCTGGATCAGCAGGCTGCCGACCGGCAGGATCTCTTTTTTCGTGTGCAGCGCCGAAATATTGCCGAGGCCGCCGGCGATCATGATCGGCTTGTGATAGCCGTACACCGTACCACCGACGTTCTGCTCGTAGGTGCGGAAATAGCCGGCCAGGTTGGGACGGCCGAATTCATTGTTGAATGCGGCGCCGCCGAGCGGGCCGTCGATCATGATCTGCAGCGGCGATGCAATACGGTCCGGCTTGCCGGTGATCTTTGCGCCGCCGTGGTCGCTGCGATCAGCCAGCGGCTGGTTGACGTCGCGCGCGTTCTCCCACGGTTGCACCGCGTGGGTGATCATCAGGTTCGAGACGGTGGATCCGGTCAGTCCGGCTTTCGGCTTTGCGCCGCGGCCGGTCGCGCCTTCGTCGCGTATCTCGCCGCCGGCACCGGTCGAAGCGCCAGGGAACGGTGAAATTGCAGTCGGATGGTTATGCGTCTCGACCTTCATCAGGATATGCGTCAGTTCCTGCGACGGCCGGTAGCTCAGGCCCTGGTCGGCGCGCGGATAGAAGCGCATGACGTCCGCACCCTCGATCACCGACGAATTGTCGGAATACGCCACCACGGTGCCCTTCGGCTGCAGCTGGTGCGTATTGCGGATCATGGCGAACAGCGAGCGATCCTGTTGCTCGCCGTCGATGGTCCAGTCGGCGTTGAAAATCTTGTGGCGGCAGTGCTCGCTGTTGGCCTGCGCGAACATCATCAGCTCGACGTCGGTCGGGTTGTGGCCGGCACGGGTAAACGCATCGTACAGATAGTCGATCTCGTCATCCGACAGCGCGAGCCCGAGCTCCGTGTTGGCGGCGACCAGCGCGGCCCGGCCGCCGGCCAGTATGTCGACATGGTTCAGCGGCTGCGCATCGAGTTCCCTGAACAGCGCCGATGCCTGCTGCGGATCGCGGATCACGATTTCGGTCATGCGGTCGTGCAGCAGCGCGCCGACCTCGGCCGCCTGCTCCTCGTTGAGCGCGCGGGCCTTGCCGAGCAGGCTGGCCTTGCGCTGCACGTAGTAGATGATGCCGCGCTCGATCCGGTGGATCTGTGCCATCCCGCAGTTGTGCGCGATGTCGGTCGCCTTGCTCGCCCACGGCGAGATGGTACCCAGGCGGGGAATCACGACAAACTGCTCGCCATCGCCATTCCCCTCAAACGGCTCGCCGTAAGTGAGCATCGCCGCCAGCCGCTCACGGTCGCCATCGCCAAGCCCGGCCTGACTGTCGACGAAATGGCAGTAACGGCCGGCGATACCCGTAATCGAAGGTTCGATGGCCTTCAGGCGGGTCAGGAGTCGATGAACACGGAAAGCAGACAGGGCGCTGGAGCCCGGAAGAATGAGCATGGCTTGGCAGGAGAAATGCGGAACGGCCCATGGGGACAAGGAAGCAGTCCGGCAGCATCGTGCGGCGCTGCATGCCGTCGCTGTCGACCAGGGCACATCGCGGGGTAAATCGGATACTGACATTATACCCTGTCGCCTGCCCTTGCCGCCGCCGTTCCTGCGGCCGGTACATGCTATCTTTGCCGTCCACGGTAACGGACCCGATCATGGACATCGTCTCCCTGAATGAACTCAACAGGCGCGAGCTGGTGCACGCCAGCCTCGATCTGGCCGACGCGTCGCAGGCCATTTTCACTGCGCTCTATCGCGACGAGGCGCTGCGGGCGGCAGCCCACGCCGATGTACTGCGCATGTCGGGCCAGCCACTGTCGCCGCTGGCCGGGTTGCCGGTGTCGATCAAGGACCTGCTCGACGTTGCCGGCGAGACCACCCTGGCCGGCTCAACGGTACTGCGCGGCCGTCCGGCCGCGCTCGCCGATGCGCCGGTCGTCGCGCGGCTGCGCGCAGCCGGTGCCGCGATTATCGGCAAGACCAACATGACCGAATTCGCCTTCTCGGGCGTTGGCATCAATCCGCATTACGGCACGCCGACCAATCCGGCCGATCCGGCCCGCATTCCGGGCGGCTCGTCGTCCGGCGCGGCCGTGTCGGTGGCGGCCGGCCTGTGCGTGGCGGCCATCGGCTCCGATACCGGCGGCTCGATCCGCATCCCGGCCGCGCTGTGCGGCCTGGTCGGGTTCAAGCCAACCCGGCGGCGCGTGCCGACGGCCGGCACGGTACCGCTGTCGCCGACGCTGGACACGCTGGGACCGATCGCGCGCAGCGTCGCCGATTGCCTGCAGGTCGACCGGGTAATCGCCGACGAACCCCTGTGGCTGCCGCCGCTGCAGGTGCGCGGGCTGCGCTTTGCCATACCCGAAGATGTCGTCATGGACGATATCGACGACGCGGTCGCGCGCGCCTTCACCGCCGCCTTGTCGAAGCTCTCCGCCGCGGGTGCCACGGTGGTCGAGCTGCCGATGAAGATGCTGGCCGAAGCGCGCGAGATCAATCGGTTCTCGCCGATCGAAGCCTACGCATGGCACCAGAAGCTGCTGGCCAATGCATCTGAGCGCTATGACCCGCGCGTCGTGCAGCGCATTCTGGTCGGCGCGGACGCCGGCCCGGACGAGCTGGTGGCGCTGCATGCGGCGCGCCGGGACTGGATCGCCCGCATCGACGCAGCGTTGGCCGGCTACGATGCCATGCTGATGCCGACCGTGCCTGTCGTTGCGCCGCGCACCGAAGCGCTGCTCGCATCGGACGACGCTTTCTTCAATGCCAACCGCCTGCTGCTGCGCAATCCCTCGCTCATTAACTTGCTGGACGGTTGCGCCCTGTCCCTGCCCTGCCATCGTCCCGGTGAGTTACCGGTCGGACTGACGGTTGCTGCCCCGGCGATGGCGGATGCACGCATTGCAGCGATCGGGCTGGCCATCGAGCGTGTGCTCGGCACGTGATCTGAGCGTCATCGCTATCCTCATCGGGCCTAAGCAATTGTTTTCACAACTGAATACATATACCCTGTAGCGCTTATAACGAATACGGCAGGCACAGACCTGCCACGCGGCGCCCGGATGCGCTCGCGAAGTTCTGGAAATTCTGGAGTCTAATGCGCATAGCTGTAATCGGCGGAGGCGTCGTCGGAGTTTGTACTGCCTATTTCCTCGCGGATGCGGGGCACGAAGTAGCCATCGTCGAACGCTTTGGCAATGTCGCCCAGGAGGCGAGCTTCGGCAACCTTGACCTGATGGGACCGTCCGCGATTCACCCGTGGGCAATGCCGGGCATGGTGCGCCGGATTGCGCGTATGCTGTTCAGGCCGGAATCGCCGGTGGCATTCAGCGCAAAGTTCGAGCCGGCCATGTGGGGCTGGCTGCGCCGTTTCCTGTCCGAATCGGCGCTGGTGCGCTTTCGCCATAACCAGCACAGCCTGCATGACCTGGCCAGTTACAGCCGCGCCCTGATGGACGAACTTGGCCACCAGCCCGGCATGGATTTCCAGCAGCGCAGTGGCGTGCTGCTGATGCTGCGCACCGCCAGGGAGGCCGCACAGGCGCGCCCCCTGATCGACGCGCTCGCCGAACGTGGTGTGCCCTGCGAACTGCTCGATCCGGCCGCTGCGCGCCTGGTCGAACCGGCGCTGTCAGAACATACACCGTTTCATGCGGCACTCCACCTGCCGGACGACATGGCAGGCAACTGCCCGCTGTTCGTGCGGCAACTGAGAAAACTGGCTCAGGAAAAAGGCGTCGAGTTCCGTTTCAACAGCGAGGTCGAGTCGATCCGGCCCGCGCCGGGCGGCGTCACCCTGCGTATCGGCACCGAAGAGTACGAGTCCGATGCCGTCGTGATCGCGGCCGGCGCGGGCAGCGCGCGCCTGCTCAGGGGCATCGGGATCGGCCTGCCGACGTATCCGGTCAAAGTCTATTCGGCATCGGTAGCCATACAGGAATATGAACTGGCGCCGCAGCTCGCACTGTTTGACGACAGCTATCATGTGGCGCTGACCCGGCTGGGCCAGCGGCTACGCTTGTCCGGCTGCGCCGAGCTCGGTTCGTCCAACGTCAAGCTGCACCAGAAAGCGGCGAACACGCTGGTCAAGGTGGGCGACGATTGGTTTCCGAATGCGGCAAACTATCGCACCGCGACTTTCTGGTGCGGACCGACCGCAATGCTGCCCGAAGGCGTCCCTGTGCTCGGAGCGACGCCTCATGGCAACGTGTTCGTTAATGTCGGGCATGGCTCCAGCGCCTGGGCGCTGGCAGCCGGCAGCGGCAAACTGGTGGCCGACCTGATATCGAAGCGCTCCCCCGCGATCGATGTCGCCAGACTGAGCCTGGAGCGCTATGCCGAACGAACCCACTGAACTGTCCGGCAGCCTGCTCTACGACGTTGCAGGCATTCGCACAACCGAGCAGGCCGCGCTGGCCGCACTGCCGGGCGGCACACTGATGCAGCGCGCCGGCGCGGCGACGGCGACCGCGGCGCTCTCCGTACTGAGTCAGCGGGCCGGTCCGGTGCTGGTCGTTGCCGGCCCCGGCAACAATGGCGGCGATGCACTTGATGCTGCCGCACGGTTGCGCGCGCGCGGCCATGCCGTGTCCGTTGTCTTGCTGGCCGATGCGGCGCGACTGCCACCCGATGCCGCCGCCGCATTGCAGAGGGCACGGGACAGCCAGGTGTCGTTCGTCGCGCTACCTGATCGCGGCAGCCGCTGGGCCCTGGCGATCGATGGCGTGTTCGGCATTGGCCTCACGCGCGCGCCGGACGGCGAGTTCCGCACAGCGATCGAACGGCTGAACCAGCTCGACTGTCCGGTGCTGGCGGTCGACGTTCCCAGCGGACTCGATGCCGACCGTGGCACGCTGGCCGGCAATGGTATTGCCGTTCTGGCCGATCAGACCATCACCTTCATCGGCAACAAGCCCGGACTGCATACGGCGCACGGGCGCGACTGCGCCGGCACGGTGCTGGTCGATACGCTCGGTATCGCTGCCGCTCTGTACGGTAACGCACGCGCCCGCCTGAGCACACCCGAGGTGTTCAGGCACGCCTTTGTCGCGCGTCCGCATGCAAGCCATAAGGGCAGCTTCGGCGACCTTATCGTGATCGGCGGTTCGGCCGGCATGGGCGGTGCCGTTCTGCTCGCGGCCCGAATGGGCGCGCTGGCCGGGGCGGGCCGCGTGTTCGCCGCCTTCGCAGCGACGCCGCCGCCGTTTGATCCCGCGCATCCGGAACTGATGTGCCGTGACGCGCGCAGCGTCAGCCTGATTAGTGGCGCCGCCGTGATCGGGCCGGGATTGGGCATGTCGCGTGACGCCGCCGACCTGCTGGCCAGCGCGCTGGCCTGTGCGCTGCCGCTGGTGCTGGATGCCGATGCCCTGAACCTGCTGGCAGCCGAACCGGGGTTGCAGCGACGCCTCAGGCAACGCCATGCGCCGGCAATGATGACGCCGCACCCGCTGGAGGCGGCACGCCTGCTCGGCATCGACGCTGCCGCCGTACAGGCCAGCCGTCTCGAGGCGGCGGCAGACCTGGCGGCGCGTTTCAACGCGCAGGTGATATTAAAAGGATCGGGCAGCGTGATTGCGTCGCCGGGCGGCGAATTGCTGATCAACAGCACCGGCAATCCGGCGCTGGCCACCGCTGGCAGTGGCGATGTGCTTGCCGGGCTGTGCGGCGCACTGCTGGCGCAGCACGTGCCGCTGCGTGAAGCCGCGCTGGCAGCCACGTGGTTGCACGGCCATGCAGCCGACCGCATGGTCGCGGATGGTATCGGACCAGTCGGCATTGTCGCCTCGGAGCTACCGGTAAGGATACGCGCGGCGCTGAACGCATTGAACGCGCCATCCGGGGCCACCGCCTGAACCGCGGCGGACCACCACGCGTTAACCCGCGCTGTCCTCGACGATCCGTCCCGCGTGTATCGTGATGCGGCGCTCGCACATCGCCGCGATGGCGGGATCGTGCGTGACCAGCACCAGTGTCGACCCCTGCTCGCGATTGAGCCTGAACATCAGCTCAATCACCGCCGCGCCGGTGGCCACATCCAGGCTGCCGGTCGGCTCATCGGCCAGCAGCAATGGCGGATCGGTGACGAACGCGCGTGCCAGCGCGACGCGCTGCTGTTCGCCGCCAGAGAGGAATTTCGGGTAATGGCCGGTCCGCGCCGCCAGTCCGACGCGAGCGAGCATGGCCTCGGCCTTGCGCTTTGCATCACGATCGCCGCGCAGTTCCAGCGGCAGCATCACGTTTTCCAGCGCGGTCAGGTGCGACAGCAGCTGGAACGACTGGAATACGAAACCGACCTTCTCCTTGCGCAGCGCGGCACGGCCATCCTCGTCAAGGCGGTACAGCGCCGTGCCAGCGATGCTGACGTCGCCCGCACTGGGTGTGTCGAGCCCTGCCAGCAAACCGAGCAGCGTGGATTTGCCTGAACCGGACGCGCCCACCAGTGCGACGGTTGCACCGGGCTGCACGGTAAAATGCACGTCTGAAAGGATGGTCAGTTCGCCGCTGACATCCGCGACTTTTTTTGTCAGACCGGTGACCTGGATCGCCGGCAGCGTCTGGGGGTTTTCTCGCATGCAGGATGTCTGGAAGAGGATGTGCCGTCTCGCGCTGGTTTTATGGATGATGACGGTGGCGGCGCCGGGGTATTCTGCATCAAAAAACCTGCTCGTGCTCGGCGACAGCCTGTCGGCCGAATACGGCCTGCCACGCGGCAGCGGCTGGGTCACGCTGCTGCAGCAACGGCTGGCCAGGGAGGCATCGGACATCACCGTCATCAATGCCAGTATCAGCGGCGACACCACGGCCGGCGGCCTGAGCCGGCTGCACGGGCTATTGAAGCAACACCGGCCAGCGGTGCTGGTAATCGAGCTCGGCGGCAATGACGCGCTGCGTGGCCTGTCGCTGTCCTCCACCGAGGCCAACCTGCGCGAGATGATCAACGCCGCCAGGGCGTCCGGGGCGCGGGTACTGCTGCTCGGCATGCAGATCCCGCCGAACTATGGCCCGGATTACACCCGGCGCTTTGCGGCTATGTACCAGGGGCTGGCCCGTGGGAACGGCATACGCGTGGTGCCCTTCTTCCTTGCCGGACTGGACGATACCGAACGATTTTTCCAGCCCGATCGCATTCATCCGAACCAGCGTGCGCAGGCGATCATGCTCGACAATGTGTGGCCAACATTGCGGCCGCTGCTGAAATAATCTCCATTACCCAGAACAATGAAATTCCCAGCCATGCTGCCCGCCAACGAGGTGCTCGCGCAGCTCGATGAATTCGACAGCATCATTGATGTGCGCTCCCCGTCCGAATTCGCGCTTGACCACCTCCCCGGCGCCATCAACTGTCCGGTGCTGGACGACGACGAACGTGCCCGCGTGGGTACCATCGACAAGCAGGACAATCCGTTCGAAGCGCGCAAGATCGGCGCCGCACTGGTCGCGAAAAACATCGGCATGCATCTGGAACGTCACTTCCTGTCGATGCCACGTGACTGGAAGCCGCTGGTCTACTGCTGGCGCGGCGGCAACCGCAGCGGATCGATGGCGCACGTTTTCGCACGCGTCGGCTGGCCTGCCATCCAGCTTGAAGGCGGCTACAAGGAATACCGCCGCAGCGTAGTGGCCATGCTTGCGCAGCAGCCGCAGCATTTGCAGTTCCGTGCCATCTGCGGCACGACCGGCAGTGGCAAGAGCCGCTTGCTGCACTACCTCGAACGTGCCGGCGCGCAGGTGCTTGACCTCGAAGCGCTGGCCGCCCATCGCGGCTCGGTGCTGGGCGGGCTGCCAACCGAGCCACAGCCCTCGCAGAAGATGTTCGAGAGCCGCCTCTGGCAGGCCTTGCGCACGTTTTCGCCGCACCGGGTGATCTTCGTTGAATCGGAGAGCAAGAAGATCGGTGACGTTCGCGTACCCGACATGCTGATGGAGCGCATGCGTGCGGCGCCGTGCACACGCATTGACCTGTCAGCCGTCCACCGCGTCCAGTTGCTGATGGAGGATTATCCTCACCTGGTCGACGACAAGGGCTTGCTGGGTCAGCAGCTCGCCCACCTGGTGCCCCTGCACGGCCATCAGCGCATCCGCGACTGGATGGCGCTGGCCGACGCGGGTAACACGCCGGCGCTGGTCGAGGCACTGCTGCTGGAACATTACGACCCGGCCTACCTGCGCTCGATCGAGCGCAATTTCTCAGGGTATCGCGAGGCACAGGTGCTTGCCCTGCCAGGCATCACGGAAGCGGACTTTAGCGCGGCAGCGCGTGCGCTGCTCAGCGCCGAGCCTGACGGCATCGGCTGACAGGCCGGCACGGGCAAAAAAAATGGCGTCCGCGGGACGCCATTTTTCATGTCGGTTGATGCGCTTACTGCTTGGCAGACGGCGCCGGCTTGGCCGCAGCAACCGGCTTGAGGATCTCAGCCTTCGCCCGCTTCTTCAGCACGCCAAGGTAGCCGGCCATTTCCTGCGCGGCCAGGAACTCCTCGACCTGCTGCTTCTCGGCCTTCACCAGTTCCTCGTCTGCTGGCTGCTCGTCGACCGAATTGATACGGTAAATGCTGTAGCCCTTGCCGGCCACAGGCAAGCCGACATATGCGGGCAGCTTGGTTACAGCGGCCTTCATCACCGCCGCCACCGCCGGGCCGGCCAGTCCATTGAAGTTGGTGCGTGATACCGATTTTGCCGGACCGAATTCGGCACTGCCACCCGCCTTCAGTTCTGCCAGTTTTTTCTCGCCCGCCGCCTGCGCAAGCTTTTCGGCCTCGAGCACGGCGACGCGCTCCTCGACCACCACGCGCACTTCGGACAACGGGATCTTCGCGACCGGCTTGTACTCGACCACCCGACCGGCAATGTAGATACCGGAGCCCACTTCGACCGCCTCGGTGTTCTGCTTGTCCTTGATCGCTTCCTTCGAGAACAGCGCCGCGAGGAACTTCGGCTGGTTGTAAGCCGCCGTCTTCGGCAGCGCCGGGTTCGGCTCGCGCGTCAGCGACGAGGCCGACTCGATCTTCAGCCCCAGCTTGTCGGCCACCGGCTTCAGGCTGTCCGGCTGCTCGTACACCATGTTAGTGAAGGTCTCGACCATCGAGGCAAACTTCTTGCCCGCTTCGGCGCGACGGATCTCGTCGTCGATATTGGACTTCACGTCGGCCAGCGCACGGGTAGCGGCCGGCTTGATCGCTGTCAGGCGAATGATGTGGAAGCCAAAATCCGATTCGACGACACCGCTGATCTCACCCTCTTTCAGCGTGTAGGCCGTGTCTTCGAACGGCTTGACCATCATGCCCTTGCCGAAGAAATCGAGGTCACCACCACGCTCGGCGGAACCCGGGTCGTCCGAGTTTTCCTTCGCAACCTTCGCGAACTCGTTCGGGGTCTTGCGAACCTGCGCGAGCAGCTTTTCTGCCTTCGCCCTGGCCGCCGCTTTTTCGGCCGCCGGTGCGTCCTTGGCGGCTTTCACCAGAATGTGGCTCGCACGGCGCTGCTCGTCAGTCTTGTAACGGCTGATATTCTGTTCGTAGAACTTGCGGATATCGTCGTCCGTCACATTGACTTGGGCTTCGACCACCGGTGCCGCCAGCACGATGAACTCGGCCTTCACGTTTTCCGGCACCTCGAATTGCGCGGCGTTCTTGTCATAGAACGCTTGCGCCATGGCGTCAGTGACTTTTACCTGCGATTTGAATTCCTGCGCGGTCAGGCTGATTTCCTGGATCTCGCGCTTCTGCTGGTTCAGCACCGAAATCCGCTGTGCCACCGCCTTCGGCGCAAACGCGGTTCCCTGTATCGCCATGTTCACCTGCTGGACTGCCAGGTCATGCCGCAGTTTGATCTCGAAACGCTCGGGCGTCAGGCCTTGCGCAGCCAGCAGCTGCATATAGCGTTCCTTGTTGAACTTGCCATCGGCATCGGACAGGCCCTGGATATCCAGGATGGTCTTGCGCACGGCCTCGTCGGATACGGTCAGGTGGCTGTCGACCACGTTTTTCGACATCGCCTTTTGCGCGATCAGGTTGTCCAGCGTACCCAATTTTGCCTCAGGCGTATCGAACATCGCAGGGTTGAACTGGTCGCCAAACATCTGTTTGAAGCGTTCGAGCTGGCTCGCATGCGTGGCGTCCCATTCGCGCTGCGAGATGTCCTGTCCGGCCACCTTCGCCACGGGGGGCTCGCGGTCGGACATGCGCGTATAACTCTCGAGACCGAAGAAGGCAAACGACGGAAAGATAATCAGGAGCAGCAGGAACTGCATCAACCGACGATGGGTGCGAATGAATTCAAGCATGGTGCACTCAGGTCTCCAGGCCGAAGTGGCCCTTAATCGTATTGAACAAGCGTAAAAAAAGGCGAACACAGGGTTCGCCTTTCTGGGTTTGGCGGAGTGGACGGGACTCGAACCCGCGACCCCCGGCGTGACAGGCCGGTATTCTAACCGACTGAACTACCACTCCTGAAACTGCTTTCTGCA
>JACCDS012506596.1_pt1 | contig 12916 bp, 17 predicted proteins | sample 7446441 | NCBI WGS metagenome assembly JACCDS01 (sample SAMN15323445, study PRJNA562643) | freshwater metagenome | isolation source: river surface water | place: USA:Blue River Watershed | collected 2017-08-17
GAGACACTGCTCATGGGGACGGGAGTTTTCTGATACATCGGGTGTTCCCGCTACGAGAGCGGGCAGCCGGCCGATTATCGCATTCCGATCATCGTATTACTTGATAGCCTTTCGGTGTCCGGGTACTTTTCTGAGGAACTGGGAAATGGCGGGGTCGGTTTTATTCTTTCGAGTCTTGTCACCGGCGGGTTTTGCGTAGCGGCGGCCAAAGCATTGTGGCGGAATGGCTTTTCAGCACACCCGGTTCGCCATGGTTTGTCGCTGGGAATCCTCGTCCACGGGATCTTCATGATTCTTCGACCGCCGTTGTTCGGTGAGCCCGTGGCGGGTTTAATAGAAACCGGGTTGTCCATCAGCAATCTGGATTCATTCTCTTTCAGCAGATCATTGCTACCCCGGTTCTGGGGCTGAGTGTTCTGCTATTGATTAATGAATACAATGCCGACCGCCTTAAAGTACTGGCGGAATACGATTCACTCACTCAGGCGCGAAATCGCAGGTCTTTTTTGAACTACCTGCAGAAGGCGGCAAGCCTGTCGAGCCGCCTCAACAGTCCGCTAGCCATTCTCACCATCGACCTTGATCGATTTAAATCGATCAACGATCAATACGGGCACCACGCAGGCGATGCCATTCTCAAATCGTTCGTCAGCGCAGCGAAGAGTTGCCTGCGAGATCAAGACGAGCTCGGCAGGATGGGCGGGGAAGAATTCGCGATTTTCTTGATGAACACGTCGTTGGACAAGGCGCTGCTGAGCGCTTGCGCGAATCGGTCGAGGCATCCCCCGTATTCATTGACGGTGATTTGGTGCGCTATTCCGCCAGTATTGGGGTGGCCAGCTATGATGAAAACGACCGGATTGAGAAGATTTTTGCCTCTGCCGATCGCGCACACTATGCGGCAAAACATAAAGGTCGCAACCGGGTTGAACTAGCGCCCGCCGCTTAGATTTCAGTCGACATCTCCGGCATCGCCAGTCCACTCATAAAGATCAGCACCGAAGCTGTCGCTCAACTTTATCTCGGCAAGCCGCGTAACTGAACAGCAACTGTGCCGAACGTTTTTTGCGACATGGGTCCGCCTGCTGGATGCTTAGATTTTTTGGAATACTGAGGCGAAGAGTCACCGCTTTGCGCAGGGAAAGTATCTTTCAATCTAACGAACCACTGCAGCTGTAGCCGAACCTCTCTTGCCACCCGTGAAAGTCACAAGACATGGTACCCACGAATGTCAGTGCGAACACAAAAACTCACTGTCGCTTCTCTTTGATGCATCAAGTCTTTTCAACGTGCCCGAGATGTCATCCAATATATGGTTGGCGATAATTTTGTCAGCATGGTCGTGCACATGAACGTGGTCATCTTTGTATACATTCTGATGGCCAGCAAAGATTCGGGTGTAATCTTTTGCGTATGAGACTTGTTTTGGAAGCTCGATAATCTCCTTGTACAAGGAATTAATGCTTTTCTGGTAGATTTCCTGTGCAGCATTGCTGGGAGTTGCGGAATTTTCTATTGGAAAATATCCATTGGGCTGAATAAACGCCATGAATTCTGATCCACATGCAACCGAGATTGCATTCATCAGGCGAATATTCTTCTTATATTGCTCCCCAAGCGAGTTGCTTGTTGGAATGCCAAGGGTATAGTCCATCCCTTTATTGCTGTTTGCCGGCGCTATCGTTTTTATCAGTTTTACCGTGCTGGGAAGTAACGGGGAGAGTCCTTCTCCAATCAAATTTTGCAGGAATGATATTTGGTAACTATGGACCATGGGGTGCGGCAGCGAACTGTAAGCGCCCCTGTCATTAATGCCGCTGTAGGAAATGACCAGATCCGGTTTGAACTCCAGGCCATCACGCACCAGCTTCAATAATTCCTGGTTGGTCGAATATCCGCCCGTCCCGCCATTCACGACCGTTCCCGGGATATTGCGCACTTTCATAAGCCGGGCCAGATGCTCTGGCCAACTGTGACCATATTGCACGCCATCGGTGGTTGATCCTCCAAGTGTCAAGATCACCGGACGTGCCAGGTCTTTACCGTTGGGCGCATAGATGACAAAACCGTCAACCCATGTGTAATTTTTGCTCAGCTTTGAAATGGCAGAGCCCTGCTCACCGTGAGCGTATCCGAGGAACGGATCAATTGCCAGGAAATCGTCACCGTGGCCAGATGTTTTTGATGACGAATTTTTCGCGAAAAGAAAACTCGTTTTAACTCCGCGTGATTGCAAATAGAAATAAGAAATCGCCTCAATTAATAAAACAAGTGCCAGAGTGTTTGCGGCAATGATGGCGATCGTCTTTTTGTAATTAGTCACGGCAATTTTGAGCAGCAGGAGGATGGTGGCTTAATCTAACTCAAACCCGGTTTCATAATTTAGTTTCAATGCCGGATCCTGGTCTGATTTCCGCAAATAACAGTTTCCCACTGCCAGATATTCAATTTCAGTACCCATGAAGCAGCGGAATGCATCTTCGGGCGTGCAGACGATAGGTTCGCCGCGAACATTGAAACTGGTATTCACAAGAACAGGACAACCGGACCGTTCATGAAATGCAGATAGCAACGCGTGGTAGCGCGGATTGGTGGTCTGGTGGACGGTCTGTATGCGCGCCGAATAGTCAACATGCGTTACCGCCGGGATCTCCGAGCGTGGCAAGTTGAGCCGCGCAATGCCAAACAATGATTGCTCCTCGGCGGTCACAGCCTTTCTGCGCTGTTCGACTACGTCAGCGACGATGAGCATGTAGGGGCTATCGCCATCGAGTTGAAACCAATCGCTAACGTGCTCGCGTAACACTGACGGAGCAAACGGGCGAAATGATTCACGGTATTTCACCTTCAGGTTGAGTACCGACTGCATACTGGGCGAGCGCGGATCCCCGAGAATGGAGCGGCCGCCCAAGGCACGTGGTCCAAACTCCATGCGTCCTTGAAACCACCCGAGTGCATTTCCTTTCGCAAGGTCTTCGCTGGCGGTGGCAAACAACTCCGTATCGCTCAGTACTGAGAACCGGGCTCCTGCGGCAGTTAGGCGATGCTCGATGTCCTGTTGGGAGAACTGCGGTCCAAGATAGCTGCCCCGCATCGAATCGCCCTCAACGGGCCGTCTCGGCGCATTGTTTTGCAAATGATGAACCGCAAGTGCGGCACCCAGTGCGCCACCCGCATCACCTGCTGCGGGCTGAATCCAGATGTTTTCAAAACATCCATCTCGCAGCAGCTTTCCGTTTGCGACGCAATTCAGCGCAACACCACCAGCCAGGCAAAGATTTTTCTCTCCGGTTTCGCGAGCAACCGCACGGGCAAGGCCTAAAACCATTTGTTCGGTAACTGCCTGAACAGATGCCGCAAGATCCATATGACGCTGGGTCAGCGGTTCACCCTCTTTTCGGGGCGGGCCGCCAAACAATGCATCGAATCGCGCATTTGTCATGGTCAGCCCGGCACAGTAGTTGAAATATTTTTGATTCAACCGGAAGCTGCCATCTGGCTTGATGTCGACAAGGTGTTCCAGGATGGTCGCAACGTAGCGCGGCTCGCCATAAGGTGCCAGCCCCATTACTTTGTACTCGCCCGAATTGACCTTGAACCCGGTGTAGTAGGTGAACGCGGAATAGAGCAGGCCAATCGAATGCGGGAAATGAATTTCTCGTTGGATCTTGATGCGATTTCCTGCGCCGACGGCAAGCGATGTGGTCGCCCATTCGCCGACCCCGTCCATCGTGAGGATCGCAGCGCGTTCGAAGGGTGAAGGAAAAAAAGCACTGGCTGCGTGGCTCAGGTGATGCTCGGAAAAGCGGAGCCGCTGATCCCAGTCAAAATCCGGCGCATCACGCTTGAGTTCCCGCACCAGCAGATCTTTGAGAAACAGCTTTTCCCGTAGCCAAACGGGAATGGCCTTGGAAAACGATGCAAATCCTCGTGGTGCAAACGTGAGATACGTTTCCAGAAGGCGTTCGAATTTCAAGAAAGGCTTATCGTAAAAAGCGACAGCCTCGATATCCGCCAAACCGATGTTTGCCTCAGTCAGGCAATAATTGATCGCGTTTTCCGGAAATCTGGCATCGTGCTTTTTGCGGCTGAACCGTTCTTCTTGTGCTGCGGCGACGATCTCGCCATCGGCTAATAACGCAACTGCGCTATCGTGGTAATAAGCCGAAATTCCAAGTATGAAGCGAGATGTGGCCATTTAATTCAAAACAACGTGTAAATGAAAGGAGCAATTGCACTGCCTTGAGCAAGTACGATCAGGGCTCCCAGTAACGTCATGGCAATCATTACAGGAATGAGCCAGTATTTTTTTCTGACTCGCAGAAATCTCCACAGCTCGCGCAGGAAGGACATATTTTCGGAATTTATCTGTTAAAACTGGTTGTTAAAAGAACTCGAAGAATTGGGGTCGTCCTCGCGATTGATCCAGTACGTTTTAACGTCGCGATCCAGCTTCAGCCTGAGCGGATCTTTTCCCATCAATCTCATCAAGAATCCTGTGGGTGTAAAAACCCCGAAAAAAACAATCCCAAGTGCTATCGGACTGACTATGCGGGAGAGCAAATCTCCCAGCTTCATCCAGATTGCGTTGAGAGGGGCAAGCGTTTTTGGAGAAAAAAATGCCAGCAACGCAAACGGGGCTGCCAGCACTAGCAAATAAACTCTGACGGTTCCGTGGTGAATAAGCGGGAAAAGCGCGAAAATTACCGCAGCGATAGCGATAGTCAGTCCAAAGCTTTTATCGCTGCCGCCGGTATTCGGGCGGTGGTGGGGAGTTAACTCTGTAGTCATGGTCTTGGCAGCCGTCACTGCTCATTTTCTTTAACGCATCAGATTGTAATACAAGAGCAATCCGTGCCGAGAGCCCATTGCCCCGGAGTTCACAGCACCTTGGCGTGCATGCGGACGCAGGCGGTGCTGCTATTGCGCGGAGGTGGTCGGCAGGTTTTCAATGTCCCGCAACCTGGCGCTCAGTAAAAAATGAATGCCAGTTGAGTCAATCCATCAATCACGCTATCGCCAGTGCCGATCGCCAGCCGATAGGCGAGGTCGGTGCGTGTTTCCGAGGTCGTGCAAGGTGAATCGCCCTGGAAATCGAGAAGATACGATCCGATAGTTATCAGCGATCAGTGGCTGGACGATCCGGTCTCATGCTCGTCGCGGTCGTGCAGTTGGTAATATCCGGCAGCGACTCCCGCAAGGGCTCCTTTAAATTCGGGACCGTCTATTTTCTGGACGGCCCTGTCCTTCGCCTGGACGCAGAACACGGCTGGCATGCATACCGGGCCGTTCTCGGATTGGTTCGGTAGCCCGGGGCGCAATCGATCCGGGTCACGGCCGCTTGATCCGGCCGTCGCAACAGTCCAGTGGCATTAATTTCCAGTTTCCGGTGACATCATCCTCCCGATCCCCGCTTGCCTGCGCGGCATTCCGGCGGGAGAGAATATCCGGCGGAACGAACTTTTTTCTCTGCGGTGAATTCCACTTGAAACCAGTGACAGAGCGGCGTCACGTAGCGGTAACTCCAGACATAGCCGCGGCCGCGTCCCAGTCCGAACGTGTTTTTGGATACACCAATCAAATCCACCACCTCGCTTTCGTCCAAACCCGGAACGATTTTGGCGAAATTTTCATCGGTAAGCAGTTGGCGATATCCCGTCACGCTGCCTTGCGCATCGAAATAAACCGCGTACGTGTGCTTACCAGACGGACCGCGTGGAAAATCCAGCCGAGCGGCGCGGTCGAGGTCAGCTGGCATTGGATTGGGCGCGCCGAGGCGAGCTATTGTTTCACTACGGGTGAGGCCGATAAACTCTTTGGAAGGCCCGTATCCTGCGCAGCCGCCAATCGTCAGCGCGGCAGTCAGGAGAATCGCCTTGTACCAGCCGCTAGAATGCATTGCCATTTCTTACACTCCTTTCCGAAATTCCCGATCAGTCGTGCACTGATATTAACAACTACGCAGGATGCGTGCAGTCAGGCGGGCGCAGTGAAACTATGGATACGCCTTTGGGGTATCTGCCGAAAAGGTGGTCCGACGGCAGTCATGGCGGCTGGGAAGGTTGAATGTCACGACCTTGAACTTGTCCGATCGCCTCCTAGTTCGTGAACGGTCATTCAGTACGTCAAAATCGCTTCGGCCAAGCCCGGGACGGATGGCAGAATCGTAAAACTTCGGCGATGCCGTCGATGATGCGGCAAGGAAGGATGCAGGGTGGCCAATGATCACCAGGTCGCGTGTTCTGGTAAACCGACCTGCACGTCCCGGGTGGGAATGCGCTTTCAGTTATTCGACAGTCGCGAGGTTGTTGGAGAAAAGCGCCTTGGCGTTCGCCAGGCTGTCTGCGGCAAGGTAGTCACTTGCGTCAGTGAGGTTGGCCAGGAATTTGGCCAACCACGCTTCACTTGCGTATTGCTTTATTGCTTTGGCGAGATCCTCATTGGATGCAAATTCGCCGGCATCGGCTTCCTTGAGCGCCTCTGTGATCCCCTTGACTTGGCAGGCTTCGGGTTCAACAACGGCAAGGCGCCAGCACGCATGCTCAGGCTTTTCCTAAATTTCTTGGTGGTCCCGGGGCGGAATCGAACCGGGTCGGGGATGCCTGATCCGACTGTTCAAACGCCTGGGGACGGCAAGACCTCGGGAAAAGAACGTCTCATTGTAAAGCGCGGGGAATTTGTGCACGCCATCTCAATTAGCCGAGTAGATGTCCCGTCTTCACAAAGATCGTGCAACCTTCTTTGCTAAAGGGTTGGTGCAAGCTCATGTGAGGACTTCTGATCCATGAGCCGGCCGGATAGCGTCCGTGTTCATCCTCAAACACGCCATCGACCACGAAGATTTCTTCGCCGCCAAAGTGCCTGTGGGTGTTGAAATAGGTTTGAGGTGCCCAACGGACTAAGGTCGATCCGCTGCCTTGTTGCATGAGCGGCATGATACTCAGGCCTGGCACCATCCCTTGATACCAAGGAGCGGATGAGGTGTTTACTACCTCTCGCTCGACTTGATCCAACCCAAGATGCCGGAGCTTCACAAAGAGTGTGCAGCCTGACTCGGTATAAGGCGAATGAGACGAGCCGGGTGGATTCATGATGTAGGTGCCGGCAGGATAGTCACCAGCCTCATCGCTGAACATCCCCTCCAACACCAGAATTTCCTCACCCAACTCATGAGTGTGGATCGGAAATTTTGTCCCGGGTTGGTATCGGACGATGGAGGTTGCTTTTGCTATCTCATCACCAACACGCTCAAGCATGCGCCGCTCAATCCCTGGGGCGGGGCTGGGAATCCAAGGTAAGTCATGGTGGTGAATTACGACCCGCTTGCTGTAATCAGAGTTGATATTCATTTATTACGCTTCAGATATCCGGAAACTTGCCAAAGCCTAGCAACTACATGGCATGCGGGCGCAGAAAAAATCCCCGTTATCGCTTGCGATAACTTTTTTGAGGCTGGTGGCCCGGGGCTGAATCGAACCAGTACTAGGATGTTCGATCCAATGTGCCGCGTTACTCGTAATGATACCGGCATGCGATAACCACAATCTGGCTTTTTCAATCGCCTACCCACCAGTCGCCCGCAGCATGGGTGGTGATGATCTCGTAGCGCAGGTCGGGCCTGGCGCGTATGAGCCAGTGTCGTTGCGTGCCGGCCGCCTGCCAGTCGAGCAGGGAGGCAGCCGCGTAGTACAAGCGGTCGAACAAGGTGAGCGAGTGATCCGCCACATACGCAATCAAGTCGCGCGCGCCCGTCAGTTCGCCCAGCGCCATGCCACTCAAGCTGGCGGCGCGAATGAGGTGCGTATGGATATCCTTTAGGCAGGTGGCACGCACCTGCGGCCAGGGAGCGATGCGATATTGATTGGCCGTGCTGCCGTAGGCTTGACAATTGCCGGGTGTGTCCGGCGTCGCCCAGACCACGCCATCGACGGCCGTGGGTCGTAGCCCATGCAAGCAGACATCGGGGGTGCGGCGGCCTGCGTCCAATGATGCCCGAGCTGCTCGAACAGCCAGGCCAGTGGCGCCGCGCCCAATCGTTGGCGCGCACCGACACTGGCGCTGGGTACGGGCCCTTCGGTGGTGGCGCCTTGGTCGAGCGCGAGTTGGCGCACGGTGTGCCAGTTCGGCTGGTTGCGGAACAAGCCCAGCCCGATGACGAGCCAGATCACCTGCTCGGCGAGCAAGCGACGTCGGCACAGAGAGGTCGTGCCGGTCGCCTGAAGGGTCCGCTCGATCCAGCCGGAATCGATGAGGGAAGTAAAGCGGTCGAGTCGTGCCGGGGTGATCTCGTGGCACAGCGACAATTCATTCTGGATAGACGTAAAAAACGAGTCAACAAACTGCGTGGACTCGTTTCTCTTGCCTTGGTGCCTCAATCAGCGCTTAACTGACTGGCATTACTGAACTGCCCGGTTTTTTCGGACAAGCTGAACCCGGGATAGTTCCAGTTAATAGATCGACAGATCTATTTCTGCTGAACGCTTCCGTACTCCGGGCGCTTCCCACCCCAATTCCATAACCCACAATACAAACAGTCCCCGTTATTGCAGCACGGCTCAGACATCCCGAACTACACTATGAACGTGCCAAGCGTGATGATCTGCTGGTGACGCACATTCGGCACGTCCGGCATGCCAACTGGCAGGTGTTTGGTGTCGATGAGGTCTGGCGGCAGATGAATCGCTAAAGTATAACGGTTGTGCGTTGCACCGTCGAGCGGCTGATGCGACAACTCGGTGTACAGGGTGCGCGCCGTGGCAAGAAGGTGCGAACAATTGTCAGCGATACCAAGGCGCCTTGTCCGCTGGATCGGGTCAACCGGGTGTTCAAGGCTGAGCGTCCGAACCAGCTATGGGTATCGGACTTCATGTATGTCTCGACCTGGCAGGGCTGGCTGTATGGTGCGTTTGTCATTGATGTCTATGCCCGACGCATCGTGGGCTGGCGCGTGAGTAGCCCGGCTAATGATTTTCGCCATCATCTCCCGGTCATAAGATTCCAAGGTATTGGTCATTTTCCTTGCTGCGTTATGGCCCAGGGTCTTCGTGCAGGATTTGCTGAGCTTTAGGTAAGCACCACGTCTCCACAGCTCCCAATTTGGTTGGGCCGAGCTGATCCAGAGCAGTCTCAATCCAGTCATCAGTTTCTTTTTCCGAACACGTTTGCGATGTAATTTGATGACGGGCAGACTAGCGCCCGTCTACTCGTCCCGACATTCAATCAGCCGATCAATGTCGTCTTAGCTAAATGCTGGTCGAGCCTGGGTGTGTTCAGCATCAATTGGCGGACCGGGAAACGCACGTTCGGCAGGAATCAGTCCGTGTCGACGTGCCAGATTGACGACGCGATTGTATGCACTGGCGTGATACGCATGGTGCTGGTCTTCGGTGCACGACCCATTGCCCATTGCCGATTCGTGCCAACCAGCAAAGTGTTCGATAGTTTCGTACCGAATGCTGGTAGCCGGCAGCCGACCGAAGAACAGGATCAGATACTTGTTGATGTCGAAGATATAGTCACGAAATGACGTACGTGCACGGCCATTGTCAAAGGCTCTTTGCATTGCCGCGATCGCTTCTTCGGCTACCGCGACGAACATCCTTTTGGATATGGATTCGTCAGCTACTCACTGGGTGAGAACATGCTGCTGAATTTCGACACCAGCGGGTTTTGCTGATGCCAGATCCGCTCGGCCGCTTCTCACTGCATGCCATCCGCCCGAAGGTGGCTTGAAACGAATTTGCCAGTTGCTGCTGCGTGGTCGTTTGAACAGGGTGGCCGTTTGCCCAGCCTGAGGTGCCGTTGCTTCACCGGGCTGTGCGGAGGTGCTGAATAGTGCGTTGAGGTTTCGCAATGGCGGCGTCTAGTTGTTGGACGCTTGCATTTTGCAGGTGATTGAGAACATGGGCGACCGACTAGATGCCGGATCTCGTACCAGTGTGAATTTCTTCAGATACTTCATGTTTCTTATTGCTCATTGTGACTCCAGACAGATCGACAGTTTCCTGCCTAAAGTCCGTTCATACAAAATTCAGTACAACCTTCGTGGCATGTTGAATTCGTTAATAAAATGAAATTTTTCAGAAAGAGTTACGTCCTAAAAAATGAATTCATCACTCCGTTCAGTTTGAAGATTAAAGCTGACATGCTTTCCTGTTTTTCCTGCTACGAAAAGTGTTCGCGCGCTGTAGATTCTGCACCGGGACTCGCTCCCTCTCTTTTTGTGCGTCCGGTTTTATGGCCACAAAGCCCGCTGCAACTTGCTGCTGGCTTTTTTTTTTCGTGGAAAACATTACTGTGATTGGTTGTATTGCTTGGACTCAAGATCGATTCATGTATCTTCGAAAAGGATACTGATGTCAGACACGTACTTCGGAGTAGTACGTCATGGCTTCCAAGTGTCCATGAGTCGTTGTTAGACGCATGAAATTTGCAAGCAGCAAAATACGAGCAGCACTGAATGCGAGGCAAAGCTGCCCCCAACCCAACTAGGAGATAAAATGAAAAAGATAGCTGTTTCTCTTTCGCTAACCGCTCTGACGGCCGCTGCGATGCTAGCCGCCGGCTCAGCGTCAGCAGTTACCGTCAATGCTGAGAATTTTCAACAAGCAGATTCGCCATGGGACATGGCTTTTCTGCCGGACGGAACCATGTTCTTCACTGAGAAGTGCAAGGGCCTGTCGGTCAAAACTAAATCGGGCGGCGTGAACAGACTGCTTGGTGTTGGTGGCTCGACTGGTTATTCGTCGGTCAAGGAAGATCTTTTCTGCGACGGACAAGCCGGCGTGCAAGGCGTTGCTGTTGATCCGAACTTTGCTTCCAACCGCTATGTCTACCTGTATTCGAGCTCAAAGGGTGAGAATCGCACCTACGGTGGATACAACAACATCGTGATGCGCATGAAAGTGGATTCTTCGCTTTCCGGCGTGACGGACATCGTCGAGATCATCAATGACCTAGGTTACAAGCCGAAAAAGTCGAACCATCCGTTCGGCGGCCCGGGCGCTCACAACGGTGGTCGTATCCGCTTTAGCCCGGCAGACGGCTTCCTGTACGTCGCTATCGGTGACAACCACAACGGTGCTGGTCCTCAGAGCCCGACCGAGCTGCGCGGCAAGATTCTTCGCGTCGACCGCGATGGTAAGGCAGCCCCTGGTAACAAGGCACCGGCAGGCTTTGACCCGCGCGTGTTCACCTACGGCCATCGCAACCCGCAGGGTATTTCCTTCCGTCCGGGCACTAACGATCCCTACGTTTCGGAAAACGGTCCGTGGCATAGCGACGAAGTCACTAAGCTCGAAAATGGTGGTAACGGTGGTTGGGATCCGCGCCCGAACATTGGTGGTCGCAAGGACTGCCCGGACGATTATTGCGGTTACTCGCCTAACCAGATGGGTGCACTGCCTCCCAAAGAGCGTGCAGCGTTCATGCCGATGACGGATACCAAAACTTATCCTAACGCCATGAAGCCGGCATGGAACAACAACGGTCTGTCGCAAGGTATGTGTGGCAGCGTTTGGCTGGTTGGTAAGCAGTGGAAAGAGTGGGAAGGTCGCCTCGCGGTCGGCTACGCTGGTATTGGCATCCATGGCACCCCGACTGGTAACCGTATCGACATCCTGGACATTTCCAAGGACGGTAAGTCGGCCAAGCGTGAAGAATTGATGTGGCCGACCTTTGCAGGTCGCTTCCGTCACCTTTCACTGGGTCCGGATGGCGCCCTGTATGTGGCTGATGAAGCCAGCGGCATGATCTATAAAGTCACGCCGAACTAATCAGTTGTTGTCAGCAAACGCGCTGCCTTCGGGCAGCGCGTTTTTTTGGAGATTACGAAAATGTATCGCGCTATTTCACTGCTGCTGTTTATTGGTATTGCTGCTTCCGGTAAGGCTGTTTACGCCGATAACGAAGAGCTGAAAACTCTACTACAACGAAATAACTGCTCCGCGTGTCACCAAATCGACAAGCGGAAGTACGGCCCGATCTTACAGGAAGTCGCTGCGAAATATGTTGGTGAAGCTAACGCAGTTGACATGTTGGCTGCCAAGATAAAGGCAGGTGGTACCGGTGTATGGGGCGAAGACATCATGCCACCGCAGGCGCATGTGTCGGATGCTGATGCGAAACAGATGGCGAAGTTGATTTTGTCGCTAGAGTCAAAGAAGTAATTCTGGCGCTATCTGGCGGCCGCGACCGCATATGCTGCGGCCGCAGGTCGCGTGTGTCGTATGCCCGCCTCCCGGTCTGGCCTGAATTAGCCGTCCTCGCCGCTGGGACAAACGAGGTCAATGATGGCCTCGCCAACGCTGTTCGGTGTGATTGGCGTCCAGTTATTCGTTGCCTGGTTCAATTCCGGCACTGTTAATTCTGTGCCCTTGGCCCAGGTGTCCGCAAACCAAAATTCCTTCAATACCCGTAGCTGGCGATTTTGGCAGTCATACTCTGCCAGTGTCTTCACCGAGGCTGCGCCAGATTCTGCAGAGTTCGGATAGTTACTCACCTCCCAAACCTGTCGCATGATGGCCATGGGGCCACTTTGTTTTACGTTGTCGCCGTCGATGTATTTCTCGAATGTGAGTTGGAGCGTGTCGCCGACACGCGCCCAGTCCGCAGATGCCGTGATGCACACCGGGAGCAGGATGAGGGGCAAGAGCTTCCGCATTGGGATCCTTACTGATCGAGGAATTTCATTAGGCCAGCAAATCGAATAGAAGAAACATCACATGGCATTGTAAATCGCGAGCAAGTTCAGCACAGCGAACCGGATTCCCCCTGGGGAGGCTTGTAGTTGGTAATCCCCCCGGCCGATAGAGGCGATCAGAAGTAGAATTTTCTTGTTCAGGGAGAGTTCTGCATGAAGAAGTCGAAGTTTTCGGATAGTCAGATCATCGAAGCACTCAAGCGCGTGGAAGGCGGC
>JACCDS010382747.1_pt1 | contig 12915 bp, 10 predicted proteins | sample 7446441 | NCBI WGS metagenome assembly JACCDS01 (sample SAMN15323445, study PRJNA562643) | freshwater metagenome | isolation source: river surface water | place: USA:Blue River Watershed | collected 2017-08-17
AGTGCATCGGTGGCGATTCGGGGGGCGACGAGCTGAGCGGGCGGCGTGACCGGGGGAGGACCGCCATGGGGTGGGGCAACTCGCCTCCCCGTCCGGGCAGCCGGGGTACCGTAACTGGCCCCAGGTGCCGCCGCCTGGTGCTCGCCCTGCTTCCCCGCTCGCGGCCCTCCCGGCCTCGCCTCAGGCCCCTTTTTCGTAAATATCGGTGCCCCGTCGGAAGTCCGAAGCGCACTCCTCAAAAAATCGACTTTTTTAGACCTACACTCGCTGAATTTCACGATTTCGACAGCACGGGCAAAGTGCGCCCGGAATTCTTGAAAGCAGCTTTGCTCCAAGCGAACCAGAGCAGTTTCCATTGTTGCACCACACCGCACCACACGAGCGACATCGCCATGCAATGGCTTTATTGTTATTAAGGTATCCCTGACAGAATGTGCAGTTCGCCATCTTGGTAAACCTTCAAAAAGGTGGTTCCAGACTACCGTACCAAATTGTGCTCAATTTGGTAGATTCCGCGCCGGGGAATGTTAAGGTACCATATGATTACTTAATTTATAGCTTTTGGAGCTGGCGGTCATGGGGTACTATCGATTCAATCGATGCATTACTCCAAAAAGTTTTCAGGAAGCGAAAATTTTTATTTTGCTAACGCCTAGCAAATTTTAATCCCGAATCACGGTCGATATTCCTTTAGATTCTCACCATGCGCTCCAGTGCCGAAATTAACGTTGAGATACATAACTACGGCGCAGCATTTTTCAAAGCAGTTCGTGAAGAAATTCTTACCCATGCGACATGGGGACCCTCACTCGAAGAGCAAAACGCCAACCGAACGCGTTTAGAGTCGGCAATAGAGACGGTAATGGATGAATCGGTCTTCCGACCCGATTTGAGTCACGACGACTTATGGCAGATTCTCTGGGGCCGTGTGACCTATGCTGGAACATTGGCTGCAAAAGCGACCGAAGAAATATCCTGCATGCGTGCAAGCGTGCCTTTGTTCCGAAACCTCGATTATTACGTCGAAGACCGTTTCGTCTTTGATGAAGTTGAATGGGGGCGGTTTAAGAAGCATTGGCAATCGCGCTATCCCGGCGCGAACTGGCTTAACCTAGCTAAGGAAGATCCTGAATGGGCTCCAGAGGTTCATTTTAAGAATACAACCCCTGAGGTTTGGAAAATTCTTATCAAAGATCAAATTGCTCATCCCGGTTTGAAATTCTCTTCGCATGCCGAAAAGGTTAAAAAGTACCTCAAAATAGCTCGTTTGCTGCATGGCCGCCGAGCTAGTAATAACCCATTAGCTCTCAGTTTCTACACCGATGATGGATATCGTTTCAAGCCTGAACACCTCACAGGATCAGCCTGGGTTGAAGAACGCAAAAAATTGGTAAGAGTTCGCAAGCAATTGAGTGACGAAGTAGGCACCTTGACTGCCATGCACAGCATGCTGGACATGGGACTGAAGACCATTAAGCCTGATCGCGTATTAACTTATCTTTTTTCACAACTAGGATGGCTTCAAACACTTCCTTCCACGCTCAGTAAAACAGAAGTATTGAAACTCTATAACAAAGAGGAAGTCATCGACGAGATGACAGTTCGGTCAGATGTATTTGCGAACCGCCTTGAAAAAGAGGGATATCGGCAGACTCATCGCTTACTCGACATTTGGCTAGTGAAATACGGGCAAGAGCCGGAGCCAGCTTGGGGAATTACTGTCAATTTGCAAAAACAGCGGCGTAATATCGCTGAAGTTTTTAATCAGGTAAAAGTTGACTATGCTCCGAAACTTGTCATCGACGCATCTTTAGCAGCTCAAATGTGGCCCAGCGAAGAATTTGTGGAAATACCAGCACGAGCGACACGCGTACTCGCTGGAAAGAAAATTCGCACGCGAAGCGAAATCGAGAAAAATTTTAGCATCAGCAGTAAGGTGTCTCGAGCATCCATAAGATTGCCTGAGGCAGAAGCCATCAAACGGTTCATGGAGCAATGGAAAACAGGAACTTCCACCCATCCCGACATATATCCAAACCGGTTGGACAATAGATCTAAGGATGCGATCATTCGATTAATTTCGCGTGGCAAAAAACCTGAAGAAGCCTTTCTTTCTGTTTTGCAAAAGACAAAATAATAATCATCTAATGATGGAAGAGCTCTCCAATAGCGACTCGTTTAAATATAAAATTTTCCGATTCCAACCATAAAAATTTTCACAACAGAAAAATTCAAAAATTTATTAATTAAATTTAAAAATTCAAGAGGGAGGAGCCATGTTTCACCATATTTATTTTTCTCACGGATTAAAAAAAGACTCATCGTGCTGGGAAGAGGGGTATATGAGCACCGGCACTGTGGGCCCACTTTCCAAAATCACCATAAGCACTGACAAAAAAGAAAATATCACTATTGCCTCATGGCAAGCAAAAAATGGTGTAGAAAATACGGTCAATGAAACGCTGTCGCGCGATGACTTTATTGAAAAGTATGCTGAAATTCTAAAAATAGATCCAACAGCGTTTAGCGAAATTCTACAAATGTCCGCGTTTCACAAGGATGCAGAAGACAACCTATCGGATGAGGGAACTTTAATAATTAGAAGAGGGGCAGATTATGCAGGAGAAATAAATATCGCTGACGTTCCTAAGCCAACGCTAAAGCTGCTGAAGAATATTAGAGTCTCCTTTAAGCAGTCTGAAAAGAAATTAGGGTCTGGCGATTTCCAAGATTCAGAAGAAGTTGCCTCTGCTTTTATTCCGCTCGACTAAAGAATTTAAGAGAGGCGAAGGACGAAAGACTCAACTTCAAGGAATTGGAAGACAGCCGCGGGGATAGCGAAGGAGAGTGGCTTACGCAATGACGGCCGCTGCCCAACTGCCCCGCCTGGTACCCAAACTTGCCCCAGGTGCCGCCGTTCGTGGTTGCCCTTGCCCTGTCCCTCGGCTTAGGCGCCGGAGGCACCTCGGGCCGTTTTTCCGCAAAAGTTTTTTTCTGGCAGGAAGTCCGAAGGTGCCAGTAACTACAGGATCGGGTTCTGCTCGGTGAAGACGAGATGTGCATCAGGTACATGGCAGATGCGAAATTTCCGCGTATGCCATGACCTACACCTCAGGCTGTTTTCCGAATATCAAGCGCGCAACCGTTTCGTACGATAGGTGCCCCAACCACTGTTAACTACGGAACTCAGAAACGCCCATAAGCCACTCTCAGTTGGTTTTGGATTACGCCCCTGCGCGATTCGCTTTAACTGGCGGGTGTACCACAGGATTTCCATTACTCCCATCCGATCAACTGCCTTTATACCGGTGGAAATCGGTCGGACACGGTAGTTGCTATCTAAGCCACCGAGCAATGTAGATGGCGCGTCCGGATCAATAGCCAGCAGGCGAGCTATGCCAACAATATCTAATGCGCCGGATTCCAGCGCTGCATTCATGCCGGCCAGAGTGCGGAATCCGCCGGTGACCATCAAAGGAACTTTCACGGCGGAGCGAACTTTCTCCGCGAACTCGAGGAAATACGCTTCTCGAATGGAGGTGGATGATTTTTGTTGCTTACTGAAAGCTCCGCTCATGGCGGGTGCTTCATAGGTGCCCCCGGAAATTTCGATCAGGTCGATGCCAGCGTCCGCAAGCGCATGGATAACGGCCAAGGACTCTTCTTCGGTGAAGCCGCCTTTCTGGAAGTCTGCGGAATTCAGCTTGATCCCAACTGGGAAATCTGGCCCGACCTGGCGGCGAATTTCGGAATACACCGCCAAAACAAACTTACGACGCTTTTCTGGGCTTCCGCCCCAGTCATCTGTGCGCTGATTGTGATGAGCGGATAAAAATTGACTGATTAGATAGCCGTGTGCGCCATGAATTTGTACACCACTAAAACCAGCTTTTTTGACAATGGCGGCACTTCGTCCAAAACGTTGAATGATGTCCTCAATCTCAGCAACAGTAGCTTCGCGAGGTGTTTCAAAGAATGCCGACATGTCGTCGCGAAACGGGATGGCCGACGGCGAAAGATTGCTGACGTTCAAACCCTTTGGCGATTGCTTACCAGGATGGTTGAGTTGAACCCATAGAGCAGCTCCTTCATTCGTTGCCGCCTCGGCCCACTGCTTAAGAATGGGTAAGTCGGATTCATCCTCGATAACCACGTTACCAGGTTCGCCCAATGCCCGTCTGTCGATCATGACATTGCCGGTAAACAGTAGTCCGAGCCCGGACTGCGCCCAGCGCTCGTAAAGCCTCACAAGTTGTGAGGTAGCATGATTATCGTAAGTACCGAGTGTCTCACTCATTGAGGCTTTTGCAAGGCGATTACGAAGGACAGCTCCGTTGGGTAGTAGCAGCGGCTGGTTTAGAAAATTATTTTTGGTGGCGATGGGCGTAGTCATGGTGAGTCCTTAATAGGTTGATCAAGTCACACATATATTGAATTTGGTACGAAAAAAGCCGCACTTGAGAGCGCGTCAATCAATCCGTAACTGTTTGCGAAGTCCTGCATCCAGCGCACTGTCTGGTAAAACCGTATGCATTAATCGCAAACGCGCTGCTGCTGTACCTGATGTGTATCGGATTTTCGGATTGCCAGCGCTGGCGACTTTCAGCACGGTGTCAGCGACAACATTGGGATCTTCCGCAACGGCGAGCATTTGTTTGACACGTTTATCTACGGCGGTACGAGCATCGCGGTACTCATCTAGCTTGGATTCCAAATCCCGTGAGTTCGCATCAATAGAAGTTTTCATAAATGCCGGCTCGATGACCGAGACGCGAATGCCCATGGTTCGCAGTTCATGGTCAATCGACCGCGAGTAACCTTCGATCGCATGTTTGGTTGCTGCATAGAGAGCCATATATGGCATCGGCATAAATCCCAGAACCGAGCCGATATTGATGATGCGCCCGCTCCTTTGGCGTCTCATGTGCGGAAGGACAGCTAGTGTCGTCCGGACAATTCCGAAAAAATTTGTATCGAAAATGTCCTTGGCCTGCTGTATGGAACACTCCTCCGCGCCTCCGACAGAGAAGTTGAATCCAGCGTTGTTAACCAACAGATCCAGCCGTCCATGGCGCCGGATAACTTCAGCAACTGCTTCGTTGACGGACAAATCACTGGTCACGTCGAGCTGCAGTATGTCGAACTGGCATCGCGATGAAGATATTGCCCTTCGACTGGTCCCCAATACTTGGTAGCCCGCCTCAACTAATCTCCGCGCGATCGCTTCGCCAATACCTGAAGATGCCCCCGTCACCAACGCAACAGCCTTGCCATTTTTCGTCATCATCCCAATCCCGCACTAGAAGTGTTAGTATCAATTCGAAACTAACAATACTATCATTTTGAAAGTAAGTCACTATCTAATCAGTATGGACAGGGAAAATAACGATCAAGACCCGTGCCCGATAGCACGAAGCCTCGCGTTTGCTGGCGATGCGTGGAGTTTGTTGATCCTTCGGGACGCTCATGCAGGTCTGACACGCTTTGACCAATTTCGTAAAAGTCTCAATATCGCCCCGACAATCCTCACCCGACGGCTAGCTGCCTTGATGGAGGAGGGGTTATTGGTAAAGCAACGGTACTCCGAGCACCCGCCGCGAGAGGAATATCTTTTGACTCAGGCTGGGATAGATTTTCTGCCAGTGCTTTTCATTATTGGGGCATGGGGGCGCCAGCACCGCGGCGGAGGAAAACTAGTGCGTTTTCTGGATGCCGAAACTGGCACAGAGATCAAGGCGGTAGCGATAGATGAAGTCACCGGGGCAAAGATCGGAACCCGTCCGATACGTATAGTGCCCCCGACTAAATCCGATTCACAACAATGATGCTCAGAAGATCGGAAATACCGAGGGAAGCTTGGCTCGATAGCTAGGCCCAGGGGCATTCAGCCACGCCGGTTCTCCAGATTGGTCACAGGATGTCGCCCCTTCGCCGCCCTCCTAGCCTTGCCTCCGGGCGCTCTTCGACAAAAATTTCTTAGCCAGAGAGAGTCCGAAGGCCGCTGCACAGGTCAGATCGGATTCGGCTCGGTGAATGAAACAGCTAGTTGCTTGATTTGCTTCGAGAAAAGTATTTTTATCTACTCATCCGCTTGGCAATTGTTCGGTATACGTTCAGTAACCAAAGAGCCAGACGGAGCAAAGGAGAAAATCCCCTTGCAAATCAGAAACTTAAATCTAAGGAAGGTGGACGGTGACCCGTTCTGTTAATCCGCAGGTCCCTGGTTCGAGTCCAGGTCGGGGAGCCAAGAATATCAAGGGGTTAGATGAGAAATCGTCTAACCCTTTTTTCTTTTTCTCGGCTGTGTAGGCACTGTGTAGGTAAATTCTCTAAATCACCCGCGAAATTTGAAATTCCTGTGCCGATGATTCGCCCCCTCCCCTTGGCAAAAAATTCCTAAAAGTCACTTGGTGAGTTAAGCCTTGGTTGCGCACTTCAACGCAACACAACCGCTTCGAAGAAGCGCGCCACAAAGTCAAGTCTTCATCAATAGTCGGTGTAGCCTTTTTCACCTGGCGTGTAGAAGGTCGAGAAATCAGGTGCGACAAGCTCCTGCCCCGATTTCAGTTTGGCGACAAGGTCCGGATTCGAGATGAATAGACGACCGAACGACACCAGATCGCCACGCTGCGCCTCAAGATCGGCTTCGGCTCGGACAGCATCGTAGCCACCAGAAAGAATGTACTTGCCCTTAAATGCTGCGCGTATTCCAGCTTTCAATTCCGGGCTGACTTCCGGCGCCCCCATGGCGCTATGATCCACGATATGAATATAGACGAGGCCGATCGCATTCAACTCATCGATCAACTTCAAATACAGTGCGTCCATCTCGGCATCCGCCACCTGCGCGTTGAATACGCCATACGGTGAGATACGCATGCCAACCCGCTCCGCACCGATCGCAGCAACAGTTGCCTTAGCAACCTCGACGGCGAATCGGACACGGTTTTCAACCGTGCCGCCCCACCGGTCAGTGCGCTGGTTGGCGGCCACATTGAGGAATTGGTCAATGAGATAGCCGTTTGCCGCATGCAGCTCAACGCCATCAAAGCCAGCCTGCATGGCCAGTTTTGCCGAAGCTGCATATTCGGCAATGCTATACGCAATGTCCGCCTCACTCATTTCACGCGGCACAGGATGGGGCTGCATGCCATCAGTGTCAGTCCACATTTCTCCCGGAACGGCGACTGCCGAAGGACCGAAGATGCTTGCACCGGGCGGTAGATTCGCCGGATGGCTGACTCGTCCAGTATGCATCAATTGGACAAATATTTTGCCGCCCGCCTCATGAACACCATCGGTCACCTGGCGCCAGCCTTGTACCTGTTCTTCATTGAACAGCCCGGGAATGCGCGCATAACCCAGACCATTGGGCGACGGCGAGGTGCCTTCGGTAATGATCAGTCCCGCGTTAGCACGCTGACGGTAATACTGTGCCATCAGAGCATTCGGCACGTTTCCGGCCGCACGGCTGCGCGTCATCGGCGCCATGACTATCCGGTTCTTCAGCGACAAGCTGCCAATTTGGGTGGGTGTAAAAAGCATGCTACTCATAAGAATCTCCTAAGTGTGGGAATGTCAGATGGTTACTGTGATGGGTTCGGACGAAGTCAAGTAGAAAAAAGCTGCCTCACTCATGTTTGATCAGAGTGCATGGACGTGCAGTATCCGATGACTGCGGTTTATGCGACGTCCCCCCAGAATTGAGGAGCGGTTGAATTTAGAGTCCAATCCCAACCAGAAGGAGATTGGACATGAAGAAGCGGTTCACCGAAGAACCAGGCTGCTGCTGGTTTCCAAGACACTCTGTTAAGGTGGATGGACTGCCCCCGGTCTGGTAGACAACCCCAGCCTATCGGTAGACGCGCTTGAGGGGGTGCCGAAAGTTGCTCTGGGATTTTCGAGCATCTGAATCGCCCTCTACAGCAGAGGAAGCCTCATTTGCTGCACCTCCCCAACAAAGCGGCGAGAAGGCCACGAACGCATCAGTCCAGAGCAGCCGCATTTTAGTTGATTCCACACTGTGCGGTATGCGTGCCGGCGCATCCGGCCCTGGAGCCCATTAAAACGCCGTCAGGGACGTTTTGCCGACTAAACCCAAATTACACATCAAGCAGCCAGTCCAAGCCCAGGAACGCTTCTAACGAGCGGGTTGACCTCGATCGGTCGCCTGGCTCAGGGGCGCGTCGAAAGTGGCTTGGGAATCCTCATGCATCTGAATCGTCCACCGCCGCATGGGATGACTCTCTCGCATCTCTCGACAGACCACCGAAGCGGGATTCCCGCGTCGCACACTCACTCTACTCCCGACGACGATCTGGCCCACTTCAATAGCCGTCGTGAGGCGATATCCTGCATCTGGCTGGCGTCGGCCAAGTCACACCAGCAAAGCTCTTGGCGGGTGAGGTAAGAATAAATGCTTTTCGGTTTTATCCGAGGGCAGATCAACCCGCAATCAGCTACATCATTTGACGCGATCTACTAAGCGATTGCGATTGCAGTGCGCGTGAAATCGGGAGACATAATGAAGCTATAACCAACTTTAACCATAGCATGGCGCTATTAAGACCGAAGTAAATTATTTCGAAAGTAGAACGTATGCGCGTATATTGGCTGTGGCAATCGCGCAGCGGCCATCGAATTTTTTAATGGGCAGTTATGCGTTCGGCACATCAGATCCGTTGCGGCTGAGCTAGAATAAAGTATTCGCCGCGCTTGGTCGGTGTAGTCCCCGTAAAACGTTGGAACGAGCGGGCTCTTGCTGCTTTCTAGATCGCTCGGCTAGGGCTTTTTCTTGCATTTTGCTTTAGCCCTGAGCGATGGGGCCATCCTGACCCGAATTATCTTCAGGCGTCCCAGCATATAGGGGCTGTTGCGCGGTGACAGTAGGCGTGAGTTCGCTCCCACCCCAAAGCTTTCTTGAACGTGCCTTTGATAGATCACATGATGACAACCTGCATCCGGATGAAAAACGCCCGGATCACTCTTGATTAAGCCAACAGAAGTTTGGTTTGTAATCCAACTTTAGTCCAGATAGCCTATTCCGGTCGCCGCCAATTTTGGCACAGGGTCACCACTGTGCGGATAAGATCATAACCGGTTGAAATCGGATTTGAATTAAGCAATCAATCAATGAAAATGAATGGAACATCACTGGAACAAGCAAACGTTGGCGCCAAATCTTGCGACATTTACATAATATCGTGGGCAGGTCAGCATGAAAGTGCGCTTAAAATCGCAGAGCAACTCAAATCGCTTCCATTCAAAGTTACCATTATTTATTCCGATCCTGGTGATCACATTGAATTGCATGGGGCACGTTCTGTTCGAAGACCCAATGAGCTCTTTTGGGGTGACAAATTCCGGTCTTGCATTAATGACTCGCACGCTGAATTCATGCTGGTCATACATGCTGATTGCAAATTTGAAGACTGGAGTGCACTTGTAAAGCGGAGTGTCGAGGTGCTATCGAAAAATAGCCAGGTCGGCGTATGGGCTCCGTACATTGAATGGCCATCAAGGCCGCCCCGCACTACAATTATCAATGCAATCAAACCTGGGCCATTCATCTTTTCTGCCTGGACTGATTCGCTCGTATTCGCCTTGCGCCGACCGATAGTCGAGCGCATGAAGAGTGCAAATTTCGACGAAAATATTTATGGTTGGGGCATTTGTTACATGTTTACGGCATGCGCTCTCGCCATGGGATTGCTGACAATCGTCGATACCTCACTGAAAGTCATTCATCCCCCCGGACGTGGCTACCCTTCCGACAAGGCGGCTGAACAGCGTGAAAAATTTCTACAGCAACTGACTCCTGCGGAAAGCATAATCAATTCACTGCTGTCGCAAATAATCGAGAGAAACAAATATATTTTGAAAACAGACCGCAAGCACGGTTAGCTTTACGAGTGCAAAACATGGATGCTGCCACAAAAGAAAATTTAATCCGAAAAAAGCTGGCCAGAGACCCTTCAGAGATTCAGAGTTGGGCCGACCTTTTCGGCATCCTTCTGGGGCAATTCAATTTCAGTGAAGTCGAGTTGATGACCCGAAGGTCGCTCGAAGTGAATCACAACAGCTATCCATTGAAGCTGGTTTGTCTGAACGCTTTACTGAATTCACTAAACTTCACTGCAGCCCTGAATTTTTTGCGCGACGATGGATTCTGCAAATTCCTCGGGCAAAGCAATATTGCAATCAACAGCCTGTACCATCTTGGCATGATTTCCCGAATCACAAGGAACGAATCTTTAAAAATTCAAAATTTAAATTGTGGCAATAAAAATATTCAGGAATATAACCGCTGGGTGTTTTCTGAAGCAACTCCGCGCCGGATCGACGTGGCGTTCTTTCTGGCAAACCCTTTTCATTATCCGATACAAGCCGGGATCGCGAAGCTTCTGCAAATCGCTGGCTACAAATGCGTTTTTGTCGAGCACCTTTGGGCAGTTGCAGGCCTGAGTCCATCGGTAATAGTAACTTCTGAAGTATTCCCACGATTTTTGCCGATTTTAAGGGCAACACTTCCCGGCACAATGATTGTCAATACTCGTCATGGATTGGCCGATAAAAATTACCTGGCTGTCGGCGCATCCAATGCCGACAAAATCTGTGTTTCGTCAGATTCGATTGCCGAATTTTTCAAAACACAGCTTTTGATCGACGAATCAAAAATTTGGGTGACTGGATTTCCTTTACTTGACAATCTGTTCCGCGGTCAGATCGCAGAGCGGACTGACCACAAAAATTCTATCCTTTTTGCACCGACGTTCAATCCAAGCCTCGGCTGCCTAGATATGTTGCAGGGAAAATGTTTGACAACGCTTATACGAGGAAGCAACGAGGAACTAAGAGTCATCATTCGCCCGCATCCAAGTACCGGCAACCACTATCCAGGGCTGATCAGACAATGGGAAAACGAGGCAAGAAATTATCCGAATGTCATATTCGAGAATGATAGTTCCGCAGACATTGCAAACCTCTTCAATCAAAGCAACGCAATGATTTCTGACCTTTCCAGCATTGCACTTTCCTGGATGAGCACTGGTAAGCCATTGGTATTGATATTGAATGAGCGGCAGTCAGCCGGATCGACACGCTATGCTGCGGATGGCATTGAGCACCAGATCAGATCAGCAGCTACTGTGGTGAACGATGTTAATCATCTGAGTGCCAAAATTTCCCACGTACTGGCGAATCCACTAGATAAAAAGCTGGAGATGGAGAAGTATGCGAATCTCCTTTTTGGAAATTTACGTGACGGGAAAGCGGCCGAAAGAGTCGCTGCTAATATCACCCGGATGCTCGATTCCGATCCCAAAATGACAATACAAAGGCAAGGTAATGCTCCGCTTAAGCAGGAATGAAATAGCATCGATGCTGCAGTTCCGAGGCGCAGATCAGGAACAGCTTTTCAGCATGGCGAGGCAGCTCAGGAATGAACACTGTGGCAACAGAGCGGTTGTGCGCGGAGTCATCGAAATTACCAATGCGTGTGTCGTTAATTGCGACTATTGCCCGATGCGGTCTGGAAATAAAATTGATCGGTATTTCTTATCTGAAGAAGCCATTCTTGATATTTGCAAAGATATCCGTGACTTGGGTGTCAATGTCGTTTTCTTACAGGCGGGCGAAGTTCCGGGAACGACAAAATTAGTAAGCTCGCTCATTCCCAAAATCAGGAAATTGTTTGAAGACAAAGTCGAGATACTTCTTTGCCTGGGAAATAAGCCGTTTGAAGAATACGAACGGTTCAAACAGCTCGGCGCGGATAGCTATATTCTTAAATTTGAGACATCTAACCGCAACCTGTATCAGTCCTTGAAAAGCGAAGATTTCGCAGACCGCCTCGACTGCCTCAGAAGTCTCAAGACGATTGGCTACAACGTTGGCACGGGATTCATGGCGAATATACCGGGCCAGAACTTTGATGATTTAGTAGAAGACATCGTCTTTTCGGCAAACGCCGAGACAGCAATGATCAGTGTTTCCCCGTTCATACCTGCGGAAGGGACGCCTTTGCAGGCATCAGCAGCGGCGGATTTTGATCTCACCTTGAATGCATTGGCCATCTTAAGGATTCTCAGGCCGGATACGTTGATACCTTCAGTATCTGCCTTCGAGCAGATCCGGCCGGATGGACAGTATCTCGGCTTTATGGCGGGAGCCAATGTGATTACCATTAATTTCTCACCAGAAAGCAAGAAGTCGAACTATCTAATCTATGGGAAAGGCAGATTCGTCGTGAAATCGAACCATGCTATGGAAGTTTTGAAGCGCGCCAACCTTAAAGCCGACCTCGCCATTACTCAGTAAGCAGAAAAATTTTCCCTGGCTGCTTGAGACAATTTATGTTGCGAATTTATGCAAAGGGTGTTTTTGATCTGATTCATTTCGGCCATGTACGATTTTTCAGGGACGCAAAAAATTTCGGCGATCATCTGACCGTCGGCGTATCCCCGGATGAGCGAGCCGTTGCGATGAAAAGAAAGCCGATTTTTTCAGCTACTCATCGTGCCGAAGTGGTGAGGTCAATCAGGTATGTTGACGAGGTTATCTTGAATGGTCCACTCAACATTACACGAGAATTTATGGATGCAAATAAATTTGATTTATATATTTTCGGCGCTGCCAGTCGTGCAGAAAAAGAAGTTCGTCTGAAAGAGTGTATCGACTTGCCTTCTGAAATGATTATCGAGTTACCCTACACACAAGGCGTCTCGACGACGCAAATTCTGGCTTCGCGCCTCTGACAGCGAGCCCTTAAGCAATGCAGTTGCTATTTCTGTAATGACCCAGCGGAACCTGCTCAGGTCAGGCCGCTAAAGCGTAAGCCTCGGCGGGTGTCTTCATGCCCAGCGCCTGGTGCGGTCGCCGGTGGTTGTAGAAGCCGATCCAGTCGCCGATCACGCG
>JACCDS012502944.1_pt1 | contig 12915 bp, 6 predicted proteins | sample 7446441 | NCBI WGS metagenome assembly JACCDS01 (sample SAMN15323445, study PRJNA562643) | freshwater metagenome | isolation source: river surface water | place: USA:Blue River Watershed | collected 2017-08-17
CTTGCAGTGCGCGCGTGACCGTCTCGCGGCTGGTGTTGGTCATGAGCCCGATCTGTTCATGCGTGGGCATGTTCTCGATCGTGATGAGCTTGCCGGGATCTGGCCGGGCCAGCATGTGCAGCAGGCTATAGACCCGGCAGAAGGCATTCGGTATACCCAGCAAAACGCGATATTCCGTCGACGCGCGCAGCTTCAGCGACACGTGCTTGAGCATGCGCTCAGCCACCGTGGGGCTGCCGAAAATCAGTTTGCCTGCGGCGGTCTTGGGCAGCACACCCACCAGCGACGGCGCGGCCGCGACGATGGTGGCCGAACGCGGCAGGCCATCGATGGACGCCAGCTCACCGAAGAAGTCGCCCGGCGAAATGAAGTTCAGGCCGGTCTGCCGGCCTTCCGGCGAAATGTCGACCACCAGCAGACGCCCTTCAAGCAGGAACAGCAGGTCGGTGTCGCGATCGCCTTTGTGCATGACGAAGTCGCGTTTGGCGTAGAAGGCCGGCCGGAGTTCGGCTGACAATTCTTGCAGCGTCTCTGCAGGCAGACCAGCAAGCAACGGAATCCGGGCGAGCAATGGCACGGGGATACGGTCGACAGTGACCGCAGGCGCACCAGGCCTCGGTTGAATCCGCAAGGTCATTGCTTTCAGCAAGTATCGTCTCCGCAGTCACCGGGGCCCTGCCGATATCGGGGTCGACCAACAATCGCATTCACCCCACACATGGGAAACCCGCCGCCCGGTTTGGCAGGAAGCCTTGGCACAAGCGTCGTTTCTGGCAAGAAATTTATCCTTAAAGCAATAACATTACCTTAAATCGAACGATCATCCTATGTTCGCATTATGGGTAAATTTGCCAAAGGTTAGTGACCCCCGCCTTGGGGAATTGTGTTGGCGATCACAATAATCGGCAGAACGGTCGATGACCGAATTCTGTATGCCTAGCCCCTTGCAGGGAAAAAACGACGCTTTGCGCAGTGGTTAAACCACCACATTAGTTACATATTTAAAAACTGTTCAAAAAAAAGCAGCGACGAGACCGACTGCATCAATGTCCGCCCGCTGGCAATCCGCCATATTGGTACATAAACTGTAACAGAGCTTGGGCAAGCAGTCGGTGCACTGGTATTGATTTGCCAATGCGTTGATGCGTAAATGCTGGGGCTTTGCGACAAGCAAACTCATTGTTCGGAATTCGTTTACTGACTCGAAATTGTTAGTGTCTTCAACCCAGTGCGCTGGCGGTATGCGTTGTCAATTTCTGCACGGTCTGTGCGAAAGACAACGCGCCCTTGCTAAGCAATGGGTGCCGGAACGCATTCGCCCGAGACATCGGGTCAGGCAAGCGAATGCGCTGTCGTCAAGCCCGAGTGCACGTGCTGAAACTGCCTGTCGATGTCTGGCAATCAGCACGGCCAATGCCTCATCCCCAGTCGTCGAACCGTTTCATGCAAGGATTGGACATCATGGCCAAGTCAACTAAATTTGCCGATCTTTATTTGCGCTTCATTCAGTTGTCGGAAGCCTTGCGCAACCTGCCGGCCTTGCCGCCGCTGGAGCCGCTGGAAGAACGCATTCTGATGATCGTGGCGAACGCCCACCACTCTCAACAACGGCTGTCTGTCAAAGACTTGATGGGCATGGCCGAACTCGGCTCACCGGCGATGCTGCACGGCCGGCTGAAATCCATGCGCGAAAAAGGCTGGATTTATTTGGCCGACACCGAAGATGCGCGCCGCAAGCAGCTCGACCTGACGCCTGCGGCGATGATCTATTTCGACAAGGTGGCTCGCTGCATGCTGAAAGCCGTTAAAGAGCAGGGCTGACATCGCCGGTCGCCGTGCTGCAGGACGGGCCGGCAACCGATCGGCATCGGCGCCCCGCTTCGCTATCGTGTTAGCTGTCACATTAGGTGCCACGTTCGCTGTCATCTTCGCTGTCATTTTCCTGACAGCGGCTGCCGACCCCGGGTATGCGCGATGCCCGGGGCAAGACACTCTGATGGGTCGCCACTGATTCATCAACCCGCCCGCGGCGCTACGCACAAGGCCACAATGACACACCGGCCCTACGTGCCAAGGTCCGCCGGGCTGCGCATCCTGCCCTACCCCTGCGGTTTGAGCTATTTACACCCGTGATGTTCTGAGGCACTCTCGCCCGCTATCCGAGGGGGCAGGGCCGCAGTGCACACCATAAAAACATCACCATCAGTGGGCGTCTTTCTAGTCGTTGTCGTGTTCTATGCCGCGCGTTACGCGGTCAATGATGCATGGATGCGGGCATGCATTCTGTAGCGGCCTTCTACCCATTGTCGCGTTGCTGTGCGCGCTGCGCCTGCTACTCAGGACGCTCAATCTGCCGAAGCCGCCTGTCGTCTGAGCAGCGACTACAGCCTCCGTGCGAATGGCACTGACTGTGCAAATCGTGCAAACCGTACCGAAAAAAATATCCATCAAACGATTCGACGCGCTGTCCAGCGCCTCGGCCGGGCTGTCGCAGAAAACGACAGGCAATTCGCTCAGGCTCGACGACGATGGCCAAGACCGGCGCGCAAGCTTTTAGCGAGACTTCCTCATGCATCCCCACGACGAAAACCGTCCTGCCACCCAAGCGAATCTCGGTGGCTATCCCGGTGGCTATCCCGGTGGCTATCTTGGTGGCTACGTCGCTGGCCACCCCGCCGGCTATCGTGCCGGCTTGCGTCAGCCGTCAATCCGCGCCCAGCTCGATGTCATCGTTCCGCAGGACGTCGACATTCCGCGCCTGGCCAGTGAATTATTCGAGCGCTTTGGTATCGAGCCGCTGCCGCCGGCGACGCAGATCCGTCGGATACTGACTGACGCCGAAAGCACTGCGCAGGCATTCACCTGGCAAGTGATGTCGCTGGCCCTTGAGCTGCTGAATGCGATTCGCATACCGTGCTTCGAGCGCGGCCTGATCCTCGATGTCACGACGGTGGATGACAGCCGGCGCTTGTACCGCGCCAGCTTTCTTTTTGCGACGGTTGATCACATCAACCCAGAATGGATCGTGCGATGTCTGCGCAAGGCTCGCCAACTGCTGGCGGAACTGGCGACGTCAGACCTGCAGGATGAGACTGTCGAACAGCTGCTCGAAAACCTGCATGAGCAATTCGTCGTGAATGGCCGCAAGCAGATCTTCGGCGGCGACGCGACGATTCCCGTTCTGAAAACAGCCTATGGCCTCAATGTGCCGTTCATGCATCTGGGCGCCGGCATCTACCAGCTGGGCTGGGGCCGATATCGCCGGCTATCAGATCGCAGCGCGAGCGATCTCGACAGCGCGATCGCCGTCAGGGCAACGCAGAACAAACTACTCTGTGCGCGGCTGTTGCGCGACGCCGGCTTGCCCGCCCCCGTGCACGCTCAGGCAACGTCGGCAGCGCATGCCATCACGCTGGCAGAGACGATCGGTTTTCCAGTGGTCGTGAAGCCGGCTGATCGTGATCGAGGCGAGGGCGTGACGATTGACCTCATGGACGCTGCCGCAGTAACAGTGGCCTTCGACAAGGCAGCGGCATTGTCAAAAAATGTGATGGTCGAACGACAGGTACCCGGCGTCTGCCAGCGCATTCTCGTTGCGGGGAATGAGGTGGCCTATGTGGTCGGCCGGCTGCCCATGGGGGTGGAAGGCGATGGTATTCACACGGTGCGTGAGTTGATCACGCTCTCGAACAAGACGGATGCGCGCAAGGCAAAGCACCTGCGCAAGAAGTCATTGCCCTGCGACGAGCTGGCAGAGCAGACGCTGGCGCGGCAGGGCCTCGGGCTTGATGATGTCCCTGCACCGGGCCAGATGGCCTGGCTGCGACCGATCGAATCCACTGAATGGGGCGGGCTGCCCGATGTCGGCACCGATCGCATCCATCCGGACAATTGCCGTATTGCGATCGAGGCAGCCCGCTGCATGGGTTTACAAGTGGCCGGCGTGGATTTGATGACCACCGACATCCGCCGCCCCTGGTATGAAAACGGCGCGATCATCAATGAGGTGAATTACACGCCTTACCTTGGGCTACGACTGGATTACCAGAGAGAAGGTGTGCTGCAGACGGTACGCGGACTCGTGGCACACGGTACGCGTATTCCGGTCGAGGTGTTCGTCGGCGACGCCGATGCGCTTGCCGCCGCGAAGGCTCGGCAACAGTCCCTCGCGCAGCAAGGCACGCGCGCGTTTCTGAGCTCGCATGCCCTGACGCACGATGGCGATCAGGAGCTTCGGCTGGCGCTGTCACCCGACGGACTACTCAAGCGTGGCCGCGCACTGCTGATGAATGCGCAGGTCGAGGCACTGCTGCTGGTGATACAGACGGACGAGCCACTGTTGCAGGGTCTGCCAGTCGATGCCGTGAACGAATTGCACATCATCAATCGCCATTTGCTCCGCAGCGCCGACCATGCCCCTCTTGATGCGGCAGCGGTCGATGAACTGCTGGCCCTGCTGCATGCCTGCCGTTCGCCGCAGGACGCGCGCGAGGTGACATAGCACCACCAGCCGCCATCAGCCGCTAGCGATGATGGCGAACGTTGACGGCAATCGCTGACGATGCCGCTACCCACAGCGCCGGCCGGTCGCTCAGATGGCCTCGGCAGCAAAGATCTCCGGCCTGCATCAGCCTGGCTTGCAACGCGCCATGCACAAAGCCATGGGCTTATCTTTCGCGACGAACTTCGCGGGTGACCGCGTTACGAAACCGTCCTCGGCGGGAGCAGCACCTCTGCTGCAATACGCAACTGCCATCACCGCCCCGCAAGTTCGTTCAGGAGATGACGACATGTACCCAGTGACCGGCCCGCGTCGTCCACGCCCCGAGACCCAACCCATCGCCGCACGCGCGATCAGGACGCGCTTCGTCACGTTGTACGGCAGCGAGATGGAAGATGCCACCGTTGCTTTCATTGAGCGACTGCTGAGCGGCAGCAGTCTGTTGCCCAGGGTGGTGGATGCCAGCAAGCTGACCGCCGCCGAGGCAGTGAAAGCCGTGGCCAGCGATCTGGACAAACGAGGCCATCTGCTGCTGTGCGTGCATGGTGTCACCGCGAGTATCGCCGGGCTGGAAAATTACGCGCCGCCGAATGAGCATTTTTCCACCGTGTCCGATGCGTGCCGCTCGACGATTCCTACCGATGAACTGATTCAGATGGTGGTCGATGAACTCGGCATCAAGCCGAGCAGGATTGACTCAGGGCGCGGCAGTCTGCCGTTCATCTATCTGTTCAGCTGTCATTCCCGCGCCGTGAGCCAGCAGATCAGCCCGGATGACGAGCTCTGGCGTCGCGCCCATCTGCTGATTTTTTCCAGCAACCACCAGACCAACCTGCTGTCGTACGGCCAGGCCCTCTCGGGCGCGATTGGCTACGTCGATCATTGTCAGCGAAGCCTGCAGCTCGTCGATCCGCTGAAGCTGTTGTTCTTCGCGGGCTTCAGTCGCGGCGACTGCATCACCCTGATGGGCGGTCGGCTGCGGGCGCCGCTGGTATGGCATGCGCCGAAATCGGACAAGGACCAATGCCGCGTCGATAACGTATCGGGCAACCCGGAAGATCTGCGCCGCTTCCACGAAGCGATCGGTACGCTATCGGCGACCGAATGGCGCCTGCTACCCGCCCCTTCAATGTCGGAAGTGCTGTGCAACCGGATCACGCATGATGATGGCGACGGCTTGCGTCGCTTGCTGCAGGCCCATCCGGAATTGCGCGATGCGCCGGCGCGCTTTGATGCGCGCCCGCTGCTGTTCGCCGCCGAGATGCTGGCCGAGGACTGCGTCGCCGAGTTACTGGCCGCCGGCGCAGATCCGAACACGCAGGATGCCGATGGCAAAACCGCCCTGATGGAATGCGTGCGCTATGAAAGCTGTGCCGAGGCATGTATCGATGTCCTGCTGCGCCATGGCGCCGATCCCAACCTGCAGGATCGCGCCGGCAAGACCGCGCTGATCCTCGCCTGCAGGGAGTGCCACGGCGGCGCGATCCGGCAACTCCTCGCGCATGGCGCACAGGTGAACATGCAGGAAATCCAGGGCTTCTCGCCACTGATGTATGCGGCGAAGCAGGGCGACGTGAATACGCTGTCGCTGCTGCTGGCTCACGGTGCCGATGCCGATCTGCCCTGCGCGACGGGCGCAACACCGATCATGGTCGCTTGCGAGAAAGGCCACACCGCGGTGGTGCAAGTGCTGCTTGATGCACAGGCCGATACTGACCGGCAGGGCCACGAAGGCGAGACGGCACTGATGTGGGCTTGCCAGGAAGGCTTTGCGGACATCGTGCAATGCTTGCTTGATGCTGGCGCCAAGCCCGACCTGCAAGACCATCAGGGATGGACCGCGCTGATGCACGCAGCGCGGGCCGATCACAGCGACGCGCTACGCGTGCTGCTGGCCCACGGTGCGCGGCTCGACTTGTTGACGGCGGATGGCTTCGGCTGCCTTGCGCTGGTCGCCAGCGACAAGCGACTGGCGTCACTCACCTGCCTGCTCGATGCCGGCGCCGGCCAGTCCGCCGGGCTGAATCAGGCGCTGGTCGAGAGTGCGACCGAACGCAGGCATCTGCAAGCCGCCGCGCTGTTGCAGCGAGCGCTCGATCAGGCGCGGCGCCCGGTACCGGCGGGCCCATCGCCACGTCATCCGCCGGAGAACATCTCGACACCTTCCGGCGGCAACTCGCCGCAAACGCCCGCGCGCCGGCGCTGACACCGTGCGTTCAGACTGCTGACCGTTCGGTGAATTGCGCATGCCAGACCGGCACTGCGCATGATTCAGGGGACAGCTGGCCGATGTCTCGCCGCCCATGCTGCCAGTTCCGCAGCGACCGGATCGGGAAGCCAGGAATCGTACTCGGCAGCGGCGTCATAGGCCGGTGCGCTGGCAGTCGCATCGTCGAGCTCATGCAGGTTGGTTGCAGTCCAGAGCTCCGAAAATCTCAGCCAGGCCAGCACAGCGCTGGCGTTGGCGTTGGCAGAATTCAGTGTCAGACGAGTCATTTCATCCTCCTCAGGGTGGCGACCGCTGAGCACTCACGCGGCGTCAGCGCAGCTTGCCGGGCCGGCGTTCCTGAAACGTTCCCGGTCAGGCCGGGGCTTGTGGAAGCCCGGGCGGTGGCATACGCTCGCCGGCATGGACATCCACCCGCCCGATGTGCCGCCGGGCGCACTCAGCCGCCTCGACGCCTGCTTGCTTGGCCGCTTTGCCATCGCTATCGACGGCACGGCGATTCCTGACGAGCGCTGGCCCAGCCTGCGCGCAGCGCAGCTGGTGCAGCTGCTTTGCCTGCAGCCGCATCAACGTCTGACGCGTGATGAAGTCATCGATGCGCTATGGCCGCATCTGGACCCGGAAGCAGGCGCGGCCAACCTGAGGAAAGCTGCACATCATGCTCGCCAGGCGCTCGGGCGCCATGACGGCCTCGTGCTGCAGGCCGGCGAAGTGCTGCTATGGCCTGAGCGGCCGGTTACGGTCGACGCATTGCACTTCGAGCAGCGGGCCGATGCCGCGCTGGCACAGCGGGACCCGGCCGCCTGTGCCGAATTGGCCGCCAGCTACACGGGCGATCTGCTGCCCGGCGCGCGCTTCGAAGCCTGGGCCGAAGCCACCCGCGAGCGCTTGCGGGAACGCCAGCTGCAACTGCTGCGCGTCAGCGGCCAGTGGGAGCCGCTGGTGCAGCTGGCGCCGGATGACGAGGCGGCCCACCGCGCGCTGATGCAGCGTGAGCTGGAGGCGGGTAACCGGTCTGCCGCATTGCGCTGGTATGCCCGGCTGCGCGAAGCGCTGCAGCAGGGCCTGGGCGTCTCCCCCGATGCCCAGACACAGGCGCTGTACGAGCGCTGCATTGCCGGATTGCAGGCCGCGGGGCCGGCTTTCGTCGGCCGTGCCGAACCGATGGCCCAGGCCGCCGCCTGGCTGGCAATGGCGGCCAGCGAGCGTCCCGGTGGCATCGTGCTGCGTGGTCCGGCTGGTATTGGCAAAAGCGCGCTGTGCCGGGAAATTGCGATGCAGGCGCAAGCGACCGGCTGGTGCGTCTGCCGGATCGGCGCATCGCAGACGGGACGCACCTATGCAGTGATCTCTGCCATAGCCGAGCGCTGCATCATGGACGACCGCAGCGTGCTCGACCGCATTGGCGCACAGGCGCGTGCCGTACTCGCACTGCTGAGCCCGCAGGCCGCGCCGGCCGACGGCTTGCCCGGCCCGCTCGGCCGGCATCAGGTGGTGGGCGCGATTCATCGCCTGTTGATGGCGTCCGCACCCGGCAAGAACCTGCTGCTGCAGGTCGATGACGCCCACCTCGCGGACGATGCCGACATTGATGTGATCATGCAGCTGGCCGCCTCCTGCGCCGGCATCTGCGTGCTGCTGTCCACGCGTCCGCCGGCCGCCGGCAGCGCCCTCGCGCATGCGCTGGCCCGGCTGCAACGTGCCGGCGCGCTGCGTGTGATCGACCTCGAGCCGCTGTCGGACGAGGAATGTGCGCGTCTGATCGCACGCGCGGCACCCGACAGTCTGCCGGACGATGTCGTGACCCGTCTCGTGCGTGCCGCCGAAGGCCATCCTTTCGCCGCCATCGAACTGGCACACTGCGCCGAGGCAAGTACGAACGGACGCTTGCCCGCGCGTGTGGCCGACGCCCTCACCGCGCGCTTGTGCGACGTGCCGGATGAGGCACTCAGCCTGCTCACATGGCTCGCGCTTTGCAGTGACGAATTTGATGTCGCCACGGCCGAGGCGTTGGCCATGGAAGCGCGGGTGCCCGCCCTCGAATCGCTCGATAGCGCACTGGCCGCCGGCGTGCTGCTGCCACTGGCCAGCCGCTATCGCTTCCGCCATCACCTGGTGCAGCAGGCCCTGATCGAGCAAGTGCCGCCGCACCGGCGACAGCCCATGCACCGCCGCATCGCCGTCCGGCTGACAGACCTCGGCGGCGCACCGGCCGACATTGCCCGCCACTGGCTGGCTGCCGGCAGCCGGCGCGAGGCAGCCCCCTGGCTGCTGGCCGCGGCGCGCGAAGCCGTACGCCTTGCCGCCTTCAGCGACGCACTGCGGCATCTGGCGCATCTGCTGGAAAGTGACCCACGCCATGCCGAAGGCCTGCGTCTGCGCGCCGAATCACTGGACGCAATGGGCGAGCCGGCCGCCCTCGCCGCCTACCATGCCGCGGCCGATGTGGCTGATGACACCGAGCGCGATAACCTGCGTGCAAAGGCGGCACTGGCACAGGTGAAGCAGGGCGATCCGCAAGGCGGGCTGATCGCGCTGACGGGGCTGGCGCCGACCAGCGTGGAGGGCAAGCTGTGCGAAGCGCTGGCCTACAGTGGTGCCGCCGCGCTGGGCGCCGGCGACCCGGCCATCGGCACCGCCAAGGCTGCCGTCGCGCGACGGCTGGCGCTGCAGTCGGGTGACACCACCGCGCTGGTCATCGCCTCCTGGGCGCAGGCCGCGGCGGCGCACGCGCGCGGTGAACTGCACCGCAGTGTCTGGGCCGACCTGCACGAAACCAGCCAGGTGCCGCACCTGGCGCTGCGCGTCTTTGATGGCCACTTGTGCATCACGCAGCGCTTCCTGTACGGTGCGCGGCCCTATGCGGACGTCATTCACTTTGCGCAGACGCTGTCGACTGAAGCAGAGCGACTCGGTGCAGCGCGCGGGCATGCGTTTGGCGTGACACTGCGCGGTGAGGCCGAGTGGTTGTCCGGCAATCTGGCGGACGCCCGTCGCCACCTGCGCGAAGGCGCGCGGCTGCATCGGGCCATTGGCGGCCCGGTGGGCGAAGCGCTGTCACTGCAACGGCTGGCCGAACTGGCCTTGCATGAAGGGCGACGTGACGAGGCACGCGCGCTGATCGATGAAGCGCTGGACGTGGCGCGCCAGACCGATATCGGCTTTCACCTGCTCGACCGCATTTATGGCACGCGCATCACGCTGCATGCCAATGATCCCGATGCCGCGCTGCACGTGATGGAAGACGCCAGCGCCTCAGTGCGTGGACCGCTCGAAACCTGCCCTGGCTGCCGCATCACCTTCGCCGTGCCGGCCGCGATTGCAGCGGCGCGCGCCGGCGACATTGCGCTGGCTGAGCAGCACGAGCAGCAGTGCGCGTATCTGGCGGACGTGGTGATGCGCCTGCCAGCGTGGCATGCCGCGCACCATGAGGTGCGCGGGCACCTTGCGGCGGCACGCGGCAATACCGATGATGCGCGCGCGCACTTTGGCGCCGCTGCAGCGCGCTTCCGCGATGCCGGCCATCCTGTCGACGCCGCACGCTGCGATGGCGAACTGCGCGACCTGCGGTAACGCCGGGCAGTGGTCGCGCCACAGCGCTGCACACAACCCAAGGCCCCGCTATGCGATCAGCGCAGACGCGCAACGGACGGCATTGCGGCCGCTGTTCTTCGCGTCATACAACGCCTGATCCGCCTGGCTGAACCATGCATTCAGCGTCTCACCCGGACGGAATTCCGCGACGCCCAGACTGATGGTGATCGTGCCAACCAAGGGGAACGGATGTGATTCGACTTCCTTGCGGATCTTCTCCGCCAGCTGCATCGCGGACGACGCATTGCAATGCGCCATGACCACGACAAATTCTTCACCCCCCCAGCGCGCCAGAATATCGGTCGAGCGCAAAACCTCACTGACCACCCGGGTGAGCTCAATCAGTACCTGATCGCCGACCTGGTGACCGTACCGATCATTCACAACTTTAAAACGATCAATATCGAAGACCACCAGCGAGAGTGGATGCTGATAGCGCAAGGCCTGAGCCATGGCCGTGACAGCGATCCGCTCGAAATAGCGGCGATTCCACGCACCCGTGAGGGAATCGGTTGTCGCAAGACTGAGCAATTCCGCATTGGCGCGCTCCATGCCGGCCTTGGCGTCCTGCAGTTCCTGCAGCAGTCGCTTGTGCTCGGCGATGCTGCGGGTGACTCCCAGCAATTCGATGACCTCGCCATGCTCGCCCAGCACAGGCTGCACCATGACTTCGGTCCAGACTGTCGAGCCGTCCTTGCATCGGTATTCCATCTCGCCGCGAAAAGCCTGCACTGGGCGACCCGCTGCCAAATCAAGGTGGAATTGTTCAAAGTGGCTTTGCGCGACCGCCAGCGAAGCGGGTGTCAGGCTCTGATCCATCGACTGCTGCATCGCTTCTTCGGCAGTGAAACCACGCACCGCTTGGACGGACGGACTGACATAGGTCAACTGCCCCTGGGTACTCATTGTCCAGACCACGTCGCTGGCAAAGTGCGCAATCAGGCGGTGCCGCTCTTCACTCAGCCGCAGCGCCTCTTCCGCACGCTTGCGCTCGGTAATGTCCTGCTTGACGGTGAGGTAATGCGTTGTGTTGCCGTCGCTGTCGATCACGGACGAGACGATCGCTGTCTCGTAATAAAGCGATCCGTCAGTTCTGCGGTTGACGCATTCGCCACGCCATTCACGTCCACTGGACATGGCGTTCAGGATGTCGCGATAGGTATCGGCAGGCGTGCCACCGGCTTCCAGTTGCTGCAGATTTCGCCCGATCACCTGCTCATATGACAGCCCGGTCACGTTCAGGAAGCGGGTATTCGCATACTCAATCGTTCCGTGCAGGTCAGTGATGATGATCGTATTCGGACTTTGCTCGACCGCGCGGGTCAGTTTGCGCAATTCGTTCTCGGCCTGAATACGCCGCTGGACTTCCGTTCGCGACCGGCTGAGCGCCCGGACAGTGATCTGGTTGGTGTAATGCGCGAGGCTCGCCGTCATGACGAAATTGCCCGTAAAAACCAGCCACTGCGTCACGCCCACGCTGAGGTTGGGTTTGGGCAGCCAACCCATGTTCTCTGCAATGATCAGACCGAGGATGGCGACCGAGCTGGCCATGGACCCAATCACGAGGCCGGGCAAGCGGAAGAGCGTCACCATCAGCATCACCCAGAACACATAGACCGAGGTCGCGGGCGCACGAATGGTGCCGATACTGGCAACGCCCACCGTGAAGATGATGAAGAATCCAGCCGTCAGCACCAGTTCGCAACGGCGAAACTGACCAGCATGCAGCCAGCGACCGCTCTGAATGAGCAGGGCCAGCAGCAGCGCAACGATCAGCAGCGTACGCAGCGGGACATTGCTGCCGATCGCTATGCCGACGAGGGACAGGGAGACAAATCCGGCACTGACCAGCAACGCCATATGAAGCAGCGCGGCACGCTGCATCTTTTCATCGTCCTCGGGGAAACGCGGCGGGGTCAGAAAAGATCGCAAGGAGGTATACATGGTGCCTCGCGAAAGATCAAAAAAATGCGATGGTGACAAATATTGAAACGAGAGGCAATTCACGAACACTCTAGCAAGCATGCGTTTATCAGGAGCCACTTTTCGGCATGACCTTCTTTTGATTTTTTAAAGAATGGGTTAATCGCCGCCCCGTCAGATTGGCGGCAAGGCGGCAGTCCCGCAGACAGCACCGACGTACGGCAGGGAACAGCCAGCGCCGCAGCAGCCGGACGGGATGGGCGCGCAAGGCTTGGGGCTGGCGATGGCCAAAGCAACCGACAAGCGATGTCACCGCGATCTGATGCGGCGGGCAAATCGGCACGCTGCAGATTGGGTACAGGCCCATCTGCCATGGGCCGCGAGACGTTCGAGGCGCATGGGCGTGAGCGTTATAATCACGCGCTTTCAGGACAAAACGAGGACAAAGGCTTGCGTTTTCTCGCTGCCAACACTCGTTGACCGTTACACCCTCCCGCGGCCCGCAGTCGCAGGACTTGCACTTCGACGATGCCGACGTTCGGCTCGATGTGCCTTACCAATCAAGGATTTCCATGAGCCTCAAATGCGGCATCGTCGGCCTGCCCAACGTCGGCAAGTCGACCCTCTTCAATGCACTGACCAAGGCCGGCATTCCGGCGGAGAACTATCC
>JACCDS012084097.1_pt1 | contig 12913 bp, 6 predicted proteins | sample 7446441 | NCBI WGS metagenome assembly JACCDS01 (sample SAMN15323445, study PRJNA562643) | freshwater metagenome | isolation source: river surface water | place: USA:Blue River Watershed | collected 2017-08-17
CGGCATCCAGCTGGCCCGCGAGGTGGGCCACGATGGCCTGGTCGACGAAGCTGCGCGCGGCCAGCACCTGGGCCTGCACCTCGGCCAGCTGAAAGCGGGTGTTTTGGAAGTCCCAGATTCGTTTGCCGAAGGCCTGGCGTTCTTGCGTGTACTTCAGGGCCTCGGCCAGGCCGCGCTCCATGCCGCCCATGGCCTGCACGGCGATCAGCAGGCGTTCCTGGGGCAGCTCGTTCATCAGCTGGAAGAAGCCCTGGCCCTCCACGCCGCCGATGAGGTTCTCGACCGGCACGCGCACGCCGTCGAAGAACAGCTCGGACGTGTCCTGTCCGTGCATGCCGATCTTGTCGAGGTTGCGCCCGCGCGAGAAGCCCGGGGCCAAATTCCCGGCCGCGTCCTCCACCTCCACGAACAGCAGCGAGGTGCCCTTGGCCCCCTGCGTCGGGTCGGTCTTGCAGACCACGATCACGCCCTGGGCGTTCTGGCCATTGGTGATGAAGATCTTGCTGCCGTTCAGCACGTACGCATCGCCGTCGCAACGGGCCACGGTGCGCACGCCCTGCAGGTCAGAGCCCGCACCCGGCTCGGTCATGGCGATGGCGGTGATCAGTTCGCCCGTGGCCATGCGCGGCAGCCAGCGCTGGCGCTGGGACTCGGTGCCGTGGTGCAGCAGGTAAGGCGCCACGATGGCGGAGTGCAGGCCGCCGCCGAAGGCGCTGATGTTGGCTTTGGCCTGCTCCAGCGCGATCACGGCCTCGTGGCCGAAGTCGCCGCCGGCGCCGCCGTAGGCCTCGGGCATCGCGGCGCACAGCAGGCCCTGGGCGCCGGCCTCGCGCCAGACCTCGCGCGGCACGCGGCCCGCGGCCCGCCAGGTCGCGTTCTGCGGCACCCAGCGCTCGGCGAACAGGCGTGCCGCCGCGTCGGCCAAGGCGTGGTGGTCGTCGCGCAACCAAGGAGAGGGGAACAGGGGCAACATGGCTCGGGAGGCGGAGCTCGCTCAGGGCACCATCCTGCACCGTGCTGCCGCGCCCAGCGCCCGGGGTTTGCCCGCCACTTTGGGGTTCGATTGCAACAGTTGCACGCGCAGCGCTCGCACCGCCGTGAACTTGTGCTCGGCCAGCACCCCCCGGAAACCCGGGATTCCCGCCTATCCAAGCCCAGACGCGCTGGCTAAGCTTTGGCTTCGCGCGGACCGTACCTCACCCGCTGTTCCGGCTGGCCCCGCGCACCGCCCCGTCTCAAGGAAGTCCGTCATGAAATTCGCCCTGATCGCCCTCGCCCTGACCCCCGTGGTCGCCCTGGCCACCGCCCCGGCCGACAAGCAACTGCGCAGCGCCTGCGCCAGCCAGAACGCCCCGAAGGTCGTCGTCAGCGGCGCCAACGAATTCCAGTTCCAGTACCACCAGGGCAAGCTGCGCGGCGAAGCCAAGCCGGGCAAGCAACTGGCGTGCACCGAGCAGCAGTACACCAGCTACGTGGCCAGCCTGGACCCGGCCGCCGTCTTGGCCGCCAACCCCACGGCCGCCGGCAAGGCGCCCGCCAAGGCCAAGTAAGCCCTCGGCCTCCCGCCGCATGCAACGCCGCCTCCGGGCGGCGTTGTCGTTTCTGCGGGCTGTAACACGCCCGTCATGCAAGGCCGTTCGTCTTTTGCAACCAGGGGATACCAGCGACGCGTTTGCGCTACACCGGATCCGATGACCTTCGGTACGGTAGGGGCACCTGCCAAGAATGCGCGCCACGTGCGAATTTCACGCGGTTACAGCGTGGCGTTCGTGCTCGATCAACCCATTCAGCGCGAGGTACTGTCTCCATGCGTCATCCCACCCGTCTGTGTGCCGCCCTGGCCGTCGCCTTTGGCGGCCTGGCCGCCGGGCACGTGCAAGCCCAAGAACAAGCCCAGCAACTGGAACGCGTCGTCGTCACCGGCTCGTCCATCAAGCGACTGGCCGCCGAAACCGCCCTGCCCGTCACGGTCGTGACGCGCGAGCAGATCGAGAAGAGCGGCGCTACCAACGTCGAGGACATCCTGCGTCGCATCTCCGGCATGACCGGCATGCTGTCGGACTCGACCCAAGGCGCCGGCTACGCCACCTCCAACGCCAACCTGCGCGGCTTGGGCGCCAACTCCACGCTGGTGCTGTTGAACGGCCGCCGCATGGCCGGCCACCCCTTCGGCTCCATCGGCGGCTCGGTCGCGGTCGACTTGAACAGCATCCCCTTCGGCGCCATCGAGCGCATCGAAGTGCTGCGTGACGGCGCCTCGGCCATCTACGGCACCGACGCCGTGGGCGGCGTGGTGAACTTCATCACCCGCAAGGACTACCAAAAGGGCGAAATCACCGTCCGCTACTACGAGCCGCAAGAAACCAAGGGCGGCAAAGAACACGGCGGTTCGCTGGCCTACGGCATGGGCGACCTGAACAAGGACGGCTACAACGTCCTGGTCACCGCCAACATCAAGGAACAAACCCGCCTGCAGGCCATCGAGCAAGGCTGGTACTGGCGCCACGCCACCGAAGTGCCGGGCTCCATCCCCCCGACCTCGTTCCGCGCCTACCCCGGCCGCCTGATGGACATCGGCATCAGCCCCGGCGCCTACACCAATGCTGGCGCCGGCATGGCCGCCTGCGACCCGGCCAACACCGTGGTGCAAGTGGCCGGCAAGGCCCCGAACGGCGTGGACGACGTCAAGCGCTGCCGCGCCATCTACGCGGCCATGCTGGACAACCTGCCCGACAGCACGAAGACCGACCTGTTCGCCCGCGGCACCTTCAAGGTGGACAACGACACCAGCTGGTACACCGAGGTCTCGCTGGCCCGCAACCACACCACCGGTCGCGCGGCGCCTTCGCCCCTGGACGGTTCGGCCATGAAGGTGCAGGCCGACGGCAACTACCCGCGCATGGTGATGCCGATCGACAGCAAGTACTTCCCGCTGGCCCTGCTCACCCGCCTGGGCTACACCGAGGCCGACTACGTCTCGTACGTCGACCCCAACGGCCGCAAGTACACCGAAGTCGCCACCCGCTCGCTGGACCGCGGCAACCGCGTCAGCGACAACACCAACGAGCAGTACCGCGCCATCGTGGGCGGCAGCACCGTGATGGGCGGCTGGGACGTGGACGCAGCCTTCACGCTGGCCCAGTCGCGCGGCAAGCTGGACTACGAAGGCTACCTGGCCCAAGACCCGTACCTGACCGCTTTGGCCACCGGCAACGTCAATCCCTTCGGCCCGAACGACGCCGCGGGCGTGGCGCTGCTGGACGGCGCCCAGCTCAAGGGGACCGTGCGCAAGTCCAAGGGCACGACCCTGGCGTTTGACACCAAGGCCAGCACCGAGATCGGTCAGCTGGGCGGGGGCGCCATGGGCCTGGCCATCGGCATGGACCTGCGCAAGGACAAGGCCACGGACCGCCCGACGCAAGGCGTGTACGAGCGCGGCGAGCACATCGGCGGCGAGGGCTCGGTGCCCGCCACCAGCGCCAGCCGCAACATCTACGCCGTGTTCAGCGAACTGGCCATGCCCTTCAGCAAGGAGTTCGAGCTGACGGCCGCCGCCCGTTACGACCGCTACAGCGACTTCGGCGGCACCTTCAACCCGATGCTGCGCGCCCGCTTCCAGCCGACCAAGGAACTGATGCTGCGCGCCAGCGCCGGCACCGGCTTCCGCGCGCCCACCCTGTGGGACGTGAACAGCCCCCCGAGCAACACCAACACCGCCGACCCGCAGGTGGATCCGGAATGCCCGGTCGGCCAGTCGGCCAGCCCGCTGTGCAACACGCAGTTCAACGTCCGCCTGACCAGCGCCCCGGGCCTGAAGCCGGAGAAGAGCCGCCAGTTCACGGCCGGCATCGTCTTCGAGCCGATGCGCAACCTGACCCTGGCCTTGGACTACTGGAACATCCAGAAGCGCGACCAGATCGGCGTCATCACCGGTGACACCCTGATGGCCGAGCCGGGCCTGTACGCCAAGTACAAGAGCCGCGTGAAGCGCACCACCGCCGGCTTCATTTCGTACATCGAGACGCCGGTGGAAAACCTGGGCGAGCTGAAGACCTCGGGCTTCGACCTGGACGTCCGCACCAGCTTCGCCCTGGGCGACCTGGGTCGCTTGGGCGTGAGCCTCAACGGCACGCGCATCGTGAAGTTCGAGCAGCAGAACGGCAAGGGCACGCCCTTCACCGACTACGTGGGCCTGAGCCTGGGCGGCAACGCCCCGGTGCCCGAGTGGCAGCACACGCTGGGCTTCGACTGGTCGATGGGCGCTTGGAACGTCGCGCTGGAAAACACCTACACCAAGGGCTGGACGGAATCGGCCGCGGTGGTCAACACGAACCTGGGCGTGGACGCGCCCTACGGCGTGAAGAACACCAGCCGCTGGAACCTGGCCGTGAGCTACCGCGGCTTCCAGAACCTGAAGCTGACCGTGGGTGCCCGCAACGTGACCAACGAAGAGCCGCCGTTCGTCGCCTCGTCGAGCTACGGCTCGCACGCGGCCGGCTTCGCCGGTTCCTTCGCCGACCCGCGCACCCGCATCTGGTTCGCGACCGCGACCTACCAGTTCAAGTGATCGGTCCACCGGCCGCTTCGGCGGCCCGGTGCCCCCTCAGGCCCCGCAGCGCCTCGCGCCTGCGGGGCTTTTTCTTGGGCCGCTCACATCACGCGGCGCAGGGCCTCGGCCCAGGCCGCGCGCAAGGGCGCCAGGGCTGTGCCGCTGGCCTGCGGGCTGAAGCGATCGCAGGACGGGTCCGCCCCCCATGGCGCGTCGGTGGCGCACAGGCCAGCGGCATGCGCGGCCAGGGCCGCGGCGCCCAGCGCAGTGCGCTCGCGCAGGGCGGGGCGCAGCACGGGCACGCCGAGCAGGTCGGCCTGCAGTTGCATCAGCAGGCCGTTGGCACACGCGCCGCCGTCCACGCGCAGGTCCTGCAGGCGCAAGCCGGCAGGCGCCGCGTCTTGCGCCATGGCGTCCAACAGATCGGCGCATTGCAGAGCGATGGCCTCCAGCGCCGCACGGGCGATGTGCGCGCGGGTGCTGCCGCGCGTGAGCCCCAGCAAGGCGCCGCGGGCCTCGGGCCGCCAGTGCGGGGCGCCCAGCCCGGTGAAGGCCGGCACCAGCACCACGCCGGCGCTGTCGGGCACGCTGCGCGCCAAGGCTTCGACCTCGTCGCTGCGCTGCACCAAGCCCAGGCCGTCGCGCAGCCACTGCACGATGGCCCCGCCCATGAAGACGCTGCCTTCGAGCGCGAACTGCGGCGTGTCATCCAGCTGCGCGGCGCGCGTGCTCAGCAGGCCGTGGTGCGAGGCCAGCGCCTGCGTGCCCGTGTGCATCAGCATGAAGCAGCCGGTGCCGTAGGTGTTCTTGGCCTGACCGGCTTTCGTGCAGCCTTGGCCGAACAGCGCGGCCTGCTGGTCGCCGGCCACCCCACCCAAGGCGATGCGCCCGCCCAGGGCCGTCGTGTGGCCGTAGTCGGCACACGAGGCCTGGATGCGCGGCAACAGCGCCGCCGGCACGCCAAAGAGGCGCAGCAGGTCCTCGTCCCACGCGCCCGTGTGCAGGTTCATCAGCAGCGTCCGGCTGGCGTTGGTGAGGTCGGTGGCGTGCACCCGGCCTTCGGTGAAGCGCCACAGCAGCCAGCTGTCCACCGTGCCCACGGCCAACTCGCCGGCCTCGGCGCGGGCACGCCAGTCGGGCCGCTCGCGCAGCCAGGCGCCGATCTTGGTGGCGCTGAAGTACGGGTCGAGCGTGAGCCCCGTGCGGGCGCGCACCTCGGCCTCCATGCCAGCGTCGCGCAGGGCTTGGCAGTCGGCCGCCGTGCGCCGGTCCTGCCAGACCACGGCACGCGTCAGGGCACGGCCGGTGGCGCGCTCCCACAGCACCACCGTCTCGCGCTGGTTGGTCAGGCCGATGGCGGCCACGTCGGCCGGGTCGATGCCCTCCAGCACCTCTCGCGCCGTGGCCCATTGCGTGGCCCACAGGTCCTCGGCCTCGTGCTCCACCCAGCCCGGCTGCGGGAAGTGCTGCGCGAACGCCCGCTGGGCCACGCGCAGCAGCGCACCGCTCGCGTCGAACAGCAAGGTGCGGCTGCTGGTGGTGCCTTGGTCCAACGCCAACACGTAGGGCTTGGCCGTCATCGGGGACTCCTCAAGAATGGGGCATGGGCGCAGACATTGTTGACGTGCTGGTGGTGGGCGGGGGCATCAACGGGGCCGGCATCGCCCGCGACCTGGCCGGGCGCGGCCTGTGCGTGCTGCTGGCCGAGCGGGACGACCTGGCCCAGCACACCAGCAGCGCCAGCAGCAAGCTGGTGCACGGCGGGCTGCGCTACCTGGCCCAAGGCCATGTGGGGCTGGTGCGCAAAAGCCTGCAAGAGCGCGAGCGACTGCTGGCGCGCAACCCGCACCTGATGCAGCCCCTGCGCCTGGTGCTGCCGCACGACGACACGCAGCGCCCGCGCTGGATGCTGCGGGCGGGCCTCTTCCTGTACGACCACCTCGCCCGCCTGCGGGTCAGCGCGCCGTCGCAGGCGCTGTCGCTGCCCGGCACGCCCGAGGGCGAGGCCCTGCAGCCCCGCTTCACCCACGCCTTTGCCTACAGCGACGGCTGGGTGGACGACGCCCGCCTGGTGCTGGCCTGCGCGCTGGACGCCCAGGCGCGCGGCGCGCGCGTGCTCACCCGGCACGCCTGCGTGCAGGCCCAGGCGGTCAACGGGCAGTGGCAGGCCCTGCTGCGCGAACCCGATGGCACCGAGCATCGCGTGCAAGCGCGCGCCTTGGTCAACGCCGCCGGCCCCTGGGCCAGCGCCTTCTTGGGCGAAGCCCTGCAGCAAACACGGCCCCCACGCTTGCGCCTGGTGCAGGGCTCGCACCTCGTGATCGCCCGCCGCTGGACGCACGCCAGCGGCTACCTGCTGCAGAACCCGGACGGGCGTGTGCTGTTCGCCTTGCCCTTTCACGGGGACTTCACGCTGCTGGGCACCACCGACCTGGAGGTGCCCACGCCCCAGGCGCAGGTCACGCGCGACGAGGTCGACTACCTGTGCACCCAGGCCAGCCGCTGGCTGCGCCAGCCCGTGACCCCGGCCGACGTGCTGCACACCTGGGCCGGCGTGCGCCCCTTGCTGGACGACGCGCAGGGCGACGCCCAGGCCATCACCCGCGACTACCAGCTCGACCTCGTCGCGGTCCCCGGCCAGCCGCCGCGCCTGGACGTCTGGGGCGGCAAGCTCACCACCTTCCGGCGCTTGGCCGAGCAGGCCGGCGATCGCCTGGGCCCTCTGCTGCAAGCGCCGCGCGGCGCCTGGACGGCCGAGGCCGCCCTGCCAGGGGGCGATTGCGGGCCGCTGCCCGCGTTCATCGCCGAACTGCAACGGGCGCACCCTGGGCGCGACCCTGCCCTGGTGGCGCGCTGGGCCCACGCCCATGGCAGCGGCGCCCGCGTGCTGCTGCGCCTGCCACCGGGCCGCGAGATCGCGCCCGGCGTGTGCGAGGCCGAGCTGCGGCACGCGCGCGAGCACGAGTGGGCGACAACCGGCGATGACTTCCTCTGGCGGCGCAGCAAGTTGGGCCTGCGTCTCACGGCGGCGGAGCGCGCCGCCGTGCACGACTGGTTCTTGACCTGGTCCAAATGGGCGTCCGATCGCGCACGCTAAGCTGAACCGACCACACCGAGCCCTGCGGAGGACGACTTGGCCCTGCGACTGTCACGCCGGCATTGGATGACGGGCACCGCCTGCCTGGGGGCAGGCCTGCTCGGCTGCAGCCCGCCGCCGGCCGAACTGCGGGTCGGCGCCATCAACTTCGCCGGCTACGAGTTCATGTTCCTGGCCGAGCGCCTCGGGTGGCTGGCCGGCACCCCCGTGCGCTTGGTCGAGATGCGCGCCAACACCGACACCGTGCGCGCCCTGGCCCTGGGGCGACTAGAAGCCGCCGCTTTGACCTTGGACGAAACCCTGAACGCGTTGAGCGAAGGCATTCCCCTCAAGGTCGTGATGGTGTTCGACCTGTCGGCCGGCGCCGACGCCGTCGTGGCCCGCGCGCCCCTCCGCCAGCCGGCCGACCTGAAAGGCCGGCGCGTCGGCGTGGAAGACAGCGCCGTCGGCGCCGTGATGCTGGCCGCCCTGCTTGAAGCCGGGGGCCTGACCCCGGCCGACGTGCACAAGGTCAGCGTGCCCTTGCCGTCCAGCGCCGAGGCCTACCGCAGCGGCAAGGTGGACGCCGTGGTCACCGCCGAGCCCTGGGCCAGCAGCCTGCGCGCCGAGGGCGCGGCCACGGTGTTCGACAGCCGCGCCATCCCCGGGCGGATCGTCGACGTGCTGGTGGCGCGAGAAGACGCGCTGCAGAGCCACTCGGCCGCCCTGCAGCACTTGATGCGCGCGCACTTCCGGGCCCTGGCCCATTTTCGCGCCCACCCGATGGACACCGCGCCCTACATGGCCCAGCGCCTCCAGATGCCGCCCGCCGAGGTGCCGAACGCCTTTCAGGGGCTGGAGTTGCCCGACGCCGCGGCCAACCGGGCTCTGCTCGGCCCGCAGGGCCACGTGGTGCGCGGCCTTCCCGCCTTGGCCGAGCTGCTGAAGGCGCAGGGGCTGCTGGCGCGTCCCGTGGCCCACGAAGCCCTGGTGGACCCCAGCTGGGTGCAGACGCTGTGAAGCACTGGCACGTGTCCCTGCGCACGACCCTGCCCCTGGCCCTGCTGGCGGCCGTGCTGGTCGCGGTGCTGCTGGCCTTCGTCGAGCAGCGTCACAAGGACCGCGCTGCCGTGCTGGCACGCGCCGAGCACAACGCCTTGGCCGAGGCCGCCCACCTTTCCCGCTCGGTCCAGCAGCACCTGACTGACGAGCAGCACATCCTCGCGGCCGACCTCGCCATGGCCTCGACCGACCCGCGGGCCGAGCGCATCGCGATCTTGAACCCCAGCGGTCGCATCGTGCTCGCCGATCGCCAGGCCCTGGAAGGCAGCCCCGCCAGCAGCCCACCGGACTTCCGTGGCAGTTGGAGCGATTCCCCGCCACGGCTCGACCCGGCCCGATGGCAAGAGGCGATGCAAGGCAGCGTCCCGGTGACCTGGAACGACGAGGTCAGCCACCACGTCAGCGTGCTCTTGCCGGTCGCCGTCAGCACCCAAGACGCCCAAGTCCGATCGCAGGCCCAACACGCCGTGTGGATGGTCTATGACATCCAGCACGAGCTGGCGATGGCCGAGTACCAGGCTTGGCGGAGCACCCTGCCCAGCGTGGCCGCCATCGTGCTGATGATGGCCTGGCTGAGTCTCATCCTGCGCCTGCAAGTGACGCGCCCGCTGGCCCAGTTGGAGGAGGCTTCGCGCACGCTATCGGACGACTCTCAGACGGTGGGCCAGGTGCCCGAAGTCGGCCCCACCGAAGTGCGGCGACTGGCCCGCAGCTTCAACCAGATGGTGCGGCGCACGCGGCAGGCCCAAATGGACAGCGAGGCCAGCCACCAGCGATTGGCCAGCCTGGTCAGCTCGGCGATGGACGCGATCCTTACCGTGGACAGCCAGCGCCGCATCGTGCTGGCCAACCGCTCGGCCACCGAGATGTTCCGCGTTTCGGAGTCGGTGCTCATCGGCCAATCGCTGGAGAGCCTGCTGCCCGAGCGCTTCCGCGCGCACCACCCGGACTTGGTGCGACGCTTCGCCGACAGCGGCGTCACCAGCCGGCAGATGTCCTCGCAGTCGATCGTCTACGGCCGCCGCTGGGACGGCGAAGAGTTCCCGGCCGAGGCCTCGATCTCGCACGCCCGCATCAACGGCGAGGACTTCTTCACCGTCATCCTGCGCGACGTCACGCAGCGCAAGCGCGCCGAAGACGAGGTGCGCGCCCTGAACACGCGCCTTGAATCCACGGTGCAAGAGCGCACCGCCAAGCTGCAGGCCACGGCCGACGAGCTGGCCCGTGAGCGCGACCGCCTGGCCCAGCTCACCGCCGAGGTGTCGCTGATCGTCGACTCGGCCACGGTAGGAATCTTGCTGCTCAAGGAGCGGCGCGTGATGCGCTGCAACACCAAGGCCGAAGAGCTGTTCGGCTACGAGCCCGGCGAGGCGATCGGCCTGTCGACCCGCCAGTGGTACCTCCGGCAAGAGGACTTCGAAGCGGTCGGGCGAGAGCTGTACGCCGACCTCAATGCCGGCCGCAGCCACTTGCGCGAACAACAGCTGCTGCGCCACGACGGCCAACCGTTCTGGGCCCGCATCTCCGCCCGCAGGCTGGACCAACACGGCCAGATGCTGACCTTGGTTGTCATGGAAGACATGACCCCGGAGCACGAAGCGGCCGACGCCTTGGCCGAGGCCAAACGCGAGGCCGAGGCGGCCAACGAGGCCAAGAGCCGCTTCCTGGCCAACATGAGCCACGAGATCCGGACGCCGATGAACGCCATCATCGGCATGACGCACTTGGCCCTGCGCACGCCGCTGGACGACCAGCAGCGCGACTACCTGCGCAAGATCCAGCTCTCCTCCAAACACCTGCTGGGCGTCATCAACGACATCTTGGACTTCTCCAAGATCGAGGCCGACAAGCTCACGCTGGAGACCATCGACTTCCAGCTGCTGCCGGTGTTGGACAACGTCTTCACGCTGATCGGCGACCGCGCCACCGAGAAGGGCCTGGAGATGGTCTTGGACGTGGCCCCGGAGGTGCCCAACGACCTGACCGGCGACCCCCTGCGCCTGGGCCAGGTGCTCATCAACCTGGGCAGCAACGCCGTCAAGTTCACCGAGCACGGCGAGGTGGTCGTGCGGGTGAGCGTGGCCGAGGACGAGGGCGAGCAGGTGCTGTTGCGCTTCGAGGTGCGCGACACCGGCCTGGGCCTGACGCCCGAGCAATCGTCGCGGCTCTTTCAGAGCTTCCACCAGGCCGACAGCTCCACCAGCCGCCAGTACGGAGGCACGGGCCTGGGCCTGGCCATCACGCAAAAGCTCGTCCACATGATGGGCGGCGAGGTCGGCCTGCACAGCGAGTCGGGGCACGGCTCGACCTTCTGGTTCACGGCCCGCTTCCCCCGCGGCCAGGCGCAGGCGCCCTTGCCCAGCGCCAGTCAGCTGCGCGGCCTGCGCGTGCTGGCCGTCGACGACAACGAGACGGCGCTCAACGTCATCTGCACGCTGCTGCGCAGCTTGGGGCTCGCCACCGAATGCGCCCCCAACGGCGGCGAGGCCGTGGCCCTGGTGCGCCGCGCCGCCGAGGAGGGGCGCCCCTACGACTTCGTGCTGCTGGACTGGCAAATGCCGGGCATGGACGGCATGGAGGCGGGGCGCCGCATCCAGGCCCTGGCGCTGCACCCGCCCCCGCGCCTGATGATGGTGACCGCCCACGGCCGGGACGAGGTGATCCGCGACGCCCTGCGCGAGCACTTCGTCGCCGTGATGGTCAAGCCGCTCAACGCCTCGGTGCTGCTGGACAACCTGCTGCTCAGCCTGAGCCCCGAGGCCGCCCGGCGGCCGACGCCCGCACCGGCCGACGAGAGCACCTTGGCCGAGGCGGTCGGACGCCGCGTGCTCGTGGCCGAGGACAACGCCATCAACCAGCAGATCGCGCGGGAAATGCTGCAGGACCTGGGCTTGGTGGTGGACATCGCCGCCAACGGCCAGGAGGCCTTGGCGGCCTTGGACGAGCACGCCTACGACCTGGTGTTCATGGACATGCACATGCCGGTGATGGACGGCATCAGCGCCACGCGGGCGATCCGCGAGCACGCCCGCTGGGCGTCCTTGCCCGTCATCGCCATGACCGCCAACGTGCTGCCGGAGGACCGCGCCCTGTGCCTCCAGGCCGGCATGAACGGCTTCGTGGCCAAGCCCGTGGAGGCCGACGCCTTGCGCGCCGCCGTGCGCCAATGGCTGCCTGCCATCCTGCCCGTCGAGGAGGCCGTCCGACCGGCCCCGGCCCCCGTGGCCAGCGACCCCCGGCTGGCGCCGCTGCAGCGCATCGCGGGCCTGGACCCTCGCACGGGCTTGCGCCGCTGTGGCCACAAGCCGGCCCTTTACCTCGACCTGTTGCACCGCTTTGTGCAGGCCGAAGCCGCGACGGCCGACGAGCTGATGGGGGCCCTGCCCGCGCCACCGGGCGGGCCCGCCTTCGATGCCGAACCGCTTCGCCTGCGCGTGCACAGCCTCAAGGGCGTGGCCGGCAACCTGGGGGCCACCGGGCTGCAACAGCAGTGCGAGGCGCTGGAGCGGCGCCTGACGCTCGACGCCCCGGCCGCCGCGCGCGACGTGCCGGCGCTGGTCAACACCCTGCGCACCTTGGGCGACGCCCTGCGCCAGGCCCTGGGCCCCGAACCGAGTGACGCCCCTCCGAGCCCGGTGGCTCCGGCCGATGCCGAGCGCCTGTTGGGCGAGTTCAGCGCCCTGCTGCACGACGGCGACCCCGAGGCCCTGGCCTGGGCCGAGCGCCACCAAGGGCTGCTGCACCAGCACCTCGGCCCGGCCGCCGCGCCGCTGTTGGGCAAGGTGCGCCAGTTTGAATTCCCCGAGGCCTTGGCCTTGCTGAACGCCATCCGCACCGACCCCGCATGAGCACGCCCACGCCCCACGCGCCCGCCACGGTCCTCGTCGTCGACGACGTGGCCGACAACCTGTCGCTGATGTTCGGACTGCTGCGCACCGCCTACCGCGTGCGCGTGGCCAACCAAGGGGAGCGCGCGCTGGAACTGGCCCGCGCCGACCCGGCGCCCGACCTGATCCTGCTCGACGTGATGATGCCGGGCATGGATGGCTACGAGGTCTGCCGCCGGCTCAAGGCCGACCCGGCCACCGCGCACATCCCGGTCATCTTCCTGACGGCCAAGTCCCAGGTGGAGGACGAAACCTTCGGCCTGTCGCTGGGGGCGGTGGACTACATCACCAAGCCCATCAGCCCGCCCATCGTCGAAGCCCGCGTGCGCACGCACCTGC
>JACCDS010648928.1_pt1 | contig 12910 bp, 10 predicted proteins | sample 7446441 | NCBI WGS metagenome assembly JACCDS01 (sample SAMN15323445, study PRJNA562643) | freshwater metagenome | isolation source: river surface water | place: USA:Blue River Watershed | collected 2017-08-17
AATACAAGTTTTAGCACTTTTATCTAAAATAGATTGAGGAAGTCCAGCATCTTCTCTTCCAAAATAGAAATAATCCCCTACTTCAAATTTTGATTCAAAATAAACTTGTTTTGTTTTTGTAGTTGCAAAAAAATGTCTATCATTAAATGGATTTTTTGACCAAAAATCTTCGATATTTTCATACTCTCGAACATCTAAATCAAACCAATAATCAAGCCCCGCACGACGAACCTCTTTTTCAGTAATCTCACCAAAACCATAAGGTTTAATTAGATGAAGTGTACAATTAAGTGCAAATGCAAGTCTTCCGATTGTTCCCACATTTCCAGGGATTCGGGGTTCTAATAAAACTATATTAAACATTATAGAATTACCGTTTTATTTCCATGAACAAAAACTCTGTCATTTAACAAAAGTTCAAAAGCATTTGAAAGTACGATTTTTTCAACATTTCTTCCTGCATTTCTCATATCTTCCCAAGAATAACTATGATCAACTCTTACAACATCTTGATATACAATAGGTCCTTCATCTAAATCATCAGTTACATAGTGTGCCGTTGCACCGATGATTTTAACACCTCTTTCATGGGCTTGTTTATATGGATTTGCACCAATAAATGCTGGTAAAAATGAGTGATGAATATTTAAAACTTTTTTAGGGAAAGTTTGAACAAATTTTGGAGTTAAGATTCTCATATATTTTGCTAAAACTATAAGTTCTGGATTGTATTCTTGAATTTTAGCTATCATCTTATCTTCATGTTCTTCTCGACTTAATCCCTCAGCACTAATAGTTGCAAAAGGGATGTTAAACTTCTCAACTAAATCTTTTAAGTGATCGTGATTTGCAATAACTGCTTTGATATTTGCATTTAATTCCCCAGCAATATATCTAATCAATAAATCACCTAATACATGAGACTCTTTAGTTGCAAGTATTACAACATCTTTTTTCTCTTTTTTATTTAGTTTGATTGAAGCACCATCTGGTAAAACTTCTTTTAACTCTTTTAGTAAAATATTTGCTGAAACCTTACCTGATATGATACTTCTCATAAAAAACTTTTTAGTATCAGGGTCTACATACTCAGCATTTTGCTCAATGTTTAAGTTATTTGCAAAAAGAATCTTTGATATGTTATAAACAAGACCTTTTGCATCTTCTGTGTCAATTAAAAGTATATATTCTTCCATTTTTATCCTAAGTATTATTCAAGCTTAAATTTTTAAAGCCCGAATAATACCATTTTATTGATTAATAGATAATTTCAAACTATATCATTAGTGCAAGTTTTTCTCTATATTTTTCTAAATTAAACTCTTTAATTCTAGCAACTCCTGTTTCAACTGCACCAAGAGCTACAGCAGATGAAACTTCTACCATCAATCTTTTATCAAATGGAATAGGAATAATATACTCTCTTCCAAATTTTAAATCTCCAAAAGATGCTTTTAATTCATCAGTAATTGGTTCTTTTGCAAGTTTTGCAATTGCATAAGCTGCAGCTTTTTTCATATGCATATTTATTTTTCTTGCTTGAACATCTAAAGCACCTCTAAAAATAAAAGGGAAACCTAATACATTATTTACTTGATTTGGATAATCTGATCTTCCTGTTCCTATTATTGCTTTTGGTTTTACTGCAATTACATCCTCAGGAAATAGTTCAGGTGTTGGGTTAGCTAAAGTAAAAATTATTGGTTCTTCACTCATAAGTTTTATATGCTCAACCGTAAATGTCCCTGGTTTTGATAAACCCAAAACCATATCAGCATCTTTAAATGCTTCTTCCATAGTTGTACAAGATTGAGTTACAAAATTTAATTTATATTTATTTAAATCATCTCTTCCACTATGAACTACGCCCTTTGAATCACACATAATTAGATTTTTTATACCTAACTCTTTGTACATAGTTGAACAAGCAATTGCAGAAGCTCCAGCTCCTACTACAACTACTTTTATGTCTTCAATTTTTTTATTCATCATCTCAACAGCATTTATCAATGCAGCACTTGTAATGATTGCAGTACCGTGTTGATCATCATGCATAACTGGAATTTCAAGTTCTTCAACCAATCTTCTTTCAATTTCAAAACACTCAGGTGCTTTTATATCTTCAAGATTAATTCCACCAAAAGTAGGAGAAATAGCTTTTACTGTTTCACAAAATTTATCAATATCTGTTTCATCAACTTCAATATCAAATGAATCCACAGCAGCAAACTTTTTAAATAATACAGCTTTCCCTTCCATAACAGGCTTTGAAGCTAATGCTCCAATATTTCCAAGACCTAAAACAGCTGTACCATTTGAAATTACAGCTACTAAATTTCTTTTTGATGTATATTCAAATGCAAGTTCTGCATTTTGTGCTATCTCTTCACAAGGATAAGCTACACCTGGAGAATATGCTAAAGATAAATCCCTTTGAGTTTCCAATTTTGTTGTTGTAGAAATAGCAACTTTTCCTGGATTAGGAACTCTGTGATAATCTAATGCTTCCTGTTTTGTTACTTTTGTCATTTTTTCGTCCTTCTTTATTCTTTCTGATAAAAATCACGGAATAGTAACTAAATGAAACTTAATTATATGAATAGTTATTCAATATTTTTTAATTTAAGCTAATTATGTAAAAGTTATGTAGTTTTTAATTTTGGAATAATATTTTGAGTATAATTCAGTTATGCACTAGGCATAACTAAATTTACTTGAAGAACTATTTGTTGATAGATTTGATACATAGCTATTTAATTCACTATTATTATTTTGATTATTCATCATTTTCATAATATTTTTAAAACTACTTAAATCAAGTTCTTCAGAACTATTTTGAGCATTAAGTTTTATAGTATCAAGTAATAATTTCAAACTATCTTTAGTATCTTGATTTGATGCTGTAGTAGTTGAAGATGTACTATCAGTTGTAGATATTCCTAAAGCTGCATTTTTTTCTTCTTGAGAAACAACACCATCTTTATTTGTATCTAATTCATCATATTCTTCCTCTGAAGTTGATGATGAACTACTTGCAGATGCCATTTGACCTCCACCTCCTGCTGGTGGAGGTGTTCCACTACTTGCAACTTGCTCAAAAGCACTACTTAATTCATCAGTAGAAATTGTTCCATCACTATTTGCATCTAAAGCTGAAAATTCATCTTCACTTAGAAGGGAAACTTCATCAGAGCTAAGAGATGAATCACCATTTGAATCATATTGAGACATAATCATAGAACTAAAATCTTCGCTCATAGCACTGTTTTCTGCTTGTGGTAATGCAGGTGGTTCTGGCATTTCAAGACCCATATCAGAAAGTAAGCTTGCAAACTCCTCTTTTGATGGCATTTCTCCATCATAAGATGATAATTTACTATCTATAGCACTAGCTATTTCATCTTGAGTAACTAATCCATCGCTATCAGTATCTAGGGCTGAAAATTGTTCTTCATTAACTCCTAATTCATCAATACTTAAAGATGAGTCAGAATCTTGATCATTTTGAGCAATTATATCTTTTGATATATTGCTAACAGGAGACATCATACCCATTGAACTATATGAAGAGATAGTCATAATAAACTCCTTAAATTAATTTATAGAAATATTATTCTTTTAAAGTAAACGGTGGGTAACAATTTTTAAGAATCACTACTACTTCCTTCAATAATTAGTTTTAGTGAAGCAAAAGAGTTTTCCATTTCAGTAATCAAAACTGTATATTCTGCAAATTGTGTAGCCATTTCTTCATACTTTTCATCCAATTTTTCAGATGCAGTTTCATAATCACTCTCTAATGTGTCAAGTTGATCACTTAATTTATCAGATAATGCGGTTAATAATCCATCTAAACTATCAAGTGAATCTAAATATGTTTTAAGTCTTGTTCCAATTCCTTCTTTTTCAGCATAACCTGTAAATAACTCTTTTATATCATCATAATTATCTTCAAGTGCACTTGTTAATTCATCCTCATCAACTTGCATATAACCATCACTATCAAACTCTATACCATATTTAAACATATTTTCTTCATCATCCAAACCATATGTATCAAATAAAATTTCTTTTATACCACTCATCATAGTTTTAATACTGCTTGAATCAGAAATTACAGCCTCTTCTTCATCATCACCTAAAATATATGAATTAACTAAATCAACTAATTCATTATATTTATCTGCAATTGCAACTATTCCATCAACAACACTCGCATTATCTTTTTCAATTGTAATTGAAGATGTACCTTCATCAACAGCTTTTATAATTAATCCACTTTGTAAAGTTATTTCATTTGAAGACATATCATAATCTATTCCATCAACTGTTGCTAATAAATTTTGAGCTGTTAAAACATGATTATCTTCCTCTTCTAAGCCTAAATCAATATCTGTTTGAGTTATTGAAATTGCATTTGATGTTCCACTTTCTGCACTCTTTATAACCATTCTATAACTACTATCTCCAACTTGTTCCAATGAAATTTCTAAAGAAGAATTATTATTGATTTCCTCAACCAATTCTTCATAAGTTTTTCCATCTGTTGAATAGTCATAGATTTCATCACCTATAGTAATACTAATAGTTCCTGAATCCATAGTTGCCGTTGTATCTGTAATTGTATTTGATTGATAAACATCTTTTTGTGCTAGTTGAGTAACTTCAACACTAACTGTTCCCTCTTCCATATTACTTGTATCAGTTGCATCAAAGCTTGCTGAACTACCTGTTGTGGTTGCACTTACTTCATCAAAAATATTTGTATCAGTATAATATAAATCAAAACTTTCAACTAAATCTAAAAGTTCTGTTACCATTGTTTGTATTGCATCAACTGCGTCAATTTCAGCTTGTGTTTCTTCTTGATCAGCTGTAATTGGGTCCAATATTGCTGTAGTTTCTGCAGTTTTAAGTTTTGTAATTAATTCTGAACTTAAATCTGTACTTCCCGATGTTCCAAGTCCTAATATTCCATCAGCCATTTTTTATCCTTTACATATCTAATAATGTTTGTAGCATTTCATCAACTGCAGTAATAATTTTTGCATTTGCTTCATATGCTGCTTGGTATTGAAGAAGATTTATCATCTCTTCATCTGAATCTACTTTTGTAAGTTCATTGTAAGTGCTTTCAAGTGAATTTACTATTGCATCTTGTGCTTCCAATTTAAAACTATTATTTTCAACATTTGATGATATAGTTACTAATAGATTTTGATAAAATTCACTAAAAGAAGTACTTGAAGAACCTATAGCAACATCTTCATCCCATTGTATTTGAACTAAATTTTCTAAATCATCACTGCTTAAAGAAGAGATATTATCTTCATTAAAACTCAAAGAGTTTACATCTGTTCCATTAAATAGTTTAATGCTACTATTTGAAGAGGTATAGTCAACCAATGCTTTTGCAAAATCATCTAAACTATTTTTATATGAATATAAATTTGATGTTGAGCTGGTTAATTCTTGAGTTATTGATTTTAATGAACCACTACTCAATGATAATTCATTATTGTATACAGCTAATGAAACATTATTTTGAGCTTCTATAGATCTGCTATTTTTTGTCATTTCATTTCCATCTACAGAAATTGAAATATCAAATTTACCCTCTTCTCCAGCTGTATTTGATTTGATTACCAAATTATTACTAGAATCCAAATATGCTTCATAATCTGAAAAAGTTGAATTATTATTTATAGCATCTATAATTTGATTTTTTAGTTCATTTTCACTACTTCCACTAACACTTGCACTTAAAGTTAAAGTAGTTGTATCATTCAATGAAATTGTGATTGTATCACCATCACTAAAATTACTATCATCTAAATCACTTGAATTATATATATCTTTTTGAACAATATTATTTTCATTAATACTTACTTCATGAAGATTTGTATTATTAAAAATTACATTAACTCCTGCGATTTTTAGATTATATGAATCACTAGTTCTATCTACTTCTATATCAACATAATTTGACAACTCTTTTTCTAAAGTATCTCTTTTATCTATTAAGTCGTATGATGAAGTTGTACTACTACTATTTTGTATTTCTTCATTTAAATAAACAATTTGTTGCAAAATATTATTAACACTATCAACTTGATCTTCAAGTAAAGATTTTGTATCACTAATCTCTTCTTCTAAATTTGAATAAAGAGTTTGTATTCCATCAACTAAAGTTTCAGCTTGTGTTGAAAATTCATTTTGGTATGTTAAATTAGTAGAATCACCTCTTAGTGATTCCATAGAATCAAAGAAATTGCTCAAAGTTACTGAAAGTCCACTACTTTCAGTTTCACTAAACATTGTTTCTACATTACTTAAAATAGAATCCTCTTGGGTATAATATGATGACAAACTACTTTGAGATACTAATTTATCATATAAATAAATATTTGAACTTCTTGTAACTCCATCAAAAGATACACCATTTCCAATATCATTTTCAAGTCCTGATAATTCAGATGTATCGACAACTCTTTTTATATATCCATCTGTGTTTTCATTTGCAATATTATTTGATGTAACATCAACTGAATATTTAGAGGCACTAAGTCCACTTTGACCTATATATAGTGCATTAATCATGATTTACACCTAATATATTTTTTTTACATCAACAAAATCAATATATGATAAATGGTCATCTAAAATATATTTATTATCAATAGCATCTATGCCTAAGATTTCATGACAAACTAAATATATTTTATTATCTTTTGTTGTCTGAATAGAATTTACATTATATTGTCTAAAATTTCTTCCATCCCTTAATCTTCCATCTTCCACTACCCTATCAATGATATTTACTATATTTGTCATAGTTAAAAGATTCATTGATTTTTGTAGTTTTACTACCATATCTTCCAATGCATCAAAATTTGTATTTTGATGATTATTCATAAAATAGCTATAGCACTCTATAACTTGAGATTCTAAATATTTCATATCTAAATTAGCTTTCATGTATAATCCTTTATTAGTTTAAATATTGAACAAGAGATAAACTATTTACCTTGTTAATTGTTGAGTATAATGCCGTATAAGTATTTTCTAAAGCTTGTGATTCTATAGCTAAAGATGTTAAATCAGCGGAAGCATATTCTTCTTGTAAAACTGTGAAATTTGTAATTTTTGTTTGAACTATACTTTCATAATTATCAATAGATGCTGTTCTAGTTCCTAGTTTTGAATGTGCTATATTTATTGAATCATATGCACTATTTAATTTATCAAGTGCGTCAGATAAAATAGTATCTGCTTCATCTTGTGTTATTGTATTTCCACTTGAATCTTGTAATTTTAAAGCATTTGCTATCTCATTTAAATCATCAAAAATAGATACTTGTGTTGATGTTGCCTCATCGGTGTAATAAAGAAGTTCAGAGCCAGTCACTCCCTGAGAAACATATTTGTTAGTTTCAACATTCACTTTTTTATTATCATTTGAACCAACATAACTTATCTGTCCAGTAGTTGCATCTTTAACAAAAGGTTGAACATCAGAACTTTTACCTGAAAATATATATTGACCATCAACTTTTGTATTTGCAAGGGAAAAAATTGTATCTGCTTCTGTTTCTATTTCATTTGCAATAGACTCTATAGTATCACTTGTTGTAGTATCTGTTATTGCCTTTTGAACCAAAGATATGATTGATTCCATAGATGTTTTCATATTAGAAACAGTTGTATCACTTGTTGTATTATATGAACTAGATGATTGAATTCTCTCTAAAATCGAATTATATGTACTTACATTATTATTAATAGAAAGAATTTTATTATATTGTTGTGAATTATCACTTCCATTTTGTAATGCTTCACCACTACTCATTTGATAAGTAACTTTTTCATTTCTTTTATTTAACAAAGTTAAGTTATATTTGATTGTATCAATTGAACTAACCATAATATCCCCCTAATTATCTTTTTAAACCAATCAAGGTAGTTAATATTTCATCTGCAGTTGTTATAGTTTTTGCATTTGCTTCAAAAGCCCTTTGAAAAACCATTAAATTAACCAAACTTTCACTTAAATCTGCTGTACTTAATTCTAATGTTTCTCCCTCAACAGAAACTCCATTATCATTATTTAAACTATATATTGGATCACCACTTTCACTTGTTGCTGCTAAAAGATTATCCCCAACAGCTTCTAGTCCAATATTATTATTAAATTGAGCAATTGCAATTTGTCCTATTGCATATTCAACTCCATCTTGAGTCATTGTTATGATTCCACTACTATCAACTGAAAACTCTCCAAATGAAGAATCAGTCAAACCTAAAGAATCTAATTTTAATTGTAATGATGATTTTGATGCTGTTTGATCAATTGTTGAAACAATTTGCATAAACTCTGCACCTGCTCCCGTATTTCCACTTAAATCAAGATTTTTTTCTTTTGTATAAGTTGTAGTTGCACTTGCATCAGTAAATTCTAAAGTTCCCGAAAATTCAACCCCTGCATCTTTTGACTCAATTACTAACTTTCCATTTATATTTTTTGCTTCAACTAATAGTTGTAAATCAGGGTCAGAGTTAATCTTAGTAATTAAATCATCCATTGCATCTTCATAACTTGTTGCCGTTGCACTTGATGTTACGGTTGTACCATTTATAGTAAAAGATATAGTATCTCCTGTTGCAAATGTAATAGAATTTCCATCATCATCACTCAACACATCTGTATCTTCATAAACATCTTGTTGATTTCCAGCAACTGCATCCCTTAATGCTTCCATTGCACTTCTAACTGCAGCTTCACCAGTTCCCGAAACAGCTTCAGTTATTGAAGTTTTAGTTCCCACAGTTTCAGTTGTTCCTGATGTTTCACTAACATCACCAACAGTAAATGAATCTCCTGGAATAACTGAATCTATTTTGATTTGTCCATTTAAAACATCAATATTATTAGTACTTGCAGTATATGAAGTTCCTGCTGCAGTTGTTGAAGAACTTACTGTATAAGCTTTTAAACCTGTAATACTAGATATCTCATCAGCTAAAGCTTTATATGTAGCTATTCTACTTGCAAGGGCATTATATTCATCATCAGTTGTTGTTCCAGAAGTTGTAATACCAGCTGCATCAAGTTCAGCCTTTAATTCTGTGGTTGCTGTTGTTGCAACATAATCCTGAGTAATTTTATTTCCATCAATATATACATAAATTTGATCACCCTCTTCATTTAAAGTTGTATCAGCTGTACTTGGATAATCAATTAGAGTAGTTTGGGCTACGGAAGGAGAAGATACACTCTCAGGATCTAAAGCATAAGCACTTAATGCACTAGAGTAATTTGTAATTAAAGCTTCTATATCTGAAATTTTCGCTGATTGAGTTTTTATACCTGAACCTGTAAGTTCAGTTGAATCACTTTTTGCACTTGTTGAATAATCAGACATTTTAGCAGCATAGGTTTCTATTTTATTTGAGAATTGTATGATTTGATTTCCTGCAATTTCAGTAAAATCATCTGTAAAAGAACTAATATTAGAATTTGTAGAAGTAACATCAGCTGTTTTATCAATAGTACTTAATGCCCAACCTTGAACTTGATTTCCTGAGGCATCTTGTAAAGTTCCATTATCTCCCATTCTAAAGTTTCCAGCTCTAGTATAATATGTCTCTGAAGTTCCAGTTGAACTAACATTTGATACAACGAAAAAACCATCTCCATTTAATGCAACATCATAAGAAGAACCTGTAAGATTTAAACTCCCTTGAGTATACTGTTTTTCAGCACTTGTTACAGATGAACCTTTTCCTATACTATCTTGATACATCAAATCAGCAAATGATACCCTTGAAGCTTTATATCCAACCGTATTAACATTTGCAATATTATTTGATTCGTTATCCAATGCAGATTGTTGAGAAGCAAGTCCTGAAATTCCAGTCCATAATGCACTAATCATTTTAAATCCTTTATGACTAAATAGTGATTTTCACTTAATTTAATCATAGAGGTTTAATGTAAATATGTGGTATCACATAAATAAACAGAATTAATATTTAATAAATCAAAAGTAACAATTAGTAAATTTTAGTAATATTATCATATGAAATTGTTGTTGCTTCACTTGAATAAGAAGTTGCACTACTTTGTGAATATGTCAATTTTAAATCATTTTGAGAAATTGTAGAGCTTCCACCTGAAACAGAAACAACTAATTGATAATTTCCACTTGTGTTTTGTGCCATTGATGCAGTTATTCCTGATGTTTGAGAAATTTCTGTTGCTAAATCTTCATAAGATTTATTATATGTTGAAAAAGTATAACTATTACCATCACCATTTGTTACTGTTATAGAGCTATCCTCATTTGTAGAATCTACAATTTCAGAAGTATCACTAACTTCATCAAAAGAGTAAACATCATAATAGTTTGATAATTCATAGGCAGTTATAGATATCTCACCATCATTCATAGCAACCGATGATACTTTATACTGTTTTGCATTACCCTCATCATCCGTTTCACCATTCTCAATAATATTTCCAATTAAAGAAGATGAACTAGAAAGTGCAGATTGTTGAAAACTTGTTTGTAAAGATTCCATTGCATCTACTGTTGCTGTACTAGCTTCTAAACTTGCAAGTTGTAGTTGTGTTTCCATCATAGTTGAAGAATCAACAGTACTTGTTGGATCTTGAAGTTTTAATTCTGTAAGCATTAAAGTAATGAAATCTTCACTCTCTAACTGATCATTACTAACAGCGGTAGTATATGTATTTCCATAAGCATCTGTTGATGAACTTGTTGTTACTGAACTTGTTGTTGACATAAAAAACTCCTCAATAATCTATATTGAAAAGATTCTAACTATTTGAAGTAAATATAGGGTATTAAAAAGTAAATAAATAGTAAATATTATTTTAGTTTAATAACAAAATTATGATAGCCATCTAAATATTCATATTCAAGTTTAAAATCATGAATTTTAATGATATTGTTTGAGATATAAAGACCAAGTCCTAAACCAGTAGATGAATCTTCATATTCATGATTAAAAGGTTTATAATAATCCTCTATATCTTTTTTGAGTTTTTCACCTTTATTTACAATTTTTATATAATCTTTTTCGATAAAAATCTTTGGATTTCCATTTATATTATATAAGATTGCATTATCTATTAGATTTTTTAAGGCTATTGAGAATAGTTCAAAATCAACATTTAAGAATAGATCATGATTATCAAAGACATCAATTTTATCATTGTCTAAAAGTAAAATATCAAAGGCTTGTTCAATCAAATCATAAACGGGATAATGATCTTTTTGAAGATTAATTTTTCCAGAAGTAAGTTCTTCAATTTTTGCAAATTCACTTAATAAATATTCTAATCTTTGAAAAACCCTAATTAAAATATGTTTTCTTTCACAATCATCATACATATCAGTAACAAGTTTCCCTTTTGTAATAGGAGTTTTTAATTCATGCATTATATTTCGTAAAAATAGATTCCTAGATTCTCTTAATTGTCTTAATTGTTTTATAGCATTATCAAATTCATTTGCAACTTGTGAAATCTCATCATTTCCAGCTATTTTTGTTGAAATAGAAAAATTTCCTTGAGATAATAAAATTATATTATTCTTCAAAGTTAAAAGTGGTTTTAATTTTTTTCTCAAAAATATTAAAAACCAAATCAATAAAATATCAATCATAAATAAAATTAAGCACCAAAAGAATCTAAATTTATCTTCATTTTGTTCATCAATCAGTACTAAATCTTTTAATAAATCTTCTGGTGGAGGTGGCATAAAGTTTAAATTAGAATCAATGAAAGGAGGTGGCAGTAATTCTTGTCCATGTTCAGGTCTAAAATTATCTTTAAAGTGAGGCTTAAAATCAAACTTTTTGCCAAATGGCTTATCAATTAGTTGAATATATTTTTCTCTATTGTAAAAAAAAACTTTTATTGATTGATTTTCATTGAGGATTTTTGCATTATCTCCTAAAATATTTAAATCAATATTTGATATTTTTAAATTCAACACATTAAGTAAGTCATTTATTTCATTATCATTTTTTAAATTTATTTTTGCTTCTAAAATAATTCTAATTGATTTCATATATCTATTTTCATCTAAAACCTCTTTAGCCTTATTATCAACCAAAAATTGAATTATTATTAATAAATTTATAATAAAAAAAATAAAAATAAAAAAAAGATTTATTTGAAAAAAAATAGAATCTTTCTTACTGATTAACAAGTTTATAACCTACTCCTCTAATTGATATTATGTATTTTGGTTTTTTTGTATCAGCTTCTATTTTTGTTCTAACTCGACCAATTAAAACATCAATACTTTTATATGAACTTTCATATTTTATGGACTCTACATTAGAAAGTAATTCTTGTCTTGAAACAACAAAACCATTTTTTTGAATTAAATACTGTAATATATAATATTCAGCATTTGTTAAATCCAATAACTCATCATTTTTATAAATTTCCATTTTAGATTCATCAAATCTAAAAATCTCTTTTTTATTTAATGTACTATTATTTTCTATTATTGGATGATTACATCTTTTTAGAATAGATTTTATTCGTAAAATCAACTCTTGTGTATCATATGGTTTTGGCATAAAATCATCAGCTCCATATGAAAAACAAGCTATTTTATCACCTAAATAAGATCTTGCAGAAGAAATAATAATTGGTGTATCATGTTTTAGCCTAATCATTCTACAAACCTCAATACCATCAATATTAGGTAAAGATAAATCAAGAATTACTAAATCATATTTTTTTAAATTTAATGCAGAAATTCCAAGTTCTGGAGTTTCATAATTAGTTATTTTTATATTGTATTGTTCTAAATAATTTGTTAGTATGGAAGCTAATTCTTTATCATCTTCAATCATAAGTATATTTATC
>JACCDS010978013.1_pt1 | contig 12908 bp, 13 predicted proteins | sample 7446441 | NCBI WGS metagenome assembly JACCDS01 (sample SAMN15323445, study PRJNA562643) | freshwater metagenome | isolation source: river surface water | place: USA:Blue River Watershed | collected 2017-08-17
GGATCAGGTATTCGATGTTGACCAGCACCGTGGCGCGCTCGGGCAAAAGAGCGGTGGTAACGCTTTGCAGCGCAATTCTTGGCTCATTGATTTTCAGTGCCATTTGTACCGCACGCACCACGTCGGCCTGCAAGCGTTCATCGAGCTGGCGAAACATCAGGTTTTTTAGCGTACTGCCAAATTCCGGGGTCAAGGGACGGCTGCCGCACGGGGTTTGCAAAATCAAATCAATCGCCTGACCGATATTTTGCACCCCTTGCACCATTTGCAACGTGTGTTGGCAGGCATTGTCAAACACCGGCGGAAACGACCAGCCGCGACCGAGTGCGCGTTGTTCATCGATCATAGCCTAGCCTCCGATCATCACGGTTGGTTCACCGAGCATGATGGTGCCGCCATGCGCGGTGCTGTCCCCCATGCGGGCCGCTGGCATGCCGCCGATCATCACCGTCGATGAACCCTTGATGATTGAATCGGGCGGGCCAACACAGACACACATGCTGCCGACTACGGCGGCTGGCATTTTGCCGATCAACACCGTCGGGCAACCGGGCGGCAGGATCGGGCCGCCGACATGCGGAATCGGCGGGATGGCGGGCGTTACCATCGGGCATTGATGAAAATCGGTGGCACGGGCAGCGGGTGGCATAATGGTTCCTTGGCAGCAGATTAATTGATCATCACCATTGCGCCTTTAAGGGTCAGTTGCCCCCCACCTTGCACAGTGGCCTGGGCATTGCCCTTGGCGGTAAATTCGGCATTGGCAGTGGCACTGATATTGGTGCCCTTGAGCGTGGTGTCGCCACCGGACGCCTCCAGCGCCACCCCGGACTGGCCAGAGATGCTGATATCCTTGTCCGATTTCACGGTCAGCGTTTTGCCGCTTTTGAGCGTAATGCCGGATGAACCCATAATCAGTGAATTGCCGTTTTGGTCTTGCAGCGTCACCTGTTTTTGGTCGTCATCGAGAATCAGGGTATTTCCGCCCGGAGTGGCCAGGGTCATGATTTTCTTGTCGTCATCAAATAATAGCTGCAGGCCGGTTTTGCTGAAAAAACCCTTGAGCGGATTTTTTGCATCCGGCGTCATTTTCGGATTTGGCTTGTTCTTCTGGCTGTACAAACTGCCTAAAATTACCGGGAAGCGCGGGTTGTGGTTAAGAAAACCCAAAATCACCTCATCGCCCACTTCCGGCAGGAAAAACGCGCCCTGGCCATTGGTCGAATAAAAATTCGCCATGCGCGCCCACAGCCCGGTATTGTCGTCATTAAACAGTGCCACTTCGACTTGAATCCGGTACGCGTCGTCCGGGTCTGAATCGATTTTCAAGACCGTGCCGGTGAACAAGCCTTCGATGCCGGGCAACATGCCACCCGCCGCCGGGGCGGTGATTTGCTGTTGTTCGCTAAACCAGGCTGGGGACATGCCGAGGCCAATTTCAGTTTGCCAGGTGCCTTGCGAAAAGTCATGGCGCACACTGGAGACGAAATGGTCGCCATTTAAACGCGCACTCAATTTGGCCAGGGTGAGCCACTTGCCGGGCAAGACCGTGCTGTTACCGAATATGGTGACCGTACCGGTGATTTTGGCCAGACTGTTTTTCAGCATTTGCGCCTTGGCCCAAGCGGTCAATTCGTCATTGGTTTCAGCGGCTGGGCTTTGCAGCGGAAAACTGGCCAAACCAATTACATCGGACAAGGTCTTGCTGCTCAAATTGCCCGGCCCGGCCAGCGAATTCGAGGCGCTGGCATTGATTAGGGCCTGGCTTTTCGCATCCCATGCGCTGGCTTTGACTTCGGCCAGTTGCGCCACCGCGTCCAGTTCCACTTCCAGATTGATCAAATCTTCGCCCATGGTAACGGTCAGCGCCGAACTGGTATCACTGGTTGGGTCAAACACGGAAATGGTATTGTTAATAGTTTTCACCAGCAGGCCATTGACTTCGGCACGCGTCACCAAAAAATCCCAGTCGCTGGCGTAGTACTGCACCAGTTCCGGCAATTGGGGCTTGGTACTGGCGACATCGGCTGTGGTGCCGCTGGCGTTGCCAATTAGGGTCGTCATGACATCGCTGTCGGTTTTTTTACTCCACGCGCAGCTTTTGCGGCCAATCGTCATCTTGACCGCCTTGTCCTTGCATACCACTTCCAGCAACGGCACACCATGTTCACCGATGCGTATGGTTTGGCTGGTGACGATGCCGGCAAAGATTTGGCTGTTGCTGCCATCCCAGCCCAGTTCTATCGTCACTTCATTGCCGGGCACAAAATCGGCGCCGGTGCTGATAGCAAAATTGCCGCTGCCTTGATCACCATCGGCCAGGCTGATGGTGGCGTACGCGATCCGGTTCAGCGCCTGTTCGATTCTAACCGATTGCACTTTTTCACTCACTTCGGTTCCGCTTGCCTTGATGACACAGGTGGCGACTTGGCTCATGGTCCCTCCCTACAGCGACAGCGTGCCGCTTGATGGCAGGCTGCGCAATTTGTTTAAACCATTGGCCAGTGCCACTTCCACAAACAGGGCACTTGACCCCGCAGCCAGTGCCGCCAGTGCCGGCAGGGAGGCATCTGCGCTCAGGCTGACCAATTTGGTCAGTGCGGAAGGCGGGGCGGCGGTTTGGGCCGCAGGCGGGGCAATTTGCTTGAACGTGAGGGAAACCTTGGCCCGCAGTGGCTTGCCCAGTGGATGAAACAGGGTGTAGGTGATGCCAAAGTCGGTCAACACACCGCGCATGATTTCTTCGGTGCCCCATTCGATCAGCACGTTATTCGGTTTGAACTTGGTGCTGTTGTAGTCATACACCACCTTTTGCAGGGCCGCGATTTCGGTTGCCATGTCGGTGCGGGTCAGATCCACCACACCGGTACAGTCGATGATCAAATCGAGGGTCAGGTCCGGCGGCGGCGATTGATCATAATTCGGGGCCTGGGTCTGGCTGCCCTTGGCCTGGGTCTCGTTGTATTTGACGTTGCGCTTTACACTCAGATTGTCCGGGTTTAACATCGCGACCCAGGGCGAACCGGCCTTGGTGCTAAAGGCCAGGTCGGAATATGGTGTCAACTTCAGGTTCAGAAGACTCATGATGCCTGCCTCAGCGCTGATACGGATGTTGGCGCAGTTTGGCTTGCAGCGTTTTCAGACATTCCTGCACCAGTTGTTGGCGCAGGGCGTCCAGTTCGGATGAACTCAAACCAGCCTCTTGCCGGTTGGCCACCTGATTGACCGTGGTTTGAATTTTCAATTCGCGAATTTCAACTGGCATACATCCCCCTGGAGTTGCATTTAAAACATGCGCTGATCAAGTACCACCGAATACTGATACGCCAATTCCAGCGTTTCGATCAGCAAATTGTTTTCCTGCGCCTGCAAATCACTCATCGACCATTTCACCGGCCAGGCTTTGTAAAAGCACCAGCACAGACGTGGATCACCATTTTCATCGAGCATGCTGACGATCAGGCTCAAGGGCACAATCGGCAGCGCCAGTCCGGTACTAAGGGTTAGTTGGCACCACGTCACCAGCGGTGAGCTGGCATACGAGATGCCGCGTTTCAAAACCAGATTGGAATAGCTGGCCTGTGTCGGCAGGCGGTACTTGAAGCGGTTTTCCCCTCCGCTGACCACCTCTTCCACATTCAATTCCCGCGCCAGACCGGACACTTCCTGAAATGCGCAATCGTTCGCCGTTTCCAGCCCCAGCAAGCGCACGCTGAAGCTGAAAGCCGGTTGCAGATCAAACAGGTCATCACTCATTGGTAATGATCAACTGCTCGTAAGCGATTTCGATGGTATCAACCGCGACTTCGTTGGCATCGGACTTCATGTCGGTGCAAGTGATCTTGGTCGGCCAGGCATTATTAAGCTGCCACTTCATCGTTACGCCCTGGTTTTCATCGAGCAGCATGATCACCACCGTGCGCCTGGCAATGGTGTTCATCGCAATTTGATCCATCCAGTCGGTGAAGATATTGTCCTTGACGAATACCCCGCGCTTCATCGTCACATTGCCATGTTTGACAATGCCCGGCATCTTGATGGTTGAATACAGCTTGGCATTGCCATGCCGGTATTCGATGATTTGCACCTCCTTGTCCAGCCCGGATACTTCCTGAAATGCAATATCCTGTTGTGAACCCCAGTTCACCTTGAAACTAAATTTTGGCATGGGCCAAATCGCATTTTCTTCGCTACCGTCGTCAGCCATGATGATTCCTTTCCATGTAAGAGTGTTATTGCGTAAATATTAAAAAACGCTCGCGCACCGGTGCCTTCTGGCTGGTGCGCGCCAATCAACCCGATGTCGCCTGTTGTTGCTGGAAGGTCAGCACAATGAATTCGGCCGGACGTACCACACACACCTTGACCGAGACGCGCAAATAGCCATTGAGCAAATCATCGGGCGTCATCGTCGTGCCAAGCCCCACCATCACGGTAAAGGCGGCGGCCGGGGCTGCGCCCTGTAAGCCACCCTGCTTCCAGACATCGGTCAAAAAGCTGTTGATTTCACTGGCAATCGCGGTCCAGGTACTGGCATTGTTGGGATTAAACACATGAGCGCGCATCGCCATCTTGATCGACTGTTCGAGAAACGTCATGGTGCGGCGCACACTGACATAGCGCCAATCCTGGCTGTTGCCATCGAGGGTGCGCGCGCCCCATATCATGATGCCCAGACCCTTGAAGAAGCGAATCGCATTGATTGACTTGCCCGATACGGCATCGATGTTCATGTTTTCCTGCTGTGCATCGGTGATCTTGATCGGCAGGTTGGCTGCGCCCACAATGCTGCAATTGGCTGGCGAATTCCACACCCCGTACATCCGGTCGTTGTTGGCATAGACCCCGGCAATCGCACCCGAAGGGGGCATCATGTTGGCGCACGAGAGCACATGATTGATGATGTTCACATACAGCGGGCTCGCCACCAGCAGTGCCGCTTGCAATTGGCCGTTCGACAGCGGCGTGGCGGGCGGCGTCTTGATGCTGTCGAGGATTTGCGCCGCCACCGGATTGGGCGCATCGGGCGGATTCAGGTACGGGGTCAACTGGCCAATATCGCCGCCAAACAGATTGGTAAAATCGATATCCGAACCTTGCATGATGGTGGTGCCAATGAACGGGTAATACGCGACCCCGTATTTCAGCCCGCCCAAACCCGAGCCTTCGCGGAAGGCGCTGATTTGCTTGGTATAGCCGATCGGATCCGGCGCATGGCCGCCGATAATGTCAAACAGGCACACCGTGGTTTGCATGGCTTCGGCCTGCAACAGCATCGACTGCACCAGCGTGCCATTGTCGGCTGCTGGCAGCAATGTCGCTTCCGGGCAGATATACATGGTCGGCTCGTTTTCTGCCTTGAGCAGCGCCAGCCCGCGTTGCAGGTCAGCCAGTTTTACATTGCTGTTGAGAATCGGATCATCCGGCTTGGCCATCGACTTTTTGCTCGGTGCGCCATAGCCACCAATGGCCACGATGTAGGCTTCGCCGCCGCCATTTTGGTAAAACAGGCGCACACTGTTATATAGGTAATACACGGTATCCGGGTCGGGCAAAATCGAATAACAGTTGCCCCCGATCATCATGTATTCACCCACCTCCGGCTGGCTGTCTTGTTTGACCAGGTAATATTCCGGGCTGTATTGCTTGGGCGGGTCGGCGGGTGCGGGCAAGCCGGGCAACATGTAAATGGCCTGGAATTCGGCGAATGACGTGATCTTGAACGCCATGTTGTAGTACGACTTGCCCTGATATTGGGCACGCGGGGTGTAGCCGATGAAGGCAGGCACCGCCGTTGCCGCTGGCACGACCGAATTGGGAAAGCCATTGATTTCATTGATATACACCCCGGGGGTGGAAAATGTGGTTGACATGGTATGGAGGTATCCTATGCTTGGTTATTGACCTGCATGAGCCCGGCCCATGCACCGCTTGTTCAAAAAGGAAATTCAAAACAGCCCAACAAAGCCCAACAAAGTTCATAAATACAAATGCATAGCACTGAAAACATACGGCTGACCGGAGCGGATTTGCTGCTTGATCTGCCCCGGCTGTGGGGTTGGCAAACCGCGCATCACACAGCGCCTGACCGGGGGGGCGGATGGCACGGCCATGTGATCGATCAATTGCAGACGCTGCTCTGGCACTTGCTGCATCGGAAAGCTCAGATCACCCGAACCAAAGCACAGCGCCGCAGTGCCGTCGGGTAGCGTCAATGCTTGCGGTGGCTCAAATTCAATGCCCTTCAAGTCTGTGATTTGCGGGCGGTTTAGGCGGGTGTGGCCGCGATAGTGCAACCAGTACATCCAGTGCAGGCGGCGTGCAGCAAAAGCGATCACATAGTGGGGCGCGCTGCCGCTGCCGACCCCGGCACCTGACACAAGCTGCGCCGGATACAGTGCCAGGGTGGCGATCTCGGCATGCGACATGGCGCTGGTGCTGGCAACCGGCTGGCCCAGCACCGGCACAGTCGCGCGCAGTTCCGGCAGCAAGCGCAAGGCCCCGGCCCGGTTTTCGGTGCGACGCGTATCAAACGCCAACGTCCCGACCCAGTCCACCGCCAGTTCGGTGATCGCGGCAAACTCATGTGGTCGATGGCGCAGCGAAAACTGCAAGGGTTCGCCAAACAATTGTGCTTGCAGGCTGGTCAGCACGCTGGCACACCCGGTTTGTCCGCTGCAAAACAGGGTATAGACGCCATCGCGCAACTCCGAAAGCAGGCGATAGCGCTCCAGCAGTTGCGCCGTTTTCGGGGCTGGCACCACCTGGCAGGCAGCAAACCGGCCACTGGTGAACCACTCATGGCGAATTTCCAGCGTCATCAGTGTTTCCATCATGCCGCTCCTGTTGCACGGGCCGAGGTCGTCTGAATTTCGCCGGACTGTATCAGCACATGGCGCACCTTGTAGATGATCGAGGGCTGGTATTTGGCACCGAGCGCGCTCCACAGTTCAAACGCCTTGCCATACGATGAATTTTCGATTTCGATTTTGAGTGTCGAAAATGCTTCCGGCAGCTCCGGGTAGCGGCTGCGCGTCAGACTCGGATTGGCCTGAAAAAAGGCAATCGCATGGCTCAGAAACTTGAGTGCCTCGGGATAATCATCAAAGATTGCCGATACCAGAATGTCCAGGTTTAGCAGTACCGGCGGATTGATCTGATGAATCAATTCCATTTCCCGCCTTTGCCCACCAAAATAGGCCTTGTTGGTTTCCCATTCCAGATGAATCAAGGACAACACGATCCGATTCTTGTTCTCGTGCGCCATGTTGCCATTCGCATCGACCAGACCATTCAATATCACAACACTGTCTGCCAATTGAAAAGCATTCATCAAATATTGATCGAGTACGCGTTTGATAAAGCTGAGGGCAACATCCATCATGGCAATATCCCGGTTATTCAAGAAAAAAGATCCCCCATCGAGTTTCACACGTGAAAATCGAAAATTGGATTACTGCTGTGTTGGAGCAAACATAGCACGAAAAAAATCATGGAATCAAATTTCTCGGAATAATGAGCAGCGTTTGTATTGCGCAACAGTTGTTGAATTTAATCAAGTCCAAAAGAAAAGTGGAGTACCAAAAGAAGTTTTTTGTTGGCGTAAGATAAATTTACAAGAAGAGTATATTTATTTCCATGTTGGTGATTGTAAATATAAAAGAGTGTAAATTGTAAATTAAAAATTAAATCAATTGACTATAAGAAAGTAAAAAGTTTGTAAGAATTTTTAAAGAGCAACTTTTGCATGGCAAATTTCCTTTTAGAAATTTAAAAAAAGCAATTAAAAGTTCAATTTGGAAACTTAATGAGGTGTACAAATATTCGATAAATTGTGCAAACATAATAATAAAATAATGAAATATATTTTGATTGCTAAAGTGGATAAATTTTTTCAAATACTTAATATGTATGCAATAGCCATAAAAATGGCTATTAAAGTGTTATTTAGTTGATGTTGATTGGTGGGGCGGATGAATCAAATACTAATGATACCGTGTGCCTGCAAATGTCGATTTATGCAGGTTGCATGAATGCGACATTTGATTGTTCGGAAAATTTATGTTGTAGGTAAAAAACTTCATGTGCTAGTATAAATAAAACTGATTCATTGTTGGCCATCCCATGCATGGCCATGGCAGGGTTTTGTTTTGCCTATTGGTGGCAGTCATGTTTCATCACGATAAGGTGAAATAATGAATCGGGAAGAGAATTTAACCGGAATAATTATGATTATTTCGGGTGGGCCAGGTATTATGCGCTGGCCGGTAAAATGACTGCGCCGATTTTTTAGCACGGTTTTATTCATCACTCGGAGGCGAGCATGTTTGGTAAAAAAATCGCGGGTTTTCGCACCACGCCCAATCCGCAAAGACGATCGATTTGGCGCTCGGCAGTGGCTGCAATGGCCATCGGTGCTGGCAGCGGGGTAGCGCGGGCTAGCGAGGTGGTCGGCGAAACCCGGCATTACTGGGTTCACGGCTCCCAGATTTTGTTTTCCCACGAAGACACTCTGGAACAAACCCGGCTGGCAGGCGGAACAACGCAAATTTTGGGCCGCTCCTTTGTCGAAACACGGCTGCAGTGTGGTTTGCCGCTCAACTTGTCGGTTGTCGGCGGGCCGTTGTTGGTGGGGGCCTTGTTGCTACGCATTCGCTGCGGCGGCGGCGCACTGATTCAGGGGATACACCTGCTCGATGGGGAAAAAGAGGCGGCAATTCAGGCCAATTTGCAATGCCAATGTAGTGATTGGACCGATATTCGTCTGCCGTTTTCCCCCGCGATTGCCGTTGCCCATGGCATTGGGCTGGCGCTGGACGTGGCATTTGATGCGACCGGACGCACCATCGAATTTTCCGCGCTCGGTTGCGAGATTGTCAGCGCCTGATCTGGCTTGGCATGGATTGGCACTTGGCAGTGTTTGAAACGTATTTTGGAAGGAGATGCACATGGCTGACTTTAACAAGTTTTTCCCGACCCTATTACGCTTTGAAGGCGGGTACGTCAATGACCCGGTTGACCCCGGTGGTGCCACCAACAAAGGCGTAACCTTTGCGGTGTTCAAGGAACATGCGAACATGCTGAAAATCACCCCAACACTTGACGCGCTCAAGCGCCTGACCGATGAGCAGGCCGGGAAAATCTACAAGTCTCTGTATTGGGACAATATCCGCGGCGATGAAATTCCGTTTCAGCCACTGGCCAATATCATATTTGACTTTCATGTCAATGCCGGTAGCCATGCAATTACGCTGTTCTACAATGTGCTCAATGCGATGGGTTCCCACGTGCCGGTCTCGCATTCAATGGATGCCAAGGCGATGGATATCTTGCGCCACCATGATGTTGCCGATGTGTATATGCACTACAAAAGTGCGCGCAAGGGATATTACATTGATTTGGTACACAAGCATCCGCCGTTGAAAAAGTTTTTGAAGGGCTGGCTAAATCGGGTCGATGCCTTTCCGGACTTTCCGGATGGCAAGGTCAATACCAATGCCAATACCAATGCCAATACCAATGCCAATACCAAGACCAAATAGCAAATAGGGCTAGCTTAGCCAACAGTGTGGCGTAACAGGGCGTTCGGCAGTGCCCCGCAATGAAGGAATGGACATGGATCAAACAGGCGCAGATACAACAGCTTCTGCCAATGACGCGGCGCAGATGCTGTCCGACGGGATGCAGGATGGTGTGGCACAAAGTCTGCCAGGCAGTGGCGCGGGCAGCACGCTGCCCGACCATGCACAAGACTCGTTGGCCACTGCCAGCGCGCCAAACGAGCCCAACAAACCAAACGAACCCAACAAACCAAGCGAGCCATTTTCGCGCTTGTTGGCCGGTCTGTATGGTGCGGTAAAAGAGGCACAGTGCGAAATGCAGCGTGCCACCCAGGCCCGGGTTGAAACCTTTTTTCCAAGGGATGCCGCCACCGGCCAATCGGCCCCGCTCATGGTCAGTGTGCCCTTGCCGGACGGGCAGGGCAATACCGTCACGCGGGACATTCCGTTATTTGCCTTGGTGCCGCATCATGAATTGATGATTGACAGCGTTTCGATACGGATGAAGCTGTCACTGTTGGGCTTGCTGGAGAATAATGGCAGCGCCGATATCAACACCAGTTTGCAAATTGCTGGGGCCAATCACGATAGTTTGGCTGAGATTGAGATCCGGCTTAAGGGAGTGGACGCGATGGAGGGCATGGCGCGCATCAACGATGCACTGATCAAGCGAATATAGTAGGCGGGCCGGGCGCGGCGCACCGCCATCCGGCAAACGGGGATTCGCGCCGCCATCCGGCGCGGCAGAAAGGCATGGCCAGTCAGGGGCAAGCACGATGGGCACAAACGAGCAGGATCTTGAGAACAATATGACGCTGGCAGAACTGTTTGCAGCGCCCCTGTTGGCAGCTAACCAAAGCAACCAGCAACTGGCTACGGCCAGTCTGGACTGGTTGCAGCAGGCTTGGCTGGAACCGGCCAGTGCCAGCAATCCTGCCGGGGCCGGGGCGCCCGCTCCGACCCAGGCCCGCATGCTGCAAATCGACATAGGCAGCATGCCGGGCGGTGAAGAAAGGCTGGCGTTTGCCGTCAAGGTACCGGTAGCGACGTTGTTGCAGCCGACCCAACTGGCGGTACAGATGCTGGAGGTCGATTTCAGTGTCGAAGTACGCAATGTTGCTCGTTCTGCAGCCGGGGAAGGCGTGGGGCAGGGTGTGCTGGGTATATTGGCGCCGGGCAGCCGCCAGATGCGGCAAAGTGACCAAAGCGGAAAATATCAAATGCGCATGCATGCCAGCCAGGTGGCACCGGCACCGGGTATGAGTCGGCTGATGCAACTGCTAACTGCCGTGATTGAACCGCTGCCGTTGCCACCGGATCAGGATAGCTGATTATACGTATGAAACGCACCTTGTTCCGCTTTGCCGCCCCTCGCTCTGGCTTGCTGTTTGGCCGGGCTGTGCTGTGCGGCGCGATCTTGGCCATAGGTGGACTGAACCCGGTTTTGGTGAACTACCTGGGTATGGGGGGCAGTGGACTGTGGTTGGCGGTATGTGCTTTGCTGACATCCCAAGTCGTACTGTTGCTTGCCCTGCTGGCTGTTTGGGGCGTACCAATACCGCTCTCATGTTTGCCGCTTCTGGCATGGTTATTGGTTTTTGGTTCGGTATTACTTGCCGTTGGCCTGGAATCGACGGCGGCAATCAGCGCCTACTTGACGCTTGGCCAGCCAACGATTGTGCTGTATCTGGTCGGATGCACCGTGCTGCCGCTGTGGCATTGGCTGGTGCAAAAGCTGGCGCTGCGAATGCAGGGGCGGCGCTTTGCCCTAGCAGGGCCGATATCGGTCGGGCGCAGTTTTCCATGGCTGATTCGGTTCTCCTTTTTGTGCGCTGCCGGTATTACTCCGCTGATGTATGGCTTTGAGTTATTCTCAAGTCTGAGCCAAAAGGTCGATACCAAATTGGATCAAAAGGCCGATGCCAGTGCAGGCCAAACGGGTCATGCCAACCCGATACAAACAGTCGTTACCAGCGCGGATCAAACAAGTGGGGCCAGCGCGAATCAAACAGGTGAGGCCAGCGCGGATCAAACAGGTGAGGCCAGCGCGGATCAAACAGGTGAGGCCAGCGCGAATCAAACAGGTGAGGCCAGCGCGAATCAAACAGGTGATACCAGCGCGAATCAAACAGGTGAGGCCAGCGCAGATCAAACAAGTGAGACCAGCGCAGATCAAACGGGTGATACCAACTCGAACCAACCGGTCGACCCTAGCGCGAGCCAAAGGGTCGATACCAGCGCGGGCCAATCGATCAATACCAAGTTAGGCCAAGTGACGGCTGCCAACTTGGATCAAACGACGAATGCCAACTGGCCTGCGTTGCCGCCCTGGTGTTTTATCCCGTTGCTACTGGCATGGTTCGCTTGCATTGGGCAGGTGATGGGCCAACCGGGGGCCGCGCCGACACACGGGATGGCAGCACCGAATACGGCCAGACGCTGGCCGGGGTTACGGGCGTGGTTCGGTTCCCGCATGGGTTTGCCCCTTGCTTGGCATTGGCGCAAGCGCACCGGCACCAGCCCGGCCAGCCCCCCACCCGTGCCCGCTGGCACCAGAGCACGACCTGGAAAATGGCTGGTGCTGGTCATGATAGCCTGCCTGCTGGGCTTGCAATATACGCTTGCCACATGGGGGTGGGTGGGGAGCAATTTGTGGATGGCCAATGTGGCCTTGCTGTTGCTGCAGGCCGCTCTGCTGTTTGAATTGATACGCAAAGACGGCCAGCGCTTGGCCTTGGCCTGGTTGCCGCTGGCCATCTGGCTACCCATGCTGGGCGCGCTACTGATCAGTGCCTCGCTTAGCGAGGTTGAATCGGCACTGGCGTATTTAGAGAGCGCCGATCCGGGTTTGTTCGCGTATTTGGGTGGGGCGGTGCTCTTTCCCGCGCTGTCCCAGGCATTGCAACGGTTTAATGCCGGCTCTTGGTTGGGCCCACTGCAAATGCTGGCGGCACACTCAGGCATGGCCAATCCGCTTAATCCGGCCAATCTTGCCATGGCTCCCGCAGCGGGCCTGCCGGGTAACCCGCAGACTGTGGTCAGCCAGTGCAGCAAGCCGGTGGGCGGCTTGACCGTACATGACCTGCCGTTGCTGCTGGCGGCTGTGCTGGGGCCGGTATTTTATGGCATGGAATTGTTTTCCGCAGTCGAAAGTCACGCGGCGGGCGGGGTTGCACAATTGCCGGTGGTGTCGGGTGGTCATTATGTCGCCATGCTACTGGGCTATGTATCGCACCTGGGCGGCATTGGAGTGAATTTGTCGATGCTGGCTGGGTTGGTGGGCGGGCTTGGGGGCGGTGCGCAAATGCCGGGTGCAGTGGCAGGTGCCGCCCCGATGGCGGCGCAACA
>JACCDS012139250.1_pt1 | contig 12907 bp, 13 predicted proteins | sample 7446441 | NCBI WGS metagenome assembly JACCDS01 (sample SAMN15323445, study PRJNA562643) | freshwater metagenome | isolation source: river surface water | place: USA:Blue River Watershed | collected 2017-08-17
CGACGCCGTAGGCGCTGGTGTCCTGCGAGATCACCAGCAGTTCCTTCACGCCGGCCTTGAACAGGTTCTCCGCCTCCAGCATCACGTCAGCGACCGGACGCGACACCAGGTCGCCACGCAGCGACGGGATGATGCAGAAGCTGCAGCGATGGTTGCAGCCTTCGGAAATCTTCAGGTAGGCGTAGTGCTTCGGCGTCAGCTTCACGCCCTGCGGCGGCACCAGATCGAGGAAAGGCTCATGCGGCTTCGGCAGGTGGGTGTGCACCGCGTTCATCACATCACCGAGCGCATGCGGGCCGGTCACGGCCAGCACTTTCGGATGCACTTTCTGCACGATGTCCTCGCCGGCTGCATCCTTCTTGCTGCCGAGGCAGCCGGTGACGATCACCTTGCCGTTTTCGGCCAGCGCCTCGCCGATAGCGTCCAGCGATTCCTGCACGGCGGCATCGATGAAGCCGCAGGTGTTGACGATCACGAGGTCGGCGCCGTCATACGACTTCGCGGTTTCGTAACCCTCGGCGCGCAGCTGCGTGAGGATCTGCTCGGAATCGGTGAGGGCCTTCGGGCAGCCGAGGGAAACAAAACCGACCTTGGGAGGCGTAGCGGAGGTACTGGACATGGAAACCTGATGATCAAAAGACAAATGGCGGGCGCACTGTCGTGCGCCCGCCATTTTACCTGTTTGCGCCCCCCGGCTCTTCCGCGGAGATTCAGCGCATCACTTGCTCTCCGCCTTCGCCGTCTCCCGCCCCGCATTCACCCCCGGGAACGGGAACGTGCCGAACACGTTCTTCGCCTGACTCTGCATCTGCTCCTGCATCTGCATGAACAGGCTCTTGCTCTGCTCGATGTAGTTGCTCATCATCCCCTGCATCATCGGCGCCTGCACGCTCATGAACTGCGTCCACATTTCGGGGCTGAAGGATTTTTCATCGATCAGACCTTTCGAGTTCTCGGTCATCTTGTTCTGGATGTCAATGAACACCTGGATGTTCTTCTCCAGATACGAACCCATCATGCCCTGCATCGCGTGGCCGTAATAACGGATGATCTGTGACAGCGCGGAACTGGAGAACATCGGCTCGCCGTTCGCCTCTTCTTCGAGGATGATCTGCAGCAGGATGCTGCGCGTCAGGTCGTCATCCGTCTTTGCGTCAACCACGATGAAATCTTCATTGCCGAGTACCAGCTGTTTTACATCTGCAAGCGTTATGTAGGAACTGGTCTGGGTGTCGTACAGACGACGATTCGGGTACTTCTTGATCAGGCGATCGGCTGACTTTTTTGTGGTGGTCATCTGGATTCCATTATTTTGCGTCGCAATGATTCCTTGCGATCTGGTCGTAAAACCGGACCTCGGCCCGTGTCTCCGAGGGCATTATAGTCCTGAAAATCAGGCGCTTGTCCAGCTGTCGCACCGGGATGAATCACGTTTTTGCATTGCACAGCACAGCCCGGTTTGCGGTCACTTCGGGCCGTGCTGGCAAGGCCACGAGCTCAGTCTGCCTTGACCTGCACGTAACGCCCGGGCGCGGGCTCGATCGGCTTGTGGCGGACATTGCCATATTTGGAAGGCGCCTTGCGCATCTCGCCGGCGTTTTCAGCCAGGAAGGACGCCCACTCGGTCCACCAGCTGCCCGGATGCTCCGCCGCGCCGGCCAGCCAGTCGTCAGCCGTTGCCGGCAATTTGTCATTGATCCAGTAGCTGCGCTTTTTTTTCGCGGGCGGGTTGATCACGCCGGCGATATGGCCGGACGCGCCCAGCACGAATTTGGTCTGGCCGCGCTTGGACTGGTTGATCAGGCCGCTGCTCAGGTAAGCGCTGGCCCAGGGAACGATATGGTCTTCGCGCGACGCATAAAGGAAGGCCGGCAGCTGCAATTTCGACAGATCGACCGGGTCGCCATTCACCTTCAGTTTGCCCGGCTCGCGCAGCTCGTTCTGCAGATACAGGTGGCGCAGGTAGTAGCAGAACATCGGTCCCGGCAGGTTGGTGCTATCCGAGTTCCAGTACAGCAGGTCGAACGCCGGCGGCTCTTCGCCCTTCAGGTAGTTGTTCTCGACGTAGTTCCACACGAGGTCGTTCGGACGCAGACTGGAGAAGGTCGCCGCAAAATCGCGCCCCGGCATCAGGCCGCCCTTGCCTATCGCCTGCTCGCGCTGGCTGACCTGCTGCTCGTCGACATACACATCGATCACGCCGACATCGGAGAAGTCGAGCATCGTCGTCAGCAGCGTCAGGCTGGACGCCGGCTTCTTGCCGCGCGCGGCCAGCGTTGCCAGCGCCGTCGACAGAAGCGTGCCGCCGACACAGAAACCAAGCACATTCAGCTGCTTCGCGCCGCTAATGTCGAGCGCAGTCTCGATCGCCTTGATCGGCCCCTGCTCGATATAGTCGTCCCAGCCGAGCTGGCCCTGCGACGCGTCCGGATTCGCCCAGGACAACACGAATACCGTATGCCCCTGCGCCACGGCGTAGCGGATCAGCGAGTTCTCTGGCTGCAGGTCGAGAATGTAGTACTTGTTGATGCAAGGCGGCACGAACAGCAGCGGCCGTTCATGCACTTCCTTGGTCAGCGGCCGGTATTGCAGCAGCTGCATGACCTCGTTCTCGAACACCACCGCACCTTCGGTGGTAGCGACATTCTTGCCGACCTCGAAGGCGGTCTCGTCCGTCTGCGAGATATGGCCCTTGCGCATGTCGGCCAGCATGTGCGCGATACCGCGCGTCAGGCTCTCGCCCTTGGACTCGACCAGCTTCTGCTGCGCCTCCGGATTGGTGGCAAGGAAGTTCTTCGGCGACAGCGCGTCTATTGTCTGCTGGGTCGCGAAGCGTATCTTGCGTCTGGTTTTCTCGTCGGCGTCGACTGCATCGACCAGCGCATTCAGATAGCGCGCGTTCAGCAGGTAAGCAGCGGCATTGAACGCATGCAGCGGATTGCTGTGCCATGCCGGGTCGGCAAAGCGGCGGTCGCGGATATCGGGCGCGCGCTGCGCAATGAAACCGGCCCACAGCGTCGACATCTCCGCGATGTAATCCTTCTGCAGCTCAGCCAGCTTCTCCGGCGGCACCATCGCCTTCATGGCGGTGATCGCGGGCGAGGCGGGAAGGCCTGGCATGGCGGGCATCGCCGGCATTCCGGGCATCGCGGGCAGGCCGGCCTGCATCAGGTTCATGACCGACATCCAGTTTTTCGGATCGGCCATTTGCGACAGCCATTCATTGGCAGCGGCCTGCATGGTCGCACTGCGGTCGGATTGATTCATGCGGTCTCCCCGTTTTGTTTTCTCTGGAAGTCGATGCCTGCGTGAGCGCCATGCCGGTGATACGATCCTCGCTTATTGGTTTAATTTTTCAGGCATTCCGTGCATATCGCTGCTGTCGGTTGGATCTATGTGACGCTGATGATGGCCATCACCGAAGAGACGGTGGTTGCAGGCATTATGACGTTTTTCTTTTACGGTGTGTTGCCTGCGCTGATCATCATTTACCTCGGTGGCAGCGGTCAGCGCAAGCGTCGCCGCGAGCAGGAAAGACTACGCGCCATGCAAGAGCGGCAACAGATCGCAGCGCAGGAAGATAAGGCCGGAACGGACAGCGCTACTTGATCCAGATCAGCGAGGCCATGCGTCCGGTCATGCGGTCGCGCCGATAGGAATAGAAGCGGCGCGCATCGCCGACCGTGCAGTCGTTGCCGCCGGCGACCTGCGCTACGCCGGCTCCGGCCAGCGTCAGCCGCGCCAGCGCCGGCAGGTCCGCCAGGAATTTGCCGGGTTTGGCAGCGACCGGACTGAACGCCGCGCGCCCCGCCGCACCCAGCGGGGCGAAGGCGTCGCGCACCTCGTCACCCACTTCGAAAGCCTGCGGCCCGATGCCGGGCCCAAGCCAGGCCAGAATTTCTGACGCGCCCGCGTCACGCATGGCCGCCACCGTGTTCTGCAGCACGCCGGCCGCCAGACCGCGCCAGCCCGCATGGGCGGCAGCAACCACCCGCCCGGCCGCATCGGCCAGCAGCACCGGCATGCAATCGGCCGTCATGATCGCGCACACCACGCCGGGATGCGTCGTCATGCTGGCATCGGCCTCGGGCGCATTGCAGACCGTCGCGGCGTCGAGCACGCGCGTGCCGTGCACCTGCGTCAGCCAGGCCGGCTCGGCCGGCAGCTGCGCGCGCAGCAGCGCACGATTGCGAGCGACCGCCTGCGGTGCGTCGCCGACATGGGTACCGAGATTCAGTCCGCCGCCACCGGCGCCGTCGTCATAGGGGGCGACGCTGACGCCGCCGCTGCGCGTGGTCGACAAGACCCCGATGGTCGCGGGCAGACCAGGCCAGTCCAGGTCGACCCGCTCAGGCATCACAGCTTGATGCCGGCCTGGACAAGCAGCTCGGCCATGTCGGCTGGCGGCAGCGCTTGCCACTCGACCTCGTCGTCGCTGTCAGGGTGGACCAGCTGCAGTCGTTCCGCATGCAAAGCCTGCCGCGGGAACAGATGCATCAGGTGCTGCTTGCCGTACACGGTATCGCCGACCAGCGGGTAGCCTATGGATTGCAGGTGGACGCGGATCTGGTGCGTGCGCCCGGTTTCCAGCTTGCAGCGCAACAGCGCGACGGGCTTGCCGTCGAGCGTGCCGTTGGCGATTTTCTGGTAGTGGGTGACGGCCGGCTTGGCTATCAGCGATTTGCTGACGGCCATTTTCGTGCGCTCGCGCGGATGGCGCGCAATGGCCGCCTCGATGCGGCCGCTCGATACCGGCTGGCCCCAGACCAGGGCCAGGTATTCGCGCCCCATGCTGCGATCCTGCAGCTGGCGCACCAGGTCGGTCTGCGCGGTCAGGGTTTTGGCGACCACCAGCAGGCCGCTGGTGTCCTTGTCCAGACGGTGCACGATGCCGGCGCGCGGCACGCCCGACAGCTGCGGCCAGCGATGCAGCAAGCCGTTGAGCAAGGTGCCGCTCCAGTTGCCGGCCGCCGGATGCACGACCAGACCAACCGGCTTGTTGAGCACAATCAGCTGCGCGTCTTCATGCACGACCTGCAACGGCACCGGCTCGGGCGCGAACGCGTGCTCGGAATCGGCCGGCTGCGGCTGCACGATGACGGTTTCGACACCGAGCATGGTCGACTTCGCCTTCGCAGGCTTGCCGTCGACAGTAACGAGGCCGTCCTCAATCCATTGCTGCAGCCGCCCGCGCGAATACTGCGGAAGCAGCGTGGACAAAGCCTTGTCCAGCCGCACGCCAAGACAGCTCGGGGCCAGCTTCAGTGAAATGGGCGACAGATCGGCGACGCCGGGGTCGAAGTCGTCGGCCTCGTCGATGGAGTCGATAGAGTCAATTACACCAGCCTCGGTCGAGGCGGCGTCAGATGTCTTGCTTGCTGGGTTCACGCGAGTTTCCATCGGCTATAATCGCCGTTATTTTCCGAACCGCCCCTGACCCCTCCCATGCTGAAGAATTCCCTGAAACTCGCTTTGATCTCGCTGGCGGTGCTGCTGTCGGCCTGCGGTTCGCTGGGAGAAAAACCGGATGAAACCAAGGGCTGGTCGGCCGACAAATTATACGCCGAGGCGTCCGACGAGCTGAAAAGCGGTAACTACGACAAGTCGATCAAGCATTTCGAGAAGCTGGAATCGCGCTATCCGTTCGGCGCATACGCGCAGCGCGCGCAAATGCAGATCGCGTATGCGTACTACAAGCAGAATGAGCAGGCGCAGTGTCTGGCGGCGATCGAACGCTTCATCCGCCTGCACCCGAACCACGCGAATGTCGACTACATGTATTACTTGCGCGGGCTGGCGAATTTCAACGACAAGAAAGGCCTGTTCGATTTCATCAGCGCGCAGGACCCGACCGAGCGTGACCCAAAGGCCGCCCGCGCTGCTTTCGATGCGTTCAGGCAGCTGGTCGAGCGCTTCCCGGACAGCCAGTATGCAGACGATGCGCGCGCTCGCATGAACTACCTGCTGGAGGCGATGGCCAAGTATGAAGTGCACGTAGCCAGCTACTACTACAAGCGCGGCGCCTATGTAGCGGCAGTCAACCGCGCGCAGAACGTCGTGCGGAATTTTCCGGGCTCTGAAGCGGCAAAGAGCGCACTGCGCATCGAGAAGCTGGCCTATGACGCGATGGGCATGAAAGACCTGAGCAAGGACGTCGAGCGCGTCTATGAGCTGAACTTCCCGAAGGAAGACGGGGCAGCGGGGGTGGCGGTGGAAAAGAAGCCCTGGTGGAAGGTCTGGTAACGACGAATCAAGCCTCGCGACGCGAGGCTTTTTTCATTCCGCGCGCCGCCGGAACACCCAGTTGAATTCGCCGGAAGCCCTGGCATCGTAGGCGTAGCCGTCGCTGTCGAAATCCTTCAATCCCTCCGGATCCTTCAGCTTGCGCTCGATCGCATAGCGCGCCATCAGCCCGCGCGCGCGTTTCGCAAAGAATGAAATGATCTTGTAGCGGCCACCCTTCCAGTCCTCGAATACGGGCGTGATGACCGGCACGTCAAGCAGCGCGGGCTTGACCGCCTTGAAGTATTCCTCAGACGCGAGATTGACCAGCGCCTTGCCCTTCGCGGCGGTCAGCGCCTGGTTCAGCGCCTGCGTGATGTCCTCGCCCCAGAACGCATACAGGTCCTTGCCCCGCCGGGTCGGCAGCTTGGTGCCCATCTCCAGCCGGTACGGCTGCATCAGGTCCATCGGCCGCAGCAGGCCATACAGCCCGGACAGGATGCGCAGATGCTTCTGCGCCCATTCCTGCTGTTTCGCATTCAGGCTGCGCGCGGCCAGACCGTCATAGACGTCGCCATCAAACGCGAGCAATGCGGGGCGCGAGTTGTCGTGATTGAATTTCTTCGACCAGCTGGCAAAACGCGCCGCGTTCAGCTGCGCCAGCGGATCGGAGATCTTCATCAGCGTCGACAGGCTTGCCGGCGGCATCTCGCGCAGCACCGACACCAGTTCCGCCGAGCGCGGGATAAAATCCGGCTCGGTCGCATTGCCGAACCTGACGGGCGTTTCGTAATCGAGGGACTTGGCGGGTGACAGTACGATCAGCATTGGCATGAATGGCGCGCGGATCGCGCCGAAAAATTTTCCCCGAATGATACCCAAACCCGCGCAAAAGCTCGTCCTCGACACCAACGTCTGCCTCGACCTGTTCGTATTCCGCGATCCGCGCTGGCAAGCGCTGCTGGCGGCGATGCGCGCCGGCGAGGTCGAATGCGTGACGCGCGCGGACTGCCGCACCGAATGGACGCTGGTGCTGGCCTATACCCGGCTGGGGCTCGATGCGCACGCACAGCGGGCCGCGCTGGCCGAATTCGACAGCCTGATCGCGCTGGCTGAAGACGCCGCTTTCGACGGCCCGGCACTACCGGTCTGCAAGGATACGGACGACCAGAAATTCCTCGAAGTTGCCGCGACCAGCGGCGCGCACTGCCTGGTCTCGAAGGACAAGGCCCTGCTGAAGCTGGCGCGACGCACGCGCAAGCTGGGCTTGTTCGGGATCATGACCCCGGCCCAATGGGTGACGGAATGGGAGGCTGGAAAAATTGTAGATGCCGGCGCGACGCTACAATAGGCCCAAGCTCAGGCATCGCCAAACCATGCAAACGATAGAACCGCCGAAGGAAACTGCCGCCCTCGCTCCGCTGGTGTCACGCCTGCCGCGCGTCGGCACCACGATTTTCAGCGTGATGTCGGCGCTGGCTGTCCAGCATGACGCGGTCAACCTCGGTCAGGGCTTCCCCGATTTCGACTGCGATCCCGCGCTGATCGATGCGGTCAATGAAGCGATGCGCGAGGGCTTCAACCAGTACCCGCTGATGCCCGGCGCACTGCCGCTGCGACAGGCGATCTCGGACAAGATCGCCGACCTGTACGGCCGTCGCTACGATGCGGCCAACGAGATCACCGTCACCGCCGGCGCAACGCAGGCGATCCTGACCGCCGTGCTGTGCAGCGTGCATCCGGGCGATGAAGTGATCCTGATCGAGCCGATCTACGACAGCTATCTCCCGGCCGTCGAACTGGCCGGCGGCAAGCCGGTGTTTGTGCAGATGACCCTGAATGAGAACGGCTATTCGGTGCCGTGGGATCAGGTCGCTGCGGCAGTGACGCCGAAGACGCGAATGATCATCGTGAATTCGCCGAACAACCCGACCGGCGCCATCCTGTCCGCCGACGACATCGCGCAGCTGACCGCGATCGTGCGCGGCACGCAGATCCTGCTGCTGTCGGACGAGGTGTACGAGCACATGGTGTACGACGACGGCCGCCATGAATCGGCCTGCCGCCATCCGGAACTGGCCGAACGCGCGTTCGTCGTCTCCAGTTTCGGCAAGACCTATCATGTGACCGGCTGGAAGGTCGGCTACGTCGCCGCGCCGCCGATGCTGACGGCCGAATTCCGCAAGGTGCACCAGTTCAATGTGTTCACGGTGAACGCGCCGATGCAGCATGGGCTGGCCGCGTACCTGAAGTCTCCTGAACCTTATCTCGACCTCGCGCCCTTCTACGAGCACAAGCGCGACCTGTTCCGTGCCGGACTGGAAAAAACGCGCTTCCGGCTGCTGCCGGCGCCGGGCACCTACTTCCAGTGCGTCGACTACAGCGCCATCTCCGACATGCCGGAAGAGGCTTTCTGCCGCTGGCTGACGGCGGAGATCGGCGTGGCCGCGATTCCGCTGTCGGCCTTCTACCATGAACCGCGCGAGTCCGGCGTGGTCCGTTTCTGCTTTGCGAAGAAGGATGCGACGCTGAAAACGGCACTCGAACGGCTGGCGTACCTCTGAGTTATCAGGCTTTCGCTGCGCGCGATTCGCGCCACTGACGCATCAGCTCGGTGTTCTCCTTACGGTCAGCCGACACGCGTTGTACCGACGGCCGCTCGGCCAGCCGCTTCAGGTAGTCCTTCACCGGATAATCGGCCAACACATCCTCGCCGAACACGGTCTTGCTCAGCATGGATATCACCGGCAAGTGAACCACGGCCGCACAGTCGGCCAGCGTGAATTCGCGGCCGGCGATGTAGTGCTCGAATTTCAGCAGCTGGCCAAAGGCCTGCGCATTGCGTTTTAGCTGCTTGTGTACCCTGCCCTTGGTCTCGTCGCTGGCCGTGCCGCCAAAGAAAGCTGCGCCGTACAGTTCGCGCGCAACCAGTTCGAGATGCAGTTCAAGGAACTGGATCAGCTCGCGCACCTTGGCTGCCGCCAGCGGATCCTTCGGCAGCAAAGGATGCTGTGGATACGCATTGTCGAGGTAATCGACGATCACCTGCGACTCGCACAGCACCTGCCCGTCGACCTCGATGTAGGGGATCTTGCCTAGCGGCGACTTGGCCAGCAATTCAGGCGAAGCGTCGAGCCACTGTAATTTTTCCTCGAAAGGGATGCCCTTTTCGAGCAATACCAGCTTGACCTTGTTGTAGTAGTTGCTGGCTGCGAAGCCGCACAATGTGATCATCCTGTCTCCTCTTATGGTTTGCCCGGGGTAGTTTCCAAGCTTGTCCGGGCAGTCTATCATTCGCGCAAACAACAAGGACATCCCACATGCCCGCCGAACTGCTAGCTTCGCGCCGCGACCACACGCTGGTGCTGACCCTGTCGAATCCCGGCACCAAGAATGCGCTGCACCCGGACATGTATGCCGCCGGCGTCGAGGCGCTGGAAACCGCCGAGCGCGATGACGAGATACGGACCATCGTGCTGACCGGCGCCGGCGACGCCTTCTGCGGCGGCGGCAGCCTGCAACGGCTGCTGGAGAACCGCGCGAAGGATCGCTCGGTGCAGGCCGACGCCATCGACCACCTGCATGACTGGATCGCCGCGATCCGCGACTGCAGCAAGCCGGTGATCGCGGCCGTCGAAGGCGCGGCCGCCGGCGCCGGCTTCTCGCTGGCGCTTGCGTGCGACCTGATCGTCGCCGCGCAATCGGCGCGCTTCACGATGGACTTCGTGACGGTCGGGCTGACGCCGGACGGGGGCGGCTCATGGTTCCTGTCACAGGCGCTGCCGCGGCAGCTGGTGACCGAGATCCTGCTCGGTGGCGAATCAATGACGGCTGAACGATTGCAGCAGGCCGGTATCGTGAACCGGGTGGCGGCTGATGGCGGCGCGCTGGACGCGGCACTGGTCTGGTGTGACCGCCTGGCCGAACTGTCGCCGCATGCCGGCATGAACATCAAGTCGCTGCTGCGCGATGCCGCGTCGAACACCCTGCAGCAGCACTTCGAGGCAGAGAAGCAGAGTTTCGTCGACAGCCTGCACCATCGCGACGGACTGGAAGGCATCAACGCCTTCCTCGAGAAGCGAAAGGCGCAATTCAAATGAGCTTCAATCCGCGCCGCCGCGTCTACCTGATGCGGCATGGCAGCGTTACCTACTTCGACGGCGAAGGCAAGCCGGTGCTGCCGGAGCTGGTCCCGCTGAACGAGGCAGGACGCATGCAGGCCAGCGCCGCCGGCCGCGTGTTCGCCGATGCCGGCGTGCGTTTCGACCGTGTGATCGTGTCCGGCCTGCCGCGCACTGTCGAGACGGCGACCCGCGTTCTCGATGCAACGGCACAGGCTATCGAGCTTGAGCACTGGCCGGATTTCGTCGAGATCCGAGGCGGCAAGCTGGCCTATATTCCGGACGCTGAGCTGAAGGAAGCATTTACCGGCGCATTCGAAGGCGTCGCCCCGGAGCACAAGCGCTTTCTCGGCGGCGAGAGCATAGGCGAGCTGATGGATCGCGTTCATCCGGCGGTGGAAAAGCTGCGCGCCGATCCCGGCTGGGATACCGTGCTGCTGGTGCTGCACGGCGGCGTGAACCGGGCGATTTTGTCGTATGCCTTAACGGGACAGCGGCTGTTTCTCGGCAATATCGCGCAAACGGCGGGCTGCCTGAATGTGCTGGACGTGGGGGCGGACGCCAACGACTGGGTGGTGAGGGTAGTGAATTACTCGCCGCCGTCGCCCTTGCAGGCCGAGTCGCGCGGCACCACGATGGAGGCGCTGTTTCATCAGTACCGGCGCTCGCGCGGGATTTGAGTGTTGGCGGGTCTGAAAATTCAACAACGCACCCCATGCAAAACAAGACCATCGACCCGAATGCCTTAGCCGCCTGGATGCGCCAGCACATCGACGGCTTTTCCGGATCACTCAAAATCGAGCGTTTCAAAGGGGGCCAGTCGAATCCCACCTACAAGCTGAGCGCCGATGGCAGTCACTATGTGCTGCGCACCAAACCCGCGCCGGCTGCGAAACTGCTGCCTTCGGCGCACGCGATTGATCGTGAATTCCGCGTGATGCAGGCACTGTCCAGGGCCGGCTTCCCGGTCGCGCAGCAATATGCGCTGTGCATCGACGAATCCGTGATCGGCCGCGCTTTCTGCGTCATGGAATACATCGAAGGCCGGGTGCTGTGGGAGCCATCGCTGCCCGGCATGACGCCACCAGAGCGCAGCGCGATTTATGACGAGCTGAACCGCGTGATTGCGCAACTGCACAGCATCGGTTACAAGGCCATCGGCCTCGAAGGCTACGGCAAGCCCGGCAATTACTTCGCGCGCCAGATCGACCGCTGGACGAAGCAATACAAGGCCGCCGAGACCGAGCACATTCCCGCCATGGAGTCGCTGATGGAGTGGCTACCGCAAAACATACCGGCCGGCGATCTGACCACCATCGTGCACGGGGACTACCGGCTCGACAATGTGATCTTCCATCCGACCGAAGCGCGCATCCTCGCCGTGCTCGACTGGGAGCTGTCGACGCTGGGACACCCGCTGGCCGATTTCTCTTACCACTGCATGAGCTGGCACATTGCGCCGGGCGTCTTCCGCGGCATCGCCGGACTGGACCTGACAACGCTCGGTATTCCGCAAGAGGACGCTTACATAGCGAAATACAGCGAACGTACCGGTATGGCGATTGACAAGAAAGACTTCCGTTTCTACCTCGCGTACAACATGTTCCGCATGACCGGCATCCTGCAGGGCATCATGAAACGCTACCGCGACGGCACGGCGGCCAGCGAAGAAGCACTGCGCAACGGACAGGCGGCGCGGCCGATGGCGGAACTGGGCTGGGCGTATGCGTCCGGCGTGAAGTCGCTGTAACAACCACAGGAGACAGCAATGGAATTTGCGTATTCGGCCCGCTGCGAAGCGCTGCGCGAAAAGCTGCTGAAGTTCATGGATGAACACATCTATCCGAACGAGCGCCGCTATCGTGACGAAGTCGACCGCAACGGCACGCAGAAAGGCAATCGCTGGATCCCGACTGCCATCGTCGAGGAACTGAAACCGATCGCGCGATCGCAAGGACTTTGGAACCTGTTCCTGCCGCAGTCGCCGCGCGCGCCCGAAGGCTTGTCGAATCTCGACTATGCGCCGCTGTGTGAAATCATGGGCCGCGTGCCCTGGGCGCCGGAAGTGTTCAACTGCTCCGCACCCGACACCGGCAACATGGAGACCCTGGAGCGCTACGGCAGCGACGAGCACAAGCGCCAGTGGCTGGAGCCGCTGCTGCGCGGCGAGATGCGTTCTGCGTTTGCGATGACGGAGCCGGAAGTCGCCTCCAGCGACGCAACCAACATCAGCACCCGCATCGAACGCGATGGCGACTCGTATGTCATCAATGGCCGCAAATGGTGGATCTCCGGCGCCGGCGATCCGCGCTGCACGATCTACATCGTGATGGGCAAGACCGATGCGGACGCGCCGCGCCACGCGCAGCAGTCAATGATTCTGGTACCTGCCGATGCGCCGGGCCTGACCGTGGTCCGACCGCTGTCCGTATTCGGCTATGACGATGCGCCGCATGGGCATTGCGAGATGGTGTTTGATAACGTCCGTGTACCGGCGTCGAACATGCTGCTGGGCGAAGGCCGCGGCTTCGAGATCGCGCAGGGCCGTCTCGGCCCGGGACGCA
>JACCDS012402871.1_pt1 | contig 12904 bp, 14 predicted proteins | sample 7446441 | NCBI WGS metagenome assembly JACCDS01 (sample SAMN15323445, study PRJNA562643) | freshwater metagenome | isolation source: river surface water | place: USA:Blue River Watershed | collected 2017-08-17
CGGCCTGCGTCCTGGTGCCGCGCAGATGCGGCGCGGCGCCACCCCTTCGAATCACTTGCCGGCGGCACGCCGCTTGGCTTCCACGATGTTGCCCTGGACGGCCTTCACGTCCTCCGACTCGGGAGGCAACTGCGCCAGCAGCCGTTCCCAATCTGCAATGGCGCGGTCGTACCGGCCGGCATCGAAGAAGGCCGACCCCCGCATCCACAGGCCCAGCGGGTGGTTCGGGTCGATCTTCAAGGCCCGCTCCACCAGTTGCAGCGATTCTTCATTGAAGCCCTTGGCGGCCGCGGCAACGCTGTCGGCGTAGTCGACGAGGAGGTCTGGATTGGACGCCAACAGCGGACCGGTTCGGGCATAAGCCTTCGAGGCTTCCTCAAAACGCCCCAGCGTCTTGTAGGAGCGGGCCAGCATGGCCCAACCGTTGACGTTGTCGGGTTCTGTCTCGAGCTTGGCGGCCAAGCCGCTGACCATCTTCTCGATGTCGGTGCTGGACACCCCCTGCGGATGGGGATTGGGGCCGATGTTCAGGGCCGCGGGCGCCCCCACAAACAGGTACAGGCCCAACGCGCTCATCGGCAACAGCAAGGACAACACCACGAACAGGCGCTTGGCCTTCGGGGCCGCAGGCTCGACCGGAACGGCGTCGGCGCCAGCACTGTCGTCGATCAGGCGGCGCTGGAGTTCCGCTCGGCTTTGCTCGTGGTCAGCCGCCGACAGACTGCCCGCAGCCAGGTCCTGGTCCAGCTCGGCCAACTTGTCGCGGTACACGGTGGCGGTGAGTTGCCGCGAAGACACGGACACCCCTCGGGCACCGCGCATCAGCGGCCAGGCCAACAGGCACAGGGTCAGGGTCAGCAAGACCAGGGCCCCGACGATGAATCCAGTCATGGTTGAGCGTCCTTCAACAGGGCCTCGGCGCGCGCGCGCTCGGCCTCGGACAGCGGGGCTTCCAGCGCGGCGGTGTCCGTCACCCGTCGACGCAAAAAGCGGATCAAGCCCCAGAGGCCCGCCACCAGCAGCACAAACGGCCCCGCCCACAGCAGATACGTGGTGGGCTTGACCTGCGGCCGATAGAGCACAAAGTCCCCGTAACGGCTGACGAGAAAATCCTTGACCTCCTGGTCGGACTTGCCGGCCTTGAGCAATTCCCGCACCTCACGGCGCAGGTCCTGCGCCAGATCGGCACGGGAGCCCGCCAGGGATTCGTTCTGGCACACCAGGCAGCGCAACTCCTCCGAGATGGCCATCAGGCGCTGTTCGATGACGGGATCCTCCGCCAACGGGGCCGCCTCCTTGGCCTGAAGCGGTGACCCCATCAGCGCCAACGCCATCAGCACGGTGAACCACACCTTCATGACGACAGCTCCTGGATCAGCGGCCGGATCTTGCGCTCCAGCACCTCGGGCGTCACCGGACCGATCTGCTTGAATCGGATCACCCCGGCTTTGTCGATCAGGTACGTTTCCGGCACACCGTAAACCCCGTAGTTGATGCCCACCCGGCCGTCGATGTCATAAGCCGACAGCCGATAAGGATCTCCGAACTCCGCCAGCCAACGCTGGCCGTCCTCCCGCTTGTCCTTGTGATTCAGGCCAATGATCGGGACCGATCCGGGCGACTTCGCGTAGGCGATGAGCACCGGGTGCTCCTGACGGCAGGACACGCACCACGACGCCCAGACGTTGAGCATCCAGACTTGGCCTTTCATGCTGGCGGGAGAAAAGGTCTGCTCAGGCACATGCAGCTGGGCGATCTCGAACGCCGGTGCAGGCTTGCCGATCAATGGAGACGGCACCTCCCGGGGGTTGAGGTTCAGCCCCACGGCCAGCAGCCCCACCAGACCCAGGAAGCCCACGAAGGGCAGGACAAACTTGTTCATGCAGCGACTCCCGCCGACACCGCCGCAGCGGAGCGGACACGCAGGCGATAACGACGGTCCGAAGCCGCCAGACCGCCCCCCAGGGCCATCAGGAAACACCCGCCCCAGATCCAGTCGACGAACGGCTTGAAGTACACCCGCACGGCCCACGCCCCGGTCTTGTCGTCCAGGGCCTCGCCAAGCGAGACGTAGACGTCACGCGTCAACCCCGCATCGATGGCGGCCTCGGTCATGGGCATCGACGACGTGTCGTAACTGCGCTTTTCCGGGTGCAGGTGCTTGAGGGTCTGGCCATCACGCGAGAGCTCGAAGTCGCCCCGGCTGGCCAGGTAATTGGGACCACGCACTTGGCGCACGTCGATGAAACGGAAGGTATACCCCCCCACCGTCACGGTGTCCCCGGGCTCCATGCGCACATCGCGCTCCTGCTGGTAGGCCCCCACCATCGTCACCCCGACCACAAACGCCGCCAGGCCGAAATGGGCCAGTTGCATCCCCCACCAGGAAAGGGTCGGCCGACCGGGTTTGCGCAGACGATCGACCGTCTGCAGGACGATCGCCGCCATCATCCACCCCACCAGAGCCAGGGCCAGGGCGGCCATGGCCTGCCAGCCGCCCGCGAGCAACGGCAGGCCAATGCCTGCAGCCAGCGCCGCGACTGCAGCGGGCCACAGGCGCCGCAACAGGGCCAGCCCTTCCGCACGCTTCCAGTTCGCCACCGGACCGATCGCCACCAACACCAGCAACGGCAACATGATGGGCACAAACACCGCGTTGAAGTAGGGAGGACCGACCGAGAGCTTGCCCAAACCCAGCGCGTCGATGATCAGCGGATACAGCGTGCCCAGCAACACGGCGGCACAGGCCACCGTGAGCACCACGTTGTTGATGAGCAGGAATGTTTCCCGCGACACCAGGGCAAAACCGCCGCCCGCACTGACCTTGGGCGCGCGCACGGCAAACAGCAGCAGCGAGCAGCCCACCACCACCAGCAACAGCAGCAGAATGAAGATGCCGCGCCGTGGATCGCTGGCGAACGCGTGCACCGAGGTCAACACCCCCGAGCGTACGAGGAAGGTGCCCAGCAGCGACAGCGAGAAGGTGGCGATCGCCAGCAGGATCGTCCAGTTCTTGAAGCTGCCGCGCTTTTCCGTCACGGCCAGCGAGTGCACCAGGGCGGTGGCCACCAGCCACGGCATGAACGAGGCGTTTTCCACCGGATCCCAGAACCACCAGCCGCCCCAACCCAACTCGTAGTAGGCCCACCACGAGCCCAGCGCGATGCCCAGGGTCAGGAACACCCAGGCCACCGTCACCCAAGGCCGCGACCAGCGCGCCCAGGCCGCATCGAGGTTGCCCGCCAGCAGGGCCGCAATCGCGAACGCAAACGCCACCGACATGCCCACGTAGCCCATGTACAGCAGCGGCGGGTGGAACACGAGGCCAGGATCCTGCAGCAGCGGATTGAGCGAGCGGCCCTCTTCCGCACCGGGAATCAACCGCACGAACGGATTGGACGTCAGCAGCACGAAGGCCAACAGACCCACACCGACAAGACCCAGCACCCCCAACACCCGCGCCACCATCACCTCGGGCAACTGGCGCGAAAACAGGGCAACGGCCACGGCCCAGCCCGCCAGCATCAGCACCCACAGCAGCAGCGAGCCTTCGTGGCCGCCCCAGACCGCCGCCAGCCGGTAGACCGTCGGCAAATCGGTATTGGAGTGTCCCGCGACGTAGGCCACCGAGAAGTCGTTGGTGTAGAACGCCCACGTCAGGCAGGCGAAGGCGGTGGCCACCAACCCGAAGGTGGCCGCCGAGGCCGGCCGGGCCAGCGCCACCCACCGGGGCCAACCGCGCTGGGCCCCCACCAGCGGCAACACCCCCTGCAGCCCCGCCACGCAGAACGCCAGGATGAGAGCGAAATGACCAAGTTCCGGGATCATGGCTGAAGGGTCTTCTGTGCGCGCTGGGCCTGCTCCACCGCGTGTTCGGCCGCAGGCGGCATGTAGTTCTCGTCGTGCTTGGCCAGCACCTCGCTGGCCGTGAACACGCCGTCGGTGCCCAGTCGGCCCTGGATCACCGCCCCCTTGCCCTCCTTGAACAGGTCGGGAAGGATGCCGGTGTAGGCGACCGGGATCTCGCGGGCGGTGTCGGTGATGACGAAATGCACCGTCAGGTCCTGGCGCTGCAGGGACCCGTCCTTGACCATGCCCCCGATGCGGAACGCCTTGCCCTCGGGGGCCTTGCCGGCGGCGACCTCGGACGGGGTCACATACAGCGCGATGTTCGAATCCAGCGCATTGAGCACCAGCACCGCACCCAGGCCCAGCGAAGCCAGCGCTCCGGCGATCAGGGCAAGTCGTTTGTGGCGGGGTTTCATCTCAGGCTCCTGTCGAGTTCTTCAGCCAACCGTTCGCGGCGCAGGGTGTCGCGTGCCACGCGGACACGGCGCCGGACAAGCCACGGCTCAACCCCCATCAGCAGCAGGCAGGCACCGAAGCTGCCCCAGACGTAAAAGGCGCGGCCGCCCATGGCGAAAAACTCGCCGACGCTATTCCAGTGCATGTTTCACCCACTCCGTTGCGGCTTCACGCTCCAGGATGACCGCCCGCACCCGCATGAGCGCCACCGCGATCGAGTACATCCAGAAGCACAGCGCCATCAGCAGCATGCCCCACAACATGGTCTGTGCCATCGATGGGGATTTGGTCAGGCTCACCGAGGCGCCCTGGTGCAGCGTGTTCCACCACTTCACCGAAAAATAGATGACGGGCACGTTCACCGCGCCCACCAGCGCCAGGATGGCCCCCGCCTTGTCGGCCCGGCGCGGGTCGTCGATGGACGCCTGCAGCGCGATGAAGCCGATGTACAGGAACGCCAGGATCAACTCCGAGGTCAACCGCGCGTCCCACACCCACCAGGTGCCCCACATCGGCTTGCCCCACAGCGCGCCCGTCCACAGGCTGAGCACCGCCATCAGCGCGCCGGTGGGCGCCAGCGCCTGGGCCATCATCCCGGACAGCCGGGTGTTGAACACCAGACCCACCCCGGCCCAGAAGGCCATGGCGATGTAGATGACCATCGACATCCACGAGGCCGGCACGTGCACGAAGATGATCCGGTAGGCCTCGCCCTGCACCGCATCCGTCGGTGCCACGAAGAACCCGACGTACAGCCCCGCCAGACCAAACACCCCCGTCAACGCCCAGAACCACGGAATCAGCCGGCCGGCCCACGGGTAGAACACCGCCGGGCTGGCGAAATGGAACAGCTTTCCCGACAGGGAGGACGGCATCGAAGATCGGAGCTTGTCGTTCATGATGGACGGGTCTCAGGACTCCAGGGCGATCCTCAGGGCCGCCGTGGTCGCCCACGGCGCGAAAAACACGGCCACGGCCAGCATGGCCCCGAGCAGCGACAGGTGGCCGGCGTAGGCCATGCCGGCGATGTGGGCCTCCACCGCCCCGGCCCCGAAGATCAGTGCGGGCACATACAGCGGCAGCACGAGCAGCGCGAGCAACACACCACCCCCCCGCACGCCCAGCGTCAGCGCCGCGCCGATGGCCCCGATCAGGCTCAGCAGCGGCGTGCCCAGCAGCAGCGAGATCACCAGCACCCCCAACGCATCGGGCGCCAGATCAAACTGGATGCCCAGCACCGGCGCCAGCAACACCAGCGGCAAACCACTGACCATCCAGTGCGCGAGGATCTTGCCCGCCACCAAAAGACCGAGCGGCGACGGCGACAACGCCGCCTGCTCCAGCGTGCCGTCCTGGTGATCGGCGGCGAACAGGCGCGGCAGGCCCAGCAACGTGGCCAGCAGCGCCGCCACCCACAGCACACCCGGCGCGATCTTGCGCAGCAGCACCGGCTCCGGGCCGATGCCCAGCGGAAACAGGCTGCACACGATCACGAAGAAGAACAGCGCGGTCAGCACCTCGCTCTGGCGCCGCAGGGCCAACAGCAGGTCGCGCCGAGCCATGGACCAGACCGCATTCACAGCACCAACTCCCGGCCGCCGGTGACCGGCAAGGGTTGATGGCTGGTGAGAACCGCCAGCCCCCCGCCGTCGAGGTGCGCCTGCACCAGTTCGCCCAGCAAGGCCACGGCGGTGGTGTCCAGCGCATTGAACGCCTCATCCAGCACCCACAGCTTCGCGGGGCGCGTCAGCAGACGGGCCAGCAGCACACGACGCTTCTGCCCAGCCGACAGCACCCGCACCGGCAGCGATTCACGTCCGCGCAGCCCCATGCGGATCAGGGCGGCCAGCGCCTCCCGCTCCGACAGCACCCCGCCGTCGATCGAGGCCGCCAGGCGCAGGTTCTCCAGCGGCGTCAGTTCTTCCTTGACGGCGGCATGGTGCCCCAGGTAGACCAGATCGCGGCGAAAGGCGTCCGACGGGGCCTTCTCCCCACGCCACTGGATCGCACCGTCCTGCGGCGGCGCCAGCCCGACCAGGGCCCGCAGCAACGTGGTCTTGCCGGCGCCGTTCTGACCCTTGACATGCAGCCACTCGCGCTCCGCCAAGGCGAACGACACGTCCGCAAACAGCGGGCGGTCTCCACGTGAACAACAAAGGCGGTGAACGGACAGCATCAGGGGCCGACATTACCGGACACGTGCGTCAACAAAATTGTCTTGCGTCAATTTTGGCACCGGCAGATCGGCTCATGCGTCGCCTTCACCCGGCACGGCCGGCACTTGCATCGACACCGCTGCGGTGGGGCAAGGTGCCACACAGGCCCCACACCCCGTGCAGCGCTGCGGGTCCAGCACAGGCAACGCCACGCCCCCCAGCCGTGGCGGAAAGCGCAGCGCCGACTCATCGCAGGCCTCACCGCACACCCGGCACTCGACTTGGCGATGGGACAGGCAATCCTTCGAGATCAGGGGCTTCCACCGCCACGCCGGACGCTCGGGCTGACGCAGGAGCGCCCGGGGCTCACACACCGACGCACATTGCCCGCACAACGTGCAGGCGCGCTGCCGGAAGTCCACCTCTGGAAAACCCCCATCGCCCACGGCCAGGATGTGCTCCGGGCACGCGGCCACACAGGCATTGCAGCGGGTGCAGCAGTGAAGGAACTCGGCCTCGGCGAGGGCCCACGGGGGGCGTGGCCGTGCGGGGGCCTGGGCCTGGGTCGCCTGGGCCACCCGGCCCCGCAGGAAAAGTCGGCGTCTGGGATCCATGTTCGGTGCGTCCGATGAGGCCCGGTCAACGGGCTTCGGCTCCGCGTTCAGCGGTCACTGCAACTGATAGCGCGCCAGACGCCCCACATCCGGGATCTGGATTTCGCGCTTGTCGATGTGAATCAGTCCCTCGGCTTCCAGTTCATGGAGCACGCGGGAAAAGTACTCGGGCGTGAGCGACAGCCGCGAGGCGATGGTGGCCTTGCTCACCGGCAGGGACACCCGCATTTCGCGCTGGGGACGCCCCGCCTCCCGACACATCATCTCGCAGCCCGCCCCGGTGCCGGCCACCGACGTGATCTGGGCTTCGGGATCAAAATCCTCCGGCAGATCCCGCAGCAAATACCCGATCACCCGCTGCATGCCCGAGTGCAGCGCGTAGGCCTGCACGTCATGCACCAGGCCGTGCAGCCGGCGAGAAATGCCCGCCAGCATGCGCATGGCGAACTTCGGATCCCGCTCGATTTCCTGCGTCACCGCCGCCTTGCCCACACTCAGGAGCATGGTGTCGGTCAGGGCCTGGGCGTTGATGATGTAGGGCTTGCCAGTGAACATCAGCGCTTCGGCGAAGCTGTTGCCGGGCCCCACCAGCTCGATGACCTTCTCCTGTCCGGCTGGCGAAATGGCGAACAGCTTGACCTGGCCCATCACCGTGACATGGAACTCCTCGCAGGGCTCACCCACCCGGAACACGTTGTCGCCCCGGGCCAGGCGCCGGATCCGCGACCCCTGCGCCATGCGGGTCAATTCTTCGGCCGTCAGCTCCTGAAACAGCGGCAGGACGGACAGATAGCGGGGCAGGTCGAAACGGGCGGCTTCCATTGATACTTCTCCAAATGTTTCAGGCGTCCGGCAGGGGCCGATTGTGGAGACCGGAACACGGTGACGATTTAACCCAGATCAATTTTTATCCCCACTGCATTGGTGGGTTTTACCCTCCCGTCAGGGCTGCGTAGACATGCGCCAACCGATGCACCAAGTCACGTGGATGCTGAACCCTCACGTAGCCATGCTGACCAAACAGCATGGGCAGGTAGTCGTGGGCGTCCTCGTCGATGGTGACGCAAAACGGTGTCAGGCCGGCGTCACGCGCAGCCTGGATGGCGTGGCGGGTGTCCTCCAGCCCATAACGGCCTTCGTAGACGTCCAGGTCATTGGGCTTGCCGTCGGTGAGCAGCAGCAGCAGGCGCTGCCGTTCCGGCCGCTGGGACAGGCGCTGGGTGGCCAGACGGATGGCGGCCCCCATGCGGGTGTAGTAACCGGGCTTGATGGCCCCCACCCGTTGACGGGCGGGATCGCTCCAGCGCTCGTCAAAACCCTTGAGGTGGTGGATGCGCACATTCTGCCGGCGCACCGAGCTGAATCCCAGCATCTCGAAAGGATCGCCCCCCGCGTGCAAGGCCTCTCCAAACACGTAGAGCGCGTCTCGGATCACGTCGATGACCCGCTGTTCCGGCTCGCTGGCCCCCGCACGAGCAGGCGCACTGCCCACGTAGGCATCGGTCGAGAGCGAAAGATCGGCCAACAGCAAGGTGGCCAAGCTCCGCTCCGTGCGTTCGGCTCGGGTGAACACCGGCGGGGCTTCGCTGCGCAAGGCCCCGGCACCGGCCGACTCGACGCGGTGGCGCACCCAGGCATCCAGATCGATCTCATCGCCCTCGGTGCGGGCTCGGGCGCGGCGTGGCGCGGCACGCAGGGCCTCCAGCCGACGACGCACACGCCGAGCGGTGGCCCGCAGGGGCGCCGAGGGCTGGAAGGGTGTTCCGGACGCCGACACCAGACATTGGGCACTGCAGTGGTCGGGCAGCAATTGCCCGCACCGGTGATCCCACTCCGGCAGTCGAATGCCGGGTCCCAGCGGGCGATCATCCGCCGCCGCGCTGGGCAGATCGAGGTCAAAGCGAACCCGGGAGGCGGTGGTCTCGCCATCGGGCGCCATGGCCAGCACGTCCATGTCGTCGGCCACCCGAGTGGCGTTGTCATCGGGATCGTCGTCGCTGGCCCGGTTCACCTTGACGAACTCCCCCCAGCTCAGGATGGATTCCGCCCGGAAGAACATCATCAGCGGCGCCTGATGGCGCTCGTCTCGCACCTGTTCGGCCCGGCGACGCCGTTTCTCGGTCCCGGCCGGCCGCGACGCCGCGGCCTCCGGCGCCTGGGGATCCGCCCCCGGCACGCGCAATGACGGCGCAGGAACCGCCTCCAACCAGAGCCAGACCGGCGCCACATCCTGCGGCCCCACGCCCGGCGTCCAGGAACCCAGGCCGTCCACACCCGCCGCCCCAGGCTCGGACCTCACATCAAGCAGGCTTTGCAGGGCTTGCACCACCTGCCGCTCGGCCTCCCGCGCCGGTCCCTTGAGGGGCTCCAGTCCGGGCCGCAAGGCCAATTGCGCACGGACCAGCCGATGAAGGCGCGGCACCATGCCGGGAAACCGGGCACACACGGCATGCGCAGCCTGCAGGTTGTCACGCACCCAGTGTCCGCTGCCGGCGGGCGCACACGCAGCCATGGCCGCCAACCACAAGTAAAGGTCCCGGTTGAGCGACACCTCCGGGAACACCGACAGTTCCGGCGGCAGCGCCAGCGCCTGATCGTCCAGGCGGGTCAAGGCCGCGTGCGTGCCACTGCCCGCCACTTTCTGCAGCCAGTGCCGTGCGCCCCCCACCCGGGCGGCACCGGCCGACGTCATGCGCACGGTGGGGGCGCCCCCCGCGGCACGAAACATCATGCCCAGCGTGCGCTCCATCTGCGGCAACGTCACCCTGGCCTGTGCATGCTGGCGATCCGCCACGCGGGAAATCAGGCGGTGCCACTGCCAACCGATCCACTCTTCCATCAGGCACTCTCCTTGTCGGTGCTCACGGACGCGGCAGGTGCCTGCCCGTCAGGCGCCGAATCTCCGCAGTCCACCGCGGAGCGCTGCTGCGCCAGTTCGGCCTTGCGCTGGCGCAGGGTCTCGCGCACGGCGTCCTCTCCCACCTGCCACTCCAGCAACGGTCCCCGGGCGTGGGCCCCCTGGGAGTCGGCGCAGGCGTCCAGGCACTGGCCGCACTGCACACAGGAAAACATCATCCGCTTGATGTTGCGGGGGTGCAACCGCATCGGACAACCCCCATCGCACGCACTGCCTTCTGGAAACGCTGGAGTGCCGCAACTGCGGCAGTCCCGGGCCTGCTCGCGGCGAAAGCCCACAACCATGCCCTTGGGATTGGCCATCCACACCAGGCTCTGGAAAAAACCCACGGCGCAGCCGAAGCGACAAAACAGGTGGCGAGCCAAGGCAAATTCCAGCGTGAACACCAGTGTGCCCACCCCCAGGAATCGGGCCTGATTGCCCGTGAGCCGTCCGTGCAGGAGGTTGCCCCAGACCTCGGCCGGGGGCAGCAGGTAGCTCAGGAGTGTGATGGCCCAGACAAACCCGAACAGCAGGCACGACAGGGCAAACAAGGGCCACCAGCCCCGTCGGGGGGTGCGGTCATCGCGCCGTGTGGGGCTCTTGTCCCACAGGCTGTACTTGCCGCACGCACGGTGCAGCAGGCCGTTGAGCAACTCCACCAGCGAAAAGTGGGGACACAGCCAGCCGCAGTACAACCGCCCATATCGCCAGGCGATGAACAGGAACCCGGCCGCCCCGATGATCACGGGCAGGAAGGCTCGCCCGATCAGGGTCATTCCGGCCTCCGTGGCACCGATGCGTCCGGCCACGAAGTCGTCGATGCCCAGGGTCCAGCGCTGGCCCAGCACCCACAACTGGGTTTCGTTCAGGTCAAAGCGCAGCAGATCCAGCGCGGGGGCCAGCAGGAACAGCGCGAAAAACGCCAGTTGGAAAAAGCGACGACGACGCTGCATGTCGAAGGATGAAGAAGCAAGGTAGGAGCAGGCAGGCAGCGCCAATGTCGTCGTCGCACAAACCTTCGGCCGGACGCGCAATGGCCTCCGGCCACAAAATCAGGGAGGCCCAACCACCGCCGACAACACCTCCATGAGGGCTTCGGCCGTGTCAGCGTCATCGGTCAGCGCATCCACCACCGCGGCTCGGCAGGCGGTGTGCAGCCCCACGCCAGAGGCCACCAGTCGGGCGGCCATCACCAGCAAACGGGTGCTGACGGTTTCTTCCAGGTCTTGATCGGTGAGGCGCCGCAGCGCCTCGGCCAGGTGCACCAGCTTCTGCGCCACAGGCGCCGGCACGCCGGCTTCAGCCTCGATGACGGTGCGCTCCACCGCCGGGTTCGGATAACCAAAGTTCAGCGCGATGAAGCGCTGGCGCGTGCTGGGCTTGAGGCTTTTCAGCAGGTTCTGATAACCCGGGTTGTAGGAAATGACGAGCATGAACTCGGGGGGCGCCACCAGTTGTTCGCCGGTGCGCTCGATCGGCAGCACGCGGCGGTCGTCGGCCAGCGGATGCAGGACCACGGTGGTGTCCTTGCGCGCCTCCACCACCTCGTCGAGGTAGCAGATGGCCCCGCTGCGCACCGCTCGGGTGAGCGGTCCGTCCGCCCACACCGTGTTGCCGTCGCCGATCAGATGGCGGCCGACCAAGTCGGCCGCACTCAGGTCGTCGTGGCAGCTCACGGTGATGAGCGGGCGGCCCAGCCGCGCCGCCATGTGCTCGACGAAACGCGTCTTGCCGCAGCCTGTCGGTCCCTTGATCAGGACCGGCAGGCGCTGGCGCCAGGCGTGCTCGAAGAGCGCCGCCTCATCCGCCTGTTCGGCGTAGAACGGGATGCCGGCGATCTGGCGGGCGCTGCCGAGTTCCATGCTCATCTCCTTGTCGGATCGGACACCGTTCGCGCTCAGGCGCGGCGGGCCATCACCGGGCGCATCGAAGCGCCGTTGCCAACGTTGGCTTCGGTCACCGGCTCACCGCCGATGAAGAAGCTCGACAGGTAAGTCACCAGGCCCACCAGGAACGTCACACCACCGCTCAGGCGGATCCAGTAGAAGAACCGCAGCTGATCCTGGGTGTTCATGAAGCCCATGGCGTTGCTCTCCGGCATGCGCTGCAGCCAGACCTGCAGGATGCCTGCGCCAGTCAGCGCCAGCACCATGATGGCCATGCCGACGGTCATGATCCAGAAGCTCCACATTTCCACGCGCTGGGCCTTCATCGAGTTGGCCAGGCGGCCGCGCAGGATGGGCATGGCGTAGCTGATCAGCGTGATCACCACCAGCACGTAGGCACCGTAGAAGGCCAGGTGACCGTGGGCGGCCGTGACCTGCGTACCGTGGGTGTAGTAGTTCACCGGGCTCAGCGTGTGGATGAAGCCCCACAGACCCGCACCGAGGAAGCCCAGCACCGAGGTGCCCACGGCCCACAGCACGGCGGCCTGGTTCGGATGTTCGCGGCGGCGGCGCTGCACCATGTTGAAGGCGAAGACCGTCATCATGAAGAAGGGGATGGGCTCCATGGCCGAGAAGATCGAACCGATCCACTGCCAGTAGCCGGGCAGACCAATGAAGTAGAAGTGGTGGCCGGTGCCCAGGATGCCCGTCATCAGCGCGAAGGCGATGATCACGTACAGCCACTTGTCGATCACTTCACGGTCCACGCCGGTGGTCTTGACCAGCACATAGGCCAGCAGCGCACCCAGGATCAGTTCCCACACGCCTTCCACCCACAGGTGCACGACGAACCACCAGTACATCTTGTCGCGCACCAGGTTGCTCGGGTTCACGAAGCTGAACAGGAAGAGCAGCGCCAGGCCCCACAGGCCCATCAAGAGCACCAGGGTGATGGCGGTCTTGCGGCCCTTGAGCACCGTCATGCTGATGTTGAACAGGAAGCCGAGCGCCACGACCACGATGCCCAGCTTGGTGGGCAGCGGC
>JACCDS011379122.1_pt1 | contig 12900 bp, 7 predicted proteins | sample 7446441 | NCBI WGS metagenome assembly JACCDS01 (sample SAMN15323445, study PRJNA562643) | freshwater metagenome | isolation source: river surface water | place: USA:Blue River Watershed | collected 2017-08-17
CAGGCCGTGCGCGCCGACAAGCCCGAGGCCTTCCTCCTCCAGCGCAACGCGGCCGCCTACAAGGCCGAGATCGCCCACTTCTTCGACTGCCTGCAGACCGGCGCGGCCTTCCGCACCACGGTCGCCGACGGCGTGAAGGCGCAGATCCTGGCTGATGCGGCCACCGAGAGCGCCAACAGCGGCCAGCCGATCCGGCTCTGAACGCGGTCGATCTGCACCCATCCATCAGCCGCCCATCACCTGACCCGAAAGCTCCGCATGACCGTCTCCACCACCCGTCCGGGCCCCTTGCGCGTGGGCATCGCCGGCCTGGGCCGACTCGGCCGCCGCCATGCCGAGGCACTGGCCTGGACCACCCGCCATGTCCAGCTGGTCTCGGCCTGCAGCCCGGTCGAGGCCGAGCGTGACCACGCCCGTGACGCGCTGGGCGTGGCGCGCGTGTATGCCGACTTCGACGCCTTCATCGCCGATCCGGACGTCGATGCGGTCGTGCTGGTCACCCCGACCACGCTGCATGCGGACCAGACGATCGCCGCCCTGAAGGCCGGCAAGCACGTGTTCGTGGAGAAGCCGTTGGCCCTCAACGTGCCCGACTGCGAACGCGTGCTGGCCGTCGCCGAGCAGCATCCCGGTCAGGTCGCGATGGTGGGCTTCGTGCGCCGCTTCGATGCCAGCTACCAGAACGCCCACGCCGCGATCCGCGCCGGTGAGATCGGCCGGCCCTTCCTGGTGCGCTCGCAGACCTGCGACCAGAACGATCCGGACGGCTTCTTCGTGCGCTTCGCGCCGACCTCCGGTGGCATCTACATGGACTGCAGCGTGCACGACATCGACCTGGCGCGCTGGATGCTGGGCCGGCCACGGGCCCTGCGCGCCTTTGCCAGCGGCACGATCGCGCTGCACCCCGGCCTGGCCGACTGCGGCGACGTCGACAACGGGCTGGCCATCGTCGAGTTCGAGGGCGGCGCGCGGGCGGTCTTCTATGCCTCGCGCACCTTCGCCCATGGTCATGAGACCAGCACCGAGATCATCGGCACGGCCGGCAAGCTGCTGGTGGGCGAACACGCCGCGCTGGACCGCGTGATCCGCAGCGATGCCCGTGGCGTCGGCCATGCCGTGCTGCCGGATTTCCACGCCCGCTTCGAAGGCGCCTTCTCGCGCGAGATCGCCTCCTTCGTCGCCGCCTGCCGGGGTGAGGCAGCGCTGGACCTGACACTGTCGGACGCGATGGAAGCCACCCGCATCGGCCTGGCCATCACCCGCTCGCTGCACAGCGGTCAGGTCGAAGCGGTGGTCTGAAGGCCGGATCCGGACCGGAATCGGACCGGATCCGGACTGGATCTGAAAGCGGATCTGAAAGAACGCCTACAGGAGCAAGGCGGGGCGCAAACAAGGCTTGTCCAAGGCATGTTCAAGTCATGCTCGAGGACCCTTCGAGGCCCTACAAAAAGCTGTGAGGCCCCTTCGGATAACAGTCCGAATAGGTAGTGGGACGGGCAGGGTGCGGTTTGCACACTGGTGGACGGTCGATCGCACTGGCGCGAGTCGGTGGGTCGGCGAGGAGTCCCTGCCATGTCCACTGCCCCCTTGTCCCGTGCCGAATCTTCCCATCGCCTCAGCGCCGTCTCCGGTGAGTCCGCCCAGGCGCGGGCGAGGCCGGCGAGGCTCGCCACGCCCGCATCGGCTCATCCGGACCACGGGCTGAAAGGGCCCGGCGGCCGCGCAGGCCATGCCGGTTCCGCCGTCCTGGCGCCGGACCCGCGGCTCGCCACGGACGAACCTGCCGTCGCGACGGCTTCGAACCGCACGACCGCGTCCGTGTCTGCGCCACCGGCATCGCCGCTGCCGGTGGCGCCCTCCCTCGACCTTCCACGCGTGACGGTGGTGACGACCAAGGTCGTCAACACGCTGGGGCATGACGTGGCGGTGCAATGGCTGCCCCTGACGGAACGCCTGTCGCGAACGCGGCCGGACGCCCGCGGCACCCAACCCGCGAAGGCGGCGGTCAGCATCAACGCTTGGATCGATGGCCTCTGCCACATGGTGTTTGCCATCGGCCTGAGATCGATCTCGGGCGCGCACCCCGTCTTCATCGAGATTCCCGAAGAACTGCTGTTGACCCCGCTGGTCGAGGTTCTCGACCCTCGCTGGAGCATCGTCCAGTTGCCCGCTCAACTGACGCTCACGCCGCTGATCCGCGAGCGCCTGAAGGAGCTGCGTGCACGCGGCATGGTGCTGTCGGTGTCCAGCCACGCATCCCATGCGGTGCGCCAGCTGGCCTTCGCGAACCAGATGCAGTGGGCGCATGTCGACATGGGCGGTCAGGAACGGACCGAACTGCTGGGCCTGTGGCCCGAACTGTCGGCGTTGCAGGTGCACCTGCGTGGCATTCAACGGCTCGACGAGTTCCGTGAATGCCGCGCCCTGGGCGCACAGGCCTATTCCGGGCCCTTGCTGTCGGCACCGGTCACCTGGTCGGTCGAACAACTGCCCGCCTGCGATGTCGGCGTGCTGCAGGGGCTGCGCGAGCGCTTGATGCAAGGTGCCGACGATGCGGAACTGGCCGACCTGATCCAGACGGATCCCGCACTGATGCTGAGGATGCTGATCCTGGCCTGTGACGGCATCAGCGGGCCGGTCTGCCGACCGGATTCGGCACTGGACCTGATCGCCCATCTGCGGGGGCAGGCCTGGCCGGTGTGGATTGAACTACTCCTGTCCGAGGCGCTCGAGAGTGCCACAGGACTGCGGCCACACTGGGCCGAAGCCGCCGTCCATCTGTCCTTGTTCATGCGGCTGCTGATCGAGCGACTCGCGCCCGACCGACGCGACCTGCAGGGACAGGCCGCCCTGCTGGGTCTGGTGGCGCACTTCCGGCACACCTTGCCGGCCCGCATGGTGGGCCATCTGGCGACGCCGCTGATGGCCCCCGTGATCGAGGACGCCTGGATGCACCGGCAATGTCTGCTCGGTGCCGTGCTCGACATCGGTCTGAGGCTGATGTTCCAAGGCCAGCCGATGGCTCCTGCCAACGGGATCGTCGAACTGTTCGGTGAAGCCGGTCGTCTGGCACGTGAGCGTCGCGGGCCGGCCGGCATGGCCGACGTCTCGGTGCTCGGTCAACCGGACTGAACCGGACTGAACCGGACATCACCCCCTTACTCGGCCCTCTCCCTTCCAGACCGATGCACGGACGGCCATGTGAGCCGCAACGACATGCACTCCACCCTTCCGATGCCCACCCGACCCCTCGAATTCGAAGAGATGAGCCCCAGCTCTCGCGCGACTTCGCCGGTGTCGAACGTGTTGTCCTGGGTCCTGCCCTCGGGAATCTCGGCACGCCGCGATCCTGCGGTTCGACGTGTGCTGGCACAGGCGGGCGTCGAGATCCAGCCACGCACCCAGGCACACACACGGACACAGCGCAGTCCCGTCGACACCCCCGCGCCGAGTCGGTCGGCACGCCGCGTCGCGCTGCAGGTGATCGCCGATGTGAACGGCCTCGCGCATGGCTATGAACTGCTCTACCGCGATGCCCGTCGCACCGATGCGAGCGGCATCGTCAACGGGATGCAGGCCACGTGCGAGGTGCTGGCCGCGGCGGTCCTGGATCTGGGCCTGCCTCGCCGTGCAAGGGGCTTGAGCTTCTTCGTCAACGTCGATCACGACACGCTGATGAGTCAAGTGGTCGAAGCCATCCGTCCGAACTGGGGCGTGGTCGAGTTGCTCGAATCCATCGTGGCCACCCCGAAGGTCGTCGAGCGCGTCCGGCAGCTTCGCCAGCTTGGCTTTCGGTTCGCGCTCGATGACATCGACACGCTGGACGACAGCCGCTGGGCACTGATCGATCAGGTCGAGATCGTCAAGTTCGACTGGAAGCGCGTGAAGCCGACGGAACTTCCGCAGATGCTGGCCAGGGCGCGTGCCCATGGCGTGCAGGCGCTGGCCGAGAAGGTCGAGACCGACGCCGATGTGGCAGTGGCCCGCGACCTGGGCATCGACTTCCTGCAGGGCCACGCCATCGCCAAGCCGGATCTCGTCGTCGCACCGGGACTTCCGGCCACGTCGGCACTGGCCGTGCGTCGCGCGTGGCTCTTGCTCCAGCATGGGCCTTCCAACGAGTCACTCGCCACGGCACTGGCCTTCGACCCTGCCACGGTCTGGAGGATCTGGCAGATCGCCGATCTCGACGGCGTCAGGGCTGACACGGCCGATCGTCCTCAGCAGATCCGCGATGTGGTGGCCGAACTTCCTCGTCCCGTGCTGCAGGCATGGTTGACTGTCCTGCAGATCGCGGACGCGGGCCAGATCGACGCGGCCTGGACCTACGCCGGCCTGGTCAAGGCACGCTTGATGAAGCTGATGGCACGCCGTGTCGCGCCACACGATCTGGTGCTCGCCGACGAGGCCTACCTGCTCGGGCTGCTCGACCATTTTCGGACGACCTTGGGCATCGCGATGCGCGATCCCGATCTGGGTGTGCGCGCAGGCGCCCGGCTTGAAATCGCGCTGCGTGACCGCACGGGACTGCTCGGGGCCATGCTCGAATTCGCGCAGCTCCACTACGTCAAGCCGACAGGCTGGTTGCCGACCGCACTGGCCGTCACGCCGGGACTCGCGCGGTCCCTGAGCACCATCTTTCAGGAGTCGCATCAGTGGGCTCGCGAGCGCAGCGAGACCGCGAGCGTGCTCCGCGGTGTGCCGGCCCACCTGGATGGGTGGGAGACATCCCGTACGCCACGTGCCCATCGGCCTTCCGATGAATGGGATGGGCGTCAGCGCTTCCCTTCGAGTCGTCGAACGCCTTGACGCCGTCCCCGAGTTCAACAGGCCGACATGGCTTTGCTGACTTTCTCGTGTCGGCGATGACCCGCGAGATCGCCTGTTTTTCCTACCCATACGTGTCATTGAAGGCCTCTGGGACCGCGCTGAAACTGATTTGAGGCTTCAGGCCGTCCGAGACCTTGCTTCCTCCAGCGGTTCAAGTGTTCCACGGGGCCTGGAAAGGCGAATGAACAGCGGGATCACATGCATGAGCAAGGCAGAGGTCGAGAAACAACCATCCGTGAATGCACGGCATCCAAGTGCGCTGACCCCGTCGTCCCTCAACACGCCCGCCTTGAAGGTTGCTGCCGCGTCCCGAACGGAACTTGCGACCTCCACCGATGAGACGCGAGCGTGGAAAGACGGCAAAGGCTGCTGTCTCCTGCCAAGAGCCGTCTTCGTCAGCTACATGAGCGGCGGCCTCATTCATGTCGGACTCGACAACGACTGCGCTTTCGTGTTTCCCGCCTACCGCGTCGAGGCACTCGCCGCATCCCGCGCCATCGATCTTCGTCTGGTCTGGATCGAATCGTTCGGACGCGTCTTGCATTGGCCGCGCCTGCAGACGCGGCTTGCCCTGTCGAGGCTGATGCAGGGCGAGTTCGGCACGCCAGAGTGGATGAGCCTGCAGTCGTCTCTGCGTGCTTGCCCCAGCGGTCAGCTGGCCGCTGCCCGACGCAAGAACCGCGCGTCCCTCCAGTCCGTCCCGGCCTCTGCCTGACCCATGTGATGCGTGCATGGCGGGCTGCCTGCCCATGCCGCCCAGCGCGTGGCTGCATGAGACGGATGGCGCGGTTTGCCCAGTGACGTTCAGCGCGCGCGCACTCCCCATTTCTTTCTGATTTCTTGCCAGTCCTTTCTGTCAACTGTCATCGTCAAGAGGAGACGATTCATGTCCCAACCCTACAAGCCGGTACGTTCGCCTTCGAACCACAGCATGGCGCCTGATGGACGCGCGGATCTGCCGGGGTCGACCGTCGGCACGGATCACCCACCGTCGGGCGTGTCGATCCTGACCAGCGGGGATTCGAATCTCCCGACGATCCAGACGCTTCTGAGTCCTGAGCAGTCCCTCTCCCGCAGTCATCGATTGGCGGGCGACGCGGTGCTCAATCACAGCCCTGAGTGGATGGCCGCGATCGGCCGCATCGGTGGCCTCTCGAAGTCGCCGGCCAAGTCACGTGCCGCGCGCTTGAACGGTGCGAAGGGCGGGCGACCCCGCAAGTCCGATCCGAGAACCGATGTGACGGACGACAAGAAGTCGGAGGTCGTGCACATCACCGCCGGCCATCAGCTGGCGACGGCCACGGGTTCGATGTCCGACGCGGGTTGATCCGCCCGTTCGCTCTTCATCTGACTGGATGAAGCTCTGACGCTTTCATGTGATTGAACGCGTCGTGACCATCTTCGATGCTCCTGTCTCAACGCTTTCGACGTGCGCTGTTCAGGGACTGTGCACGCAACTTCAAAGGACACGACATGAAGAGCGAATCGCTGCAGCAACGTTGGCGCCGGGTCTCGGCACGGGCAGTCATCGTCACCGCCATCGGATGTGCCTTGTCGGCCTGCGGAGGTGGCAAGTCCGATGACGGAAATCTCATCGACGATTCGAGCCAGGTCCCGAAGGGCAGCGGCAAGGTGACCCTGACCGGCGTCGTCTCCAAGGGACGCATGGCAGGCGCGCAGGTCCTTGCGCATCCCGTGAAGAACGGTGAGGTCGACGTGGCCACCGTGCTGGCTTCCGGCACGACGCGCACCGATGGTCGCTACGAGCTGCCTGCTTTCGAGGTCACGCCGGGAACCCCCGTCGTGGTGCAGGTCAGCGTGGTGGACGGAACGGTCCACACCGACGAGGTCAGCGGCACGTCGGTACCTCTGCCGTCGACCTTCACGATGCGTTCGGCGGTCGTCCCGCAGACCACGGACGTGACCCTGCCCGTCAACATCACGCCGTTCTCCGAAATGGTGGTCCGCGCGGCAGAGACCGGGCCCGACAAGCTGGGCAAGGCGAGCGTGCAGCAGGGCAAGAGCGCGGTCACGCAACTCCTCGGCTTCGATCCGTTGTCGACCGATGTGAATGGCATCTCGCCTTCCAACAGCGCGGCCGTCAACGCCCAGGGGCTGATGCTGGCTGCGGTGTCGCAGCTGGCCATGGGGCCGGAAGGCGATGCGCTCGGCTGCACGATGACGGACGCTGGTGCCGCCATCGCCTGCACGGTGGACAAGCTGGCGCAGGCCGCCAAGCTCGACAGCATCCAGTTGTCGATCGGCGAGATCGATGTGGGGGCCGGCCTGTCGCGCGCGCTGGTCGACGTTTCAACCAACGAGGCCCTGGTTCCGGACGGTGTCGACGTGACCGTGACCGTCGATCGAGTCACCGCGCGCCTGGCCTGCGAGCCCGGCAGTCTCACCAATCCCTGCGAGGTTGCCCAGGTGGATCAGCAGGCCACGGGTGTGGCGGCCACCAAGGCCATGTTCATGGCGCTGCGCACCGCTGCCGACGGCTGGTTCTCGCGAGGCGGGTTGGCGGGCGGCGGTCGGCTCAATCGGGATGCACAGGCCTACGAGGCGGCCGTGACGCAGGCGCGTCAGCCGCTCGATCAGGTCACGCAGGATCTGGCCGTGATGCAGCTGGGCATCGAGCTGTATCGCGACTTCATGTCAGGGAGAACGACCTCGAACGGTCGGTCCGCACGATTCGGCCGGGCAGAGGGATACGACCGGACCTTGCTGGCCGATGGCAACCAGGTGTCGCACGGTGGAACCTGGAGTGAAGCTGCCATCGGCTGCACGCTGCGCACGGCTGACGGTTCGGTGGCCACAACCCCCGCTCAAGTCGTTGACATCGGTTGCCGCTCGTCGGTGCGCATGGAGATCGAGCGCGTGGCGCCTTCGGGTACCCAGGCGGGGACCATCCGCATCACCGATTGGCGGCATGGCGTGACGCTCGAGCCGAAAGGCACGAGCGGCGCGGACGCCCGCGAGTTCGCCTACACGACCTCGGCCTCCCGCCGCGTCCGCACGCGGACTTGCACCGGCAGCGTGTTTCCGGGCGGAATGTCCGGGTGCAGTGCACTGACCGAGTCGGCGAGCGAACGAGTCGACCTCCAGCAGACGTCGACGGGCGACCGTCGGATTTTCTCCGGCACCTTCGTGGCAGCGCCACGAGATGGGTCCTCGGCGGCCTTCGAAGTCATGGGCGAGTTGCCGGGGCTGCTGGATCGAGGCGACGGATCTCTGGTCAATGACCGCCAGGCCGTGAATCTGGTCATCACGGACACCGGCGCCGTGGACGGCGTCGCGACCCTCGCTGGCAAGGTCGAGGCCTTCGACAGCGCAAGCGCCACCGCCGCCAGCGGCACGCTCGAGATCGCGACGGGCAGCCGGTTCACCTTCGTCGCCGCCAACGAGGACGGCTCGCGCCCCGCCGCCGGCGCCAGCACCGTGTTCCGGGAGCCGGCTTCGGCCCGCATCGGCCTGACCTGGCGCACGACCGGTGCCGCCTTGAGGGGCACGCTCGACACGAGCGACATCGTCTGGGACCGTTCCGGACGCGAGCGCTCGCCATCCCGACTCACCTTTGCGGGCCAGCTGGATTTCCTCTCGGGGGGCACCGCCCGCAACTGGATCACCGCCGAGCTGTCGATGACGCAGACCGGCTGGGAAGCCCACGACCCGACCTTGCCGATCGACGCCAGCAATCCGGACTACACCGTCGCTGGTACGTTCTCCGGCACCGTGACGCCGACGGATGGCAAGCCGCCGTTCTACTTGAGCCTCACCACCGCCAAGAAGTCGAACGAGCCGTATCCCACGGCACTCTCCGGCACCTTGCGCATGGGCAGTGGTTCGGCGCCACGGGTGAACATCCAGTTGTCGGCGACCAACGATGCGGCCGGTTTCAAGACCTGGACCCTGCATGAAACCCTGCAGGACCTGACGATCACGGTGAACCGGGACACGCGGTCCTCACCGATCCGCCAGGGCAGCGGTCAGCTTCTGGTCGGCACCATCGACCACGACCAGCGTCGCGTCAACTACGCCGATCTCACGTTCGAGTCGCTGGACCTCGGTCTTTGAGTCCGGTCCCGGCCCGCCCGATGGTCCCGGGCGGGCGCGCCGATCGGCGGGTGTTCCTCGCCGGCGTCGTGGCCTTGGCCACCATCGGCACCGGCACCGGCATCGGCCTCCCGGCGCATGCCCAGTCGCAGGAACCGGGTCCTGAAAGGCCGCCTGTGTCGGCTGCCGCAGCCAACATGGCCTGGTCGTTCAACATCCGGATCGACCACCATGATGACGCCGTGCCCTTGCGCGCTCATGGTGATGACGACGAGGTGCTGCGCCGCCTCGATCCCCGGCCCGGGCGCAACAGCGCCTGGATCGATGACGAGTTGCGCCTCCAGCTCGACAGGGGGCCATGGTCTTACGGTGCACTGGCTCGAAGCCGGCTGGACATCCGCGTCGACGCCGACACACTGGCGCTGATCCGCCATGTGGACCGCGATGAGCCCCTGCCGGCAGGCGGGCTGGATTGGCGGGTCGATGCACGGGCGGGCGGCTTCGCCGGGCGCGGTCTGTGGATGGGTTGGCGCACGGGCGAGCTGTCGGCCTGCGACTGCGGGGGCTGGGTCGAACTTCAGGGCCTGCAACTGACGCGCTGGATCGATCGTCGCTGGACAGGCCACGCGGCCCGAGATGCCGACGACGGTCGCTACGCCCTGTCCCTGCAGGGCTGGCGCCGCGACGATCGTCAGATCGAGCCCTTTCTGCCCACCCCTGCCGGGCAAGGACAGGCCTGGCTGCTGGCCGGCGGCTTTCGTTGGGCGATGGCGCCAGGCTCGCGACTGTCAGGTTCCCTGCACGACCTGGGCGGACTGCGCTGGCGCGGCATCGTCGAGGAAACCTCCACCGTGTCCACCGACACCGACCTGCAGCAGCCCGATGGCCACATCACCCTCGCGCCGCTGATGCAGGGCAGGGTGCGGAGGCGACCGTCGTTCGCCCGCGCGCCGGCCTGGGCCCAGCTTCGGCTGGACAGCCGCTTGGCGCCGAACGCGATCGCTTCGGTGTCGACCCGTTGGGGCACTGCCTCGCAGGGTTGGTGGCAGATCGCCTGGCGACAGGCGTTGTGGGCGGGCCTGGACCTGCAGGCAAGCGCTCACAGCCCGGCCTGGCCGGTGCGTCGCTGGGGTCTGGAATTCCAGGCTGGACCCCAGGCGGCTGGCGGACGGGTTGGCCTGCCGTCGTCCACCGGCGCGACGGGCGTGGGTGGTGCGGCGGCCTGTTCAGGCTGGTCCATCGGGGTCATGGCCGACCGGCTGTCGAGCCAGCGCCGCAGCGCGGCGTTCACGCTGGGTTGGCGAAGCTGCGGCTGAGCGCCAGGCCCGTCGGTTTGCTGCGCCGGGCTGACAGATGGCCCGCGAACCCTGAGCTTTTTTCCGGTTTCGCGCCGGGCACCGCTCCCTACGATGGCATGGCCCCTCCGTCCGCACCGGAAGGGCAGGCATCCCGCTCCGGGATGCGGCTGTCCGAGAGGTCCACGATGTCCCCACCCGCCACGATCAACCATCCGTCCGCCAGTGCTCCCGCGCTGGCTCCCTCCCTGGGTCCTACACAGGCCCCGGCACCCGCGACGGCGGGCGCGGCCTCGGCCGGTTGGACGCCCTACGCCTGGCCGACCCCGCCGCTGGCGGCCTACCCCCAGCCCACGCCGTCGCTGGAGCCCGAGCCGTGCGAGGTCGAGGCCCGTGGCGGCCAGTTGATGATGGGCGTGCTGGTCGACTTCGACCTCAACGAAGGCCAGGCCCGCGTGCTGCTGCCGCCCGACAAGGTGCCGGTGGTGCTGCGCTTCAGCCAGATCCGCCGCATCACGCTCAAGCGCAGCCTGGCGCCGCTCAGCGCGGCCATGGTCGCCGATGCCAGTGGGGACGCCGTCGGCCAGGTGCTGGGCCATCGTCGCAGCCTGACCTACACGGTGCACCTGCAGGACGGCGGACGACTCAGCGGGCGCACGGTGGGACATCTGGACCTGCCGGCCGGCCTGTTCCTGTTCGCGCCGGTGGATGCGCTGGGCTCGGTGCAACGCCTGTTCGTGCCGCGCGCGATGCTGGTGCAGCAGAGCATCGGCGATCCGCTCGGCCAGATGCTGGTCGAACAGATGGCGACCTCGTCGGATGAACTGGACCAGGCGCTCGCCGAGCAGCAGGCGCAGCGCAACCGCAAGCTCGGTGAGCAGTTGCTGTCGCGCCAGTTGGTGACCCCCGAACAGCTGACGATCGCGCTGGACACCCAGGCCCGCATGCCGACCGTGCGGCTGGGCGAGGCGCTGGTGCAGCTAGGCTACATCTCGGAGGCGCAACTGCAGCAGGCGCTGGACCAGCAGCGCTCCGAGCGGGCGCAGCCGCTGGGTGAGCTGCTGCTGCTGCGCGGGCTGGTCGACGTGGACCACCTGCGCATCGCGCTGGCCCGCAAGCTGGGTTATCCGGTCGTCGACATCGACCACTTCCCGGTCGAGCGGGCCGTGCTCGCGCTGCTGCCGCTGGGCGAGGCGCGTCGCTTGCAGGTCCTGCCCCTGATGCGACGGGGCGGCCGGCTGGTGGTGGCGATGCTCGACACCAGCCAGCACGAGGTCATCCACGAGCTGGAGCGCATCACCCAGGCCCACATCGCGCCGACGCTGGCCGGCAGCGGTTCGCTGCGCCTGGCGATCGAGCGCGCCTACGGCGGCTCGCCGGAGGCCATCCCCTTCGACCTGAAGGCCATCGACCTGGCCAATGCCGAGCTCGTCAAGCGCAGCCTGCCGGCCGGCACCAGCCGGACGCCGAAGAACGCCGCGAGCCGGTCCGCCGAGCGCGCGTCTGCGAACGCCACGACCGCGCCGACGACCGCCGCGCCCGAGCGCGTGATCGACGCCGGCATCGAGGTGCCGGCGCTGGTGCAGACCCCGGCGCAGACCCCGGACCAGGCGCTCGACATCTCGCTGGACGTTCCTGCCGCGGCGCCGGCCCCGCGATCGCCGGAGCCGGCCGCCGCGCCGTCTTCCGTGCCCGCCTCGGCATCCGCCTTCGAGCCCGCGCCGGGCCCGCCCGTTGCAAGCGAGCCGACGGACCCGGCCGAGCTGGCCCAGCGCGCCCGGGCCGCAGCCGCGCGGCATGAAAGCCCCTTGCTGCAAAGCCTGTCCAACATCGTCCTGGACGCGCTGGCGCGCGGTGCCAGCAGCGTGCAGATCGAGGCCATGGGGGCGGACGACAAGCTGCAGGTGCGCCTGCGTCGCCATGGTCGGCTGGAGACCCACAGCGAGCTGCCGGCGGCGTGGCGCAGTCCGCTGCTGGCGCGCATCAAGGCGCTGGCCGATCTGGACATCAGCGAGATCCGCAAGCCGCAGGAAGGCCGACTGGCCTTTGCCCGTCTGGTGCCGCAGCACGCGATCGATCTGCGCGTGCTGACGCTGCCGACCCACGACGGGCTGGAGGATGTCGTGCTGGGCCTTCCGGCACGCCTGAAGCCCTATGCGCTGGAGGCCGTCGGCCTGCCAGCCGATGACCTCGCCCGGCTGCGCACGCTGCTGGAGCGTCCGGCCGGCCTGATCCTGTGCGCCGGCCCGGCCCGCTCCGGGCGCACGACCACGCTGCACGCGATGCTGTCGCACCTCAACCGGCCCGAACGCCGCATCTGGACGCTGGAAGAGCGCATCGAGCGCCTGCAGCCCGGCCTGCGCCAGATGGAGGTGCGCGCCGAGGACGGTCAGAGCATGGAACTGGCGCTGCGCTCGCTGATGAACACCGATGCCGACGTGATCATGGTGGGCCACATCGCCGATGCCGCCACGGCCCGGCTGGCCGTCGAGGTGGCGCTGCGCGGCCGGCTGGTGATCGCCGGCATGACCGCCCGCCATGCCGGCGACGCGGTGATGCGCCTGATCGACCAGGGCGTGCCGGCCTGGGACCTTGCCGACGCGCTGCTGGGCGTGCACAGCCAGCGCCTGCTGCGACGCCTGTGCAATGCCTGCCGCATGAGCCGCACGGCCAAGGACAACGAGGTCGACGACTGGGTCGACGGCTACTTCCATGGCGGGGC
>JACCDS010419352.1_pt1 | contig 12899 bp, 7 predicted proteins | sample 7446441 | NCBI WGS metagenome assembly JACCDS01 (sample SAMN15323445, study PRJNA562643) | freshwater metagenome | isolation source: river surface water | place: USA:Blue River Watershed | collected 2017-08-17
TAATCAGTTATCAGCCAACGACTTAAAAAGAGTCAATCAAGTGTATCAGTCGATGAAAATGCCTTCTAGGAAAGCATGGATTTATTATATGGTGGTTCACTTGAATTATATGACTACTTTGTTAAAAGAGGTAGCCAATAAAAATATTCCAAGAGCAGATTTAGCTTGGCCACAAATTGTGGAATTGATGAATTCGGATGATGCTGTGGTTCGGAAATTGGCGAGGGAAGTTCTGGCCATTAGTGAAGATAGAAAGGCCATTTTCAAAACTATTTACCTGCTGCAGAAATGGCTGGTAATGCAGCGAAAGGCAAGGAAATATTTAAAACCAATTGTACCGTTTGTCATCAAATTCAAGGTGTAGGAGGTGTTGCTTTTGGTCCTGATTTGTCTACCTTAAAAAGTAGAAATGCCTTATCCATCATTACCGAAATCATTAATCCCAATAATTCTATCGCTGATAAATACGGAAATTGGGAATTAGTTTTAACTGATGGTACCAAATTGTCAGGCATCATTACTTCTGAAAATGACAATTCATTGAGCTTGAAACAAATGGGTGGAGTGGTGACTTTGATTGAAAAATACCGGATTAAATCCCGTGTTTCTGCGAAGTTGTCTGCGATGCCCAATGGTTTAGAAGCGAATATTAAATTGCAGGACATGGCAGATTTAGTCGCTTTTATTAAGGGGAAATGATTTTTTATTTCTATTTTGTACGCTAAAACCTATTTTAATTATAAAAATTAACAAAAATGTCTAAAAAGATTCAACTAGGCCTGATTTTAACCGTCGTTGCCCTTTGCTCTCTTAGTTTTTTGCAACCCAATGCACCCAAAGTGATTCCCATCGCTCTTAATACTCACATCGCTTTAGTGGGAGGGAACATGGGATCTCGAATGATCAATTATGATCATTTTGAAACGGAATTGCATCTGAGATACCCTGACAATAATTTGCGCGTACGAAATTTATGTGATGGAGGAGATACTCCCGGGTTTCGTCCTCATTCAGCTAGAAATCAGCCTTGGGCTTTTCCTGGAGCAGGTAAATTTCAAGATGAATTTGCCAATCCATCGGGAAGTGAAGGACACCTAGAAACGCACGATCAGTGGTTGACGCGTCTAAAAACAGATGTGATCATTGGTTTTTTTGGTTATAGCGAGTCGTACGAAGGCAAGGCTAAATTGGAAAATTACAAAGCGGAACTTACGGCTTTTATCCGTCATACTTTGGCACAAAAATACAATGGTGTTACTGCTCCAAAATTGGCCATTGTTTCGCCAATCGCTTTTGAGGATTTGACTGCTTTGTATGATTTACCTAATGGTAAGGAGCAAAATGCGAACTTGACTTTGTACACTCAAGCCATGAAGGAAGTTTGTGAGAAACAAGGTGTTTTATTCATTGATGCTTTTACGGCATCCAAAAAATGGTTCCAAGAAAGTACAGAACCATTAACCATCGATGGTTTTCAGTTGAATGATAAAGGATACAAAAAATTGTCTTTGCTTTTGGCAGACCAAGTTTTTGGAAAGAAAAATACTTCCATCGAAGCTAGAAGACAATCGGTTTATGATGCTGTCGCTGAAAAGAATTGGATGTGGCATACCGATTATAAAATACCTAACGGAGTTCATGTGTATGGCAGAAGATACAATCCATTTGGACCCGATAATTATCCAGCCGAGATTGAGAAAATTCGTCAAATGACTGAAAATAGAGAAAAGGCCATTCAGGCCGCTATTCGCGGGACTAGTTTTGACTTAGCAGCAGCGGATGCGCAGACAAGGAAATTGGATCCTGTGAAAACGAATTTTAATCCAGATAAGAATGGTAGTTTAACCTATTTGTATGGTCAAGAAGCATTAAATGCAATCAAAGTTGCTCCAGGTTATAAAATTGAATTATTTGCATCTGAGGCAGAGTTTCCAGATTTGGCGAAACCAGTTCAAATGACATTCGATAACAAAGGTCGTTTATGGGTAGTTTGTATGCCATCATATCCACATTATAAACCGGGCGATCCAAAACCCAATGATAAAATCATCATTTTGGAGGATACCAACAAGGATGGTAAAGCAGATAAACAAACTGTTTTTGCAGAAGGTTTGCACGTTCCTGTGGGAATGGAAATTGCGCATGATGGGGTATATGTTTCACAAGGTACCAATTTGGTATTCCTAAGAGATACCAACGGAGATGACCATGCAGATACCAAAGAAGTAATATTAAGCGGTTTTGATGACCATGATACGCACCATGAAATTTCAGCATTTGTAACAGATGAATCGGGTGCGATTTATATGGGTGAAGGGGTCTTTTTACATACCAATGTAGAAACTCCTTATGGAACTGTTCGTGCAACTAATGGTGGATTTATGCGCTATAATCCAGCTAGAAAGCACTTGGAAAGAGTGGCTCAATTGTCTATTCCAAATCCTTGGGGAATTGCTTTTGACAAATGGGGACAAAATTTCTTTGCTGAAACCTCTGGTCCGGATGTACGTTGGATGATGCCAGGAACTACCAAAAATAGATATGGTCAGACAGGTCATAAGTCCTTTACCTTAATTGAGGAAAAACATTTGGTTCGTCCTACTTCAGGTTTAGAGTTTGTGTACAGTAGACATTTCCCAGATGAAGTGCAGGGCGATTTTTTGATCAACAATACCATCGGTTTTTTAGGTATGAAACAGCATATTTTGACGGACGATGGAACAGGATATAAATCGAAACACCGCCAAGATTTAATCGTAGGAGAAGATCGTAATTTCCGCCCTGTCGATATGGAATTTGCACCAGATGGGTCTTTATATGTCATCGATTGGCACAATATATTAATTGGACACATGCAACACAATGCTAGAGATCCATTGAGAGATCATACACATGGTAGGGTCTATCGAATCACTTATCCTTCTCGTCCATTGGTTCAGCCAGCGAAGGTATTTGGAGCTACCATCGATGAATTATTAGAAAATTTAAAATTGCCTGAATACCGCACAAGGTATCGAGTTAGAAGGGAATTGAGAGGAAGAAAGGCTTCTGAGGTTTTGCCTAAAATTACTTCTTGGGTGGCCAATTTAGATAAAACAGATCCCAATTATGAGCACCATGTATTGGAGGGATTGTGGGTTTCTTGGGGATTGAATAAAGTAGATCAAAAATTATTGAATCAATTGTTGAATTCCAAAGATTATCACGTAAGAGCTGCCGCTGTTCGCGTTTTAAGATACACCGGTCATCAGGTAGCTAATCAAGCTGAATTATTAGCAAAAGCAGCTGAAGATGAGCATGGGCGTGTGCGCATGGAAGCATTTGTGGCTGCGTCTTGGTTACCGCAAGAGAAGGCATTGCCCATTTTAGCACTTGCTAAAAAACATCCTCTGGATGATTGGATGAAAGAGCCACATGAGATTGCAGTGGCGCATGCTTCTGGTCAAAATGTTGCCAAGAAAAAAGAAGCCAAAGTGGAGTCGGATTTATTAGGAAATGATTTAGCGATGTTCAAAGAAGGTCAAAAATTATTTGCCAAGGATGGCTATTGTAATACTTGCCATCAAACCAATGGTAAAGGCTTGGTTTCTTCTGGATTTCCTCCTTTGGCAGGCTCGAATTGGGTAACAGGCAATGAAGACCGATTGATTAAATTGGTTTTGAAAGGATTGATGGGACCTATTGAAGTGTCAGGAGTAAAATATCCAGGGCAAGTTCCTATGACTCCTTATGGCGGCTTGATGAATGACAAAGAAATTGCAGCGGTGTTAACCTATGTGCGCAATGCTTTTGGAAACAAAGCATCTGTCATACGTCCAGAAAAAGTGAAAGCTGTCAGAGCGGCCATTGCTTCCAAAAAAGATTTTTATAATGTATCAGAATTACTACAACAACACCCATTAGAAAAATAAATGAAAAATTATATCCGACTATTGTTGAGTTTTTGTTTGGTTTTTGTTTTTGATCAAAACGGTTTTTCACAGAAAAAATCCGAAAAAAAACCATTGATTGTTTTTGTTTGTGGGGATCATGAATATAGTGGAGAAGAAACACTTCCCTTATTAGCTAAGACTTTGGAATCACAATATGGTTTTCGGACTAAAATTTTAAAGTCATTCCCAGATCAAAATGCCGAGAAAAATATTCCTGGTTTAGAAGCTTTACAAGAAGCAGATTTAGCTGTTTTCTTTTTGAGGTGGAGATTGTTGCCTGCTGATCAAGTAGCCCATATTGAGGCTTATTTAAAATCGGGTAAACCTATCATGGGATTTAGGACCAGTACACATTCTTTCAATTATCCCAAAGGAGATCCTTTGGAATCTTACAATGGATTCGCTGAAAGAGCATTTGGTGCGCCTCCGGGATGGGGCGGAAAAGCGCAACATACGCATTATGGACATAATGCAAGTACAGACGCAAGCATTATTCCTGAAAAAGCCAAACACCCAATTTTAACAGGGGTAGATCCCACTTTTCATGTTCGTTCGTGGTTGTACCGAGTGCTGCCTGATTTTCCTAAAAAAGGAACAGATTGGTTGATCATGGGTAAAGCAGTTAATCCAGATAAAGCAGCTGTGGATCAGCCGATAGCCTGGACATGGGAAAACGAGTACAAAGGGAAAGTGTTTTTTACAACCATGGGACATCCGGAGGATTTTTCAGTTGAGCCTTTTCAGCGTTTAGTTGTCAATGCGATTCATTGGGAATTAGGTAAAAAAGTGCCAAAAAATTGGACAGGTAAATTAGATATCAATGTTCCATATAGAGGAATGGTTAGTTCAAAATAAATAGTTTAACACGAATAAAATGAAATATCAGATTGCAATGAATACCCTGGTTTATGGACCAGATATGAACGAGTCGATTATCCAGCATTTGGCATATATCAAAGAAGTGGGTTATGAAGGAGTAGAGATACCGATTTTTAATACGGATTTGGCTTATTGGAAACCATGGAAAGAAGAAATAGACCGTTTGGGTTTAACGGTATTCACGGTAACTTTTTTGGGTGCAGACATGAATACCATTTCATCAGATCCTGCGGTACGTCAAAATGGTATTGAGTTTTTGAAAAAAGCAGTAGATGTAACAGCTTATTTAGGCGCTACCTGGTTATCTGGTCCCTATCATTCCGCTTTAGGTGTATTTTCTGGTGCGGCACCCACGCAACAAGAATTGGATTGGTCTAAAGAAAGTATGTTAGCTGTTGCGGCTCATGCTGAGACAAAAAACGTGATTTTAGGATTGGAGTATTTAAATCGTTTCGAAAATTATGTAGTCAGTTCTGCCGATCAATTGCATAGTTTAGTGAAAGCCATCGATCATCCGAATGTAAAAATCATGTTTGATACATTTCACGCGCACATTGAAGAATTCAATACAGGTGATGCAATGGTTAGAATTGCAGATGAAATTGGTCATATACAACTATCAGAAAGTACGAGGGCTACTTTGGGAGAAGGGCAAGTTCATTGGGACAATGTCTTTGATGGCTTAGAGCGAATGAATTACAAAGGATGGTTAGTCGTGGAGGCATTTACGCCTTTGTTGCCGGCGGCATGTATTTGGAGAAAAAATTACACCACAGAAGCAGAATTGGTTTTAAAAAGTTATCAACATATTCAAAAGCATTTAAACAAACGATGAAAACTAAATTGTACCTATTAGCCTTTGTTTTTATTAGCATCCAATCTTTTGGGCAAAAAACAAAAAGTACGCCAGAATCAGCCTTAAAAGATTACATGGGCAATGGTGATAAAAGTTTTCAATGGGAACTCAAAGATTCAACGGCCATGGGTACGGTCATGGCTTATCATTTGTTATTGACTTCTCAAAGATGGCACGATATCACTTGGCGACATCAATTAACTGTTTTTGTGCCTAAAGATCGTAAATATGAAGATGCGCTTTTTTTCATCACCGGAGGGTCCAACAAAGAGGAACAACCCAATTGGAGTAGTAAAGATGGTTTGTGGCCAGCATTATCTGCTTTGGCAGCCAAGAATAAATCCATTGTTTCATTGATCAAACAAGTACCCAACCAACCCATTTTTGATGGAAGAACGGAAGATGAAATCATTTCCTACACCTTGCATAAGTACAAAGAGGATAAAGATGTTACTTGGCCATTGTTATTCCCAATGGTGAAATCAGCGGTGCGTGGCATGGATGCTGTTCAGGAATTTGTGAAGAAAAAAATCAACTATTCTGTAAATAATTTTGTTGTCACCGGTGCTTCTAAACGTGGATGGACAACTTGGTTGAGTGCAGCAATTGATGACAAGCGCGTGAAAGCCATTGCTCCGATGGTGATTGATATGTTAAATATGCCAGCAACCTTGAATTATCAATACACTACTTATGGAGAATACAGTATTGAGATTGAGGATTATGTGAAATTAGGTATACCACAAGGCACAGGTACTCCAGATGGGAAAGCCATAACGACCATGATTGACCCTTTTTCCTATCGGTCTAAATACAATATACCCAAAATGATTTTTATCGGAACAAATGATCCTTATTGGACGGTAGATGCAACTAAACATTATTACAATGAAATTCCGGGCCAAAATTTACTTCATTATGTTCCCAATGCCGGTCATGATTTAGGAGGGGGAAAACAAGCGATTGAGGCATTGAGTGGTTTTTTTGCGAATGTAGTTCAAAATAGAAATTTACCATTACCCGTGTGGGAAATTAAATCTAACAAAACTGCTGCAGAGTTATCGGTTAAAGCATTGAACCAAGATTTTGTGGAAGCTACTTTATGGTATACAACCTCAGCGGACCGTGATTTTAGAAATAATCTTTGGTTAAGTGAAAGAGTAAAAGTATCGGATTTATCCAATATCAAAATAGAACAAGCTTATCCCAAAAAAGGCTATTCTGCATTTTATTTGGATTTGAAATACAAAGATCCAAGTGGTGGGAATTATTCTACGGCAACAAGGATTTATGTATTGGATAAAGAGAAGGTGCTTTAAATAGGTAAGAGGTAATAGGTAAAAGTTCTATTTTCTCTTTTCTCTTTTCTCTCTTCTCTCTTCTCTTTCCTCTTTCCTCTTTCCTCTCTTCTCTTTCCTCTCTATTTCAAATTATCCAAGGCAAATAGAAATTCACTTGCATTAACAAGGCAATGGACCAAAGCTGCGTAGAAAACATTTTTTGTTTTTAGATAAGTATATCCATAAGCCCAGCCAGCCACACTCGCTAAGCCAACGAATAAAATAGAACCAGCATGAAAATGCACTAATCCAAAGAAAATACTTGTAATTGCTAAAGCGGTATAAGTCCCTAAGGGGGCTATTTTGCGATTTTCGAAATAATATGCTGCTGAAAATAAACCGGTACAAATAACAGCTGGGAACCAAAATAATTTGGGTTCTAAAGCATAACCAGTTAGTAGGCTCATCACTAAAAATAAACCGAAACCAATCATCCAATGTTTTTTCCAAGCTTGATCTAATTCTATTTTTTGCGATAAAATATTTTGAATAAGTCCGCGGAAAAAAAGTTCTTCCACCAAGGCTGTCCCAAAATAGATTCGGATTAATTCTTGAATCGCAAGTATAATCAAACTAATGCTTAAAGGCGCAAATGGTTGTGATAGATTGAAATCGTAGATAAAACCTATGAAGTAGATAAATCCGACAAACAATAACCAAGAAATGATGGCGGTTTTGAAAAAAGAGACATTTCCTGTAAGGACAAATCCTATCCCTTTCAATTTTCTAACATATTGGAAGGAGTAGAATGCGCCAATTAATAGTACAAATTTTTGTACCGAACCGAATCCTGATCCCTCAAATGGTAGGCTTGAATTACCATCAAAATGGATAATGGTTGATGGAATTAATACAAGAAAAACAATTAGTAAGTCGGACCAGCCGACTTCCTTTTTGGGGAATGCCAAAAAATAGAGCGTTGGAAATACGTACAGAAATCCATGAAGTGCGGAACTTCCTTTGAACGGACTTTTTCCGTGTATCAATAAAAATAAATAAAAAAGAAAAATTAAAATAAGTGGAATAATTAAAAATCGTTCTTTTTTCTTTTCTGCGAAGGGTTCAAAAAGATGGATAAGTTGGGGATTTCCCATGGAAAAGGTTAAACCAAAGAATATCAAGGCATAGAATCCAGACAAGATTAATTCGCCATTATTTATTTCCCGGTTAAGAATGAAATAAGCGAAAACGATGAATAGGGTAAATATTATGCTATATTTTAACTCTTTGAAAATTGATTCCATGTTAAATAATAATAGAGAGGTTGGAGGTTGTTGGTAAGAAATTTTGCCAAATAAACTGATTTTTTTTAGATTAAAAAATCCAAAAGTTTCTATCCTGCTTTTTGACCAAGTGAAATTTTACATTTCATTTTTTTTAGAAAAAATTTAACTATCCTTTGGTATTTAAGGACAGTTTACTTGCAATGCTTTAATAAAATTACATCGTGATAAAGAATTCGATTTCTTTTCGCAGGTCATTTTTTTGATAACTTTTAAACCTATTTCTATGAAAAACAAATTTGACTATTTCCAAAAAGGGAATCGGATTGTAGCGATGCTAATGGTCATGATTTTCTTTTTTACCTCGGTTGCTTTTGCACAGCAACAAAGTTTACGAGGGAAAGTTAGCAGCTCGACTGGCGAGGCGCTAATTGGTGCAACGGTTTCTGTTATGGGAACAACACGTGGTACTTCTACGGATGCTGCGGGAAATTACAAGATTGATGTGAAATCGGGTGATAACCTTCGTTTTAGTATGGTAGGTTATGCTTCCAAAAATGTAAGTTTCACTGGACAAGCTACGTTGAATGTTTCTTTGGACTCAGACGACAAAACATTGAATGAGGTTGTAGTCGTAGGTTACGGTTCTCAATCGAAAAAAGAAATTACAGGTGCTGTTCAAACAATTGGTTACAAAGAATTGAAGGATTTACCGGTTACTCAAATTGGTCAAAAATTACAAGGTCAATTAGCCGGTGTTCAAATCAACCAAACTACAGGTCAGCCAGGTAAGGGTATGAGTATTCGTATCCGTGGTCAATTGTCAGTTTCGGCTGGTTCTGAGCCTTTATATGTAGTTGATGGATTTCCTATTACTGGATCAATTGGCGCAATGAACCCAGATGAGATTGAAGATATTTCAGTATTGAAAGATGCTGCTTCAACATCTCTATATGGTTCTCGTGCTGCGAATGGTGTTGTTTTGGTAACTACCAAAAAAGGGAAAGGAAGTGGTACAAACGTTGCATTTAACGTATACACAGGTATTCAGCAGGTTCCTATGAAGGGACGTATTAAAATGATGGATGCAGTTCAATTCGCTCAATTCAAGAAAGAATTCTACGAAGATGCGAAGCAGCCAGTTCCAGTGGAATTCCAAAATCCTTCTCAATATGCTGGTAAAAACAATGACTGGTATGATGCTTTGATTCAAAAAAATGCTCCTATTACTAGTTATAACTTGTCTATTACTTCCAATAAAGAAAGATCTAGAACATCTTTGGTTGCTGGAGTTTTGGACCAAAAAGGGGTTGTTTTAAACACAGATTATAAAAGATATTCATTGCGTTTAAATTCAGCTTATGATATCTCCGATAAAGTTACTATTGGTTTTAATGTTGCACCACAATTGACTTATGACAATACCCCTAGAACAGATGGTGATCGTTCAAATGGTATTTTGTTCAACGCAATACATACATGGCCAATTATGCCTATTTATGAGGCAGATGGAGTTACATTAACTAAATTCAATAAATTCCCAGCAAGTACAGGTAATATTTGGACCTATGCGAACTGGGTTCGTTCTGCTCAAGAAATTACCAATGAGACAACGACAACCAATTTATTGACCAACGGTTACATGGAATATGAGCCAATCAAAGGTTTGAAATTCAAATCTAGTATGAACGGTGAAATTTTAAGAACCAAATATTTCTGGTTTAATCCATCTTCTGCAACGATTGCATTGAATACTCCGACTCCAACAACCGCGGTATCCATTCGTCAGAACATTGAAAACTTATCATGGTTGAATGAAAATACAGTTACATACAATAAAACATTCAATGATGATCATAAATTAGAATTATTGGGAGGTTATACTAATCAATATTTCCGTCAAGAATCTACTCAGATTCAAGCAGATACTTATTCAGACGACCGTCTTCCAACGATACAAGGTGCGATCAATATCAACCGTGGAGCTTCTAATAGTGGTGTGCAAGAGTGGGCATTGACTTCCTTCTTAGCACGTGCTACGTATAACTACAAGGGCAAGTATTTAATTAATGCTGCGATTCGTCGTGATGGTTCTTCTCGTTTTGGAGCAAATAATCGCTGGGGAACTTTCCCATCAGTGGGTGCAGGTTGGGTAGTTTCTGATGAGCCATTCATGCAAGATTTACCTGCAGTTTCTTTCTTGAAAATCAGAGGAAGTATTGGTGAAATTGGTAACAATAACATCGGTAATTACACACAATATGCGTTGATTAACAATACCGTTAATGGTGTATTTGGAAATACAGTTGCTCCAGGAGCTGCGGTTTCAACTTTGGCTAATCCGAACTTAGGATGGGAGAAAACACGCCAGATTGACCTAGGTTTGGATTTGAATCTTTGGAATGACCGTGTGAATTTTACCTATGATTACTATTTGAAAAATACGACCAACTTATTGTATTCTGTTCAAATTGCTCAAGAATCAGGTTTCGGTAACTTCAATGATAACATTGGAGAAATTAAATTCTGGGGACATGAATTTGCTGTAAATACTAAAAATACAACTGGGGCTGTTAAATGGACAACTAATGCAAATATCTCTTTCAACAGAAACGTTGTAGTAGCTTTAGCTCCAGGTATTGACCGTGTATATGGAACATTCCACATCACGAAAGTAGGTCAACCATTTGGACAATTTTATGGTTTTATTTCTCAAGGAATGTACAAAAACCAAGCTGACGTAGATGCAAGTCCGAAAGTTCCAGGACGTTCTTTCCCAGGTACTATTAAATTATGGGATGCCAATGGAGATGGTGTGATCACCAATGGTGGTAACAATGATGACCGTGTGATTATGGGTAATCCATTCCCAGATTTCATTTATGGTATCACTAATAATGTGACTTATAAAAATTGGGATTTCAATATGATTGGTTCTGGTTCTTATGGAAATCAATTATTGGTTCGTCACATTTATTCTACTGCGAACTTAGATGGTCCATTCAATTTATTAGCAGAGGTTGCTAATCGTTGGAGATCTGAGTCTCAACCGGGTGATGGTAAGTATGGTACAACTGTTGGTGGTGGTAACGTTACAGGTATTGAGCGTGACTGGATTAACTCACGTTTCATCGCTGATGCATCTTACTTTACTATCCGTAACGTTACTTTGGGATATACTTTCAATAAACCTTCTAAGGTATATAAGTCGCTACGTGTGTATGCTTCTTGTCAACAATTATATACGTTTACTAATTACTGGGGTGGACCTAATCCTGAAGTTAGTTCTCAAGGAAATGGACAAGGTGATGGTGGTAACTTAAGTCAAGGTATCGACTTCTCTAGTTATCCAGTTCCACGTACTATTACTATTGGAGCCAATTTCAACTTTTAATTAGGTAGATATATCACAATTACAGATAGAAACAATGAAAAATAAAATCATATTAAGCTGTTTGTTAGCCCTTGGTTTAGCGGGTTGCACAGAGAGTTTCTTGGATATCACTCCAGAAACCAATTTAAGTTCGGTGACTTTCTTCAAAACCCAAGCGGATTTTGAACAAGCCGTGAACGCATGTTATGTTCCTTTGAGAACTATCTACAATGACCGTTCTTGGTTATTGTCGGAAATGCACTCAGATAATACCTATTATGCTCGTAATACAGCATTTGGTGCAACGGAACAACAAGAGGATTTGGCGGATTTCTCCATTCCTGTTTCCAATGGTTTAACAACCAATACGCACGTTTTGAATCAGTATCGTCAAGATTATTTGATCATCGCTCGTGCGAATCAAATTTTAGCTTTGATAGATAAAGCTGATTTCGATGCTACTGTTAAGGCAAATTTGAAAGGACAGGCTCAATTCATGAGAGGTTTTGCTTATTTTGAATTATACCGTTATTTCAACAAGGCTCCTTTACAATTAACTCCGGTAACAGCGCGTGAGGCTGCAGCGGCTCCACTTGGAACAGCTGCTGATTTGGAGAAAATCATCATTGGTGATTTAACAGGTGCTGCGGCTTCTTTGAAGTCAAAAGCAACACAAGAAGCAGGTCGTGCAACATCAGGTGCTGCTAAAACGGTTTTGGCTAACTTGTATATCATCAAGAAGGACTGGCCAAGTGCTGAAAAGTTATTGCGTGAAGTAGTTGCAGAAGGTAGTTATTCTCTAATCCCAGATTATAATAACGTATTTTCAACCAGCACAGCTAATAAAAACAATGCTGAGAGTGTATTTGAAGTTCAGTTCCAAGAAGGATCTAATGGATACAATGGAACATTCATGTACAACTTTTTACCTCGTCCCATGTTAGAGTCTGAATTAAAGACACTTTCAGGTACTTCCAATCCACAACCACAAACAGGAGAAGGTAATAATATTCCTACTCCAAACGTGATTGCAGCGTATGAAGAAGGAGACTTGCGTAAGGCAGCTTCAATTGGGTATATTACTTGTTCTTCCACTTTATGGGAAGGTAAAACTTATCCAATCATCAAGAAATACATGAAAACTCACTCTTTGAATAATAACCATGGAATGAATTGGCCAGTATATCGCTATTCAGAGGTATTATTATTTTTAGCAGAAGCTTTGAATGAGCAAGGTAAAACGGCTGAGGCAGCGACTTACATGAATATGGTACGTAAGCGTGCTGGTTTAGCTGA
>JACCDS011277755.1_pt1 | contig 12897 bp, 8 predicted proteins | sample 7446441 | NCBI WGS metagenome assembly JACCDS01 (sample SAMN15323445, study PRJNA562643) | freshwater metagenome | isolation source: river surface water | place: USA:Blue River Watershed | collected 2017-08-17
CGCGGTCGCGTCAATGCGGTTAACGCCATCTTTATCAATACCTCAAACCAGTTGGGTGAGTTTGAGTCGGGGCTGTTAGCGGCATGGATGGGCGCGGTGCCTGCCGCCGTCATTGGTGGCGTCGGGACGCTGGTGGTGGTCGGGCTATGGATGACGCTGTTTCCGAATCTGCGGAAAAGGCAGAAGCTTGAGAATGAAACGGTGGAGTGATTGGGGCGATAAAGCCGGTCGTGGCGCTTTAAGTGATAGCGAGTAGAAATGTGCTTGAGTGGGGATCATCGTCTTAGCAAACAACACTGGGTGTAGGTTTGTAAGATCATCCTGCGAGGAAGCAGGCTAATCGTGTTGGACGATTCGACGTATCCGGAATACTGAAATTGACGCAACTTGCTGCCCCCAAGTCAGAACATCATTTAGGCTGAATCAGATGAAAGAAACAGTAATCACTTAACTGCATCGAATATCGTTACGTATGCTTTACATAAATGACTGCAGAAAGGAAAGGCTTAACCAAGCCTTCCTTTATTATCATTATCAAAGTTTAATTTAATTTAATAATGTGACAGTGGATTTTTTTATAGGCGAGAGTTTTTTTTATTATTTCAAGAATTACTTGCCAGTCTCCACCACCTAAACCCGCACCCAGCATTGGCATCTGGACCTCTAATCTATTACAAAGTGCAAAATCGCATACGGTTTTCAGACAGTCTTCTAAACTTTCATAGGAAACATATCTTTTATTATCTTTATAGGATGTCTTGATGCCATCTTGTGCAATCATATTCGCCACAAATATTTTATCACTTTTGTTGACTTCAATGAACTGCACGTCTCCCATCTTATAACCGTTGGCTGCAGAAGAAAGATATACTTCTTTAGTCACTGGGTATTTTTTTGCCAAGGCAAGGACAAAACCTTTACCCCACTTCCCTAAATTATTAACAATGTGCAAAATCATAATAGATTCTTTTAAAGGTACTGACGCATCTCCAGCATGACTGTGGATATAAGACATTTCGTCTTGATCGATAAAACCTTTCCGCCATTGTTCTTCGAAAATTTCTTCTGTAATCGTTTCAGATTCAGATAAATCCAACTCACTTTTCTTGCCATCATAAAGTAAGTAGCCAACATCTTGATCCCAGTCTGTAACTGAAGACGATGAATAATAGCTTCCGTCCAAAATGCTTATCTGCCTTGTGGCTATTTCACCGATAAACTCGGTATAAACGACACCCTCACCCTTAATAAACTCTGAATCTGCACGGTAGTAACTTTTATTATCCACTAGCATGAACTCCCACTACTCACTATTCGATTTGAAACATCAAGATCTTTATCATTCTTGACCAGAAAAGTACCTTTTCTTGGCTCTGTTATATTCAACCCTGTCACATCAACTTCAACATAATGCGTGATGCTACCAGACTTTCTGGCATCACCATATATATTAGCAGCCAGCTGGCCTAACGAAATTTTATCAGAGCCCTTAACGTCTTTTAATGTACGTCCTCCGATTGTATCAGGATGAATATTAGTGAAATATTGTCCGTCACCAAATCGCGCGTGTACGCCACCGGTAGAAGGCCTGATAACACGACTATCTTTAATTCCTTCCATTCCTTTCGCATCAGTGAAATGGAACAACGTTCTTATTTCTTCATTCGTCAGCCCAAGCGGGTCGATCCATACTAATGGATTCGGACCATAACGATAAGGGCTAATTCCCCCCGCTAGCCCTATCGGGTCCTGACTAATATACCCTGCAATCTCCGGATCATAGTACCGATAGCGGTTATAGTGCAAACCCGTCTCGGCATCAAAATACTGCCCCTGAAAACGCAGTGGGTTTTCAATCCTGTCAGCAAATACCTGGCCTTTTTCACCCCAGGCACCGGTTTTTTCTGCCCAGACAATCTCGCCACTCACAGACGTCAACCTGACAGGTGCGCCATTGGGATCGCAGTGATAGTGCCAGCTTTGCCTGCTGTCGCCCTGCTGCGTCAGCAAAGCCAGCGGACGAAACGTGCCGGGATAATACACATACTCCCGCATCGTACCGAACAGCGCCGCCTGAGCTTTTTGTCGCTTAAGGCGACTGCCGGTATCGAAGATACTCAGCGCCGCTAAGGATGCGTGCGTGCGGGTGACCGTCTCGCCCGCCAGCGCATCATCCTGCCAGTAGAACCAGCGGGTTTCGCTGTCGGTTTGTTTGAACACCCGGCGGCCAAGCCCGTCGTAGCCATAGCGTACCTGGCTGCTGCCTTTACGTACCGCGATCAGTTGTCGATTCTCATCCCAGAGAAAATCTTCTTTTTCGTCCTGTTCGCTCGTCGTCTCTGTCATTCGACGGCGCTGGCGCAGCTCGCCCGCGCGGTCAAAGACATAACGTACGCCCTGATGCACGCCTTCACGAAACCAGCCTTCCGCGCTGTCGTTGACCTCACGGGTTTGCGTTTGCAACGGGTTACCCGTTGCATCCTGCACAAACTTTCGCAGTGCGCCGTCCGGGGCGATATGGGCCGTCAGCCTGCCAACAGGATCGTAACGGTAGCGATCACTGCCCCACTGGCTGTCCTCGCGCGCGGTGATATTCCCGCTTTTGTCATAGACAACGCCGCTGGCGAACAGCGGTAAATCGTTTTGCAGCACCTGTTGTGAGGTGAGCCGTCCCTGATGGTCGTAATTCAGGGTGCGCGTGAGTGCTTCAGACAGCTGTTCATGGATACAGCGTCCCGCGGCATCGTAGTCAAACGTGATCGGCGTATCGCCATTCAGTTGCACCGTGCGTAAACGTGCGTACGCATCGTACCCGTAAACCACCCGGTGGCCGCTGTCGCTTTCACGCACGCTCAGGCGTCCCTGTGAGTCGTACTGATAGCGCAACTGAAAGCCGTCCTGATCGTCTGTCAGTAACCGTCCCGCGTCATCGTAGCGCCAGCTGAGTCGTCGCCAGGGGTTCTGGCAGAGCACCAGCCGCCCGCAGGGATCGTAGTGAAAGGTCGCCTGCAAGGTATCACCGCTGCGCCGTTCACTCAGTCGTCCGGCCTTATCGTAGCCATAGTGCACTTCACGTCCAAGCGGATCGCGACGTGCGATCAGGCGGCTGCCCTTATCCCAGCTGTACTGCGTTTTCTGTCCCCAATAATCCTGCTCTGCGATCACGCGTCCGAGCCCATCGCGTTCCATCTGCCAGCGTTGACCAGATTGATTGATCACGGCCAGCAAGCGGTCCTCAGGATCGTATTCATAACCCAGTCGTGCGCCATCAGGGGTTTCACAGGCGGTAAGCATGCCGGTACCGTTATAGTGGAAACGCGTGGTCTGTCCCACTTCATCGGTAAAGGCGACCGGTTCATCTTCACGGTCATAGTCTATCCGGACATCGCCGCCCGTCGGGTCGACCGTAGCGATGAGGCGATCTTTGGCATCCCAGTAAAAGCGGGTCACGCTGTGACCGGCATCGGTCCGTTCGAGGAGATTGCCGCGCACGTTGTGCCTGAAATGCGTGGTGCCCGCTCCCGCCACGCTGACCGCCAGCAGGAAGCCAAAGCGGTCATAGCGATAATCGGTTTGCGGTGAGCCTGGCTCATTGGCCTGGGTAAGTTGCCCCAGACGATCGAACTGATACGTTGCCGTTATGCCACCCGGATCGACACTGGCAATCAGATTGCCGCCACTGTCGTAGTCGGCGTGCCAGACCGCGCCTTTCTGGTCGGTCATCGTCAGCGGCAGGCCGTCATCGTTGTAAACGGCCTGCACCATACTGCCATCGGGTAAATGCTCGGCCACCATGCGCCCCTGCGCATCGTAATCCCACCGGTGAACGCTGCCGTCTGGTTCAATCACTTCCACCGTTCGGCCAACGTCGTCGTAACGAAACACCGTATTGCCGCCACAGGGATCGATTTCAGCGATCGGCAGGCCATTATCATCAAAGGTGATACGTGAGAGATGGCCCAGTGAATCGGTTACCTCAACCTCATTGAGCAACGGTTCGTAAGCAAAGTGATAATCCCAAACGCCGCCGTCGCCCCAGGCATGAATAACGCGCCAGTCTTCATTGTACTGGTAGTGAAACCCCTGACCGTTCCGATCAAAGTGGCTGACAAGATAATGGTGTTGATAGTCAAAACGTCGGGGATGCGACAGCGCATCAATTTCGGCGCTCAGTTGGCCATTCGCGTGGTATTCATAGCGCGTGAGTGGTGTGATTTCACCGTCCAGCGCATTGTGCAGGCGCAGCGTACTCAGGCGGCCTTTATCGTGGGTGACAAGAATTTCTCGTCCGGTCAGCCCTTCAATACTGAATTCACGGAGCAGCGTCAGTGCTCCCTCGTGCCAGTCGAAGGCCCAGCCATTGCCGTGACGGTCGGATAACTGCTGTATCGGCAGCTCTCCATCGGCACCGGTGAAATGCCACAGACTGCCCCCTTCCTGTTCGACGCACCAGGTCATCCTGCCCTGGGCGCTGTCCCGCCACAGACGGCTGCAATCCGGCAAGCCCATTACCGCATGTTCACGCCCGTCCGCCTGCGGCAGCGTGGCAAACAGTGTCATCCCATCTGGCTGGGTAAAAAACGCGACACCTTCTTTAGTCAGGATTTCAAGCCGCGTGTCGGCAGGCGTCAACCAGCCATAACCGCAAAGCCCTGCCGTATCAACATCGGCCGAGGAATAGGTCCGGTTCCAGGCCAGCGGCAAGCGGCCTGACAACACAAAATCCTGCTGTTCGAGGCTGACGCTGCCATCGCGGATATCAACGGGTTCGGCACGCAGTACACGGCATTTGAGAAAACCGGGTTCCATGTTGCGAAACAATTTGCGCCTGTGCTGGGCAAAGCGCTTCATGAAATTTTGCCACTTCACCGACTTCCTGAACGTCTTTAGTCCCTTACCCAGACCGCTTAATCCGGCGCGCATCAATAACGCCATCAGGTTGATGGTCGGCGGGCCCCCCACGATCACGTTGTTAGGAATGGCAAGATTAAAGGTCAGCGGCAATGTCAGGGAAAGCGGCTTTGGCTTGGTGGCGCGTTTGAGGCGGAACGGCGGGATCATGCCGATGATGTTACAGCTCAGCACCGGCATACCGATGCGTGAAAAGGGTTCGCCGTCGACTGAGACGGTTTTACTGCCCATGAACAGCTCGTCTTCAATCTGCGGACCGCCCGGCATACGCAGTGGCGGCACCCAGGCGCCGCCAACCGGAATATGTACCGACATTCCGCCCGTTCCGGCGCTGGCGCGTTTGATGCTGTTGACATGTACCGTAGTGCCAATCAATGGCAGATAGTCGAACACATCAAACACAATGCCAATATGTGGCGTTGGTAACGGCCAGGGATAGGTATGAATATCCAGTCCTAGCTGCGGATCAAAGTGCGCGCCGGAATGCATGGGTTATGCCTCAGAAGATGGCACGCAGCAGCGCGCGTAAAAAGGTTCGGACCTCGGTCGCCAGACCGCTGTCGGAAAGGCTCAGGAACAGCAGTGCGAGTACCGTTACGACGACGATAAGAATGATGCGGTTTTTCATACTGCGTTGCTCCCTGCATTTTCAGGTGATGATGGATTTGCACTTCCCCACGCTGGCAGGCTTTGCCATTCGCCTGGAGGTGCATCAAAAGGATGGGCGATATCCGGCAGGCCGTTCCACTGGGGATGCAACTGCTCCCGTGCCAGCTGAATAACGCGACGAAAACTGTCGTCACCGTTACGAATAAGCGTTTCTCTTTCCTCACGGATCAACAGGAAGGTGGCCTCAAGCTGCAGTTGCAGACGGCTTTCTGTTTTCCTCACCGATTCGGTGTTGGGTGGGCAAAGTAAGCCCGCCTCTGCCTGCTGGATCAGCCGCTGTTTATCATTCTGCCAGCGCGTGGCACAGGCTTCGATGGCCTCAGTACGGCGCTTATCGTGCATGCGCAACAAATCCTGGAAAACCAGCGGCAGTGTGGTTTCCCCGCGCTCCGCCAGCGGGATGCCGCCTGCCGCCTGCACGGCTTTGCCGTACGCTTCCATCGCGGCGGCATGATGACCTGACAGCCACAGACAAAACCCCGACATGCGCCAGCCTTCAAGGGAAAAAACCGGATGCGGAATCGCCTGGGCTTCCAGCGCGGCCTGCCGATAGGCTTTTGCGGCCTGCAAATAGGCTTTGTTGGCGAACCATGCTCCGGCTTCACCAAAGGTACTTTGGGTACGAAGCTGGCCTTTTACAGCGGGATCGTCGATGGCGCTGGAGACGTTTTGTGCCTCACGGTAATGTCCGACCGCTTTGCTGTGGTCTTTGCTTTTAAGCCAGCCGCCTGCAATCAGGTTGTGCAACATCGCCTGCTGATCGTGCCAGCCGCGCCGCTGCGCGACGGCCAGAGCCAGGTTACCCCGGCCGGCCACCTGGGCGGCGCTGCCTTTCTCCAGCAGCAACATGGCATCCGCCAGGTAACGACGCAGCAGCAAACGATCGGAATCGGTATCACTTTGCTGCTGGGCGGTCTGATGCATCACCTTCATGCCGTCGACATCATCGACAATCAGTTGTACGTGTTCAGGATGGGCCTCGTACAGCGGCTGCCACAGGGGCTGCTCGGTCGTATCGATCAGCAGCAAACGCGGTGCGGGCTCGGCGTCCTGCCGCCAGCTTTCGAGCCAGCGCATCAGGGCGCGCTCGTCGCTGACGGCGGCGGGTTTTAGCACCAGCATCAGATAACGTAAATCGTCGGGAAAATGACGGGCGAAGTCCTGCAACAACAGCCGTAACTGCGCCGCGGAATAGCAGGGTTGTAGCGCATCGCTGTTCCAGTCGGCCACATCGGGCGTGGCTTCGTAGTGCTCAATAAACTCCCGTGCCAGCGCCTCGCTGTAGCCATAGCCTGTTTCAAAGGCGGTCGTCAGGCTCAGAAACAGGTCAGGGACTGAACGTCCTTCCGGATGCTGTTGCAGGGCAAGAAAGGCGTCAAGAAGCGACTCGCCTGAAGCCGGTACGCGCCAGATAAACAGACGCGCGTCACGGTTCTCACTGGCGGTGAGCCAGCTCAGCTCCAGCTCACTCATCACGCGTTCGGTTGGGTTCTTTGCAGCACTCATGTCACATCCCTGTCAGGCATTCAGCTCAATTTTTTTACCATTCACCATCACGCCTGCGGCATTAATGGTAATGGTCGATCCGCCAGCAGTGATTTGCACGCTGCCATTACTGATTAAAATCCCGCTCTCGCCCACATTAATATGGAACGTGTCTGTTGCGCTGTCCGCAACGCTGCCCTGGGTAAAGCGCGTATCACCGCCGGTAATACTCAGCGTGCGGCCTGCGCCGATCGTCACGTCTTGCTTTTGCGCAATCGTGCGCACCTCATTGCTGTTCACGGTGACGTGGCGATTGCCCGTCACGTCGAGCGTCTGATTTCCTGTGACCTGCACTGCGCGGTTTTGCTGCACGCTGACCTTTTCATTGCCCTGAACCGTGCGGGTTCGGTCCTGAATCACCGTCAGCGTTTGTTTCCCTTCCACCGTGCCGGTGTTGTTACTTTTCACCGTCGTCGTGTGATTGCCGGTAATGGTTTCATCGCGATTTTGATCCACGCTCAGGGTTTCGTTGCCCTTTACCGTTTCTGTGCGATTTTGCTGGATCGTCGTGGTTTCATTGCCGTTGATCGTTTTACTGCGATCCTGGCCGACAGTCACGGTCTCGTTGCCGTCTACCGTGCGCGTGCGGTTCTGTTTGATATGACTGGTTTCGTCTTTGCCTACAGTTTTGGTCCGGTTGCTGCCGACATCATGGGTTTCGTCGTTTTCAACTTCGGTGTCCATGTTGCGTTCGGCGTGCAGCCACAGCTGCTCCTGACCCGGTTTATCCTCAAAACGCAGCGCATTGGCATTGTCTGGCGAGCCGTCTTTAGAGCGGCTCATAAAGCCCATTTGGGTCGCCGCAGCCGGCAGCGCCCATGGCGGCATGCTGGCTTCGTTATAGACGCGCCCGGTAATAATCGGACGGTCAGGGTCACCATTGATAAAGTCGACCACCACCTCATCGCCCACGCGCGGAATCTGAACGCCACCGAACCCCTGGCCTGCCCAGGCGCTTGACACGCGCACCCAGCAGGAACTCGTATCATCCCCTTTTGCCAGCCGATCCCAGTGAAACTTCACTTTGACCCGACCGTAGCGGTCGGTCCAGATGCTTTCGCCCTTCGGCCCGACCACCTTCGCCGTCTGGGGCCCGCCGGTGCGCGGCCAGGGCGTTTTCTGCTCTGGACGAAACACCACGCTTGCCGGAATCACCGAGAAGGTCGTGCGATGGATGGTTGCGCTGTCGGGGCCGCTGGCGTAGCGATTCTCTTCGAACTCGTACTCCGCACCGGTAACCAGGTACTCTCCGGCATCGCTGAAGAAGGCGGCATTGGTGAGTTGAAAGGTGCTGCCCGGCACAATGCCCATGGCGGTGGCGGTGCCCTGAGTTTGCTGATGCTCCACCTGCCAGCGCTCCTGACGGATGCGTGCATAAAACTCGCCATGACCGTGTTCAACAAAACGGCCCGGCCAGTCATAGACATCGATGGTGCCAGGAGAGGGTGACTGCGGGTTTTGTCGCGCCTGGAAAAGCCAGGCGTTGGGCTTACGGAAATCGTAGTCGTCCAGGCTGTACAACCCCGGCGTTACGCTGTCCGTCAATGCCCACTGGCTGATGCCCTCTTCGCTGGTTGTGCCGCCCGAGGGCGTTTGATGGTAGGGAATAAATTCGTAGCCGCTAAAGGGCTTGTATTGTGCAACGGCATCGGTGAGCACGATCGTGTGCTTGTCAGCCTCATGGCGGACGTGCCAGGCGATGCCTTCCAGCTCCATCAGGCGGCTGATGAAATCAAAACTGCTTTCCTGATACTGGACGCAGTAATCCCAGTTGCGGTAACTGCCTGTCAGGTTATTTTCCACATTAACCTGATACTCGCCGAATAACGTCTGCACAATCTGTGGAACCGTCTGTTCCTGAAAAATGCGCAGGTTGCGATCACGTTTCATCGGCCACAGGTCGGGCTCAAGCGTGAGCTGATAAACCGCATAGCGCGTACCGGATAACTCCACCGCGCTGACGGCAACCCGGGTGATCTTGCCGTTGAGATAGCGCGGGCGCGCCAGGGTTTGCGTTGGGATAATCAGGGTGGCGGATTTGCCCAGCAGCGCGCTCCGTTCGATGCGCGCATCCGTGCCCAATACCTGCAAATTCAGCGTAAAGGATTCGGACAGCGCCTCTCGTCCGGAGAGCTTCCAGAACAGCAGGCCTTCAACAGGTAACTGAACAGTAATACGATTAAGCATAAACCAGACCCTAACGTCAGACGAAAGCCACGCCGGGCTTCGTTGGTGCGTTTGTCGTTGTAGCGTAGAAATAGCCTGATGAACAGTTAAAGTAAATAAGACAATGTCCAATATGTTACTTAGATACTAAGAAGTGTGAGAGGCTATTACATTCGCGGCAGAAGCTTGCATTTCCTGGGGTGAGCGGCAAAATCCAGGCGTTGCAAAGGGAAAAAGACCGGGTGAGCGGCGCAGGAATGCGCGCGAATAGTGAAATAATACTACTTAGTGACAAGTTGTTAGCATTCGTGCTTTCTGGGCTGTGCTGGCCTCGCTCTGCATCATGCTCGCGAGGCGCGGGTCAGCAGCAGAATCACAAAAACACCGCCGATGCCTGCCGTTATAATCCCGATCGGCAACTCCTGAGGTGCCAGCAGCGTACGGCTGGCGATATCGCCAGCGCACAGCAAAACCGCCCCGCCCAGGCCACACAGCGGCAACAGCAGACGGTGTTTTACCCCGGCAACAGAGCGACACAGATGCGGCACCATCAGGCCGACAAAACCGATCACCCCGGTCAGGGCCACCAGCATTGAGGTCGTCAGTGCACAGCAGAGAAAAGTTTCGATGCGCACACGACTGACGTTAATCCCCAATGATAGAGCCGTTTGCTCCCCCGCCAGCAGGCCGTCCAGAGAACGGTGTCGTAGCAGAACGAAGCCACTCAGCAGCGCCACGCCGCTGAGCGCAACGGGCAGATTTTGCCAACTGGCCAGCCCCAGACCGCCCAGCGACCAGAACATGACCGAACTGGCCGCCCGCTGATCGCCAGAGAAAATAAAATAGCTGGTGAGCGCGCCAAACAAAAAAGAGACAGCCAGCCCACAGATGATCAGGTGCTCTGCGCTACGCCGTTTTTTAAAGTGGAACAGCAACATAACCGCCGCCGCAGAACAGAGCCCGCCCGCAAAGGCCGCAACAGGCAAAGTCAGTTCCCCCAACCTGTCACCGAAACGGGTGATGACCAGCACCGCCCCTGCCGAGGCGCCGGAAGACAGACCAAAGAGAAAGGGATCGGCCAGATCGTTGCGGGTGGTGGTTTGCAGCAGTGCCCCGACCATTGCCAGCCCGGCACCGGTTAACGCCGCCAGCAAGGTGCGCGGCAGCCGAAGGTCAATCACGATACGGTTGACCATTTCAGACGGGGGCGCAGGGAGTAGCGCCAGCGCGCCCAACACCTGCTTTAATGATAACGCGACCGTGCCTGTAGCAATGCTGATGAGCAGGAGCCCTGCCAGCAGAAGGACGCAACCGCACATGACCCAGGCATAACGGTGAGACACCGCACTCACGGCGCGGTCCCGGAATACAGGGCATGCGCCAGTTTTTCTACGGCTGTGATAGTGGCGGGCCCTGGCGTCAGCTCGGCATACTGCAACTTCAGATAACGATGATGTTGTACGGCTGGCGTGAGTTTCATCAGCGGATGATGTTCCAGGAAACGCCGCAGCGCATCAGCCCCGCCGCCGGTCTGATAATCCAGCAGAATAATAAAATCAGGTTCCGTTGCAGCCACGCTTTCCCATGATGTGGTGCCCCAGCTGATATCCAGACCGCCCATCGCATTGGTCGCGCCAGCGGCTGCAATAATGGCCGTTGGCATGGCATATTTTCCACTGGTAAACGGCTTATCCTCGCCGGAGTCATAAACAAACACCTTTACGGGCCGGGCCGTGCTGGGCCGTTGAGGAATCTGTCTGAGGCGTTGCTTCCAGCCCTCCACCAGGGCCTGCGCCTCGGCCTGTTTGCCGAAGATTTTACCTAACGTCAGCTCATCGTTATAAAGCAGATCCATGCTGGCCTGATGCTTGTCTTTTTGGGTAAAAACACAGCTTTCACTCAATACCAGTGTCTTAATGCCGTACTGGCTTAACGACGCAGGCGTCACGTCGCCCCCCACTTTCATGCCGTAATTCCAGCCGGCAAAAAAGAAGTCGGGATTTACCGCCAGCAGCGTTTCAAGAGACGGATACTTAGGTGCCAGCTCAGGAATGGCTCCCATCGCCTGCTTAAATTCAGGCGTCATTTTGTACCAGCCGCTGATGCCTGTCAGCCCGACGATACGATCCTGCACATGAAGCGCAAAGGCCATTTCCGACATATTGAGGTCGTTAATCACTGCCCGTTTTGGCGGTGAATTAAACGTGACCGGCTGGCCGCAGCTCTGAATAGTGACAGGAAAATCGGCGGCAAAAGCGTGCCCGACAGGAATGCTCGCCAGTCCGACGGCAAGACAGAGCGTTAACAATGTTTCAGGCACAGTCTGGCACCTCGAAAATGCGTAAATGTTTTCCGTTAGCGGGATGCGGTACGGTAAAACTGTTTAACCCGAACACCGGCCGGAGATAACGGGATGACAAGGCTCGGGCTGGCGTATCAAAGACCACCTGCTCGCCCTGCGACAGAATCAGCACGCGGTCTGCAAAGCCGTCAATCAGTGACAGATCGTGCAACACCGCAACGGCCGTGATGCCTTTGTTTTTGATTAACGTCAGCAGCGCATGTCGTCCCAGGGGATCAAGGTGATTGGTCGGCTCATCCAGCAATATCAGCTGTGGCTTTTGGGCCAGAACGCGCGCCAGCATGGCTCTTTGTCGTTCTCCCCCCGATAGCGCATGTAACGAACGTCGCCGTAACCCCAGCAGCCCCGTTTCCGCTATCGCCTCGCTGACAATGCGCTGGTTTACAGAATGCGGACAGGTGCGGGCATGAGGAAGGCGTCCAAGTGCAACGTAATCTTCAACCGACAACCGCAGATCAGGCACGTCGTTCTGCGCCATAACGGCAACACATGTCGCTAAGTCCTGCCGGGTAAATGTTTTCAGGCAGCGCCCGTTGAGTGCAATCTCGTCCTGCTGTAGCGCCAGCTCGCGGCTTATCGCCCGCAGCAATGAGGTTTTACCACTGCCGTTCGGCCCGATAATGGCCAGGCGCTCCCCTGCCCGGAGGCTGAAGGTAATGTCATTGAGCAGGCAACCGCCATCGGGTTTGTACAGCGCCCCAATCTTCACCCGCAGTATCGACTCAGTAGGACGTAACGTCTCAGGCCGCATCATGTTAACCCATTCGTTACTTGTTATGTTATAACATAACTATTGGGTTTTGAAAAAACAAGCATTCTGGCGAAATGAAAAAAGGTGCCGACTGAGCGGCACCAAAAGATGGGGATAACGAACGACAGAACAGACTATTTAAATCGGTTTTGAAACAGGCTGGCGGTAATGGCTAACATGCCAGCACCCAGAGAGCTATGTAGCATCAATGTATTCAACATAACCTATCTCCTCGATTTCACTGTAGGGACAAGCGGTTAAACCGCCTCAGCCAGCTTTTCCTCGTTGGCCTCTTTCTCAATCAAGCGCATCAGCAACGATACCCGGCGATCGGTACGCTCTGGGGTATCCGGTGGCAGGTTATAACGCAGGGTGTAGAGCTTGCCCTTCTCGTTGTAAAAATCCACCACCAGCACAGGCAGAATTCCGCCTGGCACTTTATTGTAATTCACCGACAAGCGGGTCCTGCCCAGCTGCAGTTTGGCAGCCATGA
>JACCDS010994824.1_pt1 | contig 12893 bp, 10 predicted proteins | sample 7446441 | NCBI WGS metagenome assembly JACCDS01 (sample SAMN15323445, study PRJNA562643) | freshwater metagenome | isolation source: river surface water | place: USA:Blue River Watershed | collected 2017-08-17
CGTGCGGAATTTTGTTTACCATACTCCGCACAGTTTAATTGGGATAGCTTTAGATTCAACGAGATCAGGGGAAAAAAGTGATGCAGCAAAGTTTTGTGGCTAAACGTCGCTTTTTTGATGACCGCAACTTCCCGAAAGGGTTTACCCGGTCAGGACGCTTCACGTTAGCAGAGGGCAATCTGCTCGAGAAGCACGGTGCATCGATGCAGGAGCTGGAAGAAGGCCAGCGCCAGCCGGTGAACGAAGAAGAGCAACGCTTCTTACAGGTCATGCGCGGCGAAGCCGAAGCAGAAACTGTTTATGAAAAGGCTTGGCTGAAATACAAGCAACGTATTCAGGAAAAACGTAAGTTTCATACCGTGTTTGGTAAGAAACGTATTGCCGATGGCAGTGACGATTTTTCTTACGTCGAAACAGACAACGATTAACAGAGCCGGAGTAACCGGTCGCAGCAGAAGGATTTTTGTGTGGACGGATTTTTGAAGAGCTTATTAAACCCGGCTGTGCTGGTGTTTTTAATCCCACTGGCGGCTATCGCGATTGGTGGCCTCAAAGTGTGGTTTAATCACCAGGAGCGGATGGAAAAGATCCGTCAGGGCATTGATCCTGATGCACGTCGCGACTGAAGTTGCATAAAGTGTGCACTGTATAAAAACAAAAAAGAGCCTTCAGGCTCTTTTTTGTTTTTGCAATCAGCGTTGCCAGCTCAACGGGTTCAGATCGAGACCGGAACAGCCGCAAGACGCGGTTTATTTTGCTTCTGGTCCAGCAGGAACTGGGTGAAATCGGCGGCGGATAACGGCTTGCTGTAAAAATAACCCTGAATGATCTCGCAACGCAGTTGCTTCAGTTGTGCCAGCTGTTCGGCTTGTTCAACTCCTTCGGCGACCACGGTCAGGCTCAGGTTGTGCGCGATAGTGACGATAGTATCCACCATATTGCGGCCACGCGCCGTATTCATATCGTCGATAAACGCTTTATCGATTTTCAGCGTATTGAGCGGAAATTGCTTTAAATAAGCCAGCGATGAATAACCAGTACCAAAATCGTCCATCGCCAGATGGATGCCGCGCGCCCGCAGTTTTTTCATCGTATCTATCGCCATTTTGGGCGATTGCATCACTGTGCCTTCGGTGATTTCTAGTTCCAGATGATAAGAGGGCAGTTCGGTCTGCTGAAGCACATCGTCAATCTGTTCACACAAATACGGCAACATAAACTGTTTGACTGACAGGTTGACCGCGACGCGGCCATGAAACAGCCCCTGATCAATCCAGCGCTTCACGTCCAGGCAGGCTTTGCGTAAAACCACTTCACCAATTTCGACGATTTGGCCAGTTTCTTCGGACACCGGAATGAACGAAGCCGGGCTAATCAGACCGCGTTTAGGTGTTATAAATCGCACCAACGCTTCCATGCCGACTAACTGCCCACTGAGAATATCCATTTTTGGCTGATAATAGACGGTAAAGAAATCTTCTTTCAGGCCATGGCGGATCAGGTTTTCCAGCTGCAACCGTTTGACTGCCAGTTTGTTCATGCTGTCGTTAAAAAACAGATAGCGGTTCGCGCCGTCATTTTTGGCATGATACATCGCCGTGTCAGCGTTACGCAGCAATGCTTCCGGATCACGGCCATCTTCTGGATACAACACTATGCCGATACTGCTGGTGACTGCCAGTTCATGCTGACTAATAAAAAATGGCTGATTAATTTGTTTAATCAGCTCTTTTGCCATAGTTGTGATGGTATGAATGTCGTTGGTATTTTCCAGCAAAATGGCAAATTCATCGCCACCAAGCCGGTAAAGCCGTTCTTTTTGCCGTGTCATCTGGCTGAGTCGTTCTGCCAGTTTGACTAACAACGAATCTCCCAGTTGGTGGCCGAGTGAATCGTTGATTTTTTTAAAGTTATCAAGGTCAAATACCAGCAAGGCGTGTTTGACTTCCCGTTCCACCAGCCGGCCCAGTTCAGCGGAAAACATTGCCCGATTTGGCAGGCCCGTCAGGGTGTCAGAGTTCGCCAGCCGGCTTAATTCTGCTTCGCGTTTTTTGCGCTCAGAAATGTCGGAGAATACCGCGACAAACTGCGTCAGTACGCCATGATCATCCCGTACGATGTCAAAATTAAGTTCGGCCTGATAAACCTCACCGTTGATGCGCTGATCTTGCACTTCGCCTTGCCAGCTACCGGTGGTTTGTAGCGTATGACCGATATCCTGAACAAACCGACTTGGGTACATCGCCAGATCAAACGGCTTTTTGATCACCTGTTCGCGACTTTTACCAGTGATAGTGCTGAAAGAGTGGTTGACTTCCAACACGATAAAATTGGTATCGCAAATCACCACGGCATCAGAGATATTTTCCAGACAACGAGCAAATAACTCGAGGCGCTCTTCGGTCTGCTTCAGCAATTGAATATTTTTCAGCGTTCCGGTCATCCGCGTCGCTACGCCTTCAGCGTCGGTCGACACGACTTTGCCGCGATCTAAAACCCAGACCCAGCCACCGTCAGATGCTCTGAGGCGGTACGCAGCTTCAAAATACGGTGTTTCACCAGCAAGGTGTTGATAAAGCTGTTCGGTGACACGTTCAATATCGCGTGGATGGATCTGATCACGATTCGGAGGGAACTGGTTGGTTTCTGGTTTTAATTCAACCGGATGCTGCCAGGAACTGGAACGATATAAGCTCCCGGAGGCAATATTCCAGTCCCACAGTTCATCGCCACTGCCCCATAAAGACAAACGCAGCCGCTCTTCACTTTGTTCAAGTCGGCTTTGGTAACGGCGCATTTTCAGGATGGATAAGTGGGCTAATAACAGCGCACCAAAAGAGAACAACAGGATCGATGACAATACATAAGGCATTGCATGGTCCAAGTCTACCGCAAAAGCCGGCATTGTAATAAAGGCCGGCAACCACATCAGAGATAGTTTTTTATTATTATTTTTCACACATCTACGCAGCTTACGGGCATTTTGGGTAACTTATAGAAAATCTCTGATCCTGTCAAAGCCAATCTGTCCGTAGCTCCAGCTCGCCCGCCAGCTCAGCGGCTGTTTTGCTCCGCATCAAACTATGCGTCGGCGCAGGCCCTGTAGCCAGAAAGACTGCGTCATATTCCGGCGCTAATAATGTGTAACAAAAATCGCAGAAATCGCTGAGAGTCAGTGCCGCCAGTTCATCCTGGATCCGTTGCGACAGCGAACATTGATAATCGCCCTGACCAATCGCCAGCCACAGCCGCTTTGCCCGGCTAGCCAGGCTAGTATCCCGTTCGCGGATTTGTGCGATCAGGCTGGTTTTAATTTGATCGAATTCCGACAACGGGATCTCAGGTAGCTCTTCAAGAAACTTGCGGTAAAAAATTACCGTCGCGTAATACAAGTCTGCTGCAGCTGTTTTGGGAGATTGCACATAAAACGCCATACCCGGTTTTTGGTTCATCGGCACATAACCAGTCCCGACCAGATAACCCAGCTGCTGTTCAGTGCGCAGGGCATGAAAGTACTCCGGTGAAATCAGGTGATTCGCCAGCATGAATTTAGCCATTGATGCCGCGCTGCGATCTTTTGCCGGCAAATAGATCACCAGCGCCTGGTCATCGTGTTGCAGCTGTTGTTCCAGCCAGACCGGCCCACTATTTTGTGTGCTGTAACTTTGTCGAGGCAAACGACTACCTGGCGAATTGATTTGCTGTTGCCACTGGCGCAACATTTTTTCCAGCAGGCTCGCATCTGTGGCATGCCAGTTCCCAAGCATTAGGGCCTCAACATGCACCTTTTGCATGATTTGCTGACAAAACGTATTGAACTGGGCAAAACTACTTTGTTCCAGCAATTGTGCCAACTGCTGCGTTTCGGGGTTTAAAGGCTGTAATAATGACGACAATTGACTGAACAGTTGGCTGATTGGCTTGCCACTGATCTGTCCACGCCAATGTCGCACCAACTGAAACTGCAGTTCAACGAAGCGATCTTCTGCAAAGGTCAGATCGCCAATTTCGGTCAGCAAATCCTGTAATAAAGCAATTTGATTGGCGGATAAGCCACTGCTATGCAAAGTCAGACCATGTTGCTGCACATACAAGTTGTAACTGAGGCCTGCAGTCGTCGCTGGGTAAAATTGCTCGTTTATCCGGTCAAGGAATAGCTCGAGCCACAGTTTAGTTAAGGCCAGTTGGGTCAAATTCTGCACCGTATTGGGCAGGGTTAACTGCACAAAAATATGGCCCTTTGGCGAATGAAAATCAGTATCTGCTTTAAACCACAATGATAAGTCGGCTGAATTGACCAGTTGCACAGGCTGGGCCTGATGCGCATTCAGCGCAATCAGCTGCAGCTGTCCCACCAGATAGGGATTGGGGGCAGGTAGCTGGTAACCCGGCATCGGCTGTTGCTCTGCAAGGTTTGCCAGTAATGCTGTTGCCAGCGGCTCGACGCTATAAGGTGTATGGTACCAACGTGCTTGTTGGCTGACGCTGACTTCCGGAGCGATCAGCATGACACGCAGGTTGTCGGCGCGGAAATAACTCAGCAACTGCCGGTACAGTGACTCCGGTGGCGTTTCCATCCGGTAATCACCAAAAATATAATCGTGTTGCGGATAATGTTGCAGATTCACCGCCAGATCACTCGCCAGTTGCAAGCTGGCACGAGGTTCCTGATAGGTAAAGCTCCACTGGATTAAGCGTTGCCGTTCCTGAAATAACTGCAGCGGGAATGGTTGCTGACGCAATAACGCAAAAAAAGCGAAACAAGTTTGCAAGATCAGATCGCGTTGTCCCATACCGGCATGGGTTAGTTCAAAAGCAAGCGTAAAGTCTTTGTAATTGCTGCCATCAATCCCACCACCAGCGCTGAGTGCGTTGACCAGCCCTTGCTGTTTCAGGCCGCTTAGGAGCGAACCTGGGCCTTCATCGCCAATCAGATGTGCGAGAAAACTGACGACTTTAAACGGGTACCAAGGTTGAATGTCGGGTAGAGCAAAACTCAATACCAGCCGTTGTGTTGGCTTATGTGGTTGAATATTGAGTTGAATGCCCAGATGTTCGCGTTGGTAGAGCGGGGCAGTTAATGCCGCCTTTGCAGGCAAATGTGCTGGCAGTTGCTGAAAATACTGTTCTGCCAGCGCCTGTTGATGCTCGATCGGAAACGCCGACACCAGCACTAAACACATACGGCTGGCGCTATATTGCTGCTGATAAAATTGTTGCACCGCTTGCTGCGCGCTTTGATGGGGCCGGTCGTCCAGCGTTTGCAGATTGCCGACCGAAAATTTGGCAAAGGGATGGTCCGGATTAATCGTTTCTTTGTGCGCCTGGTAGATGCGCCGGCCATCATCCTTCAGCTTCATCGAAAACTCAGCCTCAATGGCCTGGCGTTCTTTCTGCACAGACGCTTCGGCAAACAGTGGCGCGCCCAGCATATCGGCAAAGCGTTCTAAACCGGCAGCAAAGGCATTATCTTCGATATCAAAATAGAAACAGCTGTGTTCGGTGCCGGTCCAGGCGTTATGGCTGCCGCCATGCGCGCTGATAAACTGGGCATAATCACCGGGCTCAGGAAATTGCCGGGAACCCAGAAAGACCAGGTGCTCGAGGAAATGTGCCAAACCTTCCCGATCCGCCGGATCGTCAAAATGGCCCACATTCACCGACATAGCAGCAGCGCTTTTTTCGGCGTCCGCCTGTTCGACGAGAAGTACCCGCAAACCATTATTCAGAGTCAATGCATGATAACGGCGATGGTCGGCTGGGCTTTGTACGAGTTGCGTTTTTTTCAAATCAGGCCTCATTGTCAGGCTAAATGCGACGAGTCATACGGCAGCTCATCATACTATTAAGGAATATAAAGACTTAAATCTATGCTTTATTATCAGTTACTGTCGCAATGAACTTTCATTATCATAGCGCACTCTTTTCGCGTTGGGCGCGAAGTTGTTGATGGTGTATACAATGGTCAATCTGGTTATCATGCGACACGGTGAAGCTGTGGCGCAAAGCAGTCAGGATAGTCAACGGCAACTCAATGCCAGAGGCGAAGCCGAAGTCGGTCAGATGGCACAGTGGTTGACTCAAGTCTATCCACAGTTTGATTACGTGCTGGCAAGCCCGTATGTGCGAACCCAACAAACCGCAGAGCTGATGTTGGCACAGCAAGGGAACACAACGCAATTGCAGACTTTACCCGAGCTTGTACCCGATGGCGACTGTCATCAGGTGCAATTGTATGTCGATGCATTGCTCAGCCAGAAACCAGAAGCGCGGATCTTACTGGTTTCGCACATGCCACTGGTGAGTTTTCTGGTTGAAACTTTCACCAAATCTGGCAACACGCCGATTTTTGACACTGCATCGTTGGCATGTATCGAATACAGCGCTGGCGGGCAAGGGTCTTTGCTGGAAAAAATGACGCCGGCTGATTTGACCCTGCTGCGTTCCTGATCTGCGCCGGCATCCTTTTCTGTTATTTATCCGGCGTTTTAAGCAACACCAGTAAAGCGCCGTCCCGTCCCCAGTGGGTCGGTGCGGTGTGAAAAGCCCGTACATTTGGATGCTGGATCAGCCAGTTTGGTACGCGCCGCGCTAACAATCCACTGCCTTTGCCATGCACAACACAAGCGCAATTCAGATGCTCCTGCTGACAATAATCTAACAAGCCTGCGAGCTCATGCTTGGCGTCATGCTGGCTAAGACCATGCAGGTCTAACACCACACCGGGCTGGAACTCACCACGTTTTAAATTTTTTGCCAGGTGCGGATCTTCGCCTGGCTGGACATAGCTGACTGTACTGCCGTCAAACTGATAACCTTCGTATTCATCAGAAAAATAGAATAAACTGGCGGCCGGCTGACTTTCAGACGTCTTGATGGCGGATTTTTTCTTGCTGCGTGGCGGGGTCAGCGTTATCTTGTCCTGCGCCATAGGGCGGGCACCCGAGATCGCATCACGGAACAGCTGAATATCCTGGTCGGTTAAAGAAGGTGTTTTTCGCATCGCGCAAGTCTATCCAAAGAGCACACGTAAAGAAATGACTGAACTACAAACTTCACCACTGACCGCGGAATTAATCGACGAAGCGATCACTGATTTACACAGTATTCACGACTGGCTGCGTTTTGCCGTCAGCCAGTTTAATGCAGCAGATCTGTATTTTGGTCATGGCACCGACAATCCGTGGGATGAGGCGGGTATGTTGATGGCTTTCACGCTGCATCTGACCCATATTGCCGATCCTGTGCTGTTAGCTACAAGGCTGACTCGCACGGAAAAACGTCAGTTTGCGTTGTTAGTGCAACAACGGATTGAACGCCGGGTGCCGGCGGCTTATCTGACCCAGCATGCTTATTTTGCCGACCTGCCATTTTTTGTTGACGAGCGGGTGTTGGTGCCACGCTCGCCGATTGCTGAGCTGATTAAACAACAATTTTCGCGTTGGTTCCCGCTCAATCCGCCAAGCCGCATCCTCGATCTATGTACCGGCTCCGGTTGCATCGCTATTGCCAGTGCGCATTATTTGCCCGATGCAGAAGTCGATGCGATTGATATCAGTGAAGATGCCCTGACAGTCGCAGACATCAATATTGACCAGCATGGTCTGTATCAGCGGGTGTTTCCGATTTTATCCGACTGCTACGACGCTATTCCGGGCCAAACCTACGATTTAATTGTCACCAATCCGCCTTATGTTGATGCCGAAGATATGGCCGATCTGCCAGATGAGTTCCGGCATGAACCAGAGCTTGGCCTTGCCTCCGGTGACGATGGTCTGGAGCTAACGCGCCGTATTCTGGCAGATGCCGCTGCGCATCTGAACGATGATGGCGTGTTAATCTGTGAAGTCGGTAACAGCATGGTGGCATTAGCGGAGCGTTTTCCGCAGGTGCCGTTTGACTGGATTGAATTTGCCAATGGTGGACATGGCGTGTTTGCGCTGACCAAAGCACAGTTACAGCAATATCAGGCTTTTTTTAAGGAGTAAGCCATGGCCGGCAACAGTATCGGTGAGTTGTTTCGTTTAACTACATTTGGCGAGAGCCATGGGCCGGCTATCGGTGGTATCGTTGATGGTTGTCCGCCTGGACTGGTACTGGATCTCGATGCTATCCAGCACGATTTAGACCGGCGCAAGCCTGGTACTTCACGATATACCACACAGCGACGTGAAGATGATGTGGTGAAGTTCCTGTCTGGGGTATTTGAAGGCGTGACGACCGGAGCTTCGATTGGCCTGTTGATAGAAAACACCGACCAGCGTTCGCAGGACTATTCGAATATCAAAGACTTATTCCGGCCAGGGCACGCCGATTATACTTATCACCATAAGTTTGGTATCCGCGATTACCGCGGCGGCGGCCGTTCGTCAGCACGGGAAACGGCGGTGCGTGTGGCTGCAGGTGCTATCGCTAAACAATATCTGAAACAACGGTTTGGTATCGAAGTGCGCGGTTATTTAGCGCAGCTTGGACCGGTCAAAGCGGAAAAGCTAGATTGGACACAGGTTGAACAAAATGACTTTTTTTGCCCGGATCCGGACAAAATCGAAGCACTCGACAGCTTTATGCGTGATCTGAAAAAATCTGGTGATTCAGTGGGGGCCCGCGTCAATGTGGTTGCCACTAATGTGCCGGTGGGCTGGGGCGAACCTGTATTTGACCGCCTCGATGCTGATATCGCCCATGCGATGATGAGTATTAACGCGGTAAAAGCAGTCGAGATCGGTGATGGTTTTGCTGTGGTGGAACAACAAGGCTCAACGCATCGTGATGCGCTGACGCCGCAAGGCTTTACTGCCAATCACGCTGGTGGTGTGCTGGGTGGTATCTCATCCGGGCAGGACATCCGCGTCAGTATGGCGTTAAAGCCGACGTCCAGTATCAGTATTCCGGGCCAGAGTATCAATACCAGCGGCGAGCCAGTGGAGCTAGTAACCAAAGGTCGGCATGACCCTTGTGTCGGCATTCGTGCAGTGCCTATTGCCGAAGCGATGCTGGCGATGGTGTTAATGGACCATCTCCTGCGTCATCATGCGCAGAATCATCAGGTGCAGGTCAGTACGCCGGATATTGCGGCCATTGCGCGGCAACAGGCGGAATAGACTCCGCGTGTATTTTAGTCAATACAACGGCTGCTCTGACAGCCGTTGTCGTTGATGCTCTTTAGGAACAGTATGCAACCGACTCAAAGTCTCAGTCTGGCCTATCTGGCATATTTTGCCGTACTGGGCGTGTTTGTGCCGTATGTCGGCATTTTCCTTGACCATCGTGGTCTCAATTCGCAACAAATTGGAACATTGCTGGCCATAGTGACGGCGATGCGGATTGTCGGTCCCAATTTGTGGAGTCTGCTGGCAGCCAAACGCGGTGATCCGGTTGGCGTGATGCGCCTTGGCGCTGTATTGGCGGCGATTGGTTGGTGCAGTACTTTTGTTGATGCCGGTTACAGCATGCTGCTGTTAGGGCTGGCTCTTTACAGTCTGTGCTGGACCGCAATTTTGCCACAACTAGAATCCGCTGCATTTCACTACCTGAATAACGATACCGGCCGCTACAGCAAAGTGCGCTCCAGCGGCAGTGTTGGCTACATTTTGTTAGTGGTCGGCAGCGGCATGGCATTGGAACAACTGGGCCCTGGCTTTTTACCCGGCGGCGCCTTGTTGTTTTTAGTGCTGATGTTGCTGGCGCTCTGGCAATTGCCGGCATTTTCGCTGCAGGCAACCAGCACAGAGGTGGCGATAAAATTCCGCACCTTGTGGCTGCACCGGCCTTTTGTGTTGTTTATGTTCGCGGCGTTTTTACTACAGCTAAGTTTTGCCCCCTTTTATAGTTTTTTTACTTTGTATTGCCGGGATTTAGGCTATAGCGGTACTGCCTCAGGCCTGCTGATTGCGCTGGCCGTGGCGGCTGAAGTGGTTGCGTTTTTTTATGCCGGTAAAATTTTGGGTAAGCGCAGTTATACGCTGTTGCTTGGCGTCTGTTATCTGCTGACCGCGCTGCGCTGGGCGGTGGTGGGATGGTTTGGTCATTTGCCTTATGTGCTGGCGGCGTCGATGCTACTGCACGCATTCAGCTTTGCGGTGGCACACAGTTGCGCAATGCAATTTATTCAGCAATTTTTCCCGCCGGCGCAACGTGGCCGCGGGCAAGCGCTGTATGCCGGGCTGATTTATGGCGGTGGCGGAGCGCTTGGCGCTTATATCGCGGGCTGGACATGGCAGGATGGTGCCGGCAGTCAGCTCAGTTTTGGCTGGGCTGCCGGCGCTTGTTTATTGGCTTTTTTGCTGGTGCTCGGCTTGCCGCGTATCATCCGGCCGATCGGCGTCGCTGATACGGTATCCTAACCACAGATCCAGCACTTTATCGAGCCATTTGGCCCGCAGCTGCGGATAAGCAAAGCTGCCACTGGATAAACGGCCTTTTTGATGCACGGCTTTGGCATGGCTGAAGGTCAGAAAACCTTCTTTGCCGTGATAATGTCCGATGCCGGATGGGCCGACGCCGCCAAATGGCAAATCGTCTTGACCAACATGCACAAGCGTATCGTTAATGCAGACGCCACCGGCATGAATTTGTTCCCGGCAGCGTTGTTGTAGTTCTTTGTCCTGGCTAAACAGATAAAACGCCAGCGGGCGGGGCCGTGCCCGGATAAACTCGATCGCTTCTTTGGTACTGCGATAGCCGTAAATCGGCAGTACAGGCCCAAAGATCTCTTGTTGCCATAACGGCGTGTCGAGCGGAGCATTAAGCACCAGATGCAAGTCCATCCGACGTAGTGGATCGTTCGGATTGACTGGCTGACCACAGGAAACAATTTGGGCCCCGGCGGCGGCGGCATCTTGTAGTCCTTGTTGCAGGCGTTGCCATTGGCGCGCATTGATCACGGAAGTCCAGTCTGTGCTTTGGCAGCCTTGTGGATACATCTTCTGATAATGAGCGCGTAATTTTTCTGCAGCACGTTGTTCTTTGCCTGCTGGCACCAGCAAGTAATCCGGTGCCACACAAGTCTGACCGCCATTGGCACATTTACCAAAAATCACCCGATCGGCATAATCATTAAAATGGATATCCGGCCCGATCAACACCGGCGACTTTCCGCCCAGTTCCAGTGTCACTGGTGTCAGGTGTTGTGCGGCAGCCTGCATCACATGATGGCCGACCGCAGTGGAGCCGGTAAATAACAAATGGTCAAATGGCAGCTGGCTGAATTCGGCAGCTACCGCAGCATCACCTTCAATCACCACCACATGATCAGCTAATGCTGTCTCACAGATTTGCCGCAAAACTCTATTGATTTGTGGCGTATATTCAGACAATTTCAGCATCACTTTATTACCAGCACTGATCGCGGCCACTAAAGGACCGAGTGCCAGAAAAACCGGATAATTCCATGGCACAATGATGCCGACAACTCCCAGCGGCTGGTACTCGACGCGGTTGCTGGCCGGCCAAAACAACATGCTGACATGGCGCCGTTGTGGTTTCATCCAACCTTTAAGCCGACGCAGGCTGTAATCGATACTGTTGATACTAGGTAATACTTCAAGCAGGCGTGTTTCCGAAGCGCTGCGCTGACCGAAATCATTTGCCGCTGCTTGATACAGCTCAGCCTGAGCGGTGAGCAGCTGAGCACGCAATGCTTTCAGGCTGAGCTTTCGCGCGGCAAAAGCAGGGCTTGGATTGTGATAAAAATTTTTACGCAGCTGTGCGAATTGGGTTTGAAGTAACATCAGGACTGGTCCGGCCAATAAACGAATAGGCACTAATCTACTGGAGCGCAGCGACAAACTCAATCAGATGCTGGGCAAGCTAACAAGCCACAGTTACAATGCCGCATTTTTTCTGGCTGAAGAGGGGAGCCTGATGGATAGGTTACCGATATTTCGACTCGGTTTAATCGTCAATCCTTACGCCGGATTAGGCGGTGCTGTCGCGCTGAAAGGCAGCGATGATATGGCTGCAGAAGCCTTAGCGCGTGGTGCAATCCCTATGGCGCAGCAGCGTGCTAGCCTTGCGCTGGCGGAATTATTGCCATGGCAGGCGCAGATCCAGATTAAAACTGTGGCGGGCGCCATGGGCGAAGATGTCGCGCTGGCACTTGGTTTTTCGACAGAGGTGCTGTGCCAAGCCGCGCAGGAACCGTCGACGGCACAGGACAGCGAGCGGGCGGCGCAGTTGTTAGCCCAAGCTGGTGTTGATTTGTTGCTGTTTGCCGGTGGCGATGGCACGGCACGGAATATCTGTCATGCCATTGGCGATAGTACGACCGTACTTGGTATTCCGGCCGGTTGTAAAATTCACTCTGGTGTTTATGCCATCACGCCAGCGGCGGCCGGTAAAGTAGTCGCGCAAATGGTACGTGGTGAGCTGTTGTCGGTGCAGGATGCACTAGTGATGGATATTGACGAAGTCGCGTTTCGCGAAGGTACGGTGCGGGCCAAGCGCTACGGTGAGATGCAAATTCCCACAGCGCTGCGTTATGTGCAAAGTGTCAAAACGGCGGGTAAAGAATCAGAAGAACTGGTCCTTGATGATTTGGCTGCATTTTTTGTCGCGCAAATGGAACCCGATGTCCGTTATGTGATGGGATCCGGCTCCACTGTTGCGGCCGTGATGCAGGAGCTGGGCTTGCCTAATACTTTACTGGGCGTTGATGTGGTAGAGAATGGCACAGTGATCGCCGCTGATGTCACTGCCGCGCAGCTACTGGAGATGGTTAAAGATGTGCCCGCGCAGCTGGTGATCACGCTGATTGGCGGGCAAGGGCATATATTTGGTCGTGGCAATCAACAGCTATCACCGGCCGTGAGCCGAGCGATCGGACGCAGTAATATCCGGCTGCTTGCGACCAAAAGCAAAATTCAGCAGCTCGATGGGCGACCGCTTGTTAG
>JACCDS011064349.1_pt1 | contig 12892 bp, 13 predicted proteins | sample 7446441 | NCBI WGS metagenome assembly JACCDS01 (sample SAMN15323445, study PRJNA562643) | freshwater metagenome | isolation source: river surface water | place: USA:Blue River Watershed | collected 2017-08-17
CCGCCGGTTCATCCGGTGGTTTGCCGGTATAGGTTGAGTGGTAAATCGGGTCGCGCCGCATGGTGATGCGGTCAATCGTAAACACCGGGAACCAGTCTTGCTCATTATAGTAGCCGGTATGGTCACCATACGGCCCTTCCAGTGCATGTTCATAGCCGGACGGGTGGTTGGGATCGGGATAGATATGCCCTTCGAGCACGATTTCAGCCGAGGCCGGCACTTGCAAACTACTACCCAGCGCCTGCACCAGTTCGGTTCGGCTGCCGCGCAGCAAGCCAGCGAACTGGTATTCGGACAGCGTGTCCGGCACCGGCGTTACCGCGCCCAAAATCGTGGCCGGATCAGCCCCCAGCGCAACGGCCACCGGATACGGCTGCCCCTTGTTGATTTGCGCATGCTCCCGAAAATCGAGCGCCCCGCCGCGATGCGCCAGCCAGCGCATGATAACTTTGTTGCGCGCAATCACCTGCTGCCGGTAAATCCCCAGATTTTGTCGTTTTTTGTGCGGGCCACGGGTAATCACCAGCCCCCAGGTAATCAGGGGGGCCACATCACCGGGCCAACAATGTTGAATCGGCAAGGCTGCCAAATCGACCTCATTGCCTTGCCAGACTATTTCCTGACATGCTGCATTGCGCAATTGCTTCGGTGCCATGTCCCACACCGCCTTGACCAAACTGCCCAAACCGACCACATCTTTCCAGCCTTTGGGCGGCTCCGGCTCCTTTAAGCTGGCCAACACTTGGCCTATTTTTCTTAATTCACTAACATCATCAGCACCCATACCGAGTGCAACCCGGTGTGGCGTACCAAATAAATTACCCAAAACCGGCATATCGTAACCGGTTGATTGCTCAAACAACAAAGCTGGCCCACCCAGACGCAAGGTGCGGTCGCAAATTTCCGTCATTTCCAGCCGGGGCGAAACCGGCACGGTAATTCGCTTTAATTGGTCAATTTGTTGAAGTTGGGCAATAAAATCACGCAGGTCGGCATATTTCATAAGAATTTTTATTTTTTTGAATCTGAACTCTATTAATCAAGGATTTTTACCAAGCCCTTGATTTTATTCAGTTTTGCCGTGCGACGGCGAAAAATATGAGACACAAAAGTAATAAAGAAACGATTTGATAGTATTGACGTGATATAAACTGCCTTCTACAATCTGCCCTACTTGATGAACACCCTGTCTTACCCAACCTGGGAGACAGACGCGAGGCAGGCAAAGTTGGCTGCCACATCATTCACGGAGTTCGGGGCTCCAATAACATTTTAGGAGTGTTTGTTCTTTGGGCCATGCGCCCGCTCCCCGAAAAAAGCGGTTTGTCGTGCCGGTACTCTGGCCCTTGTCAGTTGTCCCCGGCCACGTCAGGCAAACCGGACGGCGTCTGCCTTGCGCACCTTTGCGCGGACAGATGATATTTCTGATGCACGGCTCTGCCCTGCCCGATCATAACGCGCTCTTTGCGAGGTTTCCTTGCAATCGTGCCACGGGTTAGTGCGCGCCGCGACAATTCAGGGGAACACCATGTCTTCTAACTTACCACAGGCGGCTCTTGCCTCGGCTGGCCAAATTTTGAATCACTCGGGCAATTGGGTATCTTTTATTAATCGCACTCTGCGCGGCTTGCTAACCACAGCGCAGCACACCTTGATGTTGTTTGGTTTGGGTAGTTTGGCCCTGATCGGCCTGCTGTACCTGAATCCGGAATCAATCAACCGCCTGCAAGCGGGCATGATGCGCATCAGTGGGGCCAGCGCACCCGCTGCCCCCATCACCGGTGCCGTTACCCCGGCTCTGGAAAACAACAGCACCGCACCGGTTGGCACTACAACCGTGCAACCGGTCAATTCTGCGGCCAGCGCGGCCACTTCAACCGCTTCGGCCACCGCCGGTTTGCCTCACGGCCCGATTCATGGCAACCTGGCTGGCAACTTCGCCACCAATGGCTTGGCCAAATCCGGATTGCACAGTGATAGCCAGCATGAGCAACGCTGGGTCGCCAACTGGCTCTCGCGCCGCTATCGGGTAGCCGCTGCCGCCACCGTGCAAATGGTTCACACCGCCTACCAAACCGCGCATGACCTACAAATCGACCCCTTGCTGATTTTGGCAGTGGTCGCCATCGAATCACGCTTTAATCCGATTGCCGAAAGCCCGATGGGCGCACAGGGCCTGATGCAGGTCATGTCCAAGGTACATCATGATAAATTCAAGAGCCTGGGCGGCGTTAATCAAGCGTTCAACCCGGTGGCCAACATCAAGGTCGGTTCGCGGATTTTGAAAGATTACGTCACCCGTGGCGGATCGATGGAAGCCGGGTTGAAGACCTATGTTGGTGCGGCTGCATTTGCCAGCGATACCGGCTATGGTTCGAAGGTATTGGCTGAATACCAGCGCCTGAAGCAGGTGGCAAGCGGCAAAACGGTGCCATTGCACACTGCGTCGGTAGCGCTGCCACAGCCAAAGCGTGAGGTTGCACCGGTGGCACAGGATGAGGCCGGTTTGCCCGCCGAAGCACCGGAAAAGGATCGGGTAGCGGCGCTGTGATTTCCCTGGTGGGCGGACACGGTAGTGCGCCCACCTGTTTGGTCAGCACAAGCAAATTTGCTCAACCAATGTCAATCAATTGCATTACAATTGCTCACAGTGAAGTCGCCATGTCGCTTTGGTCAATTCACCCGTCAATTAGCAAGGGGTCAACATGGGTGCAAATTCGCTGGTACAAACACGCATTGACGCGGGCGTAAAAGAACGCGCCACGGCTGTATTGGAAAACATGGGTTTAACCGTTTCGGATGCGGTACGGATGTTACTGACCCGCATTGCCAACGAAGGCAGTTTGCCGGTTGGGCTAGCCACCGACCCGCTTACCCATGATGCGTGGTTTCGTGCCAAGGTACAAGAGGCACTGGCCGATACCCGCCCCCCTCTATCCGACGAACAGGTTGAGGCACAATTTGCCGAACGACGGGCACAGGCCTTGGCCAAGGCAGCATAATGCGTTTGGTTTGGTCGCAATTTGCAAGCAATGACCGGCACCGGATTTTTGATTACATCGAAAAAAATAACGCCAAGGCTGCCGCGACAAATGACGAACGCATCAGCAAGAAGGTTTGACTGCTAATCAGCTTTCCCGAAGCAGGCCGCCCCGAGCGGATTGCTGGGGCACGTGAATTGCTAATTCAATGTTCCCCTGCACAACACCCCAAGCGCACCAACCAGCCAACTGGCCGCATGAGGCATTGCTTGATGCAGGTCATCCCAAACAGCCTGATGGATTTTTGCTGTAGGCATAAAAAATTTCATCTCGCTTCCAACCGAGTGATTCATAGAGCGATTGTGCCGGGAGATTGGTTTTAGCGGTTGCCAGATCCATGCGCACGAAACCATGTTGCTTGGCATATTGCTCGGCAGCGCGCAGCAGCAGCCTACCCACGCCAGATTTGCGTGCTTCGGGTTTGACGTATAGATCGTATAAGGCGCAAATCGGCGCGGCGTCGATGGAACAGAAGGTCGGGTAGAGCTGACAGAAGCCAAGCATTTCATGGGCCTCATTTTCTGCAACCAAGATAAACGATTGCTTCTTTTCAATTCGCTCGCGAATAAACCATTGGGCTAACGGCAGATCCGCTTTTTGCTGGTAAAACTGGCGATAGGCATCAAATAGTACGGCAATCGATTCGGTATCTTGTTGTTCGGCGAGTCGTGTAGAAATATGGCTCATAGGCAAAAGAATAGGGATAACGTTTGAGTTCACCAACTTTTCGTGGCTTTATCGCGTAGCGGCCGAGTGACCCGCTGGGTTATCACGAGCTTACCTTATTCGCCGGGCAATCATTCCTTGCTTTTATCAAGGTGGTGACCAAAGCCGTTGAACAGTAAGTATGGAACCAACGAAATAACCAGCCAAAACCACTGATGACTATAGGCTACCCAGCCCCAACAGCCCCAAGCCCAAAGAACAACAGAAACCTGCCGTGCGTTGTACATGCTACGCACCTCACGGAAGGACAATCGGCACCAAGCAATAAACGATGTCACCAAGTTCTTCTGTTTTCATTCGACCAAGAAACTCAAGGTCGCTGTCATAGCGGTATGTCATACGTCATTCTCCTGTCGCTGCGGCGGTAGTTGGGAAGACTGATAGCGTGCAGAATACACCAATCCCGGTGTATTTGGTTAACAGGATGCTGCAATTTTAGACACCGCCCCAATTGCGATTGGAAAGCGTTTAATCGCTTGTTTCAATACAGACATCCCAAACGCTTCGAACTTGCGCTTTGGTCTGGTGGTGAGTTAGCCTGTTTGGCGATTGGTCGCCCGACCTACCGGGCACGTTGCCCAATCGATGACGATTGCCGCCATGAAAGTGGTGTCGATGCTGCGCAGTGAAGTGCTGGCCAATCTGTTTGCGCGCTATTTTCCGGTACGCAAAGCCGATTAGCGCTTTTGACCGCCCTGACACATTCAAGGGCGATTGGCGTTGCTACAAAATCCCGGCTGGCACAATCCTGCCGTTTGGATTGGTAATTGTAAAAGATAGCTATAATCCGGTTTTCGGGGCAACTCACTACACGATTGCACCCGCACACGACATGCCATTGGTGCAGTTCAAGCGCTTGCTGACCCAACTTGCCCACATTCTAGAAAAGGAGGTTAGCAATGGAAATTGATGAAACCTGGCTCGCCACACTCTTTTGCGCACTGGGCGATGCCATCAAATACAACGATGGCCTGCGAAACAGCCAAACCATTCGGGATGCGGAAGAAGTGGAAGAATGGATGTTGCAGATATTTCAATTTAAGGAATATTTGCGCGAGCAACTGGTTTTGACACCTGACAAATTGGAAAAATACCGGCAGTACTTTGAAGAACGGTAGGGTTTTACAGCCTCACTACGCTACCGCGCCAAATCGGGTGAACACACGCAATAGGGCGCAAGTCGGCACTGCGGCAGCAATGTCTGGCCCTTGCGCAGCAACAGTTGCCCTCAGCGCTGGGGGTGTCACTCCGCTTGATTTCGGATCAACCGTTTCGGCAAGTGAAGGAATGGGCCGAAACCGGCGATAGAGAAGTTGATTGGGATTGGAAAGTGTTTTATCGCTTGTTTAAATACAGGCATCCCAAACGCCTCGAACTTGCGCTTTGGTCTGGTGGTGAGTTAGACTGTTTGGCGATTGGTCGCCCGACCTACCATGGCCATGGCTTGCGGTTGGATTTTTTGGAAGCGATGATCAGAAGCAATGACTACAAAGCATTTCCTATCGTCTTATTGGCAATGGAAGTCTTTGCCGCAGCGCTTGGCGCAAGTGAATTAAGGTTGGTTCATCCAATCAATGAGACAATGAAAATTCATTATCAAAAATTGGGATTTACTTACGGCACTAAAGTGACTACTTATATCGGAGCATTGCCCATGACAGATAATGAAAAAGTCGTTATTCTGGATGGTTTCCGGAAGCAAGAATCCCTGTCTCCACTTGAACAGCATGCAAGGGAAGCCGCAGCGCGTTGGCTTGCCCCTGCGCTGTTGGCGGCTTACGATGAACCGAAAAGTTTTTTTATTGGACAACTGACGGACAATGGCAACTTTGTTTCCGAAGAGGAAGAAATAGATAATGATATTAAAACAAACCGACAAGACAGTAGCACGAATGAGTGACCAAGAAAAAAGTCTTACAACGTTACCCAATGAAATTGCACCGGAGGATATACGCCGCTTGCTTCAACGCAAAGCAGTTCACCTTGCCATAGAATTGGGTATGGCGAAGTTAAATTTAAAACAAGAATAATACAACATCGGACTTAATGCATGAGGGTGACTGGCAAATTGCCTACGTTACCCAAATCGAACCGGCTGCTGGTGGCGCACTCATCACCAACGAGCATGGCGAAAGATATCCGGGCGATTTTTCAGGAAAGCACATGCAACAGGTCAAGTAGTCGTCGTATAAGAATCTCTCTGGCAGGTTTGGCGTTGCCAACGATAGAAAGCCGCCGCTGACGACGGCACGGATGTTGGTTGGATGGAAGCATAATCTTTGAATGGTAAGCTGGAGGTGCGCTATGAATAAGGACGAAGCAAGGAAATTTCTGGCATCGCAGCGTGCCGCGAAGAAAAAAGTGCTGGAAAAAATGCAAAAAGCAAGTGATGCGTTTGACGGATGGGATGAGCTTGGCGTAAATTTGCTTGGTCCACAAACCGAATTGGAAAAACGGCGAATATTGAAGGAAATTGAAGTTATTAGCAATAAACCAGAATGACGACTCAGCAGTTAAGTGCACCGCAACAATCAATTTGATGCCTTTGCGTGAGCCTTCGTAGGGAGAGGTGGTGAAATTTACTCAAAACGATGGTGACACAACACTTAAACAATATCCAGTCCTGATGCCGTGACCCAGCCCCCATTTACCCGTCTGGAACCGAACCCGGCTGCCGCGCGATGCAACCATACTTTATCCCCCCCCCGTGAAATTGGGGTAGCCCCCCCTAATTTCCCAAATAGTTGGCCGTCATTCTCTTCCCGGAGGACATCCATCAATTACTTCTTTAGTGGATGTCCCGTGCTTTCCCCCATTCATCAATTACTGCTTTGGTGGATGTCCTGTGCCTTCTTACGGGCAACATACCTTTCATACTTCTCGGATAGTGTGTAAACGTAATCGAAGATGGCGATGGTAAAGTCGATAATGTCCTGAGCATTTTCCTTAGTTGTATCTTCATCAGAAGCATGGGCACCGATGTTTCGCTCCTTCCGCAAGGCTTCGGCCCAGCTAAAAAGGCGTTCGTCGATAACGCCCTTGTTCTTGAGTTCAGCGAGGCCTTTACCAATCATATTCGCGCCAGCCTTTTCCTTGATGAGGCGCTCCAGTGCGCGCCCGCATAAGACTGCGCTGGCCGAGTAAATCCCATGTGAATAGCATTTTTGCGCATCTTTTATGTCGCGGCGCGCCGCTTCGGGAATTGCCGGCCCGACATCTGCAAGCGCTGGCGTCGGCCAAAGGCGTTCGGCCGTATCCCACCCCCAGTTATTAAATTCGTCTTGGTACGTAGTGGATGAGCCAAACAGTGCGTTATCGCACGACGGACATTCGACAAGGAAGTATGCTTGCTCTTGGCCATTACCCACCCAAGCGGTCGCTTTGGCCGTAACTCTTACGGCGCAGTGCGGGCAGTCGATGATAATGTTCTGCGTCATGGTGATCCTTCAAGGTGGCTAACGATTAAGCTAACAGCAAAGGACAGTCATCAATTACTGTTCTAGTGGATGTCCCATGCCGCTCTAACGATTGGCTCTTTTCAATTCGCTCGCGAATACTCCCCCGGGCTAACGGAAGATCAGCTTTTTGCTCGTAAAACTGGCGATAGGCATCAAATAGTACGGCTAACGATTCGACATCTTGTTGTTCGGCGAGTCTTGTAGAAATTTGGGTCATAAGCCACAGGGAAAGAGTAAGGCTAACGTAGCAACGTTATTTCAACCACCCCCGCCGAATAAAATACCAGCACGGTGCCACCGCACTGATCAGCATCAGCGTCAATGCATACGGATAACCCAAATCCCAATCCAGCTCCGGGAACCATGATTTGAAGTTCATACCGTAAATGCTGGCAATCAAGGTCGGAGGCAGGAAGGCAACGCTGGCGACCGAGAAGGTTTTGATGAATTTATTCTGGTTGATGTTAATGAAACCAACCGTGGCATCCATCAAGAAGTTGATTTTGTCGAACAGGAAGCTGGTGTGGCCATCAAGCGATTCAATGTCACGCAGAATTTGCCGCGCGTCTTCAAATTGTTCTGCGTTCAAAAACCGGCCCCGCATCAAAAAGCTGACCGCGCGCCGGGTGTCCATCATGTTGCGCCGCACCCGGCCGTTCAAGTCTTCTTCCTGGGCAATCGCATTCAGGGCGGCAGCGGCGTCGGCATCGGTAAATTGCTTTTTCAGTACCCGGCTGCTGACTTCTTCCAGACTCTGGTAAATGCCTTCCAGCGAATCGGCTGAATATTCGGCATCCGTTGCATACAGGTCAAGCAACACATCCATGTAATCGGCAATGGCACCGGGACGCGAGCGGGCGCGCATGCGTACCAGACGAAATACCGGCAAATCGTCGGTATGTACGGAAAACAGGATGTTTTTGGCCAAAATAAACGCGACCGTGACCACGCGCGCCGGGCCATCGATTTCATCGAGCAAAAAGTCGGTGCGTAAGTGCAAATCGCCACTTTCGGCTTCGTAGTAACGGGCCGAGGCTTCGATATCCTTGACTTCATCTTCGCCGGGCAGCGTCACGCCATAAATGGTGCGCACCCAAATCCGTTCTTCGGTATCGGGGTCGGTTAAATCGACCCAGACCGGGACGAGTTGCTCCAGGTCGGCCCGGTTTGCGACATGCACCTGATTGAGGCGACCATTTTGCAATACAAAGACATTGATCATGCGAACTCGACAAGAAGGCGATTGGGAACAAAACCGCTAGCGGTTACTTGGTGGCTTTTTCAATGGCCCGTTCCATGGCTTGTTGCTGTAGCGTGGTCGAGGCGGCGCTACTGGCTGATTCTTCTGCCGGTTTCGGTGGTGGCGCAAAACCGGCGGTATCGTGCAGCTTGAGTTTGGGGCTGCTCTTGGGGCACTCAACATTGGAGAACACTGTCTTGCCATCAATGATGCATTTGCGAATCGCCGCATTATCCGCCGCAACGGCGGCGGCAGTCGGCTTGCCGGTTAAATCGCTTTGGGCCTTGTCCAGGGTCTGCCCGGCCTGATTGATGGTTTGATTTACGCCCTTGCTGCCAAGGATTTCCTTAATCGGGTTTTTGTCGTAGCGGATTGCATACAGGGTCGCCATGGCACCTGCGGCCAGCAAGGCCATGATGATGGCAACGGCGATCAGACTCAAACCGGATTGATGGTATTTTTTCATACTGCCTCCGCTCAAGGTAATTCAGCAGACCCCATGCGCCGTAAAATCAGTGCGGTGCGACGGGTCAGGTAAGCTGTGTTGCGACGAGTGTCATAATAACGTGGATTGGGCAGCATCACAGCCAGCCGGGCCGCCTGACTGGCCGATAATTGGCTGCTTTTGATGCCGTAATAATGCTGTGCTGCGGCTTCGGCCCCAAAAACCCCCACGCCCCACTCGGCCACGTTCAAATATATCTCGAAAATCCGCTCTTTATCCATTACCGCCTCAATCATGAAGGTAATGATGAATTCTTGCGCCTTGCGCACATAACTGCGGGAACCGGACAAAAACAGGTTTTTGGCCAATTGCTGGGTAATGGTCGAACCACCGGCCACCACCTTGCCCTTCTTGCTGTTTTTTTCATACGCTTTTAATAGCGCATCCCAATCCACCCCTTCATGATCAGAAAAGTTGGCATCTTCCGAGGCGATAATCGCACGTTTCAGATTTTTGCCAATTTTCTCATAGGAAACCCAGCGTTGCTTCAATTTTGCATCGGGATTTTTTTGTTGCAATACCGTCAGTTGTTGCCGCATGAAACTGGTGGTGTCGGGATTGAAATTAATCCACCACACAATGCACACAAAAAAGTATAGCTGTACCAGAACCACCAACAGCACGGCCAGCAACAGCACGCGCCGCAGCCAAAAGCCAATGCCGCGCCCGCCCTTCATTTCAACCCCGCGCGCAGGCTGTCATACACTGCTTGGGTGGCTGGATGAACGCCGCGCCAGACAAAAAAGCTCTCGGCGGCCTGCTCCAGCAGCATGCCAAGGCCATCGCGCGTGCGTGCGCCGTGCCCGGCGGCCCATTGCAAAAACACGGTCGGGTTTGCGCCATACATCATGTCATAGGCCAGGGTATCGGCGGCTAGCACACTGGCGTCCAGCGGCGGCAAGCTGCCGTGCAGGCTGCTGGAACTGGCATTGATGATCAAATCAAACGGCCCCGGGTAACGTTGCGCCAAGTCGGCAAAGCCGCAACTGGCCAGCATGCCAGACCCAGCGCGGGCCAAAAATTCCTGCGAGAGGGTATCGGCATTGGCCACGGTGCGATTGGCAATGATGATTTGCCGGGGCTGTTGTTCCAGCAAGGGCAACAGCGCGCCACGCGCTGCACCACCGGCCCCGAGCAGCAAGATGCGTTGCCCTTTCAACCCAAAACCCGCATTGTGCACAATGTCACGCACCAAGCCAACGCCATCGGTATTGTCACCGATGATCGAATCGCCGTCAAAACACAGGGTGTTGACCGCTCCGGCCGCCTCGGCCCGTGCGGTGCGGGAGTGGGCCAGCGCAAACGCTTCGCTCTTGAATGGCAGGGTAACATTGGCCCCCCGGCCACCAGCGGCGCGAAACGCCTTTACACAGGCCACAAAACCATCAACCGGTGCCAACAGCGCTTCATATTGCAGATTCTGTGCGCAGGCAGCAGCAAATGCGGCATGAATCTGCGGCGATTTGCTGTGCCCGACCGGGTTGCCGATTACCGCGTAGCGCGCCACACTCATGGTGCCCCTCCCTGCAATACGGTTTGCAGCGTATCGTCGCGGGTGAATTTGAAACGGGTGATGATTACCCACAGGTCATCCCGATCACCGGACAGCATTTTGGGTGGAAATTGGCCAAACGGCGCGGCGCGGCGCACGATGCGCAACGCCGCCTTGTCCAAAGCGGCGTTGCCGGAACTGCGCTCAATCCGTACCCCGCCCTCTTTTTCATAGATCGAACCATCCTGAAAGATCGGGATATACACGATTAATTCACCGTACAGTTTATTGCCGTTTTGCTGCGGAAAATTCAGGGTGCCGATATCTTCCACCCGCTTTTGAAATGCCTTGTAATACATGGCATAACCGACCGCCTGGGTGCTTGGGGTAATGAAGGTTTTGCGTGGGCGCTTGTTTTGGTCTTCAATTGTTTGCGAAATTTCAGCCACCGAACGCGCCAATTGGCGCGCATTGTCCAGCAAGTCAGCGCCATTGGTGCTAACCGGGGTATTGGGCGTGGGGCGCTCCAGCTTGGTTGCCAGCTTGAAGGTATTGTCTTTCTTCAACTGGGCCAGCATTTCCTGCTGCAATTGTTCCAGCTCGGCAATACGGCGTTGGGCTGCGGCATTGCTGTCACCATCTTCGCTTTTGCGCATATCGGGCAACGGCGACTTGGCCCGACCGGCATCGGCATTGCCACCACCATCGAGATTGGCCTGAGCCAGTGCGGTGGCCTTGAGCGGCTTTTTGTCGTGCTTGGCATTAACCAGAATCACTTCCAGTTCCGGGCTGGCTGGCGACAGGCGAAACGTGTCCGGTACGGTAAAGTGTACCAGCAGCAACGCCCCGTGAAACGCGAGCGAAACGCCAAGGGACATGCCCAAAGTCCGATTTTGCAAGAAATAATTCACGAAACGCTCTTTTCTGCCTTACCCGATTTCAAAGTGTTCAAATTCTACGCCATTTCCTGCCCGGTCCACGCATTTATGCCTGGCAGCCTGTCGGACATAGGAATAATCGGCTGCAAAATCCGCTACTCGGCCCATATTTCACCACCTTTTTGGTCAATATCTCGATATTGACCAAAAAGGTGGCAAAATCTGTGCTGTCGTAGCGAATTTTTCGCTTCGATTCCCTATGTCCGACAGGCTGCTAGCTTGGCTCGTCGGGTGGTGCAGATGCGCTGGTTTCTGCCACAGTGCCGGTATCGCTGGTATCTGCCGCAGGGTCGCCTGCCGCAGGATCGCCTGCCGCAGGGTCGCCTGCCGCCACTTCTTCCACTTCTTCTTCCGGCTCCATCGCTTCGTTGCCCAATACTTCTAGCAAGCGTGCTTCCACCGTCGAATCAAGCTCATGCCAAGACAGTATATCGAGCCGTATCTGCGTGCGACGCGCCTGCGTTGCCATGCCCGGCAATTTCAGCACCAGCGGCAAATCGGCCAGCCGTACCACTTCTTCCTTTAACACCACCGCTTCCAGTTGGCGCGTGCCAGGCTGCGCGCCTTCTTGCTCGCCTTGCTGTGCCAGCCAGCGCAGGCACCAGTAGCGCTCCATATTGGCCTGAAAATCGGCATAGGCGGCGTAGGCGGCATCGAAGCTTGATACCAGCGCAAACAGGGTGGCGTCTTTCGGTTTGAACGGCGCGACCAGCGGGGCGGTTACGCCATGCGCAATACAGGCCAGAATCTGCCATTGGTTGACCAGATCCGGATAACGGCGCAGGGGCGAGGTGCTCCACGCGTATTGATCCACGCCCAGCCCCTGATGCGGCGCGGCGTGGGTTACCATGCGCACCTGCATCTTGCCGCCCCAGCCAGTGCCCTGGCTGCGGTAAATGCCGGGTACGCCATGGTCGTGCATCAGCTTGCCCCAGGTACTGTTGGCAAAAATCATCAGTTCCGCCACGATTTTATCGAGCGGCGCGCCACGTTTGCGGCGCACAATCGACACCACGTCGTCTTCGACATAAAAATTGAAATCGACCCGGTTGTTTTGTTCGGGCCGCAAGCCAAACGCGGCCCGCTTGGCCATGCGGCCCTGCTCCAGCACTTGGGCCCATTGCCACAGCAGCCCCAGTTCTGTCTTGTACGGGTACTCGCCTGCACCATCGGCCAGATTTTGTTCGGTAACCAGATGATCCAGATCGTTATGCCGCAAATTGCTGGCAATGGGCACCAGCTCGGCCCGGGTGGTGGTTGAAACCACGCTAAAATCTTCGCGCTTGAGTACCGCGTACAGCGACAGGGCGGGCCGGGTTTGGCCTTCAGCCAGCGTATATTCCTGCACCAGTTGATCGGGCAGCATGGTGATTTTGTCACCCGGCATGTACACGGTACTCATGCGTTCGCGCGCAATCGCATCGATGGCATCATCGCGCGCAATACCCAGCGCAGGTGCAGCAATATGAATACCGACACGAATTTTTCCTTC
>JACCDS011898923.1_pt1 | contig 12891 bp, 6 predicted proteins | sample 7446441 | NCBI WGS metagenome assembly JACCDS01 (sample SAMN15323445, study PRJNA562643) | freshwater metagenome | isolation source: river surface water | place: USA:Blue River Watershed | collected 2017-08-17
AGTACATGGGCGGACAAGAGGCCGTTGCCACGGCAAAGCGCCTGCTCGCCCACGGCAAGCCGGCAACGACACCGGTGATCGCCATCGAAAACGTCAGCCGCGCTGACGAGCGGATCATGCGCATGACCCTGGCCGACATGGTCGACGGGATTCCCCCGTGCGCCGGTCCGGTGCTGGTCATGATCGGCGAAGCGCTGCGCGAGCGCTGATCGCGGCGTCGCGAGCCAACGACATTCCTCTCCTGATCGGTTGATGACAACCGAAGCCCCGCCCTTCCCTGATTCGCATTCGGCGTGCTGACGCGTTTTGCTTTGCATCGTCACGACTCCGTGGATTTCGCGCCAGGAGCCGGCGATGGGCAGGATCGTTTCAATGCAAAAAAAACCGCTGAAAGGCAAGCGGGATTACCGTCCGCGCAGAGTGTGGACGCTTCAGCAGAAGCTGGAAATCCTTGCCAAGGCTGACGCCCCCGGATCGAGCGCATCGGCAGTCGCGCGCGAATATGACATCGACATCCGACTGATCTTTCAATGGCGAAGTGACCGCAAAGAGGGCCTGCTGGCCCAGCGCACCTGGGGGCAACCGGGCAAGCGGAAAAAGCGGAGCGGCGATGAAACGAATCGAAAAGATGATGCGGTGGATGAGGTGACCTGAGGCCACGCCCGTGCCGCATCTGTCGATCTTGGTGAGGCGATCACGGACAAGAAAACACCATTGTGACGCCACCGGGCGATATGCAAATCTGCATCACCCTGTGGGGTCAACGGCAGTCACGCCAATGAGCCTCTGCGAGAGGCTCGATCATGCTGTCATGCCTCGATACCTAGACTAAGCATTAATTCCCCGGCGTCTGCGGTGCCGGGACGGCCTTGCGAGGCAACTTCTTCAAACAAGCCTTGGGAATCAGCTCCTTGTCCAGGCTTTGCAAACAAATCACGGCAGGCGACATTAAATCCAGCCGCTGTCTCCAGCACGGATTGTTGAGATCGGGTTCACCAATACTCGGCTGTGTCTCGGTCCAATGGGTCATGAACAACACACCGTGTTCACGGACGTAGAGGTGAACCACATACTCACGTGCGAATGCACCCTGGCGCAACCTGCAAGCCGTGACCTCAGCGCGCCTTTCGCTCATCGGCTTGACCAAGTCAACCCGATGATATTTGCCTTCGCATCGTCGAGCCTCTTTGTCCGCGGCATAGTCGACGATCTTGGCCAATCCGTCGGCTGGAACGGATGACATCAGCCTAACCAGCCCTGCTGAGAATTCATCTTGCGGCATGAATGGCCCGAGTTTCGGACCGATCCAGGCGTAAGAGACCAGATCACCTTGCGCGACTTTCGAGTGAAAAACAAAATCCTGCTGCGATGGAAAAAGCACGACGCGACCGAAGCCATCTATGCGCCATCCGGGGATGTCAACGTCATTGACAGTGGTTGGTGACGAATCCTCTTGTGCGGAAACTCGAGTCTCGTTCGACGAATCGGATAACCGGAGCTGATGCGGAGAAAGAGAATTTGTCCGACAGCCGGCAAACAGCAACGCGAATATTAAAACCAGAAAAAACTTAAAAAACATAAAGATTCCTGAAAACACTTTCTTTCATTTTAAAAGATGACAATGATTGCTGATTCAATTGCTTAAATAAAAAAGCCTCCCACAAGGAGGCTTCATTCATACCACCGATTTCAATCTATCGAGCAAATGAGCAGCGCGATCTATTTTCAATCACTCAGAAAACATCCAGATCATTTTTCCAAAAAAACATCCGATGATTAAAAATAGGAATTATCCCGACAAACGAATATCGCAGCGACAATCGGCAATTTAGCTGACAATGCTTTTGAAGAGGCATTTAGGCAACGTATTTTTATCTGCATCACCTTTTCCACATCAATCCGCGCTCAAATTTAAAAAATGTTGCTACCTCGCTGCATACAGCCTTCAGAATCGCGGCGTCTCAATTTGGAGGCTATTGTGCACTTCTCCTCATTCACGCTACGGATTGAATTTCCGATTATCGACCGTCGTTTGTCCGGGGTTTATGAATAGCTTATCCATACTCCCGGCGCCAGCGATCCAGGCTAGGTCAATACAACTTGAGACAGTACACCCTGGCATAGAAGCCAGTTGCTGTTCGACCAGCAATAAAGTCGGCTTTCGACCAATCAAGCCTTGACTAGCAGTGACTGCCGGTCAAGCCAGCGCTTATGAACCGCTTCACGCTAAAAAGCCTTCGGCGACGATTCAAATTCTGATTAATCGAGCATGCAAAAAGTTTCAACCAAGGATTTTTATTTACAACGGTGGCGTCAACTCAGGAAAGGACCGCCATTTTCACGCGAAGTCCATTTTGCTGCGCTTTCAACAAACATATCAATTGCAACAACACTCATCACTTACTACCTTTTACCAAATGACTGGGTAGAAAATGAATCCACACAAAAGTTAATCGAATTAACGTCAGGCTACATACCATCAATAGAAAAATTACAGTTCATCGAAGGTATAAATAATAATTTTTGGCAATCATTTTTTGCCATTCACTTTCTTTTACTGGCGTTACATTTTTTCATCGGCATTGCCGGCTCTGTCTTTTTGGACGAACAAATAGAAGCAATTTATGAGCAGATGTCATGGAAGATGACGCTTGCAAACTATTTAACTGCAGTTTCTTGCATCGAATTCGCAGCATATACCCCCCTCGTAAATCTTCATCCACCGCATAGCTGGTACATCGACCAAATCAGTAATTTTTTTCCAAAACTCTTATTTTCATGGTTTTGTTTGTCAGGCCTTAGTTATTGGTCAGGAAACATGACATCCAAAATCATCTATAAAACCGTGTCAAAACTATTAAAGTTCAGCAAATTTTGAAATGTAAGAAACTCAAAAAATGCCAAACCAAACTGATATTTACGCCATCGCCAACCAGCGGGAGCAATCCGTGGAAGCAGGCATTGGACGCGGGCGCAGCTTGCACCCAGTGGTGGGCGAGTCGGTTGATTAACCATGCCAGTGGCGCGGCACCGAGTCGCTGACGCGCCCCCACGATCACGCTGGGCGCCGGGCCTCGCGGCGTGGCACCTTGATCAAGGACGAGTGGGTGAACGATGTGCCAGGTCGGCTGCTTGCCGAACAGAGCCAGCCCGATGACAAGCCAGAGGACCTGATCGGCTGGTAAGCGAGGGCGGCGAAGCGAGGCCGTTCCCCTGGCATGGAGCGCTTCGTCAATCCAGCCAGGATCGACAAGTGACACGAAACGGTCGAGGCATGCCGGCGCCTTCTCATGCCACTTCGACAAAGCATTCTGGAGAGACATAAAAAAGCGAGCCCATAAACTGCGTGGACTCGTTTCTGTTGCCTTGGTGTCTCAACCAGCGTTTCACTGATTGACATTATCCTGCAGAGGATATTGATTCAGACTACTGAACATCATTGACTAGTCAGCTGAACACCGGGTTCGATTGTTAATCATCATTCGGACGCAAAGTCGAATAAGGCTTCAAGCAAAACATCAACTTATTCCTAGAGTGGGATAGATTTAATCAACGAACATTATCGTTATTATCGACCACCCAATCAAAAATTCTGCAAATGCGGCGATTAGACCACAGATTCTTAATTCTCATCATCTAATCAGCATCGATTCCCGCTGAAAGCCAAAAAAATCGCACTCACCCTCAGTGGCCCCTCGCAGAATCAAGGCTTTTCAACACGAGTACTCCATGAAGCACTCATGTTGACTGGTGCATATATCTTTGCGATTACCGAACCTCTTGTTCAAATCTAATTTACGCGTAGTGCGTCAACTAACGTTAGCGAACGTCGATCAGACCGGATTAATACGATCTGCAACGGCAACATCATTGTCAGAATCGGTTGCTGAATCAATAAAGATCGATGCAACAGGAGAACGAACGTGACTGGATCAGCAGGAGCCAAGCGTCGCAACGTGACCTTTATTTATAGATCGATCAAAAAATATTATTTCATTAATTAATACCATAAAAATCACTGAAAATAAAATGGCTAAATATGACTTTTCAGCCCATCGGTTAAATCAATTGCGAACGGGACCGCCATTTTCCCATGAAGCCCACTATGCGGCACTATCAGCTGCAATATCAATTATCACGACACTGATCTTGCACTACCTCATCTCCAAAGATCTACAGACAAACGAAATCACTGAATCCTTAATAAGCGAGTCATCAAAATACATTCCTGCCATAAAAAAATTAGAGCTGATACAAGGGATAGACGTTCAGCACTGGAAAACCTTTTTCTCGGTTCAGTTCGCCCTTCTACCGGTTCACTTCCTCCTGGGAATCGCAAGCGGCTTTGTTATTGATGAATACTTGAAAAATGAGTACAAAAAAATATCGAAGGTAAAAATTTTTCTTGGATATTTTATAAGCATTGCCTGCATACCATTCCTAGCATATGCGCCGCTCGTTAATCCTAGCCCACCTTATGGATGGTGTTTAGACCAATTGAGCGACTTCCTACCAACGCTGCTTTTAGCTTGGCTAATGCTGTCAATGCTTGCTTACGGAATAGGAAACTTAACCATCGCCATTAGTTCAAAAAGTTATTGGCTTTCATAAAAAGTGTGCAACTCGATGCATGCCGCATAAGATCATATAATTTTTCCGAAAAATTCAAAAATGATCTGACCAGACTGAAATTTTTAATCTATTGCAAGTCCTGACGCATACAAAGCCAAATTCCTTCTCTCTCAGATTATTAATTTTGAAGATGACCATGGGTAAATCATGCCAAACCACTTAAGTGAAAAACCGATTTTTCATCTAAACAGATTATGACGTTTATCACCCTAACCGCGATCTTTTTACCAATGAAATAAAGAATTTTTTGAGAGAATTAAAATTTCAGAAATGACAATCAGGTACGCTGTTACAACGAATCAAAAAAAATAATCTATGACCATTGATATGGTTGCCAAATTATTTAAATTATTTAAGCACACTTATCTATTCGCACTTTTCGCGCATTCAGGCATCGCTACAGCGGAAGAATTCGAAGATCTGATCGGCAGCGAAAATTCACCGACTTTTACGAAAGCAGAGCTCAAACTGATTATTGATGCGACTGATCGCTTCAAGAAATACTATATCCCCGATGAGGTCACTGGCGGAGAACCGTTCTGGATTGATAATGATCGCCTTGCCTTTTCCTCTCGCAAATACCCCGGGTGGGCGGCAAGGGACAACGAGCCATCAAGGATCATCTCTTACAACATCAAAACCGGTGAGGTCGTCGATAGCGGCTATCGAGGCATCCTTCGCTGTCTGAATCATTTAAACGACGTGCTGATTCATCAAATGGATCAGGAATCTAGAAGTTTCTCGTCACCGGAAAAATACCGATGGTTCGCTGGGAAATGGGGGCATCCATTGGAAAAAATTGACTACGTTCCCTACACGCAGATTCCAACCTATCTTTGCCAGTTTGTTTCAAATGGCCCCTTCATCTTCGGCGTGCCACATCACAAACTGCCGCCGATTTCCTCCAAGCTCACGCCACTGCTACCGGAACACGGTGCTTTAAGAGAAACCATAAGCGTCAAAGATGGCGAAGTCACGGAGTCGCTTTTTCTGATTGCACCGGACGGAAAAGAAACTTGGCTGAAAAATAAAAGGCTAAGTCATTACCAATTTTCCTATCAACCCTGGAATGAATCTTATTTTGAAGCTGGCGCTGCATCCAATCCACCTGCAACACTATTACCACAAGGGAAAATTGAAATGCATCCCGCACCCAGAGTCATACGATTTTGGAAAATAACCCAGGGGGGATCTTCAGCAGGTTTTCCATCTCGTGCCGGCGTCATATGGAGCTTGCAACAAGGCTACAGTTATTGGAGAAAACAAGGAGTTTATATAGAGAAAGGCAACAAACTCATTCGAATAGAAGCAGGAAATAACAGTTCGAATCCAAAAGCTTCGCCAAATGGATGCATGGTTTTTCTCGGAGCAACGCCTGGCGATCCCTATGATCTTTCACAAAAAAATAGATCAATAATCATCGACGTTTGCAATGAAACCAAGCCATGACTTCTGATCCAAAATCAATCCGACCTATCATCTCCCCCAGTACCGAACAGGCAGAACGCTTGAAATTGGGATTGGCAATCGCCCAAACGGCTTATGAGTTAAATAATGGGCATCGAGTCGTTCCAGGCAAAGCGTTATCTTATTTCGATGATTCAGCCTTGGTTAACACTCCTGGCGCGAAGCCGCTTAAGCTATCAATCGATGAGAGCTTCTTTGTAAAAGGCGTATTCAATGATCCAAAAACCGGATTAAACGCATTTCTTGCATACAGCAGCGCTCGCAAAGAAATATTAATCGGCATAGCTGGAACAAATGGATTTGGTGGCGATGCTCCCGATACAAAGCAAGATCTGATTTCACTCGGCATTGGTCAGGCAAAAGCCCTTGCTGAAAATCGGGATTTTCAAGTAGAGCTTCAGTCTATCCTCGTTTCTGAAAATAATCCGAATGAAGTAAAAATTCTGATCGGTGGGCAGAGTCTGGGTGGTGGAATCGCACCAACTTTGGGTATGTTTTTGGTTTATGGCGACCCCAAGGCAGATCATGAATTGTTCTATTCTCAGCTTCAAATCAAGGCGAATCAAATCGGCGCGGTCTCCATCAACGGCTTTGGCAATGAGTACCCTGCACAATTCGCCGGCTTTTCACCCGAGAAAATCAGGGAATTCAACGAGCAGGCAGATCTACACCGCTTAGTTGTTTTTAACAAGATCACCGGCCAACATGATTTGGTCTCGCAGTTTGGTGGCTCGTTCTCGGGCACCAACTGGATTCTGGAAGTGGAAATCTCTCGCAGCCTGGCAGAACTCCACCGAATAAATTTCGGTGTCACCGAGGGCCTCAATAACGTTTACGGTGATTTGACGCGAATAAGATCAGGGCAGGTGCCCGTGGTGAATCATAAGACGCTGGCAGAAAATGCCTACCGCCTCGATTCAATGCTCCCGATCGCGAACAATACGCTTTCCCTGTCATGGGCTGGTTATGTTTCGCTGCTTTTTTCGAAGCCTGGCGAAGGCGCTGCCTCGATGAGCGCCGGACTTCAAAGCTATACCGGACTTCCCAAGGGACTTGCCGATGTCGTGGGTGCAATCGGGGAGTTCGTATTGCGCGCATTGCCGGTCGCCCGTGGAGCGGAAGGCATGCAGTTTCTTTTTGGGAGTTACGTCGGGGGCCAACTCATCGGCTCCCAGGATTCGTCTGTACCGACATTTGATGTTATCGGCACCTTCGGCCCCACTCAGGAAGGCTGGATTCGCAAAATCATGAGCGACGCCAACTCAGGTGTCCCCGTCGCTGTGATCGACGTCAACCCGTCAACTCAGATCAGCGTCATCAAGCAAAAGGACGGACGATCGGTCGAGACTCATCCCGATGGCACGGTCATTCAGACCCATCCAGAATTCGGCATCGCCGTCATCCAGCCCGACGGCAGCGGCATGTTGTTCCTCAAAAGCATGGACAAGACATCCGATGAGCTGCTGACATCGACCGTGATTCTCGATCCTGGATCGAAATCGGTTCTCAACGATAACGGCTGGGCAGTGGAACGACTGCTCGACGAAGCGACGAATTTGTATCAATTGACGAAATACCACGGTGTTGACGCCGAGATTCTTGAAGCCCGGATTGCACCGGTCGACGACAAGTCCATCACATTCAACCCAACCAAGGTACTCAAAACCAAATTAACGGCCAACAATCTCACCCTTCCTGACGGCCCTCAAATTCAGCAATCCACCGTCGCTATTGGTCCGGGTCACATCCAGATAGTGTTCCGCGACGATGACCGCAGAACGATCCAAACAGTTGATATCGCCACGACCGACGACAGCAGTACATCGACTTATAAGGATGGTCAGGGAAATGTACAAAGGGTAATTAAAGAAGAGCATCTCAGTGCCGATACAGTCCGGACAATCGAGACCGACGATCGCGGAAATCTCCTCAAGTCCAACCTCGTTCGGCGTTACCGTTCCAACGGCGAGCTTTTCGAGCTTGAAGATAGCATCGATGAAGAGGGTGTACGGATCGTCACCGTCCGCAACTCGGATGGCTTCACTCAGAAGGCAGAGAGAGTGCCACTCGAGGGAACACCGTCTGATTACTACGCAGAGACGGTGCGAGACGAGCTGCACGCCGACATCGCCGACTTCCTCACCGCCCTGCGACAGAAAGATACCGCCGGCATCATCCTGTCGACTGCGCGCATTGCGCTCGACTATGCTCGCTCGCAGGGCGTGGCCACGCTGTCGTATGACACGGTGGTTGCCGATGCCTCGAGCGCACTGGCGCTGGTCAGCTCCCTACGCTCTCTGCAGTCAGGCGATACGCTGGCCAAAGTGGGCGGCGCTGTGGGCCTGCTTAATAGCACCAATTATTTTGCGACCCGACTGACAGGCTCCGGCTATCTCACCAGTGCGCAATCGGCGGTACTTTCCCAGATAGGTGCCGCACTCGCCATTTACAACCTGACGAATCTCGGCAAGATGGTCGAGTCCGGACAACTCGGCTCGGCTGGCGCGACGGTTATCTCGGCAGCGAACGCCGTCGGCTATCTCACTGGCACCAGTTCGGCACTGATGGGCTCAGGCGCGCTGATTGCGGTCAATCCGATCGCCATGGTCGGCGTAGCGCTGCTCGCCGATTTCTTCTTTGGCGAGGATCCGCCGCCGCCGCCACCGAAAGGTAGCGCAACTTTCTACCGCGACGATCATGGTGAGCTGGCCTACCGGATCACGGAGTCAAACAAACTCGGCAGAAAAATTCTGCAGCGTGAACTCGACGAATTGTTGCCAGCTCTACAGCAGAAACTCAGTGCCGCGAATGAGCATTGCGCAGATGATCAGCACAAGCTGACGCTGATCGCCTCAAGAATGCCCACCATTCAGATCTCCGGCTGGCCCACCTACGTCAATAACGGCGTAGACAACTATTTCTTCGTCATGACCCAGCAAGACCCGATGCGGGACGACCCAGGCTATATCGCCGTGTCGCGCCTGGATCTGGTGAAGCTCTATCCGGAAACCCTGCTGGTACCGGAAGCGGTGGTTCAGCAGTGGGAGCTCGATCATTTGCGTCAGAAATTCGGCAGCGACGAGGCGCACTGGCAGACCGAAGGCGAGTGGCTGCGCGGTATCAGCCCGACTGAGCGAGAGCGTTCGCGACTGCAACAGGCAGCAGATCAGGCGCTCACCCGCTGGGAGAATACGGCGGCACTGAACCTGCAGCTGACAGATGGTGACCGCTTCCGGAGCGATGGCAATGTCACCGTACAGGAGGCCATCAACACAGAAATTGAGGCACTGCGCTTGGCCATGGACGACGCCAAATCGGCCGTCGACACCTTCAATGCGCAATATCCGGTCAATCCGCTGGAGGCTGCCGAGGCCAGCGCCGAGCAGGAGGCGGCGTTTGCACAGGCGCGAGGCGCCCGCGAAACGATTGCGCTGCAATGGATGAAGCTGGTTGTGGTCGATCTCGGCAATGATGGCGTGGACATGATCGATCTGCCCGGCACGGTTGGCACCGATCTGACCAGCTTGCGCACACAGCGGGTTGCCCGCTTCGACGTCGATGGCGATGGCTTCCGTGAAGCGACGCAATGGATCGCGCCGGCCGATGCCATTCTCGGTATCGACCGTAGCGGCAATGACCTACTCGATAGCGGCAGCGAATTGTTCAACGGCGCCGATACGCCCGTTGACCAGCATGGCATCGCATCCCTCGCCTTCTATGATGCGAATAACGATGGCTTGATCACGCGTGATGACCCGGCGTACCGGCAGCTGCGCTTGTGGGTGGATCTGGATGGCGATGGCAGCGCCGGCACAATGGAGGTCTTTGACCTGCAAATGCGTGCCGTTGCCCTGCAGACCAGCGATCAGACCGATCCCGCCCTGGCGGCCATGGCCGTCGATGCCATCGATCTCGCTGGTGCAACGCTGCGCTTTGCGGATGGCAGCAAGGCAGCGATGAAACAACTGGATCTGTTGTCTCATCTTCGGGGACTGCAGATCGTGAACGACCCGGAAACGCACAACCTGAATGTGCTGCACGAACAGGGTCTGCGCGAAAACTTCGTCACCCTGGTCGATGACATGAGTGCGCTGCAGGCCTTGCAGTCACCGGACCTGCCGACTGCGCGCCGCAATGAACTGGAGGCACTGGCGGCGCGCTATGGGCTGAATCCGACATCGATCGACTTCGACAACATGGTGCAGAGCTTGCGGGCCATAGGCACCACGATCGGCGATCAGGAGACCGTGATTTATTTCCGCGATGACGATGTCTGGGTCGATCCGGCGATTCGGGAGCAGTTCGAACAGTCACGTATCAGCTTCCGCAAGCTGACTGATTCGTTGACGGATAACCGCGATGGCTTCGGCATATCCGGCTCCTCCGGCGGCTCGAATGGCTTGCATGCGCCACAGGTGATTCATATCGGCAGCACGCCGCAAACCGAGCAACTCACAACCGACGGCCGATTTGATGATCGCTGGGTGCCGAGCCGGCGCGTGGGTGCAGCCGATATCCGTAGCGATCTACAGGCCACGCCGGTAAAGCCCACGCCGCCGGAAGCGAAGCCATCGCTCCCGGATGATGTTTACAGCCTGATGGCCGTCACCAAAGGCGCGCAGGTTGGTGATCTGGTCCGGCGATTGGCCGTGATCAGCAGTGATGCCAAGGACGAAAGCGCGCTTCGCCCGGAGTCGTCGTTCGTGTTCAGCACCGCGAAGCCGGTCGCCACGCTCGGCGCCGTGGCTCTTGATGCTGACGAAGACAGCGTGGTGTCCGTCAACTACCAAAGCCTGGTTCAGGCGGGCGAGCGCGTGCTGTCTTCGCAGGGCATGGCGGTCCGTCTGCAACTGGTCGGCATCCGCAGCGCCAGCCATGGGGCCGTTGACATGAATGACCAGACCGGCCGCATCGGCTTTCAGCCCGACGCCGACTTTGCCGGTGATGCCGGCTTTACCTATGTGCTGGCTGACCCGCAGGGACAAATTTATGAGCAGGCCGTCCACATTCGGTTGCGCGGCGTGAATGATGCGCCGCGCGTGGCGGGCGAATCGATCACCGCATCCGAGGATGTGCCGCTGCTGATTGATCCGCTCGCGCTGCTGAGCAACGACCATGACGTGGATGGCGACCGCTTGCAGGTCACCGGCATCGCTCGCGTAGCGCTCGGCCGCGCAGAACTGCTTGGCAACGGCCACATTCATTACACGCCGCCATCCGATCAGTACGGCGTTACTGACACGCTGGAATACATCGTGCAGGACAGCCAGGGAGCCAGTGCGGTGGCACGTATCCGTATCAGCCTGAGCGCGGTCGATGATGCACCGTCGGTCGTCACCGAACGAATCATCAACACGCGCGAGGACCAGCCGCTGCGCATCAGCTCGCGGCTGCTGCTGCGTAATGACTTCGATGTCGATACCGATGCGCGCATCGGCTCGCTGCCATTGAGGGTCACGGCCGTGGGCTCAGCCGCACACGGCCAGGTGCGCATGGACGCCGGCGACACCATCGTGTTCCAGCCCGACGCCGACTTCAACGGTGAAGCCAGTTTCAGCTACACCGTCATGGACGAGAGCGGACTCGCAACGACCGGTCGTGCGCTGGTTCGCATTAACGCGGCCAATGATGCGCCGCTGGCGGCCGGCGAACACATCGCCAGTCGGGAAGATGTAGCGCTGGTGATCGATCCGGCGCTGCTGCTCAGGAATGATGTGGATACCGATATCGAGCGCGGCGAACGGCAAATGCTGAGCGTGGTCGCCGTCAATGATGCGGTGGGTGGTCAGGTTGCACTGGTCGATGGCAGCATTCGCTTTACCCCCGACGCCAACCGTGTCGGGCAAGGCAGCTTCCGCTACACCATTAGCGATGGCGCCGGCGGCTTCGATCAGGCGACGGTCGACATCGATCTAGCTGCAGTCAATGACGCTCCGGTGGTACCCGCGCTTGCTTTCAACGCCCTTGAGGATACCGAGCTGGTGATATCGGCGCAGCAGCTGCTTCAGGGCGCAACCGATGCCGATGATGACGCAGCGACGCTGAAGGTGGTTCGCATCAGACAGACCATCGGCGGCACAACGGTGCTCATCGATGGCCAGTTACGCTTTCGGCCGGATGCCAACTTTGCCGGAATCGGCAGCATTGCCTTCGTGGTGGCGGACCCTCATGGCACCGAGACGACCGGCATCGCATCGATCGACGTCAACGGCATCAACGACGCGCCGATGCTGCTGCCCGGCAGCCACATCAACCTTGCTGGCCTCGAAGACCAGGAAATACACATCACCGAAAGCGCACTGGTCAGGATGTATTGGGATGCGGATGGCGATGCCATCCGGCTCGACCCGCAGTCACTGAAGGCCGCCCAACCCGGAGACATCGTCCGCTTTGACGTCGATAAGCGTGAGCTGGTATTCCGCGGCGCACCGGATGCGAATGGTCTGCGAGAGTTCAGTCTGGCCATGACGGACGGTCAACTCAGCAGCACTGTTCAAACCTTGTCGGTGAATCTGGAGGCGGTCAACGATGCGCCAGTCGCGAATGTCGTCGGCTTCATGATGCAGGAAGACGGTGGCGAAATTAATCCGACGAAATCGGCGTGGACCTATCTCTCGCATGAGCTGCTGCTGTCCGGCGCCCGCGATCCCGAGGGTGATCGATTGGCCGTTATCGGCGTATCGAATGCACGTACGTCCGTCACTAGTCGACCAGAACCCGTTGAGATCCTCAATGACCCCTCGACCGGTCGCATCGCCCTGCGGGCGCCGCTGAACTACAACGGCGTGATTG
>JACCDS010472217.1_pt1 | contig 12889 bp, 10 predicted proteins | sample 7446441 | NCBI WGS metagenome assembly JACCDS01 (sample SAMN15323445, study PRJNA562643) | freshwater metagenome | isolation source: river surface water | place: USA:Blue River Watershed | collected 2017-08-17
AGGCCGGACGTGGTGGCGGCCCGCGCCAAGATTCAAGCGGCAGACTATGGCATTTCTGCCACCGCCAGCCTGTTTGCGCCGGTACCGACCTTTTCCACCGCCAATCTGCGCGCCACCTCGAGCAGCAACGGCGTCGACAGCACCGCCACCGCCAACATGCAAAGTGGCCTGGTCGCGTGGGTTCTGGACCCCCAGTTCATCGGCATGATCAATAGCAGAAACAAGCAATACGATGCTTCACTGATCAACTACCTGGATGTCGTGAACAACGCCGTGAAGGACGTAGACGATGCCCTGGCCAGCTTTAACGCCAACCAGACGAAGCTCATCAAAGAAGAGAAAAGTCTGAGTAATTCAAAAAAGAACCTGAATACCTTCAGCGCGATGTACAAAAATGGGCTGCTTTCCAACACGCAGTATCTGGAAGGTTCAGCTCGGTTTGATTTGGCCAAAATGGCCATTTTACAAACCAAAGTACAAACCATCATTTCACTCGCCAAGCTGTATCAAAGCATGGGCGGTGGTTCGACTTATGGCGACAGGAATTACAGCCTGAAGGACCAAACCCTCATCGGGAAAGATCGTGAAGCTACCGACAATTAATATCAAGCAGGCACTGGCGCAGAAGCCAAAATTCACCACGGCCATATTTGCACTGGGCGGTATCGTGGCAATTGGCTATTTCTTACTGGGAATTTTCCGATTTACGGATAACGGCTTCGTGGTGCAGGTGGCTACCCCCCTGGCACCACGGGTAGCTGGCGTCGTCCAGGAGGTCTTGGTTAAAAATGGCCAGCATGTCAAAGCTGGTGACACGCTGGTGCAACTGGACCCGACCAACTACCAATACAGCTTCAGCGGTGCCCAGGCACAATATGAAAAGGCCAAGCTGTCGATTCAGGCACTGGAGAAGAAGATCGCTGTCTCGGAACACAGTCTGAAGGCAGCCCAGGCCAATCTGGACATTCTGAATACCCAGTACAAGGCCAAGAACCACCCGGACGTCAAAGCCGGTGTACCGCAGATTGATATGGCGGACCTGAAGAACAAGATCAAAGCCCAAAGTAATTCTGTCGATTCGATGAAAGTACAGATCGAGATCGACAAACTTCAGGTGCAGATGGAGCAACAATCCCTACTGGCCCTGCAGGCCATGATGTCCAGTGCCAAAACCGCGCTCGAGCACACGACGGTCGTCGCACCGACGGATGGCCATGTGGAAAACGTCTTCCTGGGGATTGGCAGTCATGTCTCCCCGGCTTCCGGTATGTTCACACTCGTAAATGAAGGCGAGACCTTTGTTCAGGCCAACTTTGAAGAAACAGAACTGACCGGTGTCAAAGCGGGTGATAAGGCCACGGTCTACCCGCGTACTTATTTCGGCAGAAAGAGCTTTACCGGTACGGTGGTTGCCGACCCATTCGGTGTATCGCGTCAAACAAATGTCCCGATGTCTGGCGCACCGTATGTGCAAACCGAGAACAAGTGGTTGCTGTTGCCTCAGCGATTGCCTGTGATTATCCGAATTACCGACATGGACCCGGATTACCCCTTGATTAACGGCATGAGTACCTATGTCCGTATACAGCGTCAGTAACCGCTTTCTCGACGCTTACGATCCCTTCTGGGTCTGCCGCCTGTTGTCATTAAAACTGGGCACGGTGGCAATCCTGCTCTTTCTGTGTAACGCCTTTCTCATGGCACCACAGTCTCCGATGACATACATCCTGACCACGGCGATTGGCACGCTGGCCTCTGAAGTGATGCCCGCACCAACAACCGCCAGAAAAATCACCAATTTCATTCTGGTGGTATTCCTGCTGGCGACCTCGACCATGATCTTCGGGATGTTCTCCTATTTCAGATTCGGATTGTTTTTTGTAGTGGTGGCATTCGCTTACCTGGTACTCCGCTTCATGGCGGCCAACCCCAAGGTCGCTGCACTCCCTACCATCATGATCTTGTGGGGCCTTATGAACACGAGCAACGGCCCCACAACACTTAACGCGGTAGCCAATAACTATCTGTATTTTTTCGAGTTCGGCATGATGGGCGTACTGACCATCCTGTTCTTCCCGGATTTCACCCCCAAAGTGTTTGATAGTGCGTTTGTTCGTATTCTGGAATCCGACATCGCCAACGTGGGCAACCCGCATTACAGGAACAGTGAGCCAGGTGTGCTGTCTGCACTGTATGTCATTCGAAGCAAACTGCCCTTGCTCCCGGCAACCTACACCACGCTCTATGAAGCGGTGATTCAGTTTCAGAACGCGTTTATGAAACCGCATGGGTTAAACGCCGAAGAACGGTTGCTTGCTCAATCGCTCCTCTCCGAGCTCAAAGACGCTGTTTGCAAAGAACAACCGTTTTCGCTGGAAACCGACAACGCAAACAGACTCCGAGCCTGTAACCCGCCAATTTACAACATGTTCGCCAAACTCGTGGCCGGCTACAACCCATGCAAAGCGTAGCCACCCGTACACGCACCAATCAGATCACCCTGCTGGTGGCCATCTCGTTTTTATTCTACGAGATGACTAACTGGCAGCAAGGTATCTGGGTCGTGATATCTACCACCGTCGTCGCAGGCCCCTTTAGTACTTTTCTCAGCTTTGAAAAGGGCAGAAATCGTTTTCTGGGCACGCTTGTCGGTTTGATCATCGCCTCCGGCATGGAGTATTACCTCCGGTTCAACCCGGCGCAACTCCCCGTCGTGGCGGTGATCATTGCCTTTATTGCCGGATTCATGGCCACCCGATCTTACCTGTATTTCATTGTGATCATCACGACGTGTACATGTCTGGGCTATACCTACATGAACATGCCCTATACCTCGTTTGCACCGATGTCATTCGTCATCGACCGTGCAATGGGTGTATTTGTCGGTGTCCTGATTTTCTTCCTGATGCAGCGGTTTGTCTTTGGCACCCGTAACTCGAAACTAGAGCTGCTTGAAGAAAGTGTCGATACCCTAAGCAAGCTGCAGAAAACTCTGCAGGAATACAAAGACACGCCGACTTTGACAACCGCTTATAAATGCGCGGCCGATATCTTTGCCAACACCAAAGACATTAAAAACTATATCGGCACATCCAACCTGATCTTTGGCACCGCCACCAATCAAGAGTTACGCTATGCGAAGCAGGTAGTAATGCTCAACAACCGGGCCGTCAGACTACTGATTGATCAACCGACCGTGGTTGCAGACCGGATTGATCTGCTGTTGCGGGTGGTCACAACGAAACTGGATCGTTAATAAAGAGCAGATCAAAGCAAGCAAACCCATATACTTCGGTTTTCTCGAACAAATACAACGTCAAATACGTCTTTTATTAACTTTTAAAAAGTTTATATTTAGCTGAGTCTTGGCATACATCAAGAAAATGCCGATTGTTGTCACGAATGCTGTACATTCAATTTGCCGGCACCAACATATGATCCGCAAAACCATCTCTGCCCTGACGCTTAGCTTGACCTCTGCCGCTGCTCTTTGCGCGGGCCCTGTTTACATAGGCTTTGACGGCAGTTACGGACAAAAATATGACACGTCGGCCAAAGCGATTGAGCTCGGTGCCCGTATTGCCATCGACGAAATTAATGCCCGAGGAGGTGTCTTAAACGGAAGACCCCTGGAGTTAGTGACGAAAGACAATCAGGGGCTCACGATGCGTGGGCGCGACAACTATATCGCCCTGGCGGGCCAAGAGGACATGATAGCCGTTCTGGGTGGCAAGCATAGCCCGGTTATCGTGGAAACGATTAATGACGCTCAACAGATGAAAGTACCCTATATCAGCGTCTGGGGCTCGGCCAATCAGATCACAGATACCGTCCTTGTTGATAGCTACATGTATCGCCTATCGCTCAAGGACGAATGGGGGGTTGCGGCACTCCTTCAGCAAGCCGTTAAGTTGAGCCCCAACAATCGGAAAGTATGCGTCATACTGCCAAATACGCTTTGGGGACGTTCTGGAGAGCGGGTTTTGCGTGACAAAGCCTCTGTCCTACCGGCCACCCTGGCTTCTGTGAACTGGTACAACTGGGGCGACAAAGAATTTAGTCGCCAACTTGATGCATGCACCGCAAACAAAGCTTCAGTCATCGTGATGATCGCCAATGAGGCCGAAGGTGCCTTCATCATTAAAGAACTGGCTAACCGCCCGCAGAGCCAACGTCTTCCCGTGGTTGCCCATTGGGGGATTACAGGCGGTGCTTTTGCCACAATGACCGGCCAGGCAGCACTGAATAACGTTGACCTACGTGTAATTCAAACATTTTCTTTCGTCAATAATACCCGGCCGAGAGCTCAGACTCTCGCTAAAAAAGCGATGGCGGCAGAGAATATTCAACGAGCCGATGCCATTACAAGCCCTGTAGGTGTCGCACAAGCCTACGATATGGTTTATTTATTAGCGAGTGCGGTGAACCAAGCACAATCCACCCAAGGGCCTGCCATCCGTAACGCGCTTGAAAAACTGCCGACTCACGAAGGCGCGATTAAGCGTTATGCGCCACCATTTACACAAAGCAACCATGATGCGCTGGATAGCCGGCAAGTACTGTTTGCGCGAATTAAACCTGCCGGTAGTATTACACCGATCCGCTAGGGGCCTTGAATGTCCGGTTCTATCCGCTCCCAGATCCAGAATCAGTTCAGCAAAATCGTTACGCGGTATGCGATTCTCACCGCTGGGGTTCTACTTTTAATTATCAGTACGTTTGTGCTGTACCTGACACAGCGAAATCTTTTAGCGCAAAGTGACCTTGTCCGGGCCCAACTTAAGACGGAAATCTCGGCAACACTGACACAAGCAGACACGCTCATCCATTCGCCCATACTCTGGACGGGTTTGATGGATAGTTTTAGTCACCAATCTGTCCTCAACCCCCTGTTTCAGCAGTTAAACCGGATGCACGGTACGAGTTTTGTGCTACTCGATTACAAAGGGCGCGTTTCAATCGGTGCACCCGACATTGATGCTGAGTCACTCACTATTGCACAAACAGCTTTGGGCAGCGTGCCCAAAGACGGGCTTTCAGTAAAGCTCAGAACAACACCTGATTCTGAAGATCTTTTGTTGATGCTGCTGCCGGTAATGTCACCGCTCAGCGATGAACCCATCGGCTATCTGCTCAGCCAATTTTCAGTCACGGCGTCATTGCAGAAATCAAGCATCAGCTTTCCATTGCACTTTGCGTTTAACCTGGCACCAGAGTTCCCGGATGAAGCCTGGTGGATGTTAAGTGAACAGTACAATGACACGATTGATGTAGGCGGCTATCGATTCGCTTACGATACCCGATATGCCAGTAGCCTGTTGCCGGATCTTTCAGTACTGATTGCGCTGCTGGCTTTAATGGCGCTATTCAGTTATTTATTCTTAAAAAGAACGGAGCAGTGGCTACGCAGCTTTTCCATCGAGCTAACGGAACAGCTTGATCAATTGGTTGATTATGCACGCATGATCTTCTCCGGCAAGCGTCCAAAAATTCAGATTGATACAGTTCAGAACGATGCGTCTGGGTTTGAAACGGCCCGTAATGACGAAGTGTATACCGTGGTAAAAACGCTTGAATCGCTACTGGCTGATCAGGCGTCATCCCAAGAAAAACTACGCAAGATGGCCTATGAGGATGCCTTGACCGGGCTGCCTGTGTATGCACGTTTTGTAGAAGATCTGAGCCTACGCCTCAGCGAACCAGGCTCATCAGCACGACCATTGACGTTGATCACGTTTGACATTAACAAACTCAAACACGTTAACGATATTTACGGCTACAACGTCGGAGACCGTACTGTACGACAGGCCGCGTCTTTACTTGAATCTGCCTTACCGCAACCACATCTGTTGTCGCGCCGTTCAGGTGATGAATTTGTTGCCTGGGTTGAAATGGACGAAAACCAGCTACCTGGATTCACTGCGAAAGTCGCGCGTTTTAATGTTGAGCACCAGAACGGTGCGATTCCTGTCACACTCACAATGGGCGTTGCGCGCTACCCTGATGACGCAAACAATCTCAGCGATTTGATATTTTGCTCTGAATATGCACATCGTGAAGCAAAGCGGCGAGCACGACAATCATTCGTTATTTTTGACCAACAACTCGGCCTGACAGTTCTTCGCAATAAACAAATTGAAGAGCGTATTTCAAAGGCTCTGCGTGATTGCACGATTAAGCCGTTTTATCAGCCAGAGGTCAATATGTTAACTGGCCAGATTACTGGTTTTGAGGCACTGGCCAGGTGGTTTGACCCGGAACTTGGCTGGATTTCTCCCGCTGAGTTTCTGCCGATTATTGAAAATTTGCGCATATCGACCGAACTGACGCAATGCATATTAAGTGCAGTACATCAGGATGCTGATCTGATCCGCCAACGATTTCCCCATGCCAAAATCGCATTTAATGCATCACCAGCCGACTTTCATGACAATCACCTACTCGATGTCCTTGAGGCTTATGCAGGTCGACAACCCAATGGGCTTGCCAGCATTGAACTTGAACTCACCGAGCAAGATATCGTCGATCTTGATATTGACATGGTCACCAAGCTTGATCGACTCATCAAATCAGGGGTCCATGTTGCCATTGATGACTTTGGGACGCGGTATTCTTCGCTTTCTCGCCTCACGGCATTTCCGCTGCATCGATTAAAGATTGACGGCTCTTTTGTTACCAATATTACCGACAGCAAAGGTGAAGCAATTGTGCGCCTGATTATTAGTCTGGCAAACGCTTTAGGGCTTGACCTGACTGCCGAAGGCGTCGAATCCTTTGAACAACGCAACCTACTTATTGAGTATGGCTGCATACATGCACAGGGCTGGTTGTATCGCGAAGCAATCCCATTAACAGATATATTGCATTTACCTCCAGTTCTTGAGCCGCGGGAGCAGATACCGTGAATTGGCGTTTGCTGACATTCACATGTTTGTTTCTTAGCCCGCTCTCCGCGCAGGCGGTTTGTTATGGTGATCAATCGCGTGCAACTAATCCGCTGGTTTTTAGCCCCGTACCGCAATTCCCTGCCCCAACCCTATTCGCACGCTGGGCCCCTGTGCTTGAAGCAGTTGGCAGATCGTCGGGACAATGTTTTGAACTTATTATTAAGCCATCAATCCCCGAGTTCGAGCGATACATGCTGAGCGGAACCCCGTCATTGGCATACGCCAACCCCTACCATGCGGTCATGGCTTATAAAGCCAAAAGGTACCAACCACTGCTGGCTGACGGGTCAACGCTCTTAACCGGCATACTGGTCGCCAAAGTCGATGGCGCCATCAAGCAGTTAGCCGATTTACAGAACAAACGGGTTGATTTTCCAGCACCAAATGCTTTCGCAGCATCGTTACTCCTGCGTGCACACCTCGTGCTTAACAAGATCACCATTCACCCGAATTACGTCAAAACTCATAGCAATGTCTATCGCGGGGTATTGATCGGTGATGCATCGGCTGGAGGCGGTGTGAACAAAACCTTAGAAGCGGAACCTGAGGATATCCGACAGAAACTACGGATCATTTATGAAACACCTGGTTATCGCTCACATCCTATAATCACTCACCCAATGGTATCTCAGGCCGTTAGAGGGCAAATTTTCCAAGGCTTTACCGACCTCGAAAAGACGGAACAGGGCCGCGATTTACTGGCCGGGGTTCAAATCAACCAACCTATTTCGGTCACATATCAGAAGGATTACCGCCCTTTGGAGAAACTGAGCCTGGACAAACTGGTCGTGTTGGATGAATAAACCTGCACCATCTTCCCAGCTATCCCACACTGGCATACGACATCATTGGTCTTTTATTCGTGTCGGTTTGTGGGCATCCTTAGCCACTTTGTTCGCCTTGCTCATTGTCGGGATCTGGTCTTATCAACAGACCAATCAACTCGTACACCAGGCGCAAGAGCGGACGGGCACAGCGCTAGCCAATGGCCTGGCAAGTGCCGTGGAAGAAAATCTGATTATTCGCAATTTCGCACAACTCGAGGTGCAACTTCTTCAATTCATGGCCAATGAACAGTTGCAAGCGGCTGTAGTCACCGACGCCCAGGGCACCATACTTTCAGAGGTACACCGCGACCCTGCAACGGGTAACGCTCAAGTTATCTATAGCAATTCCGGGAAAACCTTGCCGGGTCTCAAATCAACACGCACGCTAGACACCAATACGCTTGAAATAGTGCAGCCATCCGGCAGCACATCTAACGTCGGCTGGATCAAATTACAGATCACTATCACATCAGACACTGCCCTGCTCGAGGGCATTCATCAGCAGCTTTCTTTAATCCTAGGGCTGAGCGCCATAATAATGCTCGTTATTGTGGGCTTCAGCTTACGAAATACCTATAGCCGTGTTAGAACAAGTCAGAATGAAATGGAAGCCCTCAACGATTCACTGCACACGGCTGCCTTCTTCGATGCGTTAACGCAACTACCCAATCGCCACTTATTAAAAGACCGACTACAGCAAGCACTCGCCCTTGCAGCACGTTCACATAATCAAGTTGCTATCTGCTACCTGGATCTCGATGGCTTTAAAGCAATCAACGATAACTATGGCCATCAGGCCGGTGACACACTTCTCATCGAGGTCGCTAAACGCCTCACACTATCATTGCGTCAACACGACACCGTCGCCAGAGTCGGCGGTGATGAGTTTGTTTTGCTGATTACAGAACTCCATGCGCCGGCAGATTGTCATGTGCTTTTAGACAGATTATTGATCGACCTGACGCAGCCTATCGACATTGGAGACGGGCATTGGGTGACATTAACCGCCAGCATTGGCGTCTCGTTGTCGCATACACATGGTGTAGACCCCACAACGCTGCTCCTACTTGCCGACCAAGCGATGTACAAATCAAAAACGAATGGCAAAAACCAGTGGCAGGTTTACACCAAACCACTTCAGGATAACGCCATAAATTCGGCTATTAACCGCAAACTCGCTACGTCCGCAATAGATCTGGAAACCAGATCATCGAAAGTTCTCTAAGAGCCGTCTGCTTTTTTGGTGCCCAGGAGAGGACTCGAACCTCCACACCTTACGGCGCCAGAACCTAAATCTGGTGCGTCTACCAATTCCGCCACCTGGGCAGGTGCCAATTGCGAGCTGCGATTCTAACACTGAAGCGCATCTATCTATACACTTCGCCTCATGGCTTTGAATTCTACCGACCACTACGAAAACTTTCCCGTGGCCTCGCTGCTCCTCCCCACAGCGTTACGGCAACCCGTGGCGGCCATCTACCGTTTTGCACGCAGCGCCGACGATATCGCCGATGAAGGCACCGCCAGCCCGGAAGAACGGCTGGCCCAGCTTCAGGCTTATGACGATGCCCTGCACCGGATTGCGGCAGGGCAGCCCGTCCCTGACGGCCTGGCGCCGGTATTCCAGCCATTAAGGGAAGAACATCTTCGTATCGGCCTGCCGCTGGCACCCTGCCATGCCCTGCTCTCAGCCTTTATGCAGGATGTGCACCAAACCCGCTACGCCAGTCACGACGCGCTGCTGGATTACTGCCACCGGTCGGCTAACCCCGTCGGGCATCTGATGCTGTTTCTTTTTAAAGCAGACACCCCGGAGCATATCGCCATGTCGGATGCGATTTGTACCGCCCTGCAACTCACGAATCACTGGCAGGATATTGCCGTGGATGCCGGCAAAGGCACCCATGGTCGGATTTATCTGCCGCTGGATGAATTGGCGCTCTGGGGCTATAACGACGCCGACATTATTTCCGGTGAAGGCCTGCGCCGTGACCCACTGCGCTGGGCCGAATTTATGCGATATCAGACACAACGGGTACAGGCGCTGTTTGATGACGGAGCTTCGCTCTCAGGTCTGCTTGGCCAGCAATCCTGGCGGATCGGCCAGGAATTACGGCTCACCGTGGCCGGTGGTCGACGCATTCTGGACAAAATCGATGCCGTGGGAGGGGATGTCTATACCCGCCGCCCCAGACTGAATTGGTGGGATTGGTTATCTATGATCTGTGGTCGTTAATCTGCCAAGGCTACCCCGCGTGCTCTACAATCTCACCCGATGAACAACCACGACTACTGCCAGCAGAAGGTTGCCGAAAGCGGCACCTCGTTCTATTACGCCTTTCTGTTTCTGCCACCAGAGAAACGACAGGCCATTCACGCTCTGTACGCTTTCTGCCGCGAAGTCGATGATGTGGTGGATGAATGCGACGACCCGGCGATTGCCGTGGCCAAATTGAGCTGGTGGCGGCAGGAAGTAGCACTCCTCGAATCGCCGGCTGGCCAACCCCAGCCCACGCATCCAGTGACGCTGGCGCTCAGGGATGTACGGCAGCATTTTGATCTGCCGCTGGAATACTTTAATGAGATCATCGACGGTATGGCGATGGATCTGGAATACAGCCGTTACCCGGACTTCAAATCACTCTCGCTGTATTGCTACCGTGTGGCCGGGGTTGTGGGGTTGTTGTCGGCCGAGATCTTCGGCATGACGGATCGCAAAACCCAGCGCTATGCCACGGAGCTGGGCACAGCACTGCAACTGACCAATATCATCCGCGATGTGGGGGAAGATGCCCGGCGTGGTCGGATCTATCTGCCGATCGATGAACTGCAGCGTTTTAACGTGCCGGCTGCCGATATTCTGAATGCACGGGAAACGCCGGAATTTCTGGCGCTGATGCAGTTTCAGGGAGATCGAGCCCAATCCTATTACGATAAGGCGATGGACAGCCTACCAGCGGCCGACCGCTCGGCCCAGCGCCCGGGCCTGATTATGGCGGCGGTTTACCGCACCCTGCTCGACGAGATTGCCAAGGATGACTACCAGGTACTGAAGCAGAAGACGGCCCTACCCCCGCTGCGCAAGCTGTGGCTGGCCCTGAAAACCTGGTTCAAGTATTGATGCGTTCCAGCGACGACCCCAAACCCTCGGTCGCCATTATCGGCGGCGGTTGGGCCGGTTTGTCCTGTGCGCTCCGGCTGGCACGCGCCGGCCACCGACCGATTGTTTACGAATCTGCGCCAGAGGTCGGTGGACGGGCACGACGCGCCCAATTGGATGGCTATGATCGCGACAATGGTCAGCACCTCATGCTATCCGGTTGCAAGGCACTCACCGCGCTGTTTGCCGAGATTGGTGTCGCACTCCCCACCGATGCTTTTGCTTACCGGAATACCGAAGGTGGCTTCTCGCTGGCCGGTCGCCATGGTCGCAGCGGCTTGTTGTTGGGCCTTATGGGTGCCAGCTGTTTTAGCCTGAGTGATCGCCTGCGACTCCTTAAAGCGCTGATAACATTGCAATGGCGCGGGTGGCAGGTGCCAGCGCATGAGACGGTATTACAGTGGCTGCTGACGCAACAACAGACACCGGCGCTGGTGCATCAGTTCTGGGCCCCACTGATACTGGCTGTGCTCAATACGCCGCTCGAAATCGCGACCATGGCCCGTCTGGTGCCGGTGCTGCGAGACACTCTGGGCGCCGGTGCGGATGCCTTGCAAATCGTGCAGCCCCCGGATGACCTGAGCGCCAGCATCGTTGAACCCCTGGTGGCGGTTATTCAGGCGGCGGGCGGGGTCGTACATTGTGGCCAGCGTATCACCGCGATCACGCAGACCATCACGAACGTTACGGCAGTGAACAACGCCCCACGTGACCCGCAACGCTATGAGGTTCATATTGCCGGGACCACGGTGCCACAGACTTTTGACCGGGTGGTCCTGGCTGTGCCGCCGTGGTCGCTGACCAAGCTGGATGTACCGTTTGCAACGGCAGACCTGTGCCTCCGATTTGGTGCGCAACCGATTGCCACGGTCTATCTAGGCTTCGATGCCCGCGTCGGTTTACCCACGCCGCTGGTACAGATTGATGGCCCACTGCCGGCCGATGCCCGAGTCTGGGTGATGGATCGCGCACACTGTGGTGAGCCAGGCGTGCTGGCAGTGTCACTGTCGGCCGAAGGCCCCTGGTGTGCGTTGACCCATGGCGATCTGGCAGCGGCCTGTGCTGCTCGCGTGCAAGCGGCGTTACAGATCACGTCTCCCTGCTTATGGCAGAAGGCGGTGGTGGTCCATCGGGCAACCTATGCCGCTACGCTGACGGCCAGACTCAATGATGGCGAGGCCGAACCCCTGCCCGGCTTGTGGCTGACCGGCGATTGGACCCACCCGCACTACCCGGCCACCCTCGAAGCGGCGGTTGCTTCGGGCTTTGATACGGCAAACCGGATTCTGCAATCCCATACCTGAACCGAGCCACGGGTTTTTCGTTAGAATCTTGTCATTATGACGATCTGGGCCATCGGCGATATTCAAGGGTGCTACGACCCGCTACAGCGACTGCTGGACAAGTGCCGTTTTGATCCGGCACAGGACACGCTATGGCTGGTGGGCGATCTGGTGAACCGTGGCCCGCAATCGCTGGAAACGCTGCGTTTTCTACGTAGCCTCGGCAAATCGGCCGTGACGGTGCTCGGTAACCATGATCTCTATCTGCTGATGGTGGCCGCTGATGCGGTGCCCCGCCGGGGAAAAGACGATACGCTGGGCCCGATCTTTGATGCCCCGGATGCGCCCGAGATTCTGGACTGGCTCAAGGCACAACCTCTGGCACACGCCCAGATGCTGAATGGGCAACTTTATGTGATGGTGCCCGCCGGTCTGCTGCCGGCCTGGACTGCGGACGATGCGCTTACTCTGAGCGATGAAGTCTCCACGCATCTGCGCGGACCGCATTTTGCCGAATTTCTGCGCAATCTCTGGGGTGATAGCCCGTTGGGCTGGCAAACCAAGCTGGGCGCCATGGATCGCGCCCGGGTAGTCGTCAACGCCATGACACGCATGCGCTTCTGTACCCGTCAGGGGCAGATGGACCTCCGAATCAAAGGCAAACCGGAAAAC
>JACCDS010749835.1_pt1 | contig 12889 bp, 12 predicted proteins | sample 7446441 | NCBI WGS metagenome assembly JACCDS01 (sample SAMN15323445, study PRJNA562643) | freshwater metagenome | isolation source: river surface water | place: USA:Blue River Watershed | collected 2017-08-17
CCCCGCAGCAGGCGGGCCTGGTGCCGCTGGAGCAGGCGCTCGCGCGCCGGCGTTCCGTGCGCCGCTTTGCCGCGGCGCCGCTGACCCTGGCCGAAGCCGGCCAGCTGCTGTGGGCGGCGCAGGGCATCACGGCGAGCCCGGGCCGGCGCAGCGCGCCCTCGGCCGGTGCCACCTATCCGCTGGAGCTGTACCTGGTGGCCGGGCAGGTCGACGCGCTGGCCGCGGGCGTCTACCGCTACCTGCCGGCGGAGCACCGCCTGCTGCGCCTGGCCGACGGTGACCTGCGTGCGCGCGTTGCCATGGCGGCCCATTTCCAGACCTGGCTGCGCGAGGCGCCGGCGCTGGTGGTGATCGCCGCGCAGCCGGCGCGCACCCAGGCGCGCTACGGTAGCCGCGCGACGCGCTATGTGGCCATGGAAGCCGGCGCCGCCGCCGAGAACCTGCTGCTGCAGGCCGTGGCCCTGGGCCTGGGCGGCACGCTGGTGGGCGCCTTCAACGACACGGCGCTGCAGGAGCTGCTGGGCCTGCCGGCGGGCGAGCAGGTGCTCGCCCTCGTGCCGGTGGGCAGGACCACTAACCCTTGATGCAGATGAGCGGCGCCAGCCGCGCGACCTTGCGCGCCAGGCCCGCCGTGTCGGCCGCGTCCACCACGGCGCTGACGTCCTTGTAGGCCTCGGGCGCTTCCTCGGCCACGCCGCGCGGCGAGGGGCTGCGGATCAGGATGCCGCGCTGCGCCAGCTGGTCGATGACGGCGCGCCCGTTCCAGGTGTTGCTGGCCTGGGTGCGGCTCATGGCGCGGCCGGCGCCGTGGCAGGCCGAGGACCAGGCCAGGGACTCCGAGGCGGTGGTGCCGGCCAGTACATAGGAGCCGGTGCCCATGGAGCCGCCGATCAGCACCGGCTGCCCCACCTCGCGCAAGGCCGGCGGCAGCCCGGGGTGGCCCGGGCCCCAGGCGCGCGTGGCGCCCTTGCGGTGCACGTAGAGCTCACGCTCATGGTGGCCCACGCGGTGCGTCTCCAGCTTGCAGGTGTTGTGCGAGACGTCGTAGAGCACCGGCAGGCTGGCCCGGGGAAGGAGGTCGGCAAACACCTCGCGCACCAGCTGCGTCAGGATCTGGCGGTTGGCCAGCGCGCAGTTGATCGCCGCGCGCATGGCGCCCAGGTATTCCTGGCCGAGCTCCGAGTGGATGGGCGCGCAGGCCAGTTCGCGGTCGGGCAGCGTGAGCCCATGCCCGGGCGCGGCCGCCACCATGCGGCGCAGGAACTCGGTGCCGATCTGGTGGCCCAGGCCGCGCGAGCCGCAGTGGATCATGACCACGATGTCGCCCGTCTGCAGGCCGTAGGCGGCGGCGATCTTCGCATCGAAGACCTCGCTCACCTCCTGCACCTCCAGGTAGTGGTTGCCGCTGCCCAGCGTGCCCATCTCCTCGCGCTGGCGCCGCTTGGCCTGCTCGGAGACGAACTTGGGCTTGGCATGCAGCATCTGGCCGTGTTCCTCCACCCGCTCCAGGTCGGCCGGCGTGCCCCAGCCGTGCTCCACCGCCCATTTGGCGCCGCCGGCCAGCATGGCGTCCATGCGCTCGGCACTCAGGCGGATGGCGCCGGTGCTGCCCAGGCCGGCCGGGATGCGTTCGAACAAGGCATCGGCCAGCGGTTTCTGCACCGCCAGGATGTCCTCGCGCCGCAAGCCGGTGAGCAGGCAGCGCACGCCGCAGGAGACGTCGAAGCCGACGCCGCCGGCCGAGACCACGCCGCCTTCATCGGCATCGAAGGCGGCCACGCCGCCGATCGGAAAGCCGTAGCCCCAGTGCGCATCGGGCATCACATAGGCGGCGCCGACGATGCCCGGCAGCGTGGCCACGTTGCAGGTCTGCTCATAGACCTTGTGGTCCATGGCCTGCACCAGCTCCTTGCTGGCGTAGATCAGGCCGGGCACGCGCATGCGGCCCTGCTGCGGGATCTCCCAGGCGCAGGGGCCATGTTGTTTCAACAACTTCAGATCCATGTCTGCCTCCGTATCTCAGTGGGTTCCGGACGCACCGCGCGACCCGCCACGCATGAAATGTTCCACGTCGGGAACGCCGCGGAACCGCCAAAGCCTTAGCCACTGGCGTTGCCCCCTTGAGGGGCTGAGGCCTGCGGCTCCGAGCCTGCCGGTGCAGGCTCGGACAGGCCGAAGAGCCTGAGCCTCTGGCGTAGGCACCGGGCATGTAGCGACACGAAGTGCGCGAAGCCTGGGGGTGCTTCATTTCAAACATCCACCACGGTCTGCGCCAGCCAGCCGCCCTCGACCGGGGCGACGCGCAGCGTGGTGTAGGTGGCGCCCTTGATCTCCACCGCCGGGTGGTGGCGCGGCACCGACACCGCCTCGCCGATGGCCTGGGCGCGCAGGCGCTGGCCGTCGAGCTCGACCTGGAAGCGGCCGAACAGCAGGTGGCGCACCGCCATCTCGTAAATCAGGGCATTGAGCCAGTCGGCCAGCAGCAACTCGTCGTCAGGCGCCTCGCAGTCGATCTGCACCGTCTGCTGCGCGGCCACGCCCTGCGGCTCGGTGATGACGGCGGTCAGCGCCAGCGCCGCCTGCTCGAAGGCCTGGGCCTTGCTCGCGCCCAGGCCGCGTACGCCGATGTCGGCGCCGTGCTCGTAGTGCTCCCAGTGTGCTTGCATGGCCGGTTCTGCGGGTCTGGCTGCGGTTATACGCCCGCCGTGCAGCCGCAGGAAGGCGGCGCCGGGGATTGTTGACATGAGTCAATTCGCCTGCACAAGGCGCTTGAAGACTGCGGGGGCGATCCGCATACTGCAAACGTGCGGGCCTGAAATGCCGGCCCGCCACATCGATCACTGCAACCCAGGAGGAAACCACATGAATTCACTGATGACGCGCGGCAGCCTGTTCGACGATTTCTTTCGCGACTTCTCCTCGCCCGGCTTCTTCGTCAAGCCCCTGCATGGCGAGCCGCTGCCCGGCCCGAACCAGATCAAGATCGACGTCAAGGAAAATGGCAACGCCTACACGGTCTCGGCCGAGATCCCCGGCGTGAAGAAGGACGACATCCACGTCACCATCGAGGGCGGCATGGTCCTGGTACGTGCCGAGGTCAAGCAGGAAGACTCGCACCAAGACGACAAGCAGCTGCGCAGCGAGCGCTACTACGGCTCGGTGTCGCGCGGCATCTCGCTGCCGCAGGACGTGGACCAGTCGCAGGCCAAGGCCCGCTACGACAACGGCGTGCTCACGCTGACGCTGCCCAAGAAGCAGGGCAACGGCTCGCAGAAGCTGCGCATCGACTGAGGCGCAGCCGGGCTGGCTGAAGGAAAACGGGGGCCGCGGCCCCCGTTCTTCATTTCGGCCTGCAGGCGGCGCAGGTCGGCCAGTGCGAGTTGCGGCTTGCAGGTGTAGGCCTTGACCCGGCGGTGCGCCATGTTGCGCAGCGCGGTTTCCGGATCGCGCGCGGTGGCTACGCTGACCACCACCTGGCTGGTGCTGCAGCCCACCAGCGGCAGGGTGCTGGCGGCGGCCAGCAGCGTCCGCCGGTTCATGGGCGGGGATGCCGGGGGCGTCGCCGCGGGCTCGTTCATGGGCTGCCATGCTGCGGGCATGGACGATCCCGGGTGGTGACGAGGTGTATCAGCGCCGCGCCCCCGCCGCCCAGGCGCGTGCCAGCGCCAGCACCTGCGGCAGCGCATCCGGCGCGTCGCAGGCCACCACGCGGCGCTGCGGCATGCTGCGCAGCCAGGTGAGCTGGCGCTTGGCCAGTTGCCGGGTGGCCGCGATGCCGCGCTCGCGCAGTTCGCTCATGGGGAAGTGCCCATCGAGCGCTTCCCAGGCTTGCCGATAACCGACGCAGCGCATCGAGGGCAGGTCCGGGTGCAGGTCGCCGCGCGCGCGCAGTGCCTGCACTTCTGCTAGGAAGCCCGCCGCCAGCATGGCATCGAAGCGCTGCGCGATGCGCGCGTGCAGCCAGGCGCGGTCGGCCGGCTCCAGCGCGATCAGCGTGGTGGCGCGCGCCGCCGCCGAGGGCTGGGCATCGTCCTGGCGCGTGTGCAAGCTCGACAGCGGCCGGCCCGTGAGGCGGTGCACCTCCAGTGCGCGCTGGATGCGCTGTGAGTCGCCCGGCGCCAGCCGCGCGGCCGTGAGCGGGTCCACCTGCATCAGCTCGGCGTGCAGGGCGGGCCAGCCTTTCGTCTGCGCCTCGTTGTCGAGTTGCGCGCGCACTGTTGCGTCGGCTGGCGGCATGTCGTCCAGGCCCTCGAACAGGGCCTTGAAGTAGAGCATGGTGCCGCCCACCAGCAGCGGGTGGCGGCCGCGCTCGGCGATCTCCTGCGCCAGCCGCGTGGCGTCGCGCACGAACTCGGCCGCGCTGTAGGCCTGCAGCGGGTCGCGGATGTCGATCAGGTGGTGCGGCACCGCGGTCAGCTCGGCCGCGCTGGGCTTGGCGGTGCCGATGTCCATGCCGCGGTAGACCAGGGCCGAATCGACGCTGATGATCTCCACCGGCAACTCGGCCGCGATGGCCAGCGCCGCCGCCGTCTTGCCGCTGGCCGTGGGGCCCGCAAGGGCAAGGCAGGGCGGGAACTCAGTGGGCGAGCTGGCCATGCTTTTGCACCAGGGTCCAGGCCGCGAGCGCGATCAGCACGCTCCAGAAGCACACGCCGTACATCAGCGGGCGTACCGTGCCGTCCATCACCTGGCCCAGCACGAGGCCCATGACAAAGGAAGCCAGCGCCATCAGGAAGCCGTTGAGCGCCGAGGCGGCACCGGCCGCGTAGGGGAAGGGACCGACGGCGCCGCTCTGGCTGCAGGGCTGGTGCACGCCGTGTGCCAGCATGAAGAGGTAGAAGGGCAGCATGATGGCCCAGCCGTTGTGCAGGCCGAGCAGCGCGAACAGGCCCATGAGCCCGCCGCCGGCGAGCGTGAAGCCGCCGGCCAGCGCCACCGCGCGGCGCACGCCCAGGCGCGGCAGCAGGCGGCGGCAGACCAGCGTGCCGATGATGTAGGTGCCCGAGACCGTGCTCATGATCAGGCCGTAGTGCGGCCGCGAGACGCCCAGCACCTCGATGAAGACGAAGGACGAGGAGGCCAGCACCGTGAACAGCCCGCCGTAGGAGGCGGCCGACAGCGCCGAGTAGGCGCAGAACGTCGGGTGGCGCAGGATGTCGCGCCAGGTGGCCAGCAGCGTGGCCGGCTGCAGCGCCCGCGGATTCTTCTGCGCCAGGGTCTCCTCGAAGCGCCAGACGATGACGGCCAGCGTGGCGGCGCCGAACAGCGCCAGCGCCAGCAGCGCCACGCGCCAGCCGGCCCAGCCTGCCAGCAGGCCGCCCAGCGGGCCGCTCAGGCAGGCGATCACGCCCAGGCCGGTCAGGCCCTTGGACATCATGCGCGCGCCTTCCACCGGGCGGTACAGGTCGCGCACGATGGCGCGCGCGCACATCACGCCCGCGCCCATGGCGGCGCCCTGCACGGCGCGCGCCACGATCAGCAGCTCCATGCTGGGCGCCAGCGTACTGGCGACGGAGGCCAGCACATAGGCGCCCAGGCCCCAGAGCAGGATGGGCCGGCGGCCATGGCGGTCCGACAGCGGGCCCCAGGCCAGCTGCGAGACGCCGAAGGCCAGGAGCAGGGCCGTGAGGGTGAGCTGCGCCTGCGACAGCGGCGCGCCGAAGCCGGCGGTGAGCGCCGGCAGGGCCGGCAGGTAGAGATCGGTGGTGATGGGCTGCAGTCCCAGCAGCAGGGAGAGGATGAGCACGATCCGGGCGGGCGGCAGGGCGGAAACCTGGGGTACGGGAGCGGGGGCGGACATCCGTTCGAGGGTAACAGATCACCGCTGGCATCACCCGTTGGGAGGATGGGCAGCAGGGCCGGCGCCGGCTAGGATGGGCCGCAGTTTTTCAGCTATGACGTCACGGCCCATGAAGCACTACACCGACCTCCTCGCCGAATGCCTGCCCCAGGTGCGCGAGATCATGCCCTGGGACCTGGTGGCGCAGCTGCGCCAGCCCGCGCCGCCGCTGGTGCTGGACGTGCGCGAACCGGCCGAGTTTGCGGCGGCGCACATTGCCGGCGCGCTGCACGTGCCGCGCGGCATCCTGGAGTCGGCCGCCGACTGGGACTATGACGACACCGTGCCGGCGCTGGCCGGCGGCCGTGCGCGTGCGATCGTGGTGGTCTGCCGCTCGGGCAACCGCAGCGTGCTGGCGGCGCACACCCTGCAGCGCATGGGTTTTGCGCAGGTGGTCTCGCTCAAGACCGGCGTGCGCGGCTGGAACGACTACGAGCAGCCGCTGGTGGACGCGGCCGGCCGGGCGGTGGACATCGACGCCGCCGACGCCCTGCTGGCCAGCCGGGTGCGGCCCGAGCAGCGGCGCCCGGCCTGAGGGCCGGGCTCAGACCACGCCCTGCGCCAGCATGGCGTCGGCCACCTTGACGAAGCCGGCGATGTTGGCGCCGTCCACATAGCTCACGCTGCCGTCGGCGCGCCGGCCATGGTGCAGGCAGGCGGCGTGGATGCTGCGCATGATGCCGCGCAGCCGGGCGTCCACCTCCTCGCGCGTCCAGGACAGGCGCATGGCGTTCTGGCTCATCTCCAGGCCCGAGGTGGCCACGCCGCCGGCATTGCTGGCCTTGCCGGGCGCATAGGGCACGCGGGCCGATTCGAAGACCTGCACCGCCTCCAGCGTGCTCGGCATGTTGGCACCTTCGGCCACGCACTTCACGCCCTGGCCCACCAGCACGCGGGCGTCCTCGCCGTGCAGTTCGTTCTGGGTCGCGCAGGGCAGGGCCACGTCCACCAGCACGCGCCAGGGCGTGGCGCCGGCGTGGAAGCTGGCGCCCACGCGCTCGGCGTAGTCGCGCACGCGGCCGTGCTGCCGGTGCTTGATTTCGCGCAGCAGGGCCAGCTTCTCGGGCGTGAAGCCGGCCTCGTCGACCACCGTGCCGTCGGAGTCGGACACCGTGAGCACGCGCGCGCCCAGGTCCATGGCCTTTTCCACCGCGTGCAGCGCCACGTTGCCGGCGCCGGAGACGCTGACGCGCAGGCCCTCCAGGCGCAGGCCCCGCTGCCTGAGCATCTCTTCGGCGAAGTAGACCAGGCCGTAGCCGGTGGCCTCGGTGCGCACCAGCGAGCCGCCATAGGCCAGGCCCTTGCCGGTGAAGGTGCCGTCGGCGCGGTTGCTGAGCTTCTTCATCATGCCGTTGAGGTAGCCGACCTCGCGCGCGCCCACGCCGATGTCGCCGGCCGGCACGTCGGTGTCGGCGCCGATGTGGCGGAACAGCTCGCTCATGTAGGCCTGGCAAAAGCGCATCACCTCGCCCTCGCTGCGGCCCTTGGGGTCGAAGTCGGCGCCGCCCTTGGCGCCGCCCAGCGGCAGGGTGGTGAGGGCGTTCTTGAGGGTCTGCTCGAAGGCCAGGAACTTCATGATCGACAGGTTCACCGTCGGGTGAAAGCGCAGCCCGCCCTTGTAGGGGCCGATGGCCAGGCTGTGCTGCACGCGGTAGCCGCGGTTGACCTGCACCTGGCCGCGGTCGTCGAGCCAGCTCACGCGGAAGATGATGGCGCGGTCCGGCTCCGCCAGCCGCTCCAGCAGGCCCAGCTCGCCGTAATGCGGCTGGCGATTCAGGAAGGGCCACAGGCTGGCCATCACCTCGCTGGCGGCCTGCAGGTATTCGGGCTGGCCCGGGTTGCGCTGCGCAAGGGCTTGCAGAAAATCCTGGTGCGAGGCGTAGTTCATGCAGGGGGCTCCGGGAACACGGTGTCGATGGCCGGCATTGTGCCTTGCCGACCCCTGGCCGTGAGAAGTGTCACTCTTGTGGCGCTTTTCGCCCCGCCCGTGGCCGGCCCGTTGCCCGCACTCTGGTTAGGATAGCGGGACCTCAACCGCGTGTGTTCGTCTGTCCCCATGCTCAACAAGTACTCCCTGTCCCAGCGCTTCCTGTCCGTCGTCGTCATCTACTGGATCGTCTTCACCCTGGTGGTCGGGGTCAGCTTCTGGGGCCTGCGCTCGGCCCGCAACAGCCTGGCGATGGTGCATGACGAGGCGATGAAGTCCGCCCTGCTGGCCGATGCCTCGGTCAGCGCCATCGTGCAGAACCGCCTGCAGGTGCTGCTGGCCTTCCAGCATGCGCCGGACGGCCCGCTGGCGGCCATCCACGACCACCCCACCAGCCTGCACACCGGCGCCATCAGTGCCAACCGCGGCAAGGCCAACGAGATCTTCCAGCAGCTGGAAGCCGGCGTGCACAGCGACAAGGGCCGCACCCTGCTGGCCGCCGCGCGGGCCGCGCGCGAGCCCTGGCGCGCCAAGCTCGACGTGGCGGTGGAGGCGATCGGCAAGGGCGACTACTCGCCGGCCACCATGGCGGCCTTCCTCAACGCCGGGCGCCACGAGGCGGAGGCCGCCGTGCAGGCGCTGGCCGCGCTGCGCGACTACCAGGTGGAGCTGGCGCAGGAGGCCGCGCGCCAGGCCGACAGCCGCTACCGCAGCGCCATCCTGATCTTCGCCCTGACCGCGGTGCTCGGCGGCATTCCCGGCACCCTGCTGACGGTGCTGCTGATGCGGCGCATGAAGAGCGGCTTTGCCCAGGCCGACCAGGCCGCCACCAGCATCGCCGACGGCAACCTCTCGCAGCGCATCGCCCAGGACGGCGGCGACGAGATCGGCCGCCTGCTGCAGCAGATGGAGCACATGCGGGCCAACCTGCAGCGCGTCATCAGCCAGGTGCAGCAGGGCTCGGGCGCCATCGCCAGCGCCGCCGGCCAGGTGGCCGCCGGCACGCTGGACCTGTCCAACCGTACCGAGCAGCAGGCCGGCTCGCTGGAGCAGACCGCCTCGGCCTCCGAGCAGCTGGCCAGCACCGTGCAGCACAACGCCGAGAACGCCCGCCAGGCCAACGAGCTGGCCGGCGCCGCCTCGCAGGTGGCCAGCCGCGGCGGCGCGGTGATGACGCAGGTGGTGCAGACCATGGACGGCATCAACACCTCCTCGCGCAAGATTGCCGACATCATCAGCGTCATCGACGGCATCGCCTTCCAGACCAATATCCTGGCGCTCAACGCGGCGGTGGAAGCGGCGCGCGCCGGCGAGCAGGGCCGCGGCTTTGCCGTGGTGGCCGGCGAGGTGCGCGCGCTGGCGCAGCGCAGCGCCGAGGCGGCCAAGGAGATCAAGGGCCTGATCGACGACTCCGTCGCCAAGGTCGGCGTGGGCTCCGAGCAGGTGGCCCAGGCCGGCACCACCATGCAGGAGATCGTGCAGGGCATCCAGCGTGTGGCCGACATCGTGGCCGAGATCGCCAGCGCCAGCCGCGAGCAGTCCGCCGGCATCGCGCAGATCAACAGCGCCGTCACCCAGCTCGACAGCGTGACGCAGCAGAACGCCGCGCTGGTGGAGCAGACCTCGGCCGCCTCCGGCTCGCTGCAGGAGCAGGCGCGCCAGCTGGCCGAGCTGGCGGACTCCTTCCGGCTGGAAGAGGGCAGCGCGCCGGGCAGCGGCGGCTTGCTGCGTCTGTCGCGCTGACAGCCGGCCACGGCGTCCCGCCGCGCCGCGGGGCGCGGCCGGCCAGCACCCTCCCCTAGAATGCATGGCAGCCTCTCCTGCCGGCCCGGGCCGGACGGGGGCGGCAATTCCCAACCACAACATCAAGGGAGACAAGGGCATGAACCTGCTGAGCACGCGCCTGCTGGCGCTGGTGATGACGGGCCTCCTGGCCGGCTGCGCGGGGACCGGCGGCGGCGGCGGCGGCGGCGCCGCGGGCCGCCAACTGGTGCTGGCCGATGACGGGCAGTCCGAGATCGAGGTCGCCGGCCGCTGGGAGACCCGGCCCAACATCTCGCGCAAGGCGCAGATCCGGCTGGTCGATCTCGTCGAAGACCAGTACCTGCTGGTCAACACCTACCGGCCCGACGAGATCAAACCCGCCACCCTGGAGGAATTCGCGCAAAGCCTGAGCGCGGCCATCTTCGAGAGCCTCGGCCAGGGCACGGTGTCCGAAGCCAGGGCGCTGAAGCTCGGCGAGCAGCCTGCCATCGAGTACGAGATGCGCACGGGCCGCCAGGACGACGGCATCATCTACCTCAGCACCGTGGTGCAGGGCCAGCGGGCCCGCTACCACCTGCTGGCCTGGACGAGCGCGGACGGTGACGTGGCCGCGCTGCGCCAGGTGCTCGGCGGCTTTCGCGAGTCCGCGGCGGCGCGCGAGCCGCTCAGGCGCGTGACGCTCAGCTTCAACTGGCCCGACCGGCTCAAGTCCCAGAGCAGCGTGCACCTGAAGGTCAACAAACGGGGCGAGCAGTACGAGATGCAGGGCGACATGGAGGCTTCGGTGCGGCGCATTTCCGCCGAGGAGCTGCTGGTCAGCACGCGGGTGCTGCGCCACAAGATGAGCTTTGGCAATGCCGGCAAGGACAAGGCGAAGGAGGAGTTCCTGCAAGGGGTGCTGCGCGCCTCGCTCACCGAGGTGCCGGACTATGTGGTCAACGATGACGGCGAGCTGGTGCGGCTGGAGAACCTGCCCGCCTACCAGCGGCGCGTGCAGAACGCCATCCTCAAGGCCCTGCCCGCCGGCGGCCAGCGTGACGCGCTGGCCCGGGCGCGCGAATTCGTCGAGTCGTCCCTGACCGAGGAGACCCTGCTGACCGCTTTCCAGGAGGACTGGGCCGAGTCCGTGGGCAACTGGGCCGGCGGCGCCTACGTCGTCGGCCAGGCCTATACCTACACCGTGCCCTACCGGGCGCCGGCGCTGGGCGAACAGGCCTTCCCCATGGAAGTGACGCAGCAGCTGGCCGGCCATGTGCCGTGCAAGGCCGGCGCGGCGCCGCAGTCCTGCGTGCGGCTGGTGCAGACCTCGCGCGTCAAGGGCCGGGACTACACCCGCGCCATGGATGCCTACGTGCGCAAGACGGTGGGCGACAGCGTGCGCGTGGACGACATGGAGGTCGTCAACACGGTGGAGCTGGTCACCGATCCCCGCACCCTGCTGCCGCATGCGTCGAAGACCAAGGAGAGCAAGCGGGTGACGATCAGCGCCGACGGCAAGACCGTGGTGAACGAGGAAACCAAGGAGGAGAACACCTCCTACCGCTATTGAGGGCGCGGCCCTTGCCAGCGGCGCCCGCACGCGGCATGCTGGCGGCGTGACGCTCGCCCTTGCCGATCACGACTGGTGCGCCAACGGCGCCGAGGCGCCGCTGTGCCTGCTGCCCCTGGGGCTGGCCGAGGTGCGGGCCCGGCTCGGCCTGCCGCCCGCGTGCGGCCCGGCCGTGCTGCAACTGGCCGGCGCCGTGCTGCGGCTGCAGGAGCAGGCCGGCGCGGGGCTGGTGCAGGTCTGGGTGCGCGGCGACGAACAGACCCCGGGCCGCTGCCTGGCACCGTTGTGCCAGGCCCTGGGCCTGCAGCAGGCGCAGCTGCCCTGGGTGTCGGATGAAACGGGCCCCAGACCCTGGCTGCTGTCGCGGCTGGACGACAACGGCAACCGCGTGCCCATGTGGTATTTCCGCGCGCGGGTTCAGGCGGAGGCCGTGGCGCGCGACTATGCGGCGCGCGGGCATCGGCAGACGTATGAGGTGGAGCACGCCCCGGGAGGTCCCGATGGCTAGTCGCAGGTCGAGCCGGGCACGAACGATCAGCTGGCTGTTGCTGAGTCTGGCGGGGGCCGTTCTGGCCTTGGCCGGCTGGCTGTTCTGGAGCCACAGACAGCCGACGCATCCGGCCGAGCCGTTCGATGCGCGTGCCTGGCAGGCGGCAGCGCCCGTGTACCAGGCCTCCGCCGATCCCGGCTGCGTGCGCGGCGGCATGGCGCAGGACCTGATCGAGCGGGGGCTGTTGCCTGGCCTCGCAGCGGCGCAGGTTCTTGAGTTGCTGGGCCGGCCAGAGCGCCAGAGCGGAGGTGCGTGGGCGTACGAGCTCGGCCAATGTTCCGGCTGGGGCTGGAGCGACAGCGAACTGCTGGTCGAGTTCGATGCCAGCGGCGCACGTGTGGTCCGCGCGAGTTTCCAGCACCTGGATCCCCGCGACCTGCGCTGAGCTGCGCCAAGTCGGCGCCGGCGACCGGTCTCAGCGCCCGCGCAGGAACAGCGCGTCCAGATCCTTCAGCGTCACCTGGCGCCAGGTCGGGCGGCCGTGGTTGCACTGGTCGGAGCGCTCGGTCTGCTCCATGTCGCGCAGCAGCGCGTTCATCTCTTCCAGCGTGAGTTTCCGGTTGGCACGCACGGCACCGTGGCAGGCCATGGTGGCCAGCAGCTCGTTGCGGGCGCGCTCGATCACGTGGCTGGCCTCATGTTGCGCCAGTTCGTTCAGCACGCTGCGCGCCAGTTCCACCACGTCGCCCTGGGCCAGGGTGGCCGGCACGGCGCGCACGGCCAGGGTCTTGGGCGAGAAGGCGCCGATCTCCAGGCCCAGGGTGTGCAGGGTGTCGGCGTGGGCCTCGGCGGTGGCCACTTCCTGCGGCGTGGCGGCGAAGGTGGCGGGGATCAGCAGGGGCTGGCTGGAGATGGCCGAGACATCGAGCTGCTGCTTGAGCCGCTCGTAGACGATGCGCTCGTGGGCGGCGTGCATGTCCACCACCACCAGGCCCTGGGCATTCTCGGCCAGGATGTAGACGCCGTGCAGTTGGGCGACCGCGCGGCCGAGCGGCCACGCGCTGTCTGATGTGTCGCGGCCCAGCGGCCAGGCGGCGGCAGCTTCGGCCGCGGGCGCCGGCGTCGGATGTGAGACCGCGCCCAGGGCCACCGAGCCCGGCTCACGCTCGGACCAGGCCGGGACGGGTGCAGGGGCGGCACTGGCCGGTGCGGGCTGCCAGAGCGCCCCCAGGTCGCGCACCTCGTGGCCGCGGGTCGGTGTTTCGATTGCTCTGAAATTGATAGCATCCTGTGACCAGGCCGGCGCGGGCGCCGGGCGCG
>JACCDS012025705.1_pt1 | contig 12887 bp, 8 predicted proteins | sample 7446441 | NCBI WGS metagenome assembly JACCDS01 (sample SAMN15323445, study PRJNA562643) | freshwater metagenome | isolation source: river surface water | place: USA:Blue River Watershed | collected 2017-08-17
CGCAGATTGCAGCGCTGAGCACGGCGCAGATCGCGGCGATCGCACCGCGCGATCTGGCGGCGCTCGAGGCCACCGAAGTGGCCGCCTTCACGTCGGTACAGATCGCCGCACTGTCGACACGCCAGGTTGCCGCGCTGGGCACGACACAGATCTCATCGATCGAGACAGCCGATATCGCCGGCCTGACCAGCGCCCAGCTGATGGCGCTGAACAGCATACAGCTTTCGGCCTTCACGACGCGGCAGATCGCGGCACTGTCGTCGGAGCAGCTGCGCTCGCTGACGACGGCACAGATTCCAATGCTGAGCAGCGAACAGGTCAATGCCATCGAGTCGGCAGATATCGCAGGGCTGTCCACCGGGCAGATCAGGAGCCTGACCACCAGCCAGATCCGCAGCCTTGGCAGCGCGCAGGTGGCCGCACTGACCACGCTGCAAATACCGGCGCTCGAGACGGCTGACCTTCAGACTTTCGCCGACCGTCAGATCGCCGCGCTGACCTCGGCGCAGATCGCGGCCCTCGACACCGAGCAGTTCGTCGCACTGACGCCCATGCAAATCGCGGCCATCGAAACGGGGGATCTGCCGGGACTGACGCCGCGGCAGCTGGCGGCGATGGATGCGGCACAGCTGGCGGCCCTCGGCTCGCAGCAGGTTACTGCGCTCAGTTCAGTTCAGCTGAGCGCCCTGACCACGGCACAAGTCGCCGCCCTCAGCAGCGCGCAGGTCGCCGCGATCGAATCGGCTGATCTGGCGGCCATGACACCGGCACAAATTGCCGCGCTGACCACTGCGCAGATGGGCCGCCTGACGACTGCGCAAATCGCTGCGCTGACCACCGAGCAACTGCCTTCGCTGGATGCCGCCGACCTGCAGCAAATGAGCACGCGACAGATTGCCGCGCTCACCTCCGCGCAGCTGGCCGTGCTGGAAAACGCCCAGATTGCCGCGCTGGGCACATCACAAGTCGCCGCCATCGACACCGCCGACATTGCCGGACTAGGCAGCGCGCAACTGGCCGCGCTCAACCTGGCGCAGGTCGTCGCGCTGACGCCGGCACAAATCACCGCGCTCGGCTCCGCACAGATCGCAGCACTGTCGTCGAACCAGGTGCGCGCGCTCGGCGCCGATCAGGTGCGCGCCATCGAAACGGCCGACATGGCGGCAATGGGCAGCGCGCAAGTCGCGGCCTTCACCACCACGCAAGTGGCAACGCTGGGCACGGCCCAAGTGGCGTCGCTCGGTAGCACGCAACTGGCGGCGATGTCGACCGAACAGCTGGCCGCATTCACCGATACCCAGGTGCAGGCGATCGCCACGGCGTGCGTCACGGGCCTGCGGATGGACCAGCTGAAGGCACTGACGGCGGTCAGCACGGGTGAATTGAGCCAGATGAACCCGTCGCAAATCGGCGCGCTGCGCCCGGATCAAATCGCCCAGCTGTCCGCCGCGACGATTGCGCAGCTGAGCACCGAGCAGGTAGCCGGCCTCGATCCGGATCAGGTCGCGGCGCTCACTTCGCTGCAGCTTGCGGCGCTGACGCCGGCACAGCTGGCAGCACTGTCGGACACCCAGGTTGCCGCCTTCGATCCAGCCGACCTGAAGAGCCTGTCAACTGCGCAGATCGACGCGCTGTCGCCGTCACAGGTCGGCACGCTGTCCGCCGGCGCCATCGCCGCGCTGACGTCGGCGCAGCTGGCCGCACTTGCGCCGGACGATATTGCGGCGCTGAGCGCCGCACAGATCGATGCACTGACCTTTCGCCAGATGCCGGCGCTCGGAAGTGCGCAGCTGCGCGCACTCGATCCGGACCAGGTCGCAGCCATCGCGACCGAAGACCTGCGGGTGCTGGCTGCCGCACAGCTGCGCTGGCTGTCAGCGTCTCAAGTCGGCGCAATGACGGTCGCGCAGGTGCAAGGCCTGACCACCTCGCAACTGAAGGCACTCGACGCCAGCGGCGTGGCGATGTGGTCGCCGGACCAGATCACCGCGCTGTCCGGCTCGCAGCTGGGTGCCCTGTCACCGGTCTCGATCGGCGCCTTGTCGACCGAGCAGGTGGTCGCGATTGAAACCATCGACATACCGTCACTGACGACCGAGCAGTTGCTCGCGCTGCGTGGTGACCAGATCGCTGCACTGACGACGAGTCAGATCGCCGCGCTGCGCACGCCGCAGCTGGCAGCGTTTACCAGCGAGCAGCTCGACTGGTTCAATGCGGAGCAGGTAGCGGCCATCAATACCGCCCAGGTCAGCGGCCTGTCGGCCGCGCAGGTGATCGCGATCATGACGCAGCAAATGGGGGCCATCACGACGGCCCAGGTCGCCAGCCTGACGGCACTGCAGCTGGCAGAGCTGAGCCCGTCCACGCTGGACGAATTCAGCGACGCGCAATTCGCCGCCCTGTCCGGCAAGCAGTTGCGCGCACTAAGCGGCGCCCAGCTGGCGCAACTGGACGTACAGCAGCTTGATGCGATCCTTCCGGCGAATCTGGCCGCGCTCTTGCCTGCCCAGATCAGCGCGCTGTCAGGTGCGCAGATCAGCTCGCTCAGTCTGTCGCAGGTCACAGCGCTGACGCCGGCACAGGTGGCCGCCATCGATGCAGCCGACCTCTCGATGCTGGCGCCGCAGCGGGTCGCCGCACTCGGTGCCAAGCAGCTGGCAGCACTCACGCCGGCGCAAGTGGTCGCACTGACTTCCGCACAGTTGGCAGCGTTTGATGGTCCGCACATTCGCCTGCTGGGCAAGCCCCAACTGCAGGCCATGACGAGCGGCCAGTTCGGCTCGCTCAGCGACATCCAGGTCGCGGCACTGACGACCGCGCAATTGAAGGCGCTGGCGCCGGAGGACATTGCCTCACTGTCAGCCGACGGCATCGAAGCGCTCGATGGCACACAACTGGCGGCATTGACACCCTCACAAGTCATCGCGCTGTCGACCACGCAGGTCGCGGCGATCGATGCGGCCGACATCGGCCGACTCGGCAAGGTGCAGTTGTCGTCGCTTACTGCGGCGCAGGTAACCGCGCTCGACGACGAACAGCTCGCCGCGCTGACCGGCAAGCAGCTTGCCACGCTGTCGGCAGTCCAGCTGCAGGCGCTCAGCGCGATGCAGATGCAGGCGCTCGAACCAGGCGATCTCACGCTGATGAAAGCAACGCAGCTGCAGGCACTGAGTGTGGAACAGCTCGAGGCTCTCGATGGCGCGCAACAGGCTGCACTGTCGATGAAGCAGTACCTGGCACTTGATGCCGCGCACCAGAACGCACTCGATATCACACTGGTTGGGATTGGCGGCTAGCGGATGCCAGCCCGTCGTCAGAGGCGACCAAAAAGGCTCTGTCAAAAATGATCGTTGCCGGGTTAAGGTGCTTGCACAGCCCACGCTAGGTTCGGCGCTTATCTCAGCATTGAGCCACGCTTGTGCTCCGTTACTGGCGCGCGTGCCGCCCCGCATACTCGCCTCCGATAATCATCATTCATTGCCTCGGCAAACTAGTATTGCCAGGAAAAAATCCCGGGGAAACAGGTTCGAATTTCAAACCAATTCCAGAAAAAAGCATACAAAGGTCGATTGCATCAATGTTTGCACCTTGGCGGCTCGCCATATTGGTATATGAACTGTAACCTCAGACCGCGAGATAGGCAGCGCACATCGCGCCGATCCTCGCACGGCAAGCAGGCGCCCAGCTGTGACTGGCATGTCCTTCAGCGGCGGAGCCCCACCAGACGATGCAAGATTGGCACATTGCCAACACAACGCGGATTTCCGATGTATCGTGTGCACCGGTTCCGCCCCCCCCCCACCTCTTGGCGGGAACTTACACGCAAGGATTGGACATCATGGGCAAGTCAACCAAATTCGCTGACCTCTATTTACGCTTCATCCAGCTGGCCGAGGCACTGCGCAGCCTGCCGACCCTGCCGCCACTAGAACCTCTCGAGGAACGCATCCTGATGATCGTGGCGAATGCGCACCACACCCAGCAGCGGCTGTCGGTCAAGGACCTGATGGGCATGGCAGAGCTGGGCTCACCCGCAATGCTGCATGGCCGGCTGAAGTCGATGCGGGAAAAGGGTTGGATCTTCCTGGCCGACACCGAAGACGCACGCCGCAAGCAACTTGACCTGACGCCAGCGGCCATGATTTATTTCGACAAGGTGGCGCGCTGCATGCTGAAAGCAGTAAAAGAGCAGGGCTGAGCCGGTCGCCTGTCATGCGCTGCGCTTTCCCGTGGCCCTCCGCCCGCCTGAGGCGGAACGCGTCCGGGCGGGCGCGGGGCCAGATTCCGGGTTCGCCCGGCGTGAGTAGAATGCACAGCACTCGTGTGCTATTTACAGCCCGTACGTAATGAGGCAGGCTGGTAACGTGATCGGGACATTGAGCGAAGGCCGTGTACACAACAAGAATCCATTACTCGCTGGGCGTTTTCCTGTTTGTCGTGCTGTTTTATGCGGCGTTCTATTCGATCAATGATGTGCTGATCCAGTCCCTTAAGGATGTGCCGGGCGCGACCCTGCTGCGGCTTTCTACCGGCGTGAAATTGCTGCTCGTCTTGCTGACGGGCTGGATAGGGTCGGCGGCGATTGCCTTGTTCTGTTTTGTCTGGTGCGCGCTGATGCTTTTCCCTGACAATTACCTGCTGGCAGCACAGGTCGCCCTTGCCGGTGGCCTGCTGCCACAGCTGGCCTGCCTGATGTTCCGCCGCCAGCTGTCCACCAATCTGTCGGGCCTGACTTGGCAATTGCTGGTTCAGCTCAGTATCGTTTTCGCTGCGCTGAACGGGCTCGCGCGGGAGAGCATCATGTTTCTGCATCTGGGCAAAGGCGAACTGGCGGGCAAGGTCGTGACTGCCTTCGTCAACGACCTGCTGGGAACTCTCTTTGCGTTGTATGCGTTCCGGTTCTTCCTGATGCGCATGGATCTTCCACGGCCGCATTCAAAATAAGGCCACAGCCTAGATAAGGCCACAGCCTAGACGTAAGACATCGGAACATCCGAACGTCGCACATTCCCGGGAAGCTTCTTGCCAGGCTGGCGCAAACATGCCTGGCCAGTCAAAGCCGTTTTTCGGAGCGGCTCTTGTTAAACCACGGCAGAAGCATCGGCACCCGCGACCGGTATGCGCGGTATTTATCGCCGAGTCCCTTCTCAAGGTCACGCTCCTCAAAATGCAGCCCAATCAGGACATACATCGTCATTCCGATGGAAAAAACCAAATGACCGACGGTCATTCGAGGCGTGGACCAGAAGACGATCAGGAAACCCAACATGATCGGATGGCGGACGACCTTGTACAAGCCATTTGATGAAAACTGCTGCACCGGCATGGGAATTCCGCGTAGTGCGTGCCAGACCTGGCTGAGACCAAACATTTCCGCGTGGCTGATCATGAGGGATGACCACGCAATCACAAGCCAGCCAATCACATAGCCGCTCCATAGCCAGCCAGTCCATGGTGGCTGCACCATCCAGATGGAACCTGCAATAGGTTGCCAGCAGATGAAGAGCGCCATGAGTATCATTGACGATGCCAGCACATAGGTACTTCGCTCGATCGGTTCTGGAATCCAGTGTATCCAAAGGCGCTTGAACCATGGCCGCGCCATGACACTGTGCTGGATCCCGAAAAGAAGTAACAAGCTCAAGTCAACGACGATCGCGCGAGTCAATGGCAAAATCTGCTGACCATCGATGGTCTTCGGGACAACGACATTACTTAAAAAGCCAATGGCAAAAGCCGCAGTCAGCATGAAAGTCGCGTACGCGAAAATTGCGTACCCCAGCATGAATATTTTCCGACAGCTTGGATTTGCCATCACGCCACTTTCACCTGCGGCAAAATGGCCTTAAGCGCCGCGGCAAGCTGTCGAACGTAATGATATTCGGCGACCAGCAATGAACTCTCCTTCCCATCATCGACTGCCAGAACAACAGGTGAATATACCAATGGCTCGATCATGATGGCAGACTCAGGCACGCCTGCCGGCATCATCCCCCTGGCGAGCAAGCTCGCCACTTCACCTGACTGGTATCCGCGCAGATTATGTCCAATGTCAGTGCACATGTATCGATCAAACACCCCGCCCCAAGCGCGGTCTGAATCGATAATAAACTGATCCGGGCGGTTTCCAGCGGCGGCAAGCAATATTGACTTCCGCTGGTTGCTGAATTCCTGAGAACAGCACGGGCCAGCTCGAGCAACGCTTGCGATCCCGTAGACTGCTCCGAACTTAAAACAAGGTGAAAATAGAGACGCCAGGCCGTTGCGTAGGTCGAGCAGTGAAGAAATCACGATCCTCCGAGAGCCAGATCCTTGCGATCCTGTCTGAGGGTGGGATCGGCATTCCAGTGGACGCGACCTGCTACCACCGGAAGAGCAAGTACGCAGGCATGCCGCCGCCCGAGCTCAAGCGGGTCAAGGAGCTGGAAGCCGAAAATGCCAAGCTGAAACGCATGTATGCCAATCTGGCCATGGAGAACGCGGCGATCAAGGATTCCTGTACCAAAAGCTGTAGTGCCGTCAGCGAAGCGATCGGCCGTCGATGTGCTGGTGCCGGAACATTATCTGTCGAAGGCTCGGGCCTGCCGAATTGCAGGTCTGTCGCGGGCGGTGCCTTATCGAGAGTCAGCCAATCCCATCGGGCATGATGCACCGGTGGGCAACGCGCTCAATGAAACCGCAGCGCAGGATGGCCGCCGTGGCTTCTGGAAATACTTCCAGCGGTTGTGCGACCAGGGCTATGCGTGGAACCACAAGCACGTGCATCGCGTGTATTGCAGCATGAAGCCGAACCTGACGCACCGGACGAAAAAGCAGATTATCACGCGCGAACGGCAACCGATTTTGGCGCCTGAGGCGGTGAACCCAGTGTGGGCACTGCACTTCATGCATGACCCGCTGTACGGCGGAAAAGTTTGTCGCTGGGCCGAGCTGCACGGCATCGAACTGCGCTATGTCCAGCCAGGCAAGCCGAATCCGAATGCTTTCGTCGAATGCTTCAACAAGAGCGTGCGGCAGGAGGTGCTGGATGCCAGACTGTTCGACTCACTGTCGCAGGCACAGCAGATCCCGGAAGGATGGCGCATCGAGTACAACGTGGCGCGCTCTCATGAGCCCCTCGGCAAAGGATGGCAGCGGCGTGTTTGCCAAGGGTGGCAAACACCGAAGCCTCAATTTTCAACTTATCGGCTTGACGGACAAGTCTACGCCCCAGCGTAATGAATCAACATCGGCTGCGGGCATAGCTGCATTTCTCGTTGAGCATTACGGCAAGCCACTGCTGCGCGAGGCTTTATCGACATTGATTGCGTTACCATTGTTACCTCGAACAGCGGGCACCCCCGGCATCCAGACAGCAAGCCCATCGAGCCATGCGTACCCTCTGACGCTACTGCTGTCTCCGGTCGATGCGATCTCTCCGATCGGCCGCTCGCAAGCAGCCTGGCGAACGTGCACGGAATTTGCCGTCCGGCTGTGCGTGCTGCGCATAGTGATACCACCGGCAAGCTCGGGCCGGGCACATGATCGCTTGGCTGCAGCGGTCTCGGCGCTTGCGCGCCTGGTCAGGCATGCAAAGCTGGCCGATAGTCGTCAAGCACTCTTGCCGCCTGGCTGGCGCCTTGTCGGTCAACACGCGCTAAACAAACCTATATGTCAGAGCCTCTTGGAGACACGGAGCGAGCGATAGAATGTCTACTGCCGCTTCCAGACGTGGAAATGAAAGCAGCATCATTCGATATTGATCGCGATCAACCAATTGAAAATTCACAGACCGAAACGACCAACGACAACCCGGATTTTTCCTGCAAAAACCCGGTCATTTCATCGTCAACTCTGGCAAACAACATGAAGCGCAATCATGCAGCAGCGGCCCTGATCGGCCATCCGATATTTTATCCAGGGCATATGTTCAGTCTGGATCAGTCTTGCCTGGTCTTTCAAATCGAGTTCGATCGGGACATCGAAACCTTCTTGCGTGATTTTCACGACAACCTCAGGAATGTCGATAGCGTGATGCGTTCGCTCGCCCCTCAGCAAGATCCCATCGAACTGTTCAATTTCGAGGAAAGGCGCGTTGACCACTTCCTTTTCTGGGTGCGCTGCGTTCTGATGAACCACAATCACCCGCTTCTCGACTTGCCTAAGGTCACCCAGACAAAGGGCAAAGATTCGCACTCATGGGTCGTAATTTTTCCTTGCCTTGATGCGACGCCGGCAATGGCTGCAATTCAGATCGGTATAGAAGCGCTCAATATCGCCCACGCACCATCCGGGACTGAGGAATCGATCAAATCAAAAATTTCAAATCTGATCTCGGAAGCCAGCTCACGATTGAAATATCAGGGTTTGATTGGATTTAACACCTTGCATTTTCTGAAGGAAGCGCATCATCTCGGCATTCCGTGGTTCAGGTTTTCTCGCAGCATTTTCCAGCTTGGGCATGGAGCAAATTCCAGATTGCTCAACAGTTCCATAACGGATGCCACATCCAACCTGGCCGTCATGATTGCAAAAAACAAGCAACAGACGAGCGATATCTTGCGAATGGCTGGCCTGCCGGTTCCTCTCCAGGCACCTGCGAAGTCGGCAGACGAAGCGGTTGCGATAGGAAAAAAAATTGGCTACCCGATTGTTGTAAAGCCTGCAGATCTTGAAGGCGGAGTCGGGGTGAGCGCACTGCTGCTTGATGATGCGTCTGTTCGCTCAGCTTATGCTCACGCAGCTGAGCGCTCGAAAAACATTCTGATTGAAAAGCATGTCGAAGGAAACGATTACCGTCTCCTTTTGGTGAACGGTGAGGTGCTTGGTGTATTGGAGCGAATTCCAGGCGGTGTGACTGGAAACGGCAGGCTTTCTGTACGAGAGCTCGTAGATTTGGAAAATCACGAGCGAGCGACCGCTCAGGATGATCGGCGATTCCTTCATCCCATACTGGCCGATCAAGAGGCTGAGCGAATGTTGTTGCATGCAAAAATGAACTGGGACGACGTACCTGCAGCAGGGACGTACGTCCGGTTGCGGGCGGCCGCCAATGTGGCCACCGGAGGAGTACCAAAGGAAATGCCTGTCGGCGAAATTCACCCCGACAATTTGGTCCTTGCTCAAAGGGCGGCACGTACCCTCAGGCTCAATGTCGCGGGAATCGATTTATTGATCCCCGATATCCGCAAGTCATGGCTAGAAAGCGGCGCAGGAATTTGTGAAGTAAACGCACAGCCACAGATGTTCACCACGATGCACGGGCCGATGCTGCGCTCGATCATGCCCAAGGGACTGGGGCGCATTCCAACAATGGTGGTTTTAACTATGTCGGCAGATTGCTGCTTCAGTAAAGCGCTATATCAAACGGTCCTCGGTCTTTATCCAAATGCGGGGTTCGTGTTTGGCAAAGCTGCTTCTCTGGGAGGTCGCGTCATCACGCATCGCAGCCCGAAAATTTTTGACGCTGCCCGTTCACTGCTGATTGATACCTCAATGGATGCAATCGTCATATCGGCATCTGAAGACGATGTGCTTTCCACTGGTTGGCCGGTTGACCGATGTGATGTGTTGCTGGTGATCGGCGAGCCGGGAGCCAAAAATCCTGCAACCTCGATACACGAGATGCAAAAACTGGTGAGAGCAGCGAAGAGCCTGCGTCCGGCACTGGTACTGATCGATGGCGATGATCACACCTGCCAAACTGCAACCAGTCAGGTTGAATGGCTGGCTGGCGATACCGCCGAAAGCAGTATTGTGCGCATATCTGCTTCCCGACAAAAGTTGCTTGAGCAGGTGGTCAGCGCTCTGCGTGGGTCATGAATCACGGATGCTCTTTCATTCGGTACTGGCGAGAGGCTGAATCTTGCATACAACGGAAGATCCAGCCATGTGAAGCGTATGCGCCCCCTGATAGCAGTTGGTAAATCCGTTGCATGCCGCAAGAACAAACCGTCAAAGAGGAATGCGCCCTCTGGAACCAGCTTAATTGAAAAGCAGGTTTTGAATAAAGCAGTTCGCTTCAATCTTAAAGAATCAACTGGATATAGCGATGAAAGATTTCACTGAACCTCTTGCAACGGTGCAGGATGAATGGAATGCAAATTCGGAGGAGTGGGTAAGGCAGGTTCGTGCCGGGCAGGACGTATACCGCAATGAGTTTCTCGAGCCGGCATTCATGCGATTTATCGGTGGCATCGCCGGACTTGAAGTGCTTGACGGAGCCTGCGGCGAGGGTACCAGTTCCCGGGCCTTGGCTCGGGCAGGCGCCCGGGTGACCGGCGTCGATCTGTCTCAAAACATGATCATCAGCGCGCAACAACTCGAAGCGGCGCAGCCACTAGGCATTACTTATATTCAGGGATCAGCAGCGGAAATGCCGTTCGAGGATGCATCGTTTGATATGGTGACATCATGGATGGCATTGAACGACATCTCTTGCCAACAGGCCGTGCTGAATGAGTTCGCACGGGTCTTGCGACCCGGCGGGAAGCTGGCATTTTGCATTCGCCATCCAGCTTTTTTCACCCGGCGTTCCGGCATCCTCCGGAGCACTGGCACAAATCCAAGTGGCGTCCTTATCGGAGACTACTTCAACAAAGAGCCTTGGACAGAAAGCTGGGCTTTTTCCGGTGGAGCAGATGCAGCTCAGGGCCGAAAAACCTTCAGCAACCTGCGCTTCCCCCTCTCGTTGGCCGACTGCATTAATGGCGTGATGGATGCGGGACTGGTGCTGCGACGCATCGAAGAGCCCGTACCTGAAGAGGAGGTATGTGCGCGACATCCACGCCTCGATTTCTGGCGGCGCCACGGCGCGCTTTATTTGTTTGTGGCGGCTGGCAAGCCTTGATTGTATGCGCGCTGCCGAGGGAGCTGGTGTTGCTGGAAATTGTGGACGTCAGGACGCATCCGGTGGCGCTGGCTCAAGCCGATCAAATTCGCCGATGAACCACTTCAAGGTAGCCACCTTGTCAGATGCCGGCAAATAGCTTGACTGAATCGCAACCAGAATCGAATTATGGATATCAGCCAACTCAAGCCCGCAGCGCGTGACCGCCAGAAGGTATTCTTCGCTTAACGATGTGCCAAACAGTACGGGGTCATCCGTGTTTAGGGTTACTACACACCCTGCCCGAATCAAGTCCTTTACCGGATGGCTTTCGTAATCAGGAAAAATTCCCAGCCTGACATTGCTGGTGATGCTGATTTCTAGAGGGATACGCTCTAGCGCAAGGTAAGAAATCAGCGCTTTGTCCTCGCAGGCACGCACGCCGTGACCGATCCTGATAGGGCGCAAGGACCGGATGGTCTCCCACATACTCGAGGGCCCGGCTCCCTCGCCAGCATGAGGATTGGCCGGCAAACCGGCGCTCCGGGCAAGCGCAAAGACAGACTCAAACACCCGCGCAGGGTGGCCATCCTCCGGGCCACCCAGGCCAAGCGCCACGACTCCTGCCTCGCGGGCTGCCTTCGAACTGGCCCAAGTCGCAACCAGCTTTGCGGGCTGAGGAAAGCTTCTTACCAAATCCGGAATCCATTGCAATTGGATCCCGCTTCGCTGCCGCAACTCATGCCGAGCCGCGTTCATTGCCTCCAGAAGTACATCAAGCGGATAGCCGCGGTTCAGATAAAACTGCGGGGTCCAGGTCACCTCGGCATAGCGAATGTTTTCGCTCTCCAATCCTCTCCCGAGTTCCTGGACTGCGTCGAAAAAGTCCTCTGGCTTTCTCAAGCATGCGACGCCCAGCAAAAGCGCATTGGCAAAATCTTTGAAGGATCCGTACTGATAAAACCGGGCGAAGTCTTCCGGACGCGAGAAGGGCAGGCGCAGCCGGTTACGCTCTGCCAACTTTAACAACACCCGCGGGGTCAACGCCCCCTCAAGATGCAGATGGAGTTCCACCTTCGGCAGCGCCTTGAAGTAAGCCGCCCCGTGACGCGCCCTCTCGTGTCCCATCCTAAGAAAAGCCCGGCAAAGCAGACAGCGTCAGACGTTGAACAGGAAGTTCAGCACGTCGCCATCCTTGACGATGTATTCCTTGCCCTCGGCGCGCATCTTGCCGGCCTCTTTCGCACCATGCTCGCCCTTGTTCGCGATGTAGTCGTCGAAGGCGATCGTCTGCGCGCGGATGAAGCCGCGCTCGAAGTCGGTATGGATCACGCCGGCCGCTTGCGGCGCCGTATCGCCCTGATGGATGGTCCAGGCGCGCACTTCCTTCACGCCGGCGGTGAAGTAAGTTTGCAGGCCGAGCAGGCTGAAGGCGGCACGGATCAGGCGATTCAGGCCCGGTTCGTCCATGCCCATGTCGGCGAGAAAAGCGCCCTTGTCTTCTTCTTCCAGGTCAGCGATTTCAGCCTCGATCGCCGCGCAAATGGCGACGATAGGCGCGTTCTGCGACTTTGCGTATTCCGTTAGCTGGTCCAGCAGCGGGTTGCTCGTAAAGCCGCTATCCGACACGTTGGCAACATACATTGCCGGCTTGGCGGTGATCAGGCACAGCGGCTTCAGCATTGCCATCTGTTCCTTGTCCAGGCCCATCGCGCGCACGGGCTTGGCGTCGTTCAGCTGCACCTGCACCTTTTCCAGCAACGCGACCAGTGCCGCGGCCTCCTTGTCGCCGGCGCGGGCCTTCTTGATCTCGCGCTGGATCGTCTTCTCGACCGTCGTCAGGTCGGCCAGTGCCAGTTCCGTCTGGATCACCGCGATGTCATCCAGCGGGCTGACTTTGCCGGCCACGTGCACGACGTTGGGATCCTCGAAGCAGCGCACGACGTTGACGATGGCATCGGTCTCGCGGATGTGCGCAAGGAACTGGTTGCCGAGGCCCTCGCCCTTCGACGCGCCGGCCACCAGTCCGGCGATGTCAACGAATTCGACCGTGGCCGGCAGGATGCGCTCGGGCTTCACG
>JACCDS012059153.1_pt1 | contig 12886 bp, 13 predicted proteins | sample 7446441 | NCBI WGS metagenome assembly JACCDS01 (sample SAMN15323445, study PRJNA562643) | freshwater metagenome | isolation source: river surface water | place: USA:Blue River Watershed | collected 2017-08-17
CAGACCCAACAGGGCGGCCAGGGCGGCAGCCGCAGCGGTGGCAACCGTGAAGTCAGCATTGAGGCCCATGCCGAAAGTAACTCGGTGGTGGTTACCGCGCAGCCGGACATGTTACGCAGCCTTGAAGATGTGATTCGGCAGGTGGATATCCGTCGGGCGCAGGTACTGGTGGAAGCCATTATCGTTGAAGTTGGTGAAACCGCCGGGATTAACCTGGGGGTGCAGCTGATTTCCGAAGAAGGCGGTATGACCCAGTTTACCAATTCGGGTTTGCCAATTTCGACAGTCGCTGCAGGTGCAGCAGCTGTGGGGAGGACACAGAAAGGAACCACCACTACCACAGTAACGCCAACCGGGACTACGACAGTCACGACTCCGGATCAAGAGCCTGATTACAGCACCATTGCCGATGCCTTAAAAGGCGTTAACGGCGCTTTGCTGGGCGTTGTTAAGAACGACTGGGGCGCCATTATTCAGGCGGTCAAAGCCGATACCGACTCCAATATTCTGGCGACGCCACATTTAACCACGCTGGATAATCAGGAATCCTTCTTTATCGTCGGTGAAGAAGTACCAATCCAGACCACCACCAGTCCGGGTCAGAATGGCAATAGTCCTTTTACCACCAAAGATCGCAAAGAGGTTGGTATCAAACTGAAAGAGACGCCGCAGATTAACGAAGGCAATGCGGTCAAACTGACGATTGAGCAGGAAGTGTCGAGCCGCGCCGGTGCTATTGATGGCGACCCGATTATTGCCAAACGCGAAATCAAAACCACTGTGATGGCCGATGATGGTGCCACTGTGGTGCTGGGCGGTCTGATTGACGAAGATGTGCAACAAAGTGAATCCAAAGTTCCGCTGCTGGGCGATATCCCGGTGCTGGGGCATTTGTTCCGCTCGACCAGCTCAAGCAAGAAGAAACGTAACCTGATGGTGTTTATCAAACCGACCATTATGCGCGACGGTGGTGTGATGAACGAAGTGAGCCAGCGCAAGTACAACTATATGCGCGCACAACAGCTGGTTAAGCAGGAGCAGGGTATTTCGCTGTTGCCTGACACGGATACGCCAGCACTGCCGGGCTGGAGCGAAGAAAAACAACTGCCGCCGGAAATTCAGCAAAAACTGGATGCATTGGATAAGGGCGCGGAGAATTCAGGCGAGCAGCCGGCCGTTGAGGGGAATAACTAAATGGCCGGCGTCGATCTGCCGGAAGGCAGCGGCAGCCGGTTACGGTTGCCGTTTGGTTTTGCCAAAAGACATAAAGTGTTGCTGCAAGGCCAGTACAATGGCCAGTGGCAGCTGCTGATCCAGCCGGAGACCGCGGCGTCGGCTTTGTTGGAAGTCCGCCGTCTGCTCAACCAGCCTTTTAGTGTGCAGCGCCTGTCCGCGGTTGAATTTGAAGCCATGCTGGAAGCGGCTTATCAGCGCGATTCCAGCGAAGCGCAGCAAATTATGGAGGATATCGGTAACGAAGTGAATCTGGCTTCGCTGGCCGATGAAATTCCGGAAACCGAAGACTTACTGGAAAACGAAGACGACGCGCCCATCATCAAACTGATTAATGCGATGCTGGGTGAAGCCATTAAACTCGGCGCTTCCGATATTCACGTTGAGACTTTTGAGAAAGCTCTGGTCGTCAGATTCCGGATCGACGGCGTGCTCAGAGAAATGCTCAGGCCAAACCGCAAGCTGTCAAGCCTGCTGGTGTCGCGGATTAAAGTCATGGCCAAACTCGACATCGCGGAAAAGCGGGTGCCGCAGGATGGCCGCATTAGTCTGCGCATTGCCGGCCGCGCGGTCGACGTGCGGGTGTCGACGATGCCGTCCAGCCATGGCGAGCGTGTGGTGCTGCGTCTGCTCGATAAAAACAACTCGCACCTGAACCTGGCTGACCTCGGCATGACGCTGTCGGTGCAGCAGGCATTTGCCCAGCTGATTTTAAAGCCACACGGCATCATTCTGGTGACCGGGCCAACCGGCTCGGGTAAATCGACCACGCTGTATGCCGGTCTTACCGATATCAACACCAAAGATCGCAACATCCTGACCGTCGAAGATCCCATCGAATATGAACTGGAAGGCATAGGCCAGACCCAGGTCAATACCAAAGTGAATATGACGTTTGCCCGTGGCTTGCGCGCTATTTTGCGGCAAGACCCGGACGTGGTGATGGTCGGTGAAATTCGCGACCTGGAAACGGCGCAAATCGCGGTGCAGGCCAGTTTGACCGGTCACCTGGTGCTGTCGACGCTGCACACCAACACCGCCTCTGGCGCTATCACCCGCTTGGAAGATATGGGGATTGAACCTTTCCTGCTGTCTTCAAGTTTGCTCGGCGTGCTGGCGCAGCGGCTGGTCCGCACTTTATGTCCGCACTGTAAACAGGCGCATGAGCCGGATAAAGAAGAACGCGCCATGCTGGGCTTAAAAAAAGCCGATGAAGCGCTGATCTTCCGCGCTGTTGGCTGTGAGCAGTGCAACATGACCGGCTATCGCGGCCGGACCGGTATTCATGAACTGATCGTGGTCGATGAGCATTGCCGTGAACTTATTCACAACGGCAAAGGTGAGCAGGCGATTGAAAAATATATCCGCAGCCAAAGCCCCAGTATTCGCCAGGATGGTTTTTCCAAAGTCCTGAACGGGCTGACTACGCTGGAAGAAGTACTGCGCGTGACGCGTGAGGATGTATAGTGGCCGCCTTTGAATATCAGGCGCTTGATGCGCGTGGCAAAACCAGTAAAGGCGTGCTGGAAGCGGACAACGCCCGTCAGGCGCGGCAGATTTTGCGCGAGCGCAAGCTGACGCCAGTCAGTATCGAACTGGCTTCGCAGCAGGAAAAGATCATCGCCAGTGGTCGTAAATGGTTCCAAAGTGGCATTGGTGCGGCCGATCTGGCGCTGATCACCCGCCAGTTGGCCACGCTGGTTGAAGCGGCTTTACCGATCGAAAATGCCTTACAGGCGGTGGCGGAGCAATGCGAAAAACCGCGCCTGCGCAATATGATGATGGGCGTGCGGTCCAAAGTGGTGGAAGGTTACAGCCTGGCTGAAGGCCTGGCCGAGTTTCCGCATGTGTTTGACCATTTGTTCCGCTCGATGGTGGCGGCCGGCGAGAAATCCGGTCACCTGGATGCGGTGCTGAACCGGCTGGCCGACTACACCGAACAGCGTCAGCATATGCGCAGTCAGCTGATGCAGGCCATGTTGTACCCGGCCATTCTGACCTTCTTTGCCGTGATGGTGATCAGTATTCTGTTGGCTGTTGTGGTGCCGAAAATTGTCGAGCAGTTTGAGCATATGGGCCAGACGTTGCCGGCATCGACCTTATTTTTGATTGCCGCCAGCGAATTTATCCGCAGTTACGGGCTCTATCTGGTGGTGCTGGTGATGCTGGCGATAGTGGCGCTCAAACGCGCTTTGCTAAACCCGGCGCTGAAGCTCAAGTATGACCGCAGCGTGCTGCGGCTGGGGCTGCTGGGTAAAGTAGCGCGTGGTCTCAACACTGCCCGTTTTGCCCGTACCCTCAGTATTCTCAATGCCAGTGCCGTGCCTTTGCTCGAAGCGATGCGCATCAGTGCCGACGTACTTGATAATTCCTATATGAAACAAATGATTGGCGAGGCGACGCTGCGGGTGCGTGAAGGCACATCGCTGCGCTCTGCGCTGGATCAGACCCGGCTGTTTCCGCCGATGATGCTGCATATGGTTGCCAGTGGTGAAAAAAGCGGTCAGCTCGACAGCATGCTGGAACGGGCAGCCAATAGTCAGGACAAAGAATTTGAGACGCTGGTGACAGTGTCGTTGAAAGTGTTTGAACCGGCGCTGGTCGCCGTGATGGCCGGGATGGTGCTTTTTATCGTGATGGCGATTCTGCAACCGATTCTGGCACTGAACAATTTAGTTGGAGGAGGTTAATACAATGCAACGTTCACGTGGTTTCACTTTGCTTGAAGTGATGGTTGTTATCGTCATTCTGGGCATCATCGCCAGTATGGTGGTGCCCAACCTGATGGGAAATAAAGAACAGGCCGACCGGCAGAAAGTGGTGGTGGATATTCAGCAGCTGGAAAACGCGCTGGACCTGTACAAGATGCAAAATGGTTTTTATCCGACCACAGAACAAGGTTTGCAGGCACTCGTGACGCAACCAACTTCTGAACCGATGCCACGCAGCTACCCGGAAGGTGGTTACATCAAACGGTTGCCGAAAGATCCGTGGAATATGGAGTACCAGTTGGCCAGCCCCGGCGAAATGGGCAAAGTCGATATTTTTTCCGGTGGACCAGACCGTTCACCAGGCACAGATGACGATATCGGCAACTGGAATCTGGACGGCAATAACGAGCAACAAAACTGATGCTCAAGCGCGCCGGTTTTACCCTGATTGAAGTGTTGCTGGTGATCCTGATCATCGGCTTGCTGGCCGCCACTGTGGTGTACAGCTTCAGCGGGGAAAGCCGGAGCGCACGTCTTGGTAAAGAAACGGAAAAATTACAGGCCCGTATTCAGTTGGCGGCCGAGCTTGCGATGCTGAAAAACGTTGAGCTTGGCCTTTATATCGACGCCAAAGGCTACCGGTTTATGCTGTTTGAAGAGGACAGGTGGCGCTCTGTGCAAGAGCCAAAATCACTGGCCCCTTACGAGTTTAAGCCCGGTTTTAAAGCCAGCATAGAGCTGGATGGGCTGGACTGGGCCGAGCAGAATCTGCTGAGTCAGGCTGATTTCACGCCGGATGACGATACGTTGTCGGAACAAAACAGTTTTGATGAGCTGGAAGTGGAACAGCAACGCGAGCAGGAAGCCAGGCAGCAGGCCGAACAAGACAAAGAGAGAGCGGCGGGCAAAGTGAAAAAACCGCTGAAAAAACAGACCGGTATTCTGACGGTGCCGCCGAAGAAAAAAGACCCGCGATATCCGAATGTCTTTATTCTGTCGAGTGGTGAAGTGACGCCGTTTTTGTTGCAGCTGAGCGAAGATTCCGAACCGCCGCTGCTGACGCAGAGTTTAAAAGCAGTGTTCAGCATACCGCTGGAGCGGGGTGTCATTGAACAGGGCCGTTAACCGCGTCATGCGCGGTTTCACATTGATTGAGCTGATGATCGCGATGGCGGTCTTTGCCATTGCCGGCGTCGCCGTGATGCGGGCGACCACTGAGCATATCCGCGCCATGGGCATCGTGGAAGAGATGACCTATGCAGGTTACGTCGCGGAAAATCAGTTGCAGCTGGCGCGGCTGGATTACAGTGACAAATGGCCGCCGCAGGCCGCTGAAGGCGAAGCCGAAATGGGCAAAACCCGCTGGAAATGGGTGCTGGAAGTGGTGGAAACCGAAGATGCTGAGTTTCGTATGCTGCGGCTGACGGTGCGGCCGCAGGAAGAGCCTGAACGTGTGGTCACCACCCTGCAAACATTTATCGGACGGCAAAGTGCGGGCTGAGCGCGGTTTTACTTTTATTGAGATGTTGCTGGCCGTGGCGATTTTCGCGCTGGTTGGCCTCGCTTCAGTGGCTGTGCTGGACAGCGTGACACGTTCAGATGCGGCTTCGAAACAGGCAGGGTTGCGACTGCAACAAATTCAGCGCGCGATGATGATTCTGGAGCGGGACTTGTGGCAAATCAGCAACCGGCAGGTCAGGGTGAATGGCGAAGCGCCGCTCAAACAAACGCTGGCCGGCGCGTCGAACTGGATTGAAAGTGACGACGACGGGCTGACATTTACCCATGCCGGCTGGACCAATCCGGGCATGGTGTTGCCCCGCAGCGAAGTGCAGCTGGTTGGCTACCGGTTAAAAGAGCGCCAGTTTCAGCGCCTGTATTATCTGTATCCGGATGCTGTGACCGGCACTGAGCCGAATATTCAGCTGCTGCTGGAAGAAGTCGACGAGCTGAAAATCAGCTATTTGCAGGTGCAGGACAATCAGCAGATCTGGAAAGAGTTCTGGGATCAGGCCAGTTGGCCGCTGGCTGTCCGTATCCGGCTCAAATCTGCGGAATTTGGCACTCTGGAGCGGATTTTTACTTTGCCACCACGGGGTGAGCAATGAAGAAACAGCAAGGTGTGGCGCTGATTGCCGTGATGATGGTGGTCGCTTTTGTGGTGTTAATTGCCGCCAGTATGAGTGGCCGCCTGCAACTTGAATTGCAGCGACAAATCAATCTGCAGCAACGCCAGCAAAGTTTATGGCTGGCACTGGGCGCGGAGCAGTTTATTCAGCGCTTGCTGAAAAAGTCGGCCGCCGGCAAAGAGACGGTGAATCTCAGTCAGGAATGGGCGACACAAGGCGCGGTGTTTCCGGCGGAGCAGGCGGTGATCAGCGGCTCGGTGACCGATCTGCAAGCCTGTTTTAATCTGAACGCGTTACAAAGTGCGCAAAGCAACAACGGTGGCCAGAATAATAATCCCGGTACTGACGGTCAGGCCGACGGTCAGCAGAAAGACCCGAAAAACGGCGGCCAGCAAAAGAATGACGGCAAAAGCGGTAACGACGGCAGGTTGGGAACCGCCGCCCAGCAATCATTTTTGCGGCTGCTGGAGCAAAGTGCGGTCGATTTGTCGATGCCGCCGGATTATCTGGTGGCGCGGATCACTGACTGGCTGGACGCGGACAGCACGCTACAAAGCGCAGGCGGGGCTGAAGAGAACGATTATGCGGCGCTGGAACATCCGTATTACACCGCCAACAGTCTGATGGTGAGTAAATCGGAGCTCAGGACCATTCTGGACGTGACGCCGGCCGATTATGCACTGGTGGCACCGCTGGTTTGTGTGATCCCAGGCGTCAGCCGGTTGCAACTGAATGTCAACACGCTGAAAGAAGAACATGCAGCCCTGCTGGCAGGCCTGATCCCCGGCTTGTCGCCGGACGACGCCAAAAGCCTGATTGGCAGCCGGCCCGACAAAGGGTATGACAGCGTGGATGACTTTATCAGCAGTAACAGTCAATGGATCACACAGGCACTCAGCGACGACGTCAAAGGCTTGCTCAGTGTGAAATCCGAATATTTTCAGGCAGAGATCGGTGTCGATACTGCCGACAGTCATTTTAGTCTGGTCACCCTGTTCAAACTGGAAGGGGATCAGGTCAAGGTAGTCGCGCGGCGCTTTGGAGGCCCTGGGTGAGTGAACAATTAATAATCCGGCTGGGCAGCAAGCCGGAACAGGCGATCTGGTGGCTGGTCTGGTCTGCCGAAGCGGCCGAAGTCATCGCGTCCGGTCAGCTGGCGGATGCCACTGAACTGGCTGCGCTGGCCGAGCGGGTCGGCAGTCATCGGGTGCTGACCGTTTTATTGCCGGCCTGTGATGTCGTGCTCAAAGAAGTCGCGTTGCCGGGCAAGCCAAACCGGCAATTGCTGCAGGCTTTGCCTTATATGCTCGAAGAAGAACAGGCCGAGGATATTGAACAGTTGCTGGTGCTGACCGGCGCTGTGCGCCAGCAGGAACAGCAGTATCTGCAGCAGGTTGCGGTGTTGCGTCGTCAGTTGCTGGTGCAATGGCTGGAGCTGTTGCAACAGGCTGGTTTTAGCCCGCAGCGTGTCTTGCCGGATGCTTTGTTGCTGCCGGCACTGGACAGTCCGGTTGCCTTGCAACTGGGCGAGCAGTGGCTGCTGCGTCAGGGCGACTGGCAACTGAGCTGTGTCGACCAAAGCTGGTTTGCCGACTATCTGCTGCTCGCTGATCTGCCAGAGGTGCTGAGTTACAGCCCGTGGCCGGAAGCGCTGGCGGCGGTGCCGCATCAGTTGGCGCCGGCCGAGTTGCCGCTGGCGCTGTTGGCGCAGCAGCTGGGCACAGTGCGGTTTAACCTGCTGCAAGGTGAATTTGCGCCGAAAAAAGCCAGTAACAAATACTGGCAGCAGTGGCGGCTCAGCGGCAGCCTGGCGGGTGCCTGCCTAGTTGCCTATTTGCTGGTGATCGGGCTGGAAGGCTGGCAGTTCAGTCAGCAGGCCGAACAGGCCCGTGAGCAGGCTGCCCAGCTTTATAAACAACAGTTTCCGCAGGAGCGGCTGGTCAATCTCAAACGTCAGGTCGAGCGGAAGCTGGCGGCCAGTGGCAATGCCGGCGAACACAGTTTGCTGGCGCTGCTGAGTGCGGTGGAGCCTGCACTGGGCGGAGCCGAGCCGGTCAAACTGAATAACCTGAAATACGAAAGTAAAAAAGCAGAGCTCAGAGTGCTGGCCACCGCAGCCAGTTATGAGCGGTTTGAGAGTTTGCGCGCCGCTTTGCAGCAACAAGGTTTGCAGGTTGAGCAGGGCGCCTTAAGCCAGATTGACGGCAAAGTGCAGGGCACGCTGACGTTGCGGGGGAAATCATGAAAGAACTGCAATTATGGTGGCGTGGCCTGCAAAAACGCGAACAACAGCTGCTGAGTGTGGCCGCAGTGGTCTGCGCCATCGGCCTGTTTTACGCGCTGGTTTGGCAGCCGCTACAACAAAACCGCAGCAGCCAGCAACTGGCGGCCCAAACCGCCGAAGAACAACTGGTCTGGCTGAAAGCGCGTCTGCCGCAACTGGCCGCAACACCGGCCAGCAGTGGCGGCAATCTGAATGACAAAGGGGCACAAAGCAGCCGGCAATTTGACATCAAAGTGAGCCGGATGCAGCCGAAAAACGAGCAACTGGATTTGATGCTCGAAGATCTGCCGTTTGAAAACCTGCTGCGTTGGCTGGCACATCTGCAAACCGAACAAGGCGTTCAGCTGGCGCAACTGGAAGTCAGCGAAACCGACAGTGCCGGCGTGGTGCGGGTGCGCCGCTTGTTGCTGGAATAATCAGGTCAGGAGTAGTACCTGTAATGAAGAAATTTACCTTGATTCTGACGGGCGTCATCAGTTATCTGGTGTTTATGCTGGTGCTGACGCCGGCGGCCGTCTGGCTGAAGCTGGCCCCATTACCGGCCAATGTGAAGCTTGGCGCTGTGCAGGGGTCGTTATGGCAGGGCCAGATTGACACTGTGGCGGTGCCACCGTTTTATCTGAACCGGCTGCAGTGGCAGCTGAGTTTCAGCGAGTTGTGGCGCGGCCGGCTTGGTGTCGCTTTGAAAGCCGGCGATATCCGCGATGACCGTTTGCCGTTTGTGCAGCTGAATGCCAGCGTCAGTCCGGCCTCTTTTGCGCTCAGCGATGCGACTGTGCGCTGGCCAATCAGCGGTCTGGTCGGTCATCTGCAACTGCCGATGCCGGTCGAAGCCGCCGGTGTGCTGGTGCTCAATGTGGCGGCTTTTAGCCAAGGCGAACCTTATTGTCAGCAGTTAAACGGTACGGCGAGCTGGCAACAGGCCCGCTTCAAATCGCCGATCGGCTGGCTGGATTTACGCCAAATTGACGGCACACTGAGCTGTCAGCAAGGGAATCTGCAGTTGGTCACCACGCCTGACAATCCGCTGGCGCTGGCGGTTACCGCAGATGTACTGGCCGGCAGCTACGCGCTGAACGGCACGCTGAAACCAGACAGCACTATGCCTAAAGAAGTGCACGAAGCGATGCGTTTTGTCAGCCAGCCTGATAACGAAGGTCGTTATCGCATCACGCTCGGCGGACAAATTCGCGCGCAGTAAAGCAAATGGCGGCAATGCAGCAATGCCGCCTCATCGTTCTTGATCAGTGGCCGGTTGCGACCGGCGCCGCCAGAATTGCCGGCACTAAGGGGCGGTAGTCGCTCACAGCGACAAATTCATCAATATCACGTGCCGGCTGCTGGCTGTCCGGATTGGCGACCGCCAGTAACTGACCAATGCCGTACTGGCGGGCGGCTGCCAGGATCGGCAGGCTGTCGTCGACAAACAGCGTGCGGGCCGGGTCAAAACCGAGCCGTTGTTGCAGCCGCTGCCACAATTCCTGTTGTTCCTTGGTGACGCCAAATTCATGGGTGGAAATCAGCTCGTCGAAATATTGGCTCAGTGGCGTGCGCTCGACTTTCAGCGACAGGCTGTCCGGATGGGCGTTGGTGACCAGCACAATGCGACGGCCACTTTGTTTAAGGGCGTCCAGAAAAGCCGGGGTGTCGGCGCGCATGGCAATTTTTTCGATGATTTCCCGTTTCAGCGCCGTGATGGGCAGCTGCAACCGCTTCGTCCAGTAATCGAGGCAATACCACTCGATTTTGCCTTGCAATACTGCGTATTCGGCTTTGAGGGTGGCGCGTGCTTCGGCTTCATCAATGCCGGTGATTTCGCTCCAGCGTTTGGGCAGATGTTCCAGCCAGAAATGATTGTCAAAATGCAGATCCAGCAAAGTGCCGTCCATATCCAGTAAAACAGTGTCAATACGCGACCAATCCAGCATAGGGTTTTCCATAGTTCCGGTTTATAGTAGGGACATCAGAACGTTACCGGCCGCCGTGCAGACGGGCCGATAACCGGCAGACATTGTAACAGAGGCGAAGCTATGGCGGACCAACCGCATGACCGGCAAAAACCGCGCATTCTGGCGCAGGACATTGTGGCGCAAAGCCGTTTGTTTAAAATCGAACAGGTGCAGCTGGAATTCAGTAATGGCGAACAGCGGCTGTTCGAACGGATGCGCGGCTCTGGCCGGGGCGCTGTGATGGTGGTGGCTTGCCCGGACCCTGAGCATTTTTATCTGATCCGTGAATACTGCGCCGGCACGCACGATTATCAGCTGGGCTTTCCCAAAGGGCTGATAGACCCCGGTGAAGATGCGCTGCAGGCGGCTAACCGCGAACTGAAAGAAGAAGCCGGCTTTGGTGCCAATTGGTTGACCGAGCTGAAAACAGTGGCGCTCGCCCCCGGGTATTTTAATGCTACAATGCACATTGTGTTGGCGCTGGGGCTTTATGCCGAGCAGTTACCCGGTGATGAACCTGAGCCACTCGAGCTGGTGCCGTGGCGCTGGCAACAGCTGGAAGATTTGCTGGCACAAACCGATTTTACTGAAGCGCGCAGCGTGGCCGCCTTGTTTCTGGCCCGCCAATACCTGGACAAACACCCCGATGTTTTTAAGCAGACTGCTTGAACCCGTCAAAGCCACAGCGCAACAAGCCGGTGAACGGCTCTGGCAGCTGTATCAGAGCGGCGAATTTGCTGCCGAAACCAAAGCGGATCAGAGCCCGGTCACTTCGGCCGATTATGCTGCCAATCAAATCATTATTGACGCCCTGACGGAGCTGACGCCGGACATCCCGGTCATTTCGGAAGAAAGTCATTTAGTGCCGCTGGCGCAGCGCCAGCACTGGCCGCGTTACTGGCTGATTGACCCGATGGACGGGACTCAGGAGTTCGTTGCCCGCAGTGGCGATTTTGCCGTCAGCATTGCGCTGGTGGAGCATGGCTGGCCGGCGCTTGGCGTGATTTACTGGCCAAAAGAACAAATCTGGTATTACGCCACCCGCGGTCATGGCGCTTTTAAGCAGCAGCGTCATCTGATTAATCACATTCAGGTGCGCCGTCACAATGCCGGCGACCCGCTGCGCATCGCGGTCAGCCGCCGTCAGCCGCAGCATCTGATCAGTGCCTTGCTGGCGCCCGAGCAACAGGTTGAATTTATTGCGCTGGGCAGTTGTTCACTGAAAAGTTGTCTGGTGGCCGAAGGCGGCGCCGACTGTTATCTGCGGCTGGGGCCGACCGGCGAGTGGGACACCGGTGCTGTGCATATCATTGTTGAAGAAGCCGGTGGCCGTATCCTCGACAGCCAGTTCTTTCCGCTCAGCTACAACCAGCGCGAAACGCTGGCCAACCCCGATTTTATGGTGATAGGCCAGTCGCAGGTGGCCTGGCCGGAACTCATTCAGCCACACGCGACGATGCGGCCGTTAACGGACTGACTTCCTGCATGGCCGGCTGCTGTTGTCGCAGTTTGGCTTCCCATTCGACCGCCGGCGCCGGCCGGCCAAACAAATAGCCTTGCAGCAATGGCACCCCAAGCGTGGCGAGAAATTTGCGCTGGATGTCGTTCTCGACCCCTTCCGCCACTGTGGTCATATTCAGCGCGCGTGCCAGCTGCAAAGTGGTATGCAGCACTTTCACCTGCTGGCGATGCTGTGGGATGGCGGCGACAAAGCGCCGGTCGATTTTCAGCGTATCGGCAGGCAACTCCACTAACTGGCTCAGCGACGCGTGGCCAGTGCCAAAATCGTCAATTGCGATGCTGAAACCATACTGGCTGAGCGCCCGCAAACGGGTATGCAGCGCAGAACCCTGCACTGTGATGTGCGTTTCGGTGATTTCGAGCTGCAGCAGGCGGGTCAGCCAGGGGTAATGCGCACTTTGCGCCAGCAAATGGGCGAAGAAACTGTCATCCAGCAGCTCGGGGCCTGCCAGATTAATTGCGATTGGGTACTCCCAGCGTTGTTGTTGCCACTGCGCCAGAATTGCAATGGCCTGATCAAGCACCTGCAGGCTGACCGCTTTAATAAAACCATGCTGCAAGGCAAGCCCGATGAATAAGTCTGGCGCTATCCATTGCCCTTCGTGTTGCCAGCGACACAGCGCTTCGAAAGAGCGGATCTGGCCTTGCGGGTTCACTTTAGGCTGCAGGAACAGCTGCAACTGCTGCTGGCGAATGGCTTCCTGCAAAGCGTTGGCCAGCTGGTAGTTACGCTGCAGAGTACTGGCCTGTTCGGTGGCAAACTGCACCACCGGCTGGTTATTGTCGGCCTGTTCCAGCGCGATTTCGCAGCGTTCCAGCAAGGCGGCCGCGTCATGGCTGTTGCCAGACAGGCAGTAGCCACAGTGGTAACGCAATTGGACTTGCTGATTGCCAATCTGCAGCTGTTGCGGCAACTGCTGGTGCAGGCTTTCTGCCAGCTGACTGGCGCTGTGCTCGTCGGGTGGCACTGCCATCAACAGGCCAAATTTGACGCCACGCAGCCGGCAGATCAAAGCGTCCGGCCGCAGGCTCTGGCGCAGCTGGCCGGCGAATTGTTGC